>Ga0079224_100000507_pt1 | contig 38580 bp, 53 predicted proteins | sample Stecom2015_FD_80414 | JGI IMG/M metagenome (GOLD analysis project Ga0079224, IMG submission 80414) | Agricultural soil microbial communities from Utah to study Nitrogen management - Steer compost 2015 | ecosystem: Environmental > Terrestrial > Soil > Agricultural land | place: USA: Utah... | reverse complement strand
TGATCGCAGACCAGCCGGGCGATGTCGGGGAAATCGACCGGCTCAGTGCTGTGCGTGCCATGATCGGTAACTTCGTGGCCCTGCGCCCGCAGCCATTCGACCAGCGGGCCTTTGAGCGGGAATCCGGCGTGGTCACCGCCAACTGCGATTATCATAATGGGCTGCTCCCTGCATTTTTGTGTGGATAACTCCTGACGCGCTGCACGAGCGCGGACGAGAGGCGCTCCCTTTTGCCCGTACCGACGTCAGATTGGCCTGATATAAACGCTAAAAAGGTCGGGCGCTCTGGCCCGACCCCTCAGATGATTTTATGCCTGTGGGCGCATGTTCTGACATCTCCAACTGAGAGTGATCAGATACCTCAGCCGCTGGCTTCCGGCGTTTCCTCCGGTTCGACCATCTCCAGCAGTTCGCCCGTCACCGGGTCCACACCGGTCTCGATTGTACCGTCGCGCAGGCCAGCCAGAATTTCTTCCAGCATGGCGGTCACTTCTTCCGGTACTTCGGCATCGTGCGCCGGAGCAAAGCCTACACCTTCGTTTTCGGCTGAGAGAACGCGGTTGCCACCGCCGCCGAATTCCTCGAGATTACCCTCGACCAGAGCTTTCAGCGACAGATAGACGCCCTGATCGACGCGCTTGATGGCGCTGGAAATCAGGTATTCGGACCCGGGGCTTTCGCCGCCGCCAAAGGTCGAGAAGTATTCGTCCTGATCGACACCGATCACGTAGATACCCTCGGCTGCGGCCCGCTGAATCGCGCCAGAACCCGTCTGACCACCCGCGCCAAAGATTACATCGGCGCCTTCAGCGATCAACTGTTCGGCGGCTTCTGCGCCGGCTGCCGGGTCCACGAAGCTCTGGATAAACACGCTGCGGACATCGATGTCCGGGTTGATGTACTTCGCGCCCTGCTCAAAACCATTCTGGAACTTGACCACCGCCGGGACCGGGATGCCATAAACACCGGCGATAGTACCGGTCTGGGTCATCTGGGCGGCCAGTGCGCCGGCCAGGAAGCCGGACTGATCTTCGCGGAACTGTACACCTACCAGATTGGGCGGGGCAGTTTCGTAACCCTGATCGACGCCAATGAAGTACACATTCGGGTTGGCTTCTGCGGCGACCAGAGTGGCATCCTGGAGCAGAAAACCAACGGTGATGATGGCATCATAGCCTGAATCGATGCAGGTCTGGATGTTGTTCTGGTAATCAGTGGGGGCAACTGTCTCGATGAATGTTGAGTCCAGATCGAAGTCCTCGACTGCGGCCACCATGCCATCGTAAGCAAACTGGTTGAACGTACCATCATTGACTTTGCCAACATCGGTGACAAGGCAAACCGACTCGATCAGCGGTTCCTGGGCGACGACCATCGACAAGGCGCCGGCCAGCAGACCGAGAATCGTTATGAGTGCAATCGCTTTTTGAACCACTTTCACAAGACCTCCTTGCCTGATGACGGTTTCTTAATACAATGCTAAATCCAACGCACAGATCATACCGCATTCGGGGCAATCTGCAAACTGTGTGGGTGTATTAACCACAGGCCACCGGCCCATGTTTCAGTTCAGTTGGCTGGGCAGCGTGACTGTCAGATGCAGTTGGAACAGCCCCGTGTCAATCTGGCGCGCGCGCACACCCATCTGGCGAATCTGGCGCAGTTGAGCGCCGGCAAACTGCGGCAGGAACGTGGCGTAGACCACCGGAATATCGATGTAAAGCTGCGGCATATCGGGCCGGCTGAGTGCCTGCCAGCGGTCACGGCTGACGAGGCGATCATCACCGCGCCGGGCATCGAGCGCCTGACGCAGCGCCGCACCGGTTGCCACTACCAGCCGGTCATCAACCGCGCCGGTATACACCACAGGTTCGCCCTCAAATTCCACGATCCGAAATTCGAGGTCATTTATGGTGCGGGTTTCCAGGGTTTCGAGCGCCAGCAGAATTTCGATGAGCCGGGCTGCGCCGTTGATTGCCGCTTCCGGGTTATCGACATCGGCCACCAGCAGCAGATCAAAGGGCATATTCAGCGGTGGCAGCGGATCATTGGGGCGCGGCAGCAGGGCCGCCGCATAGCTGCCGTCGAGATACTGAAGCAGGTCGTGATCGAGGTCGAAGTTAGCCTGCCGGTTGAGTACCGTCAGCAAGCCGCCAAGCGCGCGTTCGATGTCGCTGGCAGTGGGCATGGTCAGCAGGCCGCTGGCAGCCCCGGCGGATGGCTGTATCGGAAATGCGCCCACAATCTCGCTGGCGAAATTGGTAAGTGGCAGAGCCGCCAGCAGCGTATAAACAGCGTCAGGGGCATTCGTGCCGCTTTGCACGACCATTGCGTTTTGTGGCAGCAGGTTGAGAATGTCGGGGTTAAATTCTGCGACTGCTGTCGGCCCGGTGTATTCGGCATCGTACAGCGTGAGCGTCACATCCACCGAATTCAGGCGCAGGGTATCAGCCTGCATGTAAAAGCCCACACCATCAAGCGCGTTGTTCAGCACAAGCTGTTCCAGACCGGGATCGTGCTGGTAGGTATTCAGCACCCGGCCCAGCGCCTCCAGCACCGGGACAGCCGACTCATCGCCTTTTATCAGGACGCTCAGGACGCGCCTGAACTCATGACCGGCAAGATAGCCAGACACGATGGCATTCTGCGGCCTGTTTACGGCGGCAGCCTGATAGGCCGGCTGGTCGATCAGGCGTTCGCGCTCGCCGGCCTGGGTATCGAGCATGGCCTTGATTGAGTCGGTGGAGCCGATCAGCACCGCCAGCGGCGTGATAACCACTGTCGTCTTGTCTGCCAGATACACACTGTAGCCGCGATACGAGTCCCGTTCCAGCACGTCCTGCGCGTCGAGGATGCGGCTGAGGCTGCTGGCAGATTGCAGCGGATCGCGGGTCGGGAGCAGCAGTACCCGGTCGTCAGACTGCAAATCAGCGTCGAACGATGGGTAGACGAGAATTACCCGCTGGTTCAGCCAGGGCGAAATATCTCGCTCAAAACTGGCGTCTTCAACATCGAGCGCGGTGAGCGGAATCAGCATCCCAAGGCTCTGGACAGGCTGGAATTCGATGCGCTGCGGCTGCAAAAACGACGCCGCAAAAGTCGCTACAGTCAGCGCCGTCAGGGTATCGCTATCGCTGCGAACGTGCAGTTCGATAAACCCGGCGAAGTCGGCAGGAATCCAGCTGAGCAGGTCCTCATCCTGCGCAGCGCCAGATGATATGGAACCCAGGCCGATGGTGACAATCAGAATGACCCGAAAAACCTTTGACCACATCATCGACGCTCCTGATTCGAGGCAGTATCGCCATTACTTTAGTCGAGCGCAGGACAGCCGGCAATCCCTGCATACAGAAATTCACCAAACGCCAATGTGTCTACAGGCCACTATCCCGGCGTTGGAAGCCATCAGTGCAGCACCGGCCAGACTGCGCGCCGCAGGGTTCGCTTAAGATTGCGCCTGTCAGGTACACCTCTGACTGACCTTGTGCTAAAATCCGTGCCTTGTTCTGCGTATCCAGATAGCCTACTGGCTGCTACAAGGCTGGAGTGATGATGACCAGAAAAAATTGCGGCCCGACACTGACCTGTCGAATTTACGGCCGGCTGCTGGCAGGTTCTGTCCTGCTCGCGCTCTGTATGGCCCCTTTCCTGCCATTATACGCTCAGGAGTCCGTCAGTTATACGGTTGAACGTTATGTTAATGCCAACTTCCCTGTCGGAATGGCATTTACGCCGGATGGACGGTTGTTTTATGCCGAAAAATTCAATGGCCGGCTACGGGTCATCAGCCCGGAGGGCGTCCTCCAGCGCGAGCCTGTCCTGCAACTGCCGACCAGCGGCCCCGGCGAGCGGGGTATGCTGGGCGTCGCCATTGACCCCCAATACGAAGAAAACGGATACATCTGGGTGGTACATACTGCCGACACTTCTCCCCCCGCCAATAATCTGGTCCGGTTCCGCGAAGACGGCGGCATTGGCTACGACCCCGAAATCGTGCTGTCTGTCCCAATCCTCACCGAATCCTATATCCACAACGGCGGCAACATTCATTTTGACAGCGACGGCCTGTTGTATCTCTCGCTTGGCGATTACGACGACCCGACCAACGCCCAGAATCTTGAGACCCTGCCGGGCAAAATTCACCGTTTTCAGGTCACGGACGAGGGGCTGAAGCCGGCGCCGGATAATCCCTTCCCCGATAACAGCATCTATGCCTATGGCTTCCGCAACCCGTTCGATTTCACCATCGACCCGTTCAGCGGTAGGGTGTTTGCGACTGAAAATGGGCCAACCTGCGACGATGAAATCAATCTGGTGCTGCCGGGCATGAATTACGGCTGGCAGCCGGATTATGAATGTGTCGGCACAGAGCCGCTTGACCTGCCGGATTATGTCGCGCCGCTGCTGTCCTACGATCTCTCAGTCGCGCCGACAGGCATCGTCGTCTACGATCATCCGGCTGTCCCGGAATGGCAGGGTCACCTGTTTTTCTGTGTGTGGAACAGCGGGACAATGCGCCGGCTCGTCCTGAACGATGACCGGACCCGGATTGACGAAGTGCACGAGGTCGATCTGGGTGATGCGCTGTGCCAGATTGATATTGTGGTAGGGCCGGAAGGGGCGCTCTATTTTGGGACCGCCAATGAGATATACCGGCTGCTGCCCACAGGGGCAGGTGCATAATCGCGCTAGGTCCCGATATCGCGCCGCTCGAAGAACCACAACGCAGCGGCAAGCAGCACGACGGTGACAATCAACAGCAGCGCGACATTGGCCGGGTTCAGGCCGTCGATCATGACGCCCTGACTGTCGAAGTAGGTGAAGAACGAGAAGCGGCTGAGGGTATCGGTGAGGGCATGGCTGGCGGCCTTGCCAAGAAAGTCGATGAAGTAGCTGGCGATGATGAAGCTGGTCGTCACCGTTACAGCCAGTGACCGCCGGCGGGCAGTGGTCGCCATGCAGGCCGCGAAGGCGATCAGCATCAGCACGGGGGGCAGAAGGTTGATCGACCCGATCAGCAGCCGCCCGATGTCAATTTCCAGCGCCGTGGCCTGAGTGCCGGCAAGCAGCCCAATGAACCCGACCGCCACAATGCCGATGGTGATAAGGGTGTAGGCGGCGAATCGCTCCATAATCACCCGCCAGCGTGGAATCGGCAGACTGAGCAGGACATCCAGAATGCCGGCGTCTTCTTCGTTGGCGGTGATGCTCATGCCCACCAGCACGGCATACACCATCAGCACCAGCAGCGCATAGGTGTAATAGCCAAAGGCGACAAAACCTTCCGGCGTGGTCAGGGCCGTGAGGTCTTCCGCCCCGAACATCTGGAGCAGGAACGACGGTATGGTATCCAGCAAAGCAGCGTACTGCTGCAAGGCATCAACATCCGGGACGACCGCCATTGCATAATAACCGAGGATCGCCAGCGCCAGCCCCCAGTAGAGAATCTGCCGCCAACTGCGACGCAGCGTTTCCATGAAAAGTACCCCGGCCATCAGTCTGTCCTATCTCCATAGAATGTCAGGAAAATTTCTTCCAGCGACGGTTCGCGCACATGCAGATCGACCACGTAGCAGTCGCTCAGGGCGCGCAGCAGCGGGTCGAAGTCGCCGCCCAGACGCAGCCTGATCGTATCGCCATTGACAGTAACATCGCTGACCCCCGGCACAGCAGCCAGTGCCGTATCCAGCCGCGCCGTATCCGTATCGCGCAGCCGTACCGTCACCCAGCGGAATTCGGCACGGGTCAGATCGCTGATGCGCTCCACCGCTTGCAGCCGGCCAGCGCGCAGCACAGCGACCCGATCACAGATGGCCTGCACTTCACTGAGGACGTGTGAGGAGAGGAACACGGTTCGGCCCTCGCGCTGCGCCTCGCGCATCAGATCGTTGAAGGTCTGCTGCATCAGGGGGTCGAGGCCGTTGGTTGGCTCATCGAGGATAAGCAGTTCCGGCTGGTTCATCAGCGCCACCAGCAAACCGAGCTTGCGGCGGTTGCCCGAAGAGTAGGCACGCACCCGCAGCTTCAGGTCCAGTTGCAGGCGTTCGACAAGGCGGCGTACATAGGCGGCGTCATACCCGCCGCGCACCCGCCCCACGAAATTGACCACTTCCTGCCCGGTCAGGTTTCTCCACAGGTTCAATTCCCCCGGCAGGAAGCCGATGCGCCGGTGCAGGGCCACGCTGTCGGCCTGCGCATCCAGCCCGAAGATCGTCGCTCGTCCTGTGGTCGGGCGGATCAGATCGAGGAACAGGCGGATAGTCGTCGTCTTGCCCGCGCCGTTCGGCCCCAGATAACCGAAGATTTCCCCCTGCTGCACCGACAGGTTCAGGTTATCCAGTGCGCGCACCGCACCGTCGCCTGTTGTATAGACCTTCGAGAGATTCTCGGTTTCGATGATTGCCATCACGGCCTGCTTTCTGCTCGATGCTGTCGATAGTCACGCTGATCCCTGTTTCCCGACAGCGCCGATTATACCGCAGGGCGCGTGCCTGGAATGCATCCTACTGATAGGCGACGCTGCGGAAGCGGCGCAGCATCAGGAACAGCAGGATAACCGTATACACCACCCCGATGAGAAGCAGCAGCGGCCAATCGCTGCCGCCTGCCTGCGCCACCCAGTAGGCCTTGACGAACCAGTAGGGCGGGAACAGGCCAAACAGGTATTGCAGCGGTTCCTGCACGAACCACGCTGCCAGAATGGTCAGACCGGCGATGCCGACGATTTTGTTAAGCGCAAAGCCCTGCACCTTGTTCTGGGCGAAGGTGGCGAAGAACAGCATAATCAGCGGGGCCGTGAGCGACGCGCCAGCCGCCAGCACAACGAGCTGCCCCAGCGGAACCAGCGCTACATTGATGATGAGCAGTTCGATTATGATGATGGCAAAGCTCACCACAGCCGGCCCGATCACCCGGTACAGCATGTAGGCGCTAAGGGGCAGCGGCGTGACCAGTATCGCCTTGATGGTGTTGCTGTCGCGCTCATCCAGCACCACAAAGCCAATGACCATGCCGCCGATGAGATTCCCCAGATAGATCACCATATAGCCGATGATGAGCGGGTAATAGTCCGGCACATGCACAGCCATCTCCGGGTTAGCGGCGACGGCATCCGCCAGCCAGGGCAGGGCGAAGCGCAGAAAAATCGAGATGCCGATGATGTAGCCGAACAGGCCGGTCAAAAAGGTATCGCGTCCGATCAAACGAACATCGGTGCGCCCCAGCGTGTTCAATACCCGTGTGAGCTGCATCAGTCACGCTCCCTGAGAATGATATGCTTGCGGAAGGCCAGCAGCGCCCAGCGATAAGCCACGCCGATGGTCACTGCCGAATAGACCAGCCCGTAGATGATCTGCCACGTTTCCAGCGGATTCCACGCGCCCCACATGAGCATGGTCGGTGCGCTGGTCGGGATGAACAGCCACAGCGGACTGGGTGAGATGCCGATGAAATAAAGGAAGGGGAGTTGCAGTACCAGCGCCACCACCAGCACCGGGATCAGAAAATCGGTGATGCTGTTGTAGCGCACGATCATGATGAAACCCACCAGCGTCAACTGCACGCCGATCAGCACGAGTCCGGCGAGCAGCAGAACGGCATTGAACCCGGTCAGGCCGTAGGCGACAGCCACAATCAGCAGGCTTTCCAGCACGGCGATAAACGTCAGTGTCACCAGTTTGGAGACTATGTATTCGTCCAGCCGCAGCGGGCTGACGATGAGGGCATCGAGTGTGCCTTCGCCCTTCTCAAAGATGACCAGCCCGGCGACGTACAGCAGAGTTGTGCCGCCAATGGCGAACAGGAACAGCAGCGGAATCACCTGGCCGAGTGCCGCGCGCTCAAAAGCCTGCGACAGCCCGAAACCCAGCAGCAGCGCCAGGGCGATGCCGATAGCGTAGAAGCGGTTGCGCCACTGAACGGTTGCGTCCAGTTTTATGCTTGCGATCAACCGGGTCATGTCAGACCAGCTCCCTTCCCGTCACCTGGATAAAAATGTTCTCCAGCGTGGTTTCCTGGGTGTGAATCGTCTCGATTCGGCTGTCGTTATCGTTGAGCAGCGCCAGAAATTCAGCATTCTGGCCCAGCTTATCCAGCGGAAATTCGCGGCAATTGATTTTGCCTGTGCCATTGAAGTATTCCACCAGCACACTGCGCTGGCCGTACTGGAGCTTGAGTGTGCGGGGCGCATCGATCAGCTTGATCTCGCCATCGACGATGAACGCCACCCGATCACACAACTCGTCGGCAACGGTCATGTTATGCGTGGTTACAAAAACCGTCGTGCCTTCGGCGCGCTTCTGCTGCACGATGTCCTTAATTATCCGGGCGTTTACCGGGTCGAGGCCGCTGGTTGGCTCGTCGAGGAACAGTATCTCCGGCCTGTGCAGCAGGCTCCGGGCAACATTCAGGCGGTTTTTCATGCCTTTGGAATACTGCGCAACCGGGACATCAGCGGCATCACCCAGCCCGACCATGTCTAGCACCCGGGCCGGGTCATCAGTGGGGCGGCTGTAGAGCGCGGCGAAATGTTTCAGGTTTTCCAGCCCGGTGAGCTTGAGATAGTGATTGGGCAGCTCAAACGACACGCCAATATGCTCATAGTAGTCCTGCCCCCACGTGCTCAGTTCGCGGCCCATCACTGTGATGCGCCCCTGGTAGCCTTTCAGCAGACCGATCAGAATCTTCTGGGTGGTGCTTTTGCCCGCGCCGCTTGGCCCCAGAAATCCGAAGATTTCCCCCTGAGCGATCTCAAAGCTGATGTCCCTGATAGCCGGCGATTTTGCGCCGGGATAGGTGAAAGTGAGATTTTGAACAGCGATCATGGAAGCATCCTCCCTCCTGGGCTTTGGTTCAGGCTCGTCTCCGGCAAGGATGAGCGACAGCAAGCCGCACCCGTTGCCGACGGCCAAAGCCGTCTTGGCTCATGCTTTTTGTAACGAGCCTTGTGTTACGACTGCTGCGCCCGCATTGCTTCGACAACCTGGACGATCAACGCTCTGGCAGCTTCAGGATTGCCGCCGCTTTCCGGGGCCAGTCCCCGGTCAAGCAGTTTTGCCATGCCGTCGAGCGCCTCTTCAAATGAAGGGGCGTCATCGGGCGGCACGACTTCATGGGCGCTAATCAGCCCGTAGGCGAACACGTTGAGCAGGTAGGCGATCACACGCGGCTCGATGTCGTCGCGGGCGGCCCCGGCCTGCTGCATCAGCCGGTAGAGTTCGGTATTCGCCAGGCTCTTTTGTTGCAGCAAACTGGAATCCTGCCGCAGGTAGCTGCCCAGCACGCGCTGGTCGCGCTTGAAAATGGCGAGTATGAACGGGTGCTTTTGCAGTGTTGCCAGCATGATTCTGAACATGCCGACAAAATTCCAGGCGCTGTCATCCGCCTCGAACATCTCCAGCCAGTCATCGGCATACTGCCGTAACTCGCGCTGGAGCAGCGCCTCGAACAGCGTCTCCTTGCTGTCCCAGTGCAGATAAATCGCGCCTTTGGAAACGCCAGCTTGGCGGGCGATGTCGCTGACGGTGGTTTTGTCGTAACCGTAATGGCTGATAAGTTCGGCAGCAGCATCGAGAATGCGGTTGGCCCGTTCTGCATTGGGCGATTTGCCGCTGATTTCTTCCATAGACATTTATGACCGTTTGACCAATTATGCATTTCTGGTCATATGGTACTGGTGTTCTTGCAGTTTGTCAATTGCGCAACGCTTGTGGGAGCATTCGGAAATGGGGACAACAACCCGAACACATCCGTGTTAGGCCGGGCGTAAACCCGGCAGCGAATGATCGGGATAACAGCAGAACAATTGGCTTACATACCCTTGACACAGAAAAACGGCAATGATATTATCCTCCGGCACGCTGGTATAGTAACCTCAGTCTGAGGCAATGCTATGCCGTTATAACCGAACGAGTGTGACGAAAGCATTTCAGTTAACTATGAGACAGCTCGTCACCAGTAAGGCAAATAGAGGCGTTCTTGTATTTAGATCGCCTTTTTGCGTGCCCGCAGAAGGCTAGCTAGCGTCTGGAGAAATTTATGCCAACCATTAATCAACTGGTGCGCAAGGGCCGGCAAACCAAGAAAACCAAGACGAAGGCCCCGGCGCTGCAATATACGTTTAATGCTTATACGCAGAAACGTACTCGCCGCCGCAAAGGCGCACCACAAAAACGCGGGGTCTGCACCCAGGTGAAGACCATGACGCCGAAGAAACCAAATTCGGCCCTGCGCAAAGTCGCCCGTGTTCGTCTGACGAACAACATCGAAGTAACTGCTTACATTCCGGGCGAAGGACACCGCTTGCAGGAGCACAGCGTGGTGCTGGTGCGTGGTGGTCGTGTCAAGGACCTGCCCGGCGTCCGTTACCATATTGTGCGTGGCACGCTGGATACCGATGGTGTTCAGAACCGCGAACAAGCGCGCAGCAAATATGGGGCCAAACGGCCTAAGAAGTAAATAAGGGTATTCAAATGCCTAGAAGAAATCGTCCGGCCAAGCGGCAAATTCCGCCGGATAACAAGTTTCAGAATGTGCATGTCGCCATGTTCATCAATCGTATGATGCACGGCGGCAAGAAAAGCATCGCGCAGACCATCATGTATCGGGCGCTGGATATTATCGAAGAACGCGCCAAACGCGACCCGATCGAAGTTTTTGAACAGGCTTTGCGCAATGTCTCACCCTCGGTCGAGGTCAAACCGAAGCGCGTGGGGGGTTCGACCTATCAGGTGCCGATGGAAGTGCCCCATGACCGCTCGATCTCCCTGGCAATGCGCTGGATTCTGGAGTACGCACGCGGACGTGGGGGCCGTAATATGGAAGAGAAGCTGGCTGCCGAACTGCTGGATGCGGCCAACGGTCAGGGTAATGCGATCAAACGCAAGGATGATACGCACCGTATGGCCGAAGCAAACCGTGCGTTTGCTCACTTCCGGTAATCCGTGTTTGATTAAGAGATTCGTAAACCCGGCATGGCAAAGAAAGCTGCAACTAAGCTTGACCTGACCAAAGTGCGCAATATCGGTATTATCGCGCACATTGATGCAGGCAAAACAACTACAACTGAGCGTGTGCTCTATTATACGGGTATGGTGCATCGCATGGGCGAAGTTCATGAGGGTGCGGCCACCACCGATTATATGGAGCAGGAGCGCGAACGTGGGATTACCATCACGTCAGCCGCTGTGACTGCAAGCTGGAACGGGCATCAGATCAACCTGATCGACACACCCGGCCATGTGGACTTCACTGCGGAAGTCCAGCGCAGTCTGCGCGTGCTCGATGGCGGCATCGTCGTCTTTGACGGCGTGGCCGGTGTCGAACCACAGTCGGAAACGGTATGGCGTCAGGCTGACCAGTATAAGGTTCCGCGCATCTGCTTTGTCAACAAGATGGATCGTACCGGCGCCAATTTCCGCCGCTGTGTCGATATGATTGTTGACCGGCTGCACGGTAATCCGGTTCCCATCCAGATGCCCTATGGCGAAGGCGCGGAATTCGGCGGCATTATCGACCTGCTGAAGATGGAACTGGTGACTTACGGCGACGACATGGGCACGGCGATTGAACGCCACCCGATTCCTGAGAGCTACCGCGAACAGGCCGAAACCATGCGGGCCGAGATGATCGAAAAGATCGTCGAAAATGATGATTACCTCACTGAGAAATATCTCATGGAAGAGGAAATCACCGACGAAGAACTGATAGGCGCGCTGCGGGCCGGGGTGATCGCCAACAAAATTCATCCGGTACTGTGTGGTTCAGCCCTGAAGAACAAGGGCGTCCAGATGCTGCTGGATCGCGTAGTCGATCTGCTGCCGTCACCGCTGGATGTGCCGCCGGTCAAAGGCATACATCCAAAGACGGGTGAGGAAATTTTGCGCGGACCGTCTGACGACGAGCCGACTACCGCGCTGGTGTTCAAGATCATCACCGATCCCTACGTGGGTCGCCTGGCCTTCTTCCGGGTTTATTCCGGTGTGGTGACTTCCGGGACGATGCTGATGAACACCACCAAGAATCAGCGCGAACGGATTGGCCGTATTGTGCGGATGTTTGCGGATCGGCGCGAAGACGTGGACGAAGTTCACGCCGGGGACATTGCCGCTATTCTGGGTCTGAAGGATACCTTCACCGGCGACACGCTGGCTGATGCGAACAATCCCGTCATCCTGGAAAAGATCAGCTTCCCTGAGCCGGTGATCGAGGTGGCAATCGAGCCGAACACCAAAAGCGACCAGGACAAGATGGGCGAAGCCCTGCGCCGGCTGGCGGAAGAGGACCCCACCTTCAAGGTTGAGGTCGACGACAAACTCGGCCAGACCAAGATCAAGGGGATGGGCGAGCTTCATCTGGAAGTGCTGGTGGACCGCATGATGCGCGAATTCGGCGTGCAGGCGACGGTGGGTCGCCCGCGTGTCGCCTATCGGGAAACCATCACCAGACCGGCGCGCGTCGACACAACCTTCAAGCGGCAGACCGGTGGTTCGGGTCAGTATGCCCGCGTGGTAGCTGAATTTGAGCCGCTGCCCGAAGAGGAAGCCGAACTGGCGACGGACGGTCTGTATTTCGTCAACGCCATCAAGGGCGGCGCTATCCCGGCTGAATTTATCCGCCCGACTGAAAACGGGATGCGGGAAGCGATGCAGGGCGGTGTGCTGGCTGGCTATCCTGTCGTGGGCGTCAAGGTGACCCTGGTCGATGGCGCTGCGCACGAAGTTGACTCCAGCGAAATCGCCTTCAAGATTGCCGGTTCGATGTGCCTCAAGGAAGGCGTTCAGAAAGCCAGACCGGTGCTGCTGGAACCGACGATGAGGGTCGAGGTCACGGTTCCCGATGACTATACCGGCAGCGTGGTCAGCGACCTGTCCTCCCGGCGCGGTGTGATCCAGGGTATGGAACCGCGCGGCGGGGGCAGCACATCCATCCGGGCTAATGTCCCGCTTGGCGAAATGTTTGGGTATGCCACCAATCTGCGTAATCTGACGCAGGGTCGTGGGAACTTCACCATGGAGTTCGAGAAATACGCTGTTGCGCCGCAGTCGATTGCCGATGAGGTAATCAAGGGCGGTAGTTAGGCGGTCATCCGTTGGGCGCAGTGTGGTGCTGCGCTGGTTGTCTGAAGTATTGATAAACCAAGAGGAAAGTATCAATGGCAAAAGGAAAATTCGAGCGTACCAAGCCGCATGTCAATATCGGCACCATCGGTCATGTCGATCATGGCAAAACGACGCTGACCGCAGCTATCACCAAAGTGCTGGCGATGGCTGGTCGCGCCCAGTTGATGAAGTACGAAGATATTGACAACGCGCCCGAAGAAAAGGCTCGCGGCATCACCATCAACATCCGCCATGTCGAATACGAGACCGAAAACCGGCACTACGCGCATGTGGACTGCCCCGGCCACCGTGACTACATCAAGAACATGATTACCGGCGCAGCCCAGATGGATGGCGCGATTCTGGTAGTGAGTGCCCCGGATGGCCCCATGCCCCAGACGCGCGAACACGTGCTGCTAGCGCGCCAGGTGGAAGTCCCGGCGATGGTGGTCTTTCTCAACAAGATCGACCAGATGGACGATCCTGAGCTGCTTGAACTGGTCGAACTGGAGCTTTCGGAACTGCTGGAAAGCTATGAATTCCCGGCGGACACGCCCATCGTGCGCGGGTCTGCGCTGGCGGCGGTTGAATCGACCAGCACCGACATCAACGCGCCGGAATATGCGCCTATCCTGGAACTGATGAGGACCGTGGATGAGTGGATTCCGACGCCGGAACGCGATGTGGACAAGCCGTTCCTCATGCCGGTCGAAGATGTTTTTTCGATCAAGGGTCGCGGCACGGTCGTAACCGGGCGTGTCGAGCGCGGTACGCTGAGGAAGGGTGAGGAAGTCGACATTGTGGGCCTGCGTGACGCCATCGACAGGACAGTGGTCACCGGCATCGAAATGTTCCACAAGGAACTCGACATGGCCCAGGCTGGCGACAACGCCGGTATCCTGCTGCGTGGCAAGACCCGCGAAGATGTCGAGCGTGGTATGGTGCTGGCGAAGCCCGGCAGTATCACCCCGCACAAACGCTTCCTGAGCGAGGTGTACGTGCTGCGCAAGGAAGAAGGTGGCCGTCACAAGGCATTCTTCCCCGGCTATCGCCCGCAGTTCTATATCCGCACCATGGACGTGACCGGAACCATCAAACTGCCGGAAGGCGTGGAAATGGTGATGCCCGGCGACAACGTGAACCTCGAAGTCGAACTCATCACCCCGGTGGCGCTCGAAAAGGGTTCTAAGTTCGCCATCCGGGAGGGTGGCCTGACCGTCGGCGCTGGTGTCATTACCGAAATCCTCGAGTAAGGCAGCAGCGATACAGACTAAGTAGCCCAGGTAGATGCCGGGAGTAAATTGGCCTCCCGGCATCTGCTACGATGGAGATTGACCAGAGGATAAATATGGTCGTCAAGAGCAAAATTCGCATCCGGCTGAAGGCTTACGATCACCGCGTACTCGACCAGTCTGCCCAGCGCATTGTCGAGACAGCAGAGCGGACCGGTGCGCGGGTGGTTGGTCCGGTTCCACTGCCCACCCGTATCGAGCGGTTTACTGTCCGGCGTTCCCCGTTCATCGACAAGGACTCGCAGGAGCATTTTGAAATCCGCACCCACAAGCGCCTGATCGATGTGCTGGACCCGGATAGCAAAACGATTGACACGCTGATGCGGCTGAACCTGCCTGCCGGTGTGGACATCGAAATCAAGATTTAGTGCGTATGCAGGCCACTGCCCGGCCCGCCGCTGCGCATCACACTGGTTACTGGGGTTGCACTGGCTGCACCCCTGTTGGAGGTCGTTATGAAGGGCATCATTGGCAAAAAAGTGGGGATGACCCAGATTTTTGACGAAGGTGGCAACGTCATCCCGGTGACGGTCATCGAAGCTGGCCCCTGCTTCGTGACTCAGATTCGCAACGCCGAGCGTGACGGATATACCGCCGTTCAACTGGGTTTTAGCGAAACCAAACCGCAGCGCCTGACCCAGGGCCAACTGGGACATTTGCGCCGCAACAACCTGCCGGCTTTGCGCTACCTGCGCGAATTCCGCCTTAAGAATGGCGATGTCGATGTCGAAGAGGGCCAGCAGATTAAAGCCGACGTGTTTGCCATCGGTGATCGGGTCGATGTGATCGGTAAGAGCAAGGGGCGCGGTTTCGCCGGTACAGTCAAGCGGCATGGTTTTAGCCGCCAGCCGGTTACTCATGGTGCGTCTGACCGTACGCGCGCGCCCGGTTCGATTGGCGCAGGTTCCACGCCGGGTCGTGTGATTAAAGGGATGCGCATGAGTGGTCACATGGGCGACCAGCGCGTCACCATTGAGAATCTCGAAGTCGTGATGGTGGATGCAGACCGCAACCTGATCGCCGTGCGGGGGTCTGTTCCCGGCGCGAACGGCGGCATCGTCATGATTAAGCCGGCGCGCCCGCGTCGCCGCTAGGCCAACAGGGCGATTAAGGAGTATTCACCATGCAGATTCCAGTCTATGACCAGACCGGCAAGGAAGTCCAGAAGATTGACCTGCCGTCGGATATTTTTGAAGTCGAAATCAACACGGGCCTGATGCATCAGGCGTATGTGCGCCAGATGGCAAATGCCCGTTTGGGAACGCACAGCACCAAAACACGCGGCGAAGTGCGCATGACCAAAGCCAAGTGGTATCGCCAGAAGGGGACGGGCCGCGCCCGGCATGGCGCACGCAGCGCCCCGATCTTTGTCGGCGGTGGTATCGCGCATGGGCCAAAGCCGCGCAAGTACACCAAGGCTATGCCGAAGAAAATGCGCCGCGAGGCCATTCGCTCGGCGCTGAGCGCCCTGGCCCGCGACCAGCAGCTTGTCATCGTCGATAAGATCAAGCTGGATGCGCCAAAAACCAAAGAAGCGAAAGCTATTCTCGCGGCTCTGGCCGGCGAGGGCAAGGCACTGGTGCTGCTGGCCGACCGTGACGAGAACGTGCAGCGCAGCGTCAACAACCTGCCCAATGCGCGCACACTGCGGGCCAGCTACCTCAATATCCGTGACCTGCTGGGCCACGATAAGGTGATTATCCCGCTGGATGCGCTGGAAGTGATTAAGTCGATCTGGGGACGGGAGGGCTAGCTCATGCCAGACCTGCATATTTATGATGTCATCAAACGTCCCGTGATTACGGAGAAATCGAACATTCAGGCCGACGATCTCAACCAGTATGTCTTTGAAGTCGCGCCGAATGCCAACAAAATCCAGATCAAAGAGGCGGTCGAAGTCATCTTCGATGTGGAAGTGACCAAAGTGCGGACGATGATCCAACCGGCCAAACGTGGTCGGCGCGGGCGTAAATGGTATGTGCGCTCCCGCCAGTGGAAAAAAGCCATCGTCACCCTGGCCGAAGGCGACGAGATCGACCTGTTCAATCCGTAGCCATTAGCTCCTGGCTGCCAGCTGTGAGCCGGGCACTGGAAGCTAATCGCTATAACTGACGACTAAGTAAGGTGAAAAGCGTATGCCGGTAAAAGTCTATAAGCCCACTTCGGCAGGCCGCCGGGGGATGACGGGCCACACATTTGAGGAAATTACCAAATCGCGCCCGGAACGCTCGCTGACCGAAGCGATACGCAAACGCGGCGGGCGCAATAACACAGGCAAAATCACGGTGCGCCATCGCGGCGGCGGCCACAAGCGGCGCTATCGCATCATTGATTTCCGGCGCAATAAGTTCGACTGCCCGGCGGAAGTGATCGCTATCGAATACGATCCCAATCGCTCGGCGCGAATCGCCCTGGTACAGTACACAGATGGCGAAAAGCGGTACATCATTGCGCCGCTGGGCCTGCGCGTGGGCGATATGATTGGCAACGGCGAGCAGCATACCAATCTGCGTGTCGGTGATACGCTGCCGATCCGCGATATTCCGCTGGGTACGATGATCCACAACATCGAACTCATGCCCGGCAAGGGTGGCCAGCTTGCCCGCGCTGCGGGGACATCGGCTCAGCTTCTGGCTAAGGAAGGCCCTTACGCGCAGGTGCGTCTGCCCAGCGGCGAGGTTCGGCTGATCCACGAACGCTGCATGGCGACCATCGGCCAGGTCGGTAATACCGATCATGGCAACATCAAGCTCGGTAAAGCCGGGCGCAAACGCTGGCTTGGCTGGCGTCCGACAGTGCGCGGTTCGGCCATGGACCCGGCCAGTCATCCGCACGGCGGCGGCGAAGGTCGCTCACCGGTCGGGATGCCCGGCTCCAAGACACCCTGGGGCAAGCCTGCCCTGGGCAAACGCACCCGCACCAACCGGCGCACCGACGCGTACATCGTGCGGCGGCGTGGCAAGCGGCGGGCATAGGTTCAGGAAGGGAATCGAGTATGTCGCGTTCATTGAAAAAGGGGCCTTTTGTAGACCCTAAACTTCTCCGCAAGATTGAGAAGTTGAACGAAGAAAATCGTAAAGTGGTCGTTCGCACCTGGAGCCGTGCCAGTACCATCTTCCCGCAGATGGTCGGCCATACCATCGCTGTGCATAACGGGCGGCGTCACGTGCCGATTTACATCACCGAAAATATGGTCGGCCACAAACTGGGCGAATTCGCGCCCACCCGCACCTATCGCGGCCACCTGGTCGAACGTAAGAGACGCTAGGAGGCAGTGTCGATGGAAGTGCGTGTGCAGACCAAATACCTGCCGATTTCGCCCCGGAAGCTGCGGCTGGTCTGTGACCAGGTGCGCGGGCTGGCTGCGGATCAGGCGCTCACAATGCTCAATTTTATGCCTCAAAAGGGCGCAGAGTTTGTCAGCAAAACAGTCGCCTCGGCGCTGGCAAGCGCGGTCAACAATCATGACCTGAACCGAGGTGATCTGTATGTGGCAACCATCGTTGCTGACGATGGCCCATCGCTCAAACGGGTAAAGGCGGGCGCTCGCGGACGTTACAAACCGCGCATCCGCCGCACGTCGCATCTGACGGTTGTGCTGGCAGAGCGAGAGGAAAGGTAAATTCATGGGTCGTAAAATTCATCCGGTTGGCTTCCGCCTGAAGATTAACCGCGATTGGGATGCCCGCTGGTATGCCGAAGGCAGCCGCTACACCGATCTGCTTCAGGAAGATTTTGCCATCCGCCGGTTCATTCGCAACCAGGGAGAGCGCGCCGGCATCTCGCGCATCGAGATCGAACGCTATCCCAACCAGTTGGTGGTGAACATCCACACCGCCCGCCCCGGTATTGTCATCGGGCGCAAGGGCGAGGCCGTCAAGCAACTGCGCCAGTCGCTGGAAAGCCTGACCGGTGGCAAGAAAGTCAAGGTGGAAGTCACCGAGATTGACAAGCCCGATGTGGACGCCTACCTGATAGCCGAAAATATCGCCGGCCAGCTTGAGCGCCGTATCGGTCACAGCCGCGCTATCAAGCGCGCCATTGGTCAGGCCATGCGCCAGGGCGCACAGGGCATCCGTATCGAAGTCAGCGGACGCCTGGCCGGGGCTGATATGGCCCGCCGTGAGTGGCAGAGCGAAGGGCGCATTCCGCGCAACACCCTGCGCGCCGATGTTGATTATGGCACAGCCGAAGCCCTGACGACCTTTGGTCGAATCGGCATCAAGGTGTGGGTCTACAAGGGCGATATTCTGGACTACGACGCCAAGCTGGCCGAACGAGTCAAGGAGAGCGCAGGCGCTGCTGCATCCTGAGCCTGCTGAGGAGCAACGATACGATGTTGATGCCAAAACGTACTAAATGGCGCAAGCAAACAAGAGGCCGCATGAAGGGCAAAGCCTATCGCGGCTCAACCGTCGAATTCGGCGAATTCGGCCTTCAGGCGTTGGAACCCGTGTGGCTGACCAGCCGCCAGATCGAAGCAGCCCGCCGTTCGATGGTGCGTTACGTGCGCCGTCGTGGCAAAATCTGGATTCGCGTCTTTCCCGATAAGCCCGTCACGCAGAAACCCGCCGAAACCCGGATGGGTAAGGGCAAGGGTTCAGTCGAAATGTGGGTCGCTGTGATTAAACCGGGACGTATCCTGTTTGAAATGGGCGGTATCAGCGAAGAAGAAGCCCGCGAGGCGCTGCGGCTGGCTGGCTTTAAGCTGCCCTGCAAAACCAAGTTTGTCAAGCGGATCGACCCCATCTCAGGTCAGGAGGTGATCTGATGCATGCCCGTGAAATCCGCGAAAAAAGCGACGAAGAAATTCTGGACGAGATCGAAGACCTGAAAGAAGCGTTGTTCAAACTGCGGCTTCAACAGGCTTCCGGCCAGCTCGAAAACGAAAACGTCATCAAGCAGACCAGGCACGATATCGCGCGCTGCAAGACAGTGCTGCGCGAGCGGCAGTTAGCCGCCGAGCGGGTTGCGAAAGAGGGAAGCAGCGATGCCTAACAATCGTAGGCGGCTTGTGGGCCGCGTCGTCAGCGACAAAATGGACAAAACGGTGGTGGTTGCGATTGACATCAGCAAACCCCACCCCATCTACAAAAAGGTCGTGCGCAAAACCAAGAAAATTTATGCGCACGACGAGACCAACGCGATCCCGGTTGGCACGGTGGTGCGCGTTGTCGAAAGCAGGCCCATCAGCAAGACCAAGCGGTGGGTAGTCGAAAACATCGTTCAGGAAGTCGGAAACCGCGTGGTCGAACCAGTGGCCGAGGAAGCTCAGGACGAGATCGAGGAGATTGAGGAGACAATCCTCGGTGATGAGGAGGACCAGTCATGATCCAGCGTGAATCTCGTCTGACAGTCGCCGATAACACCGGCGCGCGTGAGCTGCTGGTCATTCAGGTCACGGGCGGCTCGAAAAAGCGGTATGGCCGGGTGGGCGATATTGTTGTAGCGACAGTCAAGTCGGCAGCGCCCGATGGCAGCGTCAAGAAAAGTGATGTGGTCAAGGCGGTCATCGTGCGCACGACCAAAGAATACCGGCGCACCGATGGCTCGTACATCCGCTTCGACGATAACGCTGCCGTTATTCTGGCCGATGACCTGACCAACCCACGCGGAACCCGCGTCTTTGGGCCGGTCGCCCGGGAACTGCGCGACAAGGGTTTCATGAAGATCGTCTCACTCGCGCCGGAAACCCTGTGAGTGATGGAGTAGATCGAAATGCAGCGAATTAAACGGGGCGATACGGTTGAAGTGATCGCCGGTAAGGATGTCGGAGAACGCGGTGAAGTCGTCTCCGTCTTGAACAAGCAAAATCGCGTGGTGGTCGAGGGCGTTAACGTCCTCAAAAAACACGAGAAAGCCAGACAGGCCGGACGCCAGCAGGTGCAGGCCCAGATTCTCGAATTCAATGCGCCCATTCACCTGTCGAATGTGATGCTGGTCTGTCCATCGTGCGACAAGGCCGTGCGGGTTGGGTATCGGTACAAGGAAGACGGCCGCAAAACACGCTACTGCAAGAAGTGTGATTCGGATATCGATTGAGTCGGAGCAGCGAGATGGCACAAGTATTACCCATTTTACAAACTCGTTACCGCGAGGACGTTGTTCCGCAGTTAATGCAGGAATTCGGGTATAGGAACCTGATGGAAGTTCCGCGCATCTCGAAGATCGTGCTGAACATCGGCCTGGGCGAGGCGCTGGATAATCCTAAAGCGTTGGACAGTGCCATGGAAGACCTGCGGCAGATCACCGGCCAGCAGCCGGTTGTCACCCGCGCGCGCAAAAGCATTGCGAACTTCAAGCTGCGCGAAGGCCGCGCGATTGGTCTGAAAGTAACGCTGCGCGGCGAGCGCATGTGGGCGCTGCTGGATCGACTCATGAATATCGCCCTGCCGCGTGTACGCGACTTTCGTGGTGTTTCGCCAGATACCTTTGACGGGCGGGGCAACTACACCATTGGCCTGCGGGAACAAATCATCTTCCCGGAAATCCAGTACGACAAGATCGACAAGGTGCGCGGTATGGAAATTACTGTCGTCACTACCGCACGATCCGATGAAGAAGGCCGCCGCCTGTTGAAACTGCTGGGTATGCCTTTCCGGGAGAATTAGGAGAGAGGGATGGCGAAAAAATCGTTGACAGCCCGCGAAACGCGGCGGAAATATAAGATCCGGGTGCGCAACCGCTGCCAGTATGTTGACCCGAATTCGGGCAAAATCTGTGGCCGCCCGCGCGGCTACCTGCGGCGCTTTGGGTTGTGCCGCATCCATTTCCGTGAACTGGCACTTCAGGGCCAGATTCCCGGTGTCGTTAAGTCAAGCTGGTAGGAGCGCCACCAATGACAAATGATCCGATTGCCGATATGCTAACCCGCATTCGGAATGCGCTGATGGCCGGGAAACAGGAAGTCGAGATTCCCCGGTCCAAAATCAAGGTGGAAATTGCCCGCATTCTGAAAAATGAGGGCTACATTGAAGATTTTGTGGTTGGCGATCAAAAGCCGGTTCCGCTGATTACGATCAAGCTGAAGTATTATGGTGCGCGTCGTGACCGGCGCCCGGTGATCACATCTCTGCAACGCATCAGCAAGCCGGGGCGGCGTGTATACCGCGCTTCCCGCGATCTGCCGCGCGTGATGAGCGGCATTGGCATTGCGATTGTCACCACCCCCAAAGGTGTGATGACCGATCAGGAAGCCCGCCGCCAGCGTGTCGGTGGCGAAGTGCTGTGCTACGTCTGGTAAAGGAAGGGTAAGATGTCCCGTATCGGTAAAAAACCCATCCCTGTACCTGATAAAGTCGATGTAAAAATTGACGGTCATAATATTGTCGTCAAGGGGCCAAAAGGCGAACTGCGCCATACAGTCCACCCGGCTATTACCGTCAAACAGGAAGATGGGACTCTGCTGGTCGAACGTCCCTCGGATCAGCGTGAGCACCGGGCGCTGCACGGACTCACACGGGCGCTGGTCGCCAATATGGTGACAGGCGTTTCCGAGGGCTTTCAAAAAACATTGAAGATTGAAGGTGTCGGTTATACAAGCGAGATGCGCGGCAGCGATCTGGTGATGAAACTGGGTTATTCGCACGAGATCGTTGTCAGGCCGCCGGATGGCATCACATTCGTGGTCGAAGATCGCGGCATGACCGTCCACGTGCAGGGTATTGACAAGCAGGTCGTCGGCCAGGTGGCGTCGAATATCCGCGAACTGCGCCCGCCGGAGCCGTATCTGGGCAAGGGTGTGCGCTATTCCGACGAACGCATCCGCCGTAAGGCAGGCAAGGCAGGTAAGGCGTAAATGGACGCAAACAAGAAAAAACGTCAGGGCCGCGAGCAGCGGCATCGCCGTGTACGCGCCCGTGTGAAGGGGACGCCAGAGCGTCCGCGTATGAATGTTTTCCGCAGTCTGACCAACATCTATGTTCAGGTCATTGATGACGTAGCCGGACGTACCCTGGTTTCCGCCTCGACTGTGGACAAGGAAATTGCGGGGCAGGTTGCCGGGAAACCCAAGACCGAAGCGGCCAAGATTGTCGGCAAAATCGCTGCGGAACGGGCCAAACAGGCTGGCATTACCCGGGTCGTGTTTGACCGGGGCGGCTATCAGTATCATGGCCGGGTGGCTGCGGTGGCCGAAGGCGCGCGCGAAGCTGGCTTAGAATTCTAGAGAGAGCGAGAGCGATTATGTCTGACAGACGACGCGAACCACGCCGCGACGATGACCGCGATGAACTCGATGAGCGTGTCGTCGATATTCGGCGTGTGGCGAAAGTGATTCAGGGTGGCCGCCGCTTTGCCTTTCGCACGGTGGTGATTATCGGTGACAACAAGGGCCGGGTTGGTATCGGCGTGGGCAAGGCGCGTGGTGTGCCAGACAGCATCCGCAAAGGCTCGGAACGTGCCCGCAGGAACATGAGCAAGGTCGCCCTGGCCGGTACGACGATCCCGCATCCCGTCGTGGGGCGTCACGGCGGGGCCAAGGTGCTGCTGAAGCCGGCTTCGCCCGGTACGGGTGTCATTGCGGGCGGCGGTGTGCGTGCGGTGCTGGAAGCGGCTGGCGTGCGCGACATCCTCACCAAGAGTCAGGGCAGCCCTAATCTGCTCAATGTCGCCATGGCAACGCTGAAAGCCCTGCAGTCGCTGCACAGCCCAGAAGAAATGGCAGCCATGCGCGGCAAGCGGGTCGAGGAAGTGCTGCCGTTCTGGGAGCGCGCGGCACTGCGCAAGAATGTCGAGGTGCTGGCGCCGGAGGCAGCAGGGAGCAACAGCGATGAGTAAAATGCTGCGCGTCAAACTGGTTCGCAGCCCCATTGGCTACAAGCAGGATCAGAAGGCGACGGTCAGGGCGCTGGGGCTGCGCAGGCTGCAATCAACCGTCACCCATCAGGATACCCCTTCTATCCGGGGCATGATTAACAAAATCAGCCACCTGGTCGAAGTGGAAGAGGTCGAAGAATAATCATGAAACTGCACGATCTGCAACCCGCTGAGGGTTCCAAGAAAGAAAAGACCCGCGTTGGTCGCGGTATCTCTGCCGGTAAAGGCAAGACCGCCGGGCGCGGTACAAAAGGTCAGGGCGCGCGCACAGGCGGCGGCAAGGGGCCGTACTTCGAGGGCGGTCAACTGCCTCTGGTGCGCCGTCTGCCGTTCAAACGCGGCTTCACCAATATCTTCCGCATCGAGTATCAGGAAGTCCGGCTGGATCGCCTGAACGCCCACGACGAAATTGCCGATGGTGCGGAAGTCACACCGAAGCTGCTGGCCGAACTGGGGTTGATCCGCGAAGCTGATCGGCCAGTGGTCGTGCTGGGCAACGGTGAAATCAACAAGAAACTGACTATCAGCGCGCATCGTTTTACGAAAAGCGCGGAAGAGAAAATTAAAGCGGCCGGCGGTTCGGTGAACAAGCTGGAACTGAAGCTGACCGGCGCGCACGCTACGGTCAAGCTGCTGCCAAAAGCCGAGCTTGCGAAAATCTACGGCCAGGACAGCGAATGAGGTCAGGGGCGGTGTACAATTGGCCGCCTTTGACTCGGCTTTTTTTCCAGCCCCCGGATACTACCGGGGAATTTGTGCAGGCTAGAGCGTGAGGATTATTGTTTATGCAGGCGATTGAGGGTCTCAAGAATGCCTGGCGGCTGCACGATGTGCGCAGCAAGCTGCTGTTCACCGGTCTGATTCTGCTGGTTTACCAGTTTGCCGCCCATGTGCCGGTCATCGGCGTGAACCGTGACGTGCTGGCGGAGATTCTGAATTCGGAGGGAGCAGGCTTTATCGGCGTACTCAATCTGCTTTCCGGCGGCGCGGTGGCAAACTTCAGCGTGATTGCTATGGGGGTCTACCCGTACATCACAGCGTCGATTATCTTCCAGCTTCTGGTTCCTATCATCCCGCAGCTAGAAGCCTTGCAGCGCGAGCCGGGCGGGCGCGAGAAGATTCAGCAGTACACCTACTATCTCGCCATTCCGATGGCGATTATTCAGGCCGTTGGGCAGATTGCCATTTTCAGCAGCTTCAGCGGCAGCGGGCCGCTTATCACGGATTTTGGCGTCAATCCGCTGGTGACGGTCACCGTCATCACGACGATGACCGCTGGAACGATGTTCGCTGTCTGGCTGGGCGATCTGATTACCGAACAAGGCATCGGCAACGGGATTTCGATCATCATCTTCGCCGGTATCGTGGCGGGCGCGCCGTCCAATCTGGCGCAGTTGCTGACCACCACGACCCAGCCTCTCTATAACGTCATCCTGTTCATCTTGATTACTCTCGTGGCGATTGTTACGATTGTATTCGTTCAGGAAGGCGTCCGGCGCATCCCGGTGCAGTATGGCAAGCGGGTACGCGGGCGCAAGCAGTACGGCGGCGCCAGCACCCATATTCCGCTGCGTGTCAACCCGGTGGGCATGATCCCGCTGATCTTTGCGCAGTCGATCATTACTTTCCCGGCCATCATCGTTAACCTGTTCCCGGACGGCCCCCTCAAAGTTTCGATCACCCAGACCTTCGGCAGCCAGCAGGGGCTGGGTTACTGGGGGACCTTCTTCCTGCTGACGGTGGGCTTTACTTTCTTCTATGCCGAAACGATGATCGCCAACCAGAATCTGGCAGAAAATCTGCAGCGGCAGGGCGGCTTTATCCCCGGTATCCGGCCCGGCAAACGCACACAGGAATATATCGTGCGCGTATCGCGGCGGATTACGCTGGTCGGGGCGGTTTTCCTCGGCCTGATCGCCATCATCCCGGGCCTGGTTGATCTGCTTAACAGCCTGCTGTTCCCCACCGAGTTTATCGGCGGTGGTAACACGATGAACGCGGCCCGCGTGATTGCCGGTTCGGGTCTCATCATTGTGGTCGGCGTGGTCATCGATACAATGCGCCAGCTTGAGGCGCAGCTTGTCATGCGCAATTACGAAGGCTTCATGCGTTAAGCGCGGGTGGCGCAGGATCATAGCATGGGTTTATACATCATTCTCATGGGCGTGCAGGGCGCTGGTAAAGGTGTCCAGGCTCAGTTTATCCACGACGAATACGGCATACCGCACATTTCCACCGGCGATCTGTTCCGCGCCATGAAAACCCGCGAGGACGAACTGGCGCGGCGTATTCAGGAGATCATGGCGTCGGGGCAGCTTGTGTCGGACGAAATCACCAATGAAGTCCTGCGCGACCGCCTCGAACAACCGGATGCTGCCAACGGCGCCATCCTTGATGGCTACCCGCGCAACCCGGCGCAGGCGGACTGGCTGGCCGATTATCTGCGAAGCCGGGGCGAATCCGTCACGGCAGTGCTGCTGCTCCAGCTTGATCTGTACACCGCGTTCAAGCGCGCTTTTGGCCGGGTGTTATCGGCGGAAACCGGCAGGGTTTACAACATCTTTTACGACAGCGAGGGCATCGACTGGCATTACGAGGATCATCCCGAAAACAAGTACCCGCCGCGTGTGGTCGCTACCGAAACAGCGACCGGCAAGCCGCTGGTGCGCCGCCCCGACGACGCCAACGCCGGGGCTATCATCAAACGGATCGATACCTACCTGGAAACCACGATGCCGCTGGTTGATTACTATCGTCGGGCCGGGCTGCTGGCGGAAATCGACGCCGCACAGTCGATAGCCGAAGTCAGCCAATCGATCAGGGCGGTCATCGAAACATCATCGTAGACACTATGACCATTCACTACAAGACAGCGGAGGAACTCGCCATCATGCGCGAGGCCGGGCGCATTGTGGCCGTCGCTCATCAGGCCGTGCGCGAGGCGATCAGACCCGGTGTAACCACGGGCGAACTGAATACACTGGCGGATACGGTGCTGCGCGATCACGGCGCGACCCCGGCTTTCCTCGGCTATCCCAAGCACAACTCGCCCGACTACCCGGCTTCGATCTGCGCATCGGTCAACGAAGAACTGGTGCACGGCATTCCCGGCAAGCGCGTGCTGAAGGAAGGCGACATCGTCAGCATCGACATCGGTTCTGTCTACAAGGGTTTCGTTGGCGATTCAGCCTGGACCTACCCGGTGGGCGAAGTCGCGCCTGCTGTTAAACGCCTGCTGGAAATTTCCGAACAGGCGCTGTGGGTCGGCATTCGGGCCTCAGTGATACCCAACGAGACCCGCGACGTGGCGCTGGCAATCCAGCACTTTGTCGAGCAGAATGGCTACAGTGTCGTGCGTGAATACACCGGGCATGGTGTTGGGCGCAAGATGCACGAGGAGCCGCAGGTTCCCAACTGGTGGCCGCGTGGCCGCCGCCAGCGGCAAAACTGGGTGAGCTACCCGCTGAAACCGGGGATGACTTACGCGCTGGAGCCGATGGTTATCGCCGGACGGCCCGACGTTCGTGAACTGCCTGATAAATGGACGGTTGTGACCCGAGATCGTTCGCTGTGTACCCATTTCGAGCATACGATTGCCATTACGGAGGGGGAGCCAATTATTTTAACGCTTCCGTAACATTCGCACTGGACGCCTGTTCATTCGATTGCTATAATACCGGTTCTTTCAGAAACAACCAGGAAACACAATCATGCGTGTATCGACATCTATCAAAAAGCGTTGCCCCAAGTGCCGCGTGATTAAGCGTCATGGTCGGGTGATGATTATCTGTGAAAATCCTAAACACAAGCAGCGTCAGGGTTAGCAGAGGCGGAGACAGCGGATGGCACGTATTGAAGGGGTAGACCTGCCCCGCGATAAACGAGTTGAAGTAGCTTTAACCTATATTTACGGCATCGGCCGGCCGACCAGCAAAGCCATTCTGACAAAAACGGGTGTCAACCCGGACACGCGCGTCAAGGATTTGACCGAGGCGGAACTGCAACTGCTGCGTGACGAAATATCGCAGTTGACTGTCGAGGGTGATCTGCGCCGCGAGGTGCAGTTGAACATCAAGCGGCTGTCGGAAATCGGCAGCTATCGCGGCCTGCGGCATCGTCACAATCTGCCTACGCGCGGCCAGCGCACCCGTACCAATGCGCGCACCCGGCGTGGCCCGAAGAAGACTGTTCCGGGTCGTGGCCGTCGGCGCGGCGCAACCAAGAAATAAGCTTTGTCCCTGTCCGCTGCCGGATAGTATAAACTCATTGAGCAGTATTCGATGCGCCCTGACCAGGGCGCGTTTCCCGTAAAGAGCCGTCTGGAGAGGTTTTTCATGGCACGCCAGAGAAGAACAACCGGTGGACGCCGCGCCACCAAAAGAGTCGTCAAGAACATACCCTACGGTCAGGCGCATGTCTACGCGACCTTCAACAACACCATTGTCACCATGACCGATCAATCGGGCAACGTGGTTTCGTGGGCGAGCGCAGGCACGTCTGGCTTTAAGGGCAGCCGCAAGAGTACCCCCTTCGCCGCGCGGATGGCGGCGCAGAATGCGTCGGATTCGGCGATGGGACATGGGATGCAGGAAGTCGATGTTTTTGTCAAAGGCCCTGGCCCCGGACGCGAAGCAGCGATTCGCGCTATTCAGGGCAGCGGGCTGAAAGTGCGGTCTATCACCGATGTAACCCCCATCCCGCACAACGGCGTGCGTCCACCCAAGAAACGTCGGGTTTAAGCTGCCAGCAGCAGCAGGAGGATTTGGGACTTGGTTACGACCAATAATTTCGTACTTCCCCATAAGGTGCAGCCCGATGCTACTTCGCGCAATTACGGGCGTTTCGTGATTAGCCCGCTGGAAAGCGGCTATGGCCTCACCCTCGGTACAGCCCTGCGGCGTGTGCTGCTGTCATCGCTGCCCGGCGCAGCCGTGACCAGCATTCGGGTGTCTGACGTGCATCACGAGTTTTCGGCAATCCCCCATGTGCGCGAAGACATGACCCAGCTTATGCTTCAGGTGAAGCAGCTTCGCCTCAACCTGTTTGATGTGGAACAGGCCCGGCTGCGGCTGGAACAGCACGGCGAAGGAACAGTGACGGCGGCGGACATTGAATGCCCGCCGGAGGTCGAAATTATTAACACCGACCTGTATCTGTTCACCGCCGATTCGCGGGATGCCAACCTGGAAATCGAATTTGAAGTGCGCGCAGGGCGCGGTTACAGCCCGGCGGAAGAACGCGGGCGGCTGCCTATCGGCGAACTGCCGGTGGATGCCATCTTCAGCCCCATTCGCCGCGTAAACTTCGAGGTTGAGCGTGCGCGTGTCGGCCAGCGCACCAATTATGACAAGCTGGTGATCGAAATCTGGACGGATGGCACGATCCGCCCGGAGGACGCCCTGAGCGAAGCGGCCAAGATGCTGATGAAGCACCTGACACCTATTGCCGGTGTCGAACCAATCGACCCCGAAATCGCCTATTCGATTGGCGACTCGGAGGGTGAAGACCGGGATGATGGCCGCAAGAACGAACTCTACGAGAAGCCGATTGAGGAACTCGACCTGAGCGTGCGCGTTTTCAATTCGCTCAAGCGCACCGGCATTACCACGATCGGTGATGTGCTGGATATGCTCGATCGCGGGCCGGATGCTATGCTGGCGATCCGCAACTTCGGCGAAAAATCGTTGGACGAACTCGTTGAAAAGCTGCGGGATAAGGGTTATCTGCGCGATGATGCCGAAGTCCCTGATCTGAGTGGTGGTGGATAACAATGCGACATCGTGTAAGTGGTAAGAAACTGGGCCGCGACAGCGGTCAGCGTAAGGCGCTGGCGCTGAACCTGACTCTGGCGCTGCTCAAACATGAGCGAATCAAAACGACACGGGCCAAAGCGGAATTTGTGCGCGGCAAAGCCGAACGGCTTATCACCATCGCCAAACGCGGGCTGGCCCACGATGACCCGGCGCGCGCTGTTCATGCCCGCCGGATTGCGGCCAGCCGGCTGAACAACGACCGCGACATGGTCGGCAAGCTGTTCGATGAACTGGCCCCGCGCTACGCGGATCGTCCCGGCGGCTATACCCGCATGTACAAGCTGGAGCCGCGTAAGGGTGATCGGGCCGAAATGGTGCTGCTCGAACTGGTTGACCGCGAACAGGCGTGACCCGTTACCGCGCTACGCTCGCCTATGACGGGACCCATTATCAGGGTTTCCAGCGGCAGGCGGGCGATACGCCAACGATACAGGGCGCAGTCGAACGCGCGATCTTGCAGGTCACACAGCAGGCGGCTGTGGTCATTGGTGCAGGCCGCACCGATACCGGTGTTCATGCCACCGGGCAGGTGATCGCCTTCGATGTTGAATGGCGGCACACAGATGCTGACTTGCTGCGGGCGCTGAATGCCGTTCTGCCGGATGACATCGCCTTGCAGGACATAGCGCAGCAGCCGGGCTTTCATCCCCGGTTCGATGCGCAGTCGCGGGTGTACAGCTACACGGTCATCCACGCGCCGCAGCGCCAGCCGCTCTGGCGGCAGCGAGCCTGGCATATCTGGGGTGAGGTGCAGACAGCGGCGCTGCACCGAACAGCCGCCCTTATGATCGGACGGCACGATTTTGCCACGTTTGGCAATCCCCCGCAGGGGGAAAACACCGTCCGTGATGTGCTGCGTTCTGCGTGGCAGGTCTACCCGGAACGGTTCGGCCAGCGGCTGGTCTACACAGTCGAAGCCAACGCCTTCTTGCAGCATATGGTGCGGCGTATGGTCGGGATGCAGATGGATGTCGCGCGCGGGCTGATGTCGTATGAGGCGTTTGAATCGGCTTTTTACGCCGCTGATTTGGCGCAGGCCGGGACCCTGGCTCCGCCGCAGGGACTGGTGCTGGAATGTGTACGCTACGCCTGAATTGTGTCTTGATCGGGCGGGAATCGTCCGTACAATAGTGACATTACGTAAGCAGCGGGAGACGCCCGCCGGAGGTTCGTTGTGAAACAGAAAACGTTCGTCACCAAGCCAGACGACATTCAGCGCGAATGGTGGGTTGTGGACGCAGAAGGCAAGACACTGGGGCGTCTCGCAACGCAGATCGCAACCATTTTGCGTGGCAAGAACAAACCGATCTTTGCGCCTAACACCGATACGGGTGACTATGTGATCGTCATCAACTGCGAGAAGATCGTCACCACCGGTAATAAACTCGATGACAAAATCTATTACCGGCATTCGAAGTACAACGGCGGCCTGACAGCCACACCGCTGCGCCGCCAGCTTGAGCGCTTCCCGGATCGGGTTATTCAGCAGGCTGTCAAAGGGATGCTGCCCAAGAACGCGCTGGGCCGCAAGATGCTCAAAAAATTAAAGGTATACGCGGGCGATTCGCATCCGCACGCAGCCCAGAACCCCAAAGTTCTGGAACTTTAAGAGGGGATAACGGATGTCAGCACAATATTATGAAGGCATTGGCCGCCGCAAGTCCGCAAGTGCCCGCGTCCGCCTGTTTCCGGGTGGAACCGGCAATATTATCATCAATGACAAGGAAGCCAGTGAATACTTCCCGCGCTTTGGCGATCTGGAACTGCTGCTGGAACCGCTGCGCGCCATAGGGCAGGATCGCAGCTATAATATCACAGTGCGGGTGCAGGGCGGCGGTATCAGCGGCCAGCGTGATGCGGTGCGGCTCGGTATTGCCCGCGCACTGCTGAAGCTCGACCCCGATCTGAAGCCGCAGTTGAAGGACGGCGATTATCTCACCCGCGACCCGCGTGTGAAGGAACGCAAGAAACCCGGTCTCAAACGCGCGCGCAAGGCCCCGACCTACACCAAACGTTAAGCAACGCGCTCCGTTTGTGCTAGAATCAGGCAAGGCTGTGATGGCCTTGCTTTTTTGTTTTGGCTTCAGGAGGCACGATGAGCAGCTTCGCCAGCTACCACGATCATGTCGGTTCACGGCCTGATAAGTTCTATAAAGCCACGCTGTTCGAGGGCGACATGATGATGGTGGGCCTCAACTGCCTTGAACCCGGCCAGATTCAGCCTGTGCACGATCATGCCGATCAGGATAAGGTTTACGTTGTGCTGGAAGGCAGCGGGCGCTTTACCGTTGGCAGCGAAGTGCGCACAGTTGCCGCCGGCACGGTTGTCTGGGCGCAGGCCGGTGAGCCACACGGAGTCGAAAACGCCGGCACAACCCGCCTGACCGTGCTGGTGTGTATTGCCCCGCCGCCAAAGTAGAATGCAGAGAATAAAATGGCAGACCTGAACCAGAATCAAGACGCCATGCGCGCTGTGCTGGCAAACGCGAGAGTGATCGCAGTCGTCGGCCACTCAGACAAACCCTACCGCACCAGCTACCGTATTGCCCAGTATCTGCGGCACGCCGGCTATACCGTCTATCCGGTTAATCCAACCGTCGAAACCATCAACGGCCAACCAAGTTATGCCTCGCTGGCCGACGTGCCAGAGCCGATTGATATTGTCAACGTCTTTCGCCGTTCCGAGTATCTGCCCGAAGTCGTGGACGAAGCAATCGCCGCCGGCGCGAAGGCGGTCTGGGCGCAGCTTGGCGTGGTCGATGAGGCGGCCCGGCAGAAAGCCCTCGACGCCGGACTCGATGTAGCGATGGATACCTGCATCAAGGTCGAACATAAGCGCCTGTTCGGATAAACCGATGCGAATCACCCTGATTACCGTCGGCTCTCGCGGGGATATTCAGCCCTTCGTGCCGCTGGCACTTGGTCTGCAGGCCGCCGGACACCAGGTACGGATCGCCACGCACGGCCCCTACGAAGACTTTGTCCGCTTTCACCATCTCGACTTTCACCCTATCGTCGGCAACCCGCAGGAAATCTTGCAGACTGAGAGTGGGTTGGCCTGGCTGGAAACCGGGCAAAATCCTGTCACATTCCTCAGGCGAATGCGCGATATTGCCCACGAAATACTGGAACAGCTTGGGCGCGATTGTCTGAATGCCAGCCAGGACGCCGATATGATTCTGTTTTCGACTCTGGGATTTTTTACGGGCGTGCCCATTGCCGAAAAACTGGGCGTCCCCGGCATCGCCACCTATTTGCAGCCCATCCAGCGGACTCGCACGCTGGCGGCAGTCGTTATCCCTGAACTGCCCGGCGACCTGCCGCTGAAGGGTCAGTACAACCGGCTCACGCATGACCTGATGATGGAAATGATCTGGCGCTTGTTCGGGCAGGCCTACAACCATCTGCGCACCGGCATTCTGGGACTGCCGCCGGAAAAACGCTCGTTCCGGGTATCCATCAACGATCCCTACCCGGTCATATATGGCTTCAGCCCACACGTGATTCCGCCGCCGCCGGATTGGGGCGAACACATCTGCATCAGCGGCTACTGGTTCCTCGATGATCCTGAATGGCAGCCGGAGCCGGAACTGCTGGATTTTCTGGCTGCCGGGCCAGCGCCGGTTTACATCGGCTTTGGCAGTATGGCGAACCGCAATGTGGACCAGCTTACCGATACCGTACTGGACGCTGTGGCCCGGACGGGGCAGCGGGCGATTCTTCTAAGCGGCTGGGCCGGTATGGGCAGTCGTGACCTGCCGGATACCATCTACAAACTGGATTACGCGCCGCACGGCTGGCTGTTCCCCCGGATGGTGGCGGTGGTGCATCATGGCGGGGCGGGGACCACTGCTGCCGGGCTGCGCGCCGGCGTGCCAGCAGTCGTCATCCCCCATTTTGCCGATCAGCCATTCTGGGGACGGCGGGTGGCGGCGCTGGGGGTTGGGCCACAGCCGATCCCGCGGAAGCAGCTCACCGCCGCTAAGCTGACCGCTGCTATCGATATGGCTGTCAGCAGCCCGGCTATGCGCCAGCACGCCGCTGAACTGGGGGCGAAAATCCGCGCCGAAGATGGAGTCGCCAACGCCGTGCGCTGCATTGACGCTGTTATCCGGCGTCAATCTTCAACCAGCGACTCATCAGGCACATCTACTCCGTATTGAGACACCACCTTATCAATTTCGTTCAGCGGACGCTCGATTGCTTTGCGCCTTCTGCCCGCCAGTTCGTCGTAAGCAGACTGCGCTTTATCCAGCGAACTGCCCAGCGCATCCAGTTTCTGCGCGAACATCCCCCACTGCTTTTTGACCCGGTTCAGCAGGATCAACACATCGCGCGATGACTGTTCCAGCGCAAAATTATCGGCTGCCTGCCGGATGACGGCCAGAACCACATACAGTGTCAGGGGCGAACACAGGATCACCTTCTGTTCGAGCGCGGCGTCAATCAGGGTGGAATCCTGTTCGTGAATGAAACGGTAGACCTGTTCATTGGGAATAAACATAAGAACACAATCTGCCGTGTTGTGTTCCAGGCTGATATATTCGCGTCCTGAGACGGTTCTGATGTGATTGCGGACATCGGCCAGAAACCGCCGGCGATAATTCTCCCGGTCACTCTCGCTCTGGGCGTAAATACACCCCAGATAATTGTCCAGCGGAAACTTCACATCCATGTTCAGAGTCATGGATTTGGGCAGAAAGAAGGTGAAATCCGGGCGCGCCCGGTTGCCATCGCTCCCGGATACTGAAACCTGCCGGCCATAGTTCACGCCTTCAATAAAGCCGGCCAGCCGCAGGATGTCATCCGCGATGCGTTCGCCCCACTGGCCGCGTGTGCGATTATCCGCCAGCGCCTGCTGAAGCGACGCCGATGTCTGGATAAGCTGCTGCAATTCGCTGCCCAGCGCACCGAGCTTTTCCGCGCGTTTTTCCTCAAACTCGCTGACCAGATTCGACACCTGCCGCAGTTGTAGTTCCATCTGGCTGAGGTGCTGCCCGATCAGTTCCTTTTTGCTGTCAAGTTCGGCGGTATGTTTTTGGGTCTGGCGCTCGAAACGCTGTTCGGCCAGCGCCAGAAAGGTTTCGTGTGATCGCCGCTGAACTTCCAGCGTCAGCCGGCCGAAGTTGTTGCGCAGGGTTTCCAGCAGCAGCGTTTCGTCTTCCTTGCGGCGCTTTTCGGATTCCTGAAAGAGTTCCCGCGCCAGTGCCTGCGCGCTTCTGGCCTGCACCACGCGCAGCGCAAACGCGACACCCAGACCGAGCACGAAGCCGCCTACAAAAATCGCTATTGAAATAAGACTATCATCCATCAGCTTGACCGCCATACAGGCACTTTGGCCTAGATTAGTAGCACCTGTATGCAAATGAGTCAAGCAGGGTGGTCAGTCGCCCGTGCGAAGGCGGGCCGGAATCCCTCAGAAGTGAGCCAGCAGCCGGCGGCGGAATTCGGCGTGGCCTTTTGGTTCGATGACGAGATTTTTCGCCTTATGGAACGCCATAAAGTCACGCATCGCAGCCGCCACGTCATTCACCAGTTCGTCGTCGGGTTCGACACCCGGTTCGAGGTGCAGCGCCCGCAAATACAGTGTGCCGGTCTTGCGTTCCACCTTGGGGTCAAAGCGCCCCACCAGCCGGTCACGGTGCAGAATCGACAGGCAGAAATAACCCCAGATGCGATCCGGTTCGCGTTTGTAGGCCTCCAGCACATTGCGGTAATTCCAGAAACCCTCGTCACGCCCGCGCGCCCAGAACAGGCTGTCGAAGAAGCTGAGGAATGTTGTATGCTGCGGCGTAATTTCACCATCCAGCGCCCGCTGCAAATCCGGCAGCCGGTCACGATGAATAACCAGCGTCGTGGTATCGCCCGAAGCCAGTTCCCCATCCAGCGGAATCAGCACTTTATCGGCCAGCAGCGCATCGATAATCGGGCGCACTTTGCTGCGTCCCATGTAGGCATACTCTGCGGCCTGCATCGGCTCGCAGATGCCCAGCGCCCGGACGGCCTGTTCGATATGGAAGCGGTCAGCTTCGGCTGCGGACGGTTCCTTTAGCTCAACCCAATCCGGCAGCACCCGCTCGCGCAGGTCATACACGCGCTGGAACTTCACCCGATCAGCGATCATCAGGTCACCCACATTGTAATAATATTCCAGCGCGTTTTTTGCCGGTTTCCAGTCCCACCAACTGCCCCTCTTGGGGCCATCATACTCAAAATCTGAGGTGCGCAGCCCGCCTTCCCGGGCGATGCGCTCGCGGACATGCGCCAGCAGCCGCTGTCCCGCCTCGTCCTGGAGCAGATGCGAACGCCACCAGTTGCCGGGGTTCTCGCGGTAATGGCGCATTTTGGGCAGACTGTAACGATAGTCCTTCAGGGGGATAATCGAGGCGGCTTTTTTCCAGTATTCAAACAGACGGCGATCCTGAGGATCAAAAAGCAGCGCGTCGAAATCGGCGGGGTTATACTGGCCCAGACGGCTCCAGAGGACCAGATAATGGCTGCGCGCAACTACGTGCAGGGTGTCGATCTGGACGCAGCCAAGCTGCTCGACAACGTTGTAGATGGCATCTTTAGTTGCGGGCTGGCGCGGTGGGGCGTGCAGGTTCTGCGTATACAGGGCCAGCGCCCGGCTGGCCGACAGCGGAACCGGTGAAACAGGGAGTTTTGTGGTCATAAGACTGTATCCGTGTGCAAACCTGACTGCACACTATAGCACATATGTCCTATGACCGCAACCGGGTTAGTGCCGAATTTGCTCTCTCGCCACCAGATGGAGGGCGTCCTCGCGCGAGGCGGCGTGGACACACTCGACATCGAATGTACGCGCCAGCGTATCGACAATGCAGCCTGCCAGCGGGTTCGCCCGCCCGACCAGCACGACCTTGCCCAGCGCCGGATGCTCAAAGAGGTCGCCCATCTGTGCGCGGAGTTTGGCGAGTTGATGCGGGAATTTCTCCAGCCGGGTCATATCAACCAGCAGGTGAATCGGGGCGTAGCCAGAATCCAGATACCGCGAAGAAAGTTCCCTGGCAAGCGCCCCGAAGTCTTCGATGGACGAATCCTGCTGTATCGACAGCAGCACCACCTGTTTTTCGACCTGCCATGCCAGCCTGTACGCCATAATGCACCTTCATAACTAGCAACGCACCTATACAAGCATTATAGAGGTCCGGCATCACAGGGTTATGAAAAATTTCGGAATTTCGCGGCGCTGTGGTAAGCACCCCTACAGTCCGCCGAGAAAGCTGACGATGCTGTCGAGCACATTGCTGTAGAAGTTGCCGCCCACCTGCCGCACAATCCTGAACGGTTCATCCGGTGCGCCCATAAAGGGCCGCAGCGTCCAGGCCATCTGCGTGCCCACGAAAGCGTACAGAATCATCCACAGCACGAACAGCATCCGCCGCGCGCCGCGCCCTTCGGCATTATCGGCATCGACGCTGTGCTCAAACCCCTGCTTGAGGAATACCAGCCCCATGCTCCCGGCGATGCCGAAGATCGCCACATTGAGCAGCTTGAAGAACTGGTAGCCGGAGGTGGTGCTCAGAAAAAACAGCGTCACCGGCGCAAGGCTGACCAGCAGCACTGAAGTGGTCGTCATGGCGGTGAGCATGAGCGCGATGTTTTGCAGGATGCTCTGGCGCGACCCAAAGAGAATGTTGAAGAAATACAGCGACGGCGCGCAGATGAACAGCGTCACGACAAACAGCAGCGGCAGCTTGACCGCTGAACTGAGCACCTGCGGCACACTGTGCGCTGCACCCATCACCCCGCCATACAGCCCCAGAAACACGAATGACGCAACCAGCATCGAAACAATCTTGTCGCGCAGCCCGATTTCGTCACGGATTTCGGCGAAAAAGACGCGGCGATTCCGTAAAATGCGCTCGACAATCGCCAGATCGCTGGCGATTCCCTGTCTGGCCGGCAGCGATTCGATGTATTCTACCCCCTCCACTTCGTCGACAAGCAGGTCTTTCATCCTATCCTCCAAATAACGGTTCTAAGTTCCAGGTGCTGAGTCAAAGCCCGTGCAGCAGCGTAATCAGGCTGTTGATGACATCCGCGTAGAAATTACTGCCGGCCCGCCGCGCTAGGATAAACGGCAGCCATGGGTCGCCAATGAACGGGCTGATCGTCTAGGCTAGCTGCGTGCCGCCGAAAGCGTACAGGATCATCCACGCCGTAAACAAACGCTGCCGCGCGCCGCGCCCTTGTTCGTTATCTGCATCGACACTGTGAGCGAAACCCTGCCGCAGAAAATTCAGACCCATCACGCCGGCAATGCCAAAGATGCCCACGTTAAGCAGCTTGAAGAAAGCGTATTCGCTGGTGGTCATCAGGAAAAACAGCGTCACCGGCGCGAGGCTGACCAGCAGTACCGAGGTTGTGGTCATCGCGGTGAGGATCAGCGCGATGTTTTGCAGGATGCTCTGTCTGGAGCCAAAGAGGATGTTGAAGAAATACAGCGACGGCGCGCAGATGAACAGCGTAATCAGGAACAGCAGCGGCAGCTTGACCGCTGAACTGAGCACCTGCGGCACACTGTGCGCTGCCCCCATCACCCCGCCGTACAGCGCCAGAAACACCGTTGAGGACAGCAGCATCGCCCGGATTTTGCCGTTCAGGTCGCTTTCTTCCCGAATTTCCCCGAAGAAGATGAGCCGATCCCGAAAGATGGTCTCCACAACCGCCAGATCACTTATAAAATGGTGTTGTGCCGATGCGGGGCGATCTTCAAGCAGCAGATCACTCATGGTGAAACCCCCATCAACGTGGTGTGGCTGGTGATTCTACACCGATCACGTTGCGGTATCCTCACAAACGCACGGAAGCTGGTTGTGGCGAAAATCGGAGCATGCGATCATGACGTTGACAATTGTAGGGCTGGGTCCGGGCGAACTGGACGATCTTTCACGCAAGGCGTTCCGCACGCTCAAACAGGCGGAAATGGTGTATTTGCGCACGGCGCAGCACGGCTGTGTAAGCTGCCTGCCGCAGAACAACATCCGTTACGAGAGTTTCGACAGCCTGTACGAATCCGCTGATGATTTTGAGCAGGTCTATGAGACCATTACCGCCCGTGTGCTGGCCGCGGCGGAGCAGGGCGATGTCGTCTACGCTGTGCCCGGCGACCCGCTGGTGGGCGAATCGACCACGACGCGCCTGCTGGCCGCTGCGAAACAAGCCGGTATCCCCGTCGAGATTGTCAACGGCATCAGCTTTGTCGAACCGACGCTGGCCCTGCTCGGCGTCGATGCGCTGGACGGTTTGCAGGTCATCGACGCGCTGCAAGTGGCGGCCATGCACCACCCGCCCATCAACCCGGATCAGGCCGCCCTGCTCGGCCAGGTGTACAGCCGGAGCGTCGCCTCCGATGTTAAGCTGACGCTGATGAACCAGTACCCCGACGAATTCCTGGTGCAGCTTATCCACGCCGCCGGGACGCCCGACGCCGTGGTCGAACATCTGCCCCTGCACGCCATCGACCAGAGCCAGCACATCGGCCACACGACCAGCCTGTTTGTCCCGGCGCTCGGCGGTATGTCCAGCTTCGAGCAG
>Ga0079224_100000506_pt1 | contig 38619 bp, 33 predicted proteins | sample Stecom2015_FD_80414 | JGI IMG/M metagenome (GOLD analysis project Ga0079224, IMG submission 80414) | Agricultural soil microbial communities from Utah to study Nitrogen management - Steer compost 2015 | ecosystem: Environmental > Terrestrial > Soil > Agricultural land | place: USA: Utah... | reverse complement strand
GATGTGGGAGCGTCGCTGATCGATCTGCCGGGGGGTGATGCCGCCGCCGTACACGAGCAGCGGCACGCGCGTCAGCACTTCCCAGACCTCGAAGGCGTGCTTGTACATCCCGTGCTCGCCGAACGCCTCGCCGTGATCCGCAGAGACGATGAGCACCGTCTTTTTCCACCACGGCTTTTGGCGGGCAAACTCGAGGAGCTTCCCGAGCCAATAGTCCGTGTGCCAGACCTCGGAGTCGTAGCGGTCGCGGTTCTTGCGCCCGAAATCCGGCGACTCTGCGTGCTTCACGTACTGGTCGTGCGGATCCATGTAGTGAGCCCACGCGAAGAACTGGCCGTCCGTGAGCTTGGGATTGCCGAGCAGCTCGATGCCGAGCTTCGTCATCTTCTCGCTGGTGACGTGCTCGTCCGTGTTCGGGTTGAACGTGAGCCCGGGCACGAGCTGCCACTCGGTGAAGCCCTGGTCGAGCCCCTTGCCCCGGTGGAAGTACAGGTGCGCGTGCCAGGAGAACGAGGCGATGCCGCGCTCGCTCAGGATCTCGGGGAAGAAGAGGTTGGCAGCGGAGTACTTGGCGAAGAAGTATCCGTCGCGGTACAGCGTGGACGCGAAGCGCCCGGTGAGCAGCGTCGCCACGCTCTTCGCCGTGTAGCTCGAGGCGCTGTACGCGCGCGGGTACACCACCGCTTCCTTGGCGAGCTCGGTGAGGTTCGGCGCAATCGGCCGCGGATAGCCCGTCCACGGCATGTCCGCGCGCAGGCTATCGATGGTGATGAGCAGCACGTTCAACGGCTCGGTCGGACCGCGCGGCGGCGGTGGCGCGGGAGGCGGGGCGCTCGCCGACTCGGGAGGTTCCGCGGGCTTCGGCGGGGACGTGCGAGCGGCGGGCTCGGGCGCCTTGCGCTCCTTGCAACCGAGGAGCGAGGCGGCAACGGCGAGCGAGATCCCGAAGACGGAGGTGAAGCGAAGCGCCATCGAAATGCGGAGTCCCTTTCGGTGAGCGGACGGCGACGCCGGAGGCCAGCGACGCCGTCCGGATTCAATACGGGTTGTGCTCCAACACGGAGCGATAGGCGGAGGCGGTACGGCCGTTCGCGAGCTCCGCGACCCGCGCCTTCGCGGGCGTGGGCTGCACGGCGCGCGCGACCGCGACCGCAGCCTCGTCCCCGAGCGCGATGGAGCGCGGTCCGCTCCGCGTAGTCAGCAACACGTGACAGGCCCGTGTGCCCGGCGCGGTCGCGCAGGCCGACACGAGCTCGGCGCGCGAAAGCTCGAGCTCGAGCGTCGCATGGCCGAACACCAGGCGCTCGACTCGGAGGCCACGCGGGGTGATCGTCACGCGCCGCCGGACACCGAGCACGAGGATCCCCACCGCGGCGACGACGAGCACCGAGAGCGCCGGAAGCACGATGCTGAGCGCGTGGACGTGGACCTCGAACCCCGTCCGGAGCGCGCTCAAGAACATGAGGAGAACGAACAGCGCACCGCCGCAGGCGGCGATCCCGGCGCGGACCTGTCCCGGCGCGCACGGAGCCGTGAGCTCGAGCGGTTGCAGCGCGACCTCTTCCGGGGCGCCGTCCGGCTCGAGGTCTTCCGCCGTGAGGCCCCATCCCGGGCGCACCGTGGCGCGCGTGGCCCGGACGATCTCCTGGAGCTCCGAGAGGGCGCGTGCCGGGTCGCCGTGGTCGAGGAGGAGCACGCGGCTCGTGCCCTGGTCGAGCACCACGCGGTAGCGGTCGTCCTCTCCCGTCGCCGCGTTTTCGAGCTCGAGCAGAGCGCCCTCCGGAACGGCAATTTCCCGACGAACGGCGCGCACGGCCAGCAGGAGGGCGACGAGGGCGGCGCTTCCCACGAGGGTCGTCGCGAGCCGCCCGAAGGGCGAGCTTTCGGCGTAGACCCAGGGCAGGCCCGTCACCACCGCGATGAGCGGCACGAGCAAGACAGCGACCGCGATCGGCGATTCGAGCTCGACCGTGACGCTGCCGGGACGGACTGCGTGAAGGCGGCGCACGCGGCTTCGACGTACATCACACGCACGACCCGCGCCAGCCAGGAACGCAGGCCCGAGAGTCGAAATGGCATTGTTTTGGCGCGCATCAGCGCGTGTCGGCGCGCGCCACCTCCGTTTCACTACTCGCTCCGCGGCTCGAGCCCCGCTCCGCCGGAGTGAATCCGGCGGAGTCACCTAGAACGCCGATCGGTTTGACGATCGGCGTTCTAGCCTCGTTTCGTAGGGGCGGCACGCGCCGCCCCTCCTCGCCGAGGTGAACTCGGCGGGGCCCCTCCCCACGCGGGCACTCTGTCCGACGCAGTTTTCCGCATATCTCGGCGCGTTCCTAACGTTTGTCGCTCTAGGGTCACCTTCAATTTCGGGCTTCCTAGTCGGGGGAGACCAATCCCTCAGGCTTCGGGGGTGCTCGAGCGCCGAACGATCGTTCCCCCTCGAACGCTCGCGTTCGGGCTCTTCTCGACCTCAGCCTGCGGCGCGACGCATGGCGGGGGCGGAGAGCGGCCACGGGCGCCCTCGGAGCTCCGCCGCGAGGTCTTGCAAGGCCTTGCGCACCTGGCGCACGGTTGGACGGTTCCGCGCGTCGTGGCGCAGGCACGCCGCGAGCACGTTGGCGATCTGGCGGGTGTGCGGCGCGTGCGCCAAGGCCGTGAGCGCAGGGGGCCACCCGTCGTGGTTCACGTGGGCGTTGACGATGACCATCTCGTCCGGCCCCTCGAAGAGGAGCTCCGCCGTCAGCGCTTCGAACGCCGTGCACCCGAACGCATAGATGTCCGCGGGCAGGGGCGAGGTCGTGCCGCGTTCTGGCGCGACGCCGAGCACCTCCGGGGCGCAGTAGTGCATGCTCCCGCAACCCGGGCGGAGGTGGCGCCCGCTGAGGCCGAAATCGACGAGCACCGGCGTGTCACCGTCCCGCAAGATGACGTTGGACGGCTTGAGATCGAGGTGGGCGATGCCGACGTTGTGCATCGCCTCGAGGCCGCACAGGATGCCGTCGAGGTAGCCGAGCACGCGGTCGATGGTGAGCGAGCGATTGCGGATGAGCCGGTCGAGGCTCGGTCCGCGGATCAGCTCCATGACGAGGATGGGCTTCGGGCGGGCGCCCACGTCGAACGTGACGAAGCGCGCGAGGTTCGAGTGCTGGGGCAAGGAGAGCAGGGCCCCCGCCTCCTCGCGGAAGAGCTGGAGGAACTCTTGCTCCGAGAGGCTGCGCGCGGTCGTCGGATCGTAGTCGGGAACCTTGAGCGCGAAGCCCTCAGCGCGCGGGTTGTTGCGTTCTTCGCTGCGGCGGGCGAGGAACACGGAGCTCGCCCCGCCGCTGCCGAGAGCGCGCAGCACGTAGAACGCCCCGATGGTGCGGTGAGGCAAGAGCCAATCGGGGAGCTGCGCCTTGCGTCGCTCGAGCGGAATGGGAAACACGTCGCTGGCGGCGGCGAGGGGCAGCGTTTGGATGCGAGCGAGGACCGCGGCCGCCGCCGAGCCGAGCGCCGCCGGCAGCTCGGAGACGAGGGCTCGGATCGCGAGCTCGAGGGCTTCGGGGTTGGCGGGGGTGCCGCTGCTCACGGCGCGTTCGACGAGGGCCGAGATCGAGCCGCCGTCCGTCAGCACGCGGATCTCCGCCGGGTCACTGCCGAGGAGGCGGCGCGCCGCGCCACGCACCAGGCGCGACAAGTCGTCCACGGCCGCCTCCAGCTCGCCCAAGACGTCGCTGCGCGCTCCCGAATCGACCAGCTCGTTCTGTCCGCGCGCATCGAGCACCGCGGCGAGGGCACGCCCGAGCCGCAGCACGACGCGCCGAAGCGCTTCGCCGCGGTAGGAGCCGCCAGCGCCGAGCCCTCGGCTCAGGTGGACGACCCGCTCGGGGAGCCGCGCGGGATCGTCGAGATTGCGCCCGCCGGTGATGTCCGCGGCGGCATCTGGATCGAGCTGTGGGGCGAGGAAATCCGTGTACGCGCCGATCACCGCGCGCACGTCGGGGTTCGTCGAGGCCTCGCCGATCATCTGGTACGTCTCGACCGCCTCCACACGGCTCGCGAGGACCAGCAAGAGATCGGCCGGCTCCGACATGCCTTCGCGGACGCCCGCGTCGAACGCTCGCGCCAGCGTGGCACACGCGATGCGATGAGCGCCGCCTCCGGGATCCTCGGTGACCCGATCCATCAGGATGCGCGTGGTCTCGCGCACACGCACGCGCACGCGGCGGTTGTCCTCCTCGTGCCGCGTCGTGTCCACGTCCATCAGGTGGAGGAGCGCGCGCAGGCGCCGATGCTCCGACTGCAGGTAGCCCTTGGTGCCGCTCTTCACCGCGGTTTGCGCGTCGAGCAACCAACGGCCGAGCTTCTCGTAGATGCGCTCCATCTCGGGGATGGTGGCGTCGGTGTCCCCCGGTCGCCGTCCGAGCAGGAGCAGGTTGCCGAGCCGCGGGCTCTCGAGCGCGCAGGCGTCCACGTCGCGCAGCGTGCCGAGCAGGTACGGGAGCAGCTGCTCGTCGTTCGGATCCTGGACCGCGACGAAGTCGACGGCGCGCTCGAGCGCGCGGACGGCGCGCGTCGCCAGCTCGTACGCCGAGCGCGCCCCGGTGCTCTCGTACGCCGCGAGAGCGCGCCGCAGGAGACTCACGACGTCGTCCTCGTCGTTTTCGCGAGCGAGCTGCTGCAGGGTGCGCTCGGAGATCGCGCGGAGGACCGAGGTGTTCCGCTCGGCCTGCGCGGCCAGGGAGTCGTAGAGGCGCTCCGCCGCTCGCGCGCCGAAGGCCGGGTCGAGCACGTCCCCGAGGAGCGCGGCGACCGCCTCGGCCACGTCGGGCCGAACGACCTCGGCGATCCACTCGAGGAGCTGCTCTGCCGCCTCGGGCTCGGCTTCCACCACACGCGGCAGGCCCATCGTCAGCGTTGCGGCGAGCCCGCGGTCGTACTCCGCGAGCGGCCCGTCGAGAATGCGACGGCAGGCGCGCAGCGCCTCCTCCGGCTCGTTCGCCATGAGCGCGACCAGCGAGACGGCGCCGCGCCGCCATTCGGTGGGCGTCAACGCAGGGTCGAGCGCTCGCTCGACTTCGTCCCGAAGGAGATCGTCGACGGAGGAGAGGAGGCCGCGTGCGACGGCCGCGTGCCGCCACACGAGCGGCTCGCGATCGGCGAGCAGCGCCGTGAACGTGCTCTTCACGGGCTCGGTCGTGAGCAGCTCGCGGGGATGCGGATCGCCGTGCTGTGCGCGCAGCGCCGCCTCGCGCGCGGCGTGCTCGAGCAGCTTGGCCGCGAGGCGCCGCGCCGGCAGCGCTCCGGTGCGGCCCGGCTCGATCCACCGCTCGCGCAGCTCTCGCCGGGTCACGAGAGTGAGGGCGAGGGCATCGGCATTGACGGCGGAGCCGACGGGCAAATCGAAGAGGAGCCCGATGCGGGCGCGGAGCGTCGCGGCTTCGAAGGACCGCCCCGAAGCGAGCGCCATGCGCGTCGCCACCGACGCGAACGATGCGGCCGTGCCTTCGTAGAGCCGCGCGAACACGCGGCGGCCGAGATCGAGCCGCGTCTTGCCGGGGGGCAGCGCCGCCGTGAGCTCGTACAGCGCGAGGGCGGCGGAGCCCGGCGCGATCCAGTCGAGGTCATCCGCGAGGCCGACGTCGATCGCGAGCGCCACGACGCGCTGGATGAGATCTTGATCGATGCCATCGAGCGGCGGTGCGCCGGTGACACCCAACCCTTCGCGGTGAGCGAGGCCTGCGATGGCCTGACGAAAACTCGCGCGCCGCTGCGCCTCATCCGTCGTGCGCAGCACCATCACGAGCGCATCGACGGGGGAGAAACGGACACGCATAGGGGTCTCATTTTCTGTACGGTTCGACCCCGCAAATCAAGCAGTGTTTTTGCAGCATAAGAGCATTCCAGTGGCGCCGAGTTTCGGCATTTTCGGTGCGAGGTGTCGGGAACCCGCAGACCACTGGGAGCACTCGGTCGGTGTTGACGGCATTCGTTCGCACGGGGCGGAACCAACGTTCACACGCTGCGCCCGCGAAGGCCGGAAATCGCGGGGTTTCGGTGCCGTGCGCGCGTGGCGCGGTCCTTGAAAAGACCCTTCGCGCACGGAGACACCCATGAAGCACCGAACTACTTCGACCCACATTGCTCTCGGCCTGACGACGATTTCTCTGCTTTCCGCCGGTTGCACGATACAGCCGTCGGACAATGACGTTTCGGAATACCGACAAGCGCTCCCCCAAGCCGACCACGTGCGCGTGGCGGGGCCCGAAGCGGAGGGCGCCGGGAGCACCAAAAATACGAACACCGCCGCCGGAGCGGGGCTTTTGGCGGATGGCTCCGAGCCGACCGTCGACGTCGCGCGCTGGTACCTCTTCACGCGCAACGTCCGCGACGGCGTGAACGCCGTCACCGGCGTCATTCTCGGCAGCCTCTGGTTCGTCGTGCACACGCGACCGACAGAGGTCGGCTCCGACTACGCCGAGTGGGGTCCCTACACCGACTCCCTCGATCCCGTGGCCTACCGCTTGCGCGTCGATCGCGTCGCCGAGGACGAGTACGAGTACCGCCTCGATGGGCGCCCCAAGGCGTCGACCTCCGAGGACGACTATCGAACCGTCCTCTCCGGCAAGGGCTACGGCCGCCCGCACGCGCTCCACGGGGATGGATTCTTCACCATCGACCTCGACGTTGCCCGCGCGCTCGATCCCGGAAAACACGCAAAGGACTCCGGCAGGATCACGATCACGCACGATCTCACGCGGAGCCCGGATCGACGGCTGCGCGCGCTGCCGCGCACCATCGTGGCCGAGCTCGATCCGGAAGGCGAGCCGTTCCTGACGATCACCTCGACGGCCGCGGAAGACGGCTCTGGCGAAATCGAGATCGACGCCCTGGCCGACACCGACGCGAGCGGGACGACGGCGCTCGAGGATCTCGCCATGCAGAGCCGCTTCCGCGCGGACGGCGCGGGTCGCGCCGACGTCACCGTCGCGAACGGCGACGTCCCCGCGGACATCGGCGCCGTCACGCTCACCGAGTGCTGGGGTACCGACTTCACCCGCGTGTATTACAGCGACACGATCGAGCTCAATCCGACCGAGGGCGACGCGACGGCCTGCGCGTTCTGACTCGGCGGGGAAGGACGGCACGAGCCGCGCTTGCGAGAAAGGCTAGGACGCCGATCAGTTTCGACTGATCGGCGTCCTAGGGACCGAAATCGAGGTCAGAACGAGCAGCTGCCCATGCTGCACGTGCTCGAGTCCGGCGTCGTGCCGTTCGCGGGCGCTTCCTCCTCGCACGCCTCCGGGTCGATCTCGTACTCCTTGCCGTCGCACTGAATCGTGAGGATCCCCGTCTCGACATCCATGTAGCCCGTGGCCACGGCGTCGTCGTCCGCGTTCCGCCACTCGTATTCAATGCCTTCCGGATCCGTGATGTCGCCCTGAATCGACGTATGAATGCTGTAGCAGAGCGAGCCGTCGGACTTCTTGAAGGTCATCACGGAGCCCTCGAGCGACGCGGTCGTTTGCGCCTTCACGCCGTTTTCCCAGCACACCGATGTCGTCGGCGTCGTGCCGTCGAGCTCGATGCTGATGGTGCAGTCGCCCTCTGTTACACAATCCGCGGCGAACGCGAGGCACTCCGGGAATTCGCACTGGCCGCCGTCGCCTGGTTCCGAGCTGCCGCCCGCGCCGGGGTCACCGCCAGTGCCGGAGTCGCCCGCGGAACCAGGGTCGCCGCCCGCGCCCGAATCACCCGCGGAACCGCCCGCGGCGCTCGGGGCGCCCGCGTCTCCGCCGTTCACGGGTGCGCCGGCCGAGCCTCCGCTGCCCGTTTCGCCCGCGTCCCCCGGGCTGCCACCGGACGATTGGCTCTTTCCCCCGCTCCCGGAACTGCCGCCAACACTGTTTGCGCCGGCATCGCCGGATCCGCCGCCCGAGCTCTTTCCGCCCGAGCTGGCCGTATCGTCGGAGTCGTCGTCGCTCGAGCACCCCGGAACGGGTACGAGCGTCGCCGAGAACACCAAGAGGGAAAGGGAAGCAAACCGTCGAATCTGCATGGGTTTGGGCGCAAGCTACAAGCCGCCCTCCTGGTCGGTCAAGTAGGTTGCTGTCCTAAGCAGGTGCGGACGGACTCCTGGCCGACCAACGGTAGCGTTGCCCCGTCGATGCGAACGATCGAGTCAGTCGAAGCTCGAGTCAGTCGAAGCGAACGATCGAGACGGCCGGAACGGGAAGGAGGCGCTCACGGCCGCCGAGCGACGCGAGCTCGATCACGAAGGCGTACGCCAGCACGTACGCTCCCTGGCGATGCACGAGCTCTCCCGCGGCCGCGGCGGTCCCGCCCGTTGCCAGCAGGTCATCGACGACGAGCGCGGCGGCCCCTTCGCGCAAGGAGTCGCGATGCATTTCGAGCTCGGACTCGCCGTACTCGAGCGAATAGGAGACCTTGTCCGTGCGCGAGGGCAGCTTGCCGGGTTTGCGGACGGGGACGAAGCTCGCGTTGAGCCGCGCGGCGAGCGCGCCCCCAAAGATGAAGCCGCGCGACTCCACACCGACGACGGCATCGACCTGCGAGCCGACGAAACGGTGTGCGATCGCGTCGAGCACGATGTGAAAGCCTTTCGGATCGGCGAGGAGCGGGGTGATGTCGCGGAAGAGCACGCCGGGCTCGGGAAAATCGGGGACGTCGCGAATGAGCGCCCGCACGTAGGCGAGCGCGTCGAACTCGGCGGGGAGGGCGACCTCGTCGAGCCGCCGGCGATCACTCGCCGGGACGATCTTCTTCTGTTCGACTCCTCGCGGGGTCGGGCTCAGGCGCGCAGGCATTGGCCGCGGACGTTTGACCATCGTTCCCTTCCTCGACGCCATCCGGAAAACTCCCTGCCGTCGAACCGGCAGGAGAAGGCGACACAGTCTCCCCAGAACCTCGCGGGTGATGCAAGGGAAACGGCGAGGGAGGGCGCTCCGAAGCCGCGACGGCGCGGCATTTCGCTCTCGGGTTCGAAGGCGCCGGAGGCAACGCGAGGCCCTCCCGGAGTGCCCCGTCGCGGTTTTGCAGCCGGCGCACGAGCCACGCCGTGCGCGCCTCCTGCGTGGGCCAGCAACCTCGAGCCAAACGAGCTTCGGCCCCGAGCGCGAGCTCGCCTTCCCAACCCGCTTCGGTTCGGGTGCGCCCTCCGGCGTCGATCAGGCTCAGCCTAGATTTCGGGCTGACGCCGGAGGAGAGGGTCGAGACCGAAGCGGATTTCTAGCCGAACTCGCGTTCGGCGCGCGCAGCGATAGCAGCGCGATCGCGAGCACGACGGGCGCGAAGGCGGCGGAAAGACGCGAGAAGTCGGCTTTCCCCGACTGGGAAGCCCGAAATCTAGGTTCAGGCGCTCGGCGTGTTCTCGTGGAGCCCTGCCACGATCTCTTCGGCGCGCTCCTGGTCGTCGCGCCCCCACAGGTCGAGGACGAGCGGGGTGATGCTGACGACCCCCTGGTCGTACGCCTCCGTGTCGGAGCCGACGACCGGACGGTGCTCGGCGCCGGGCCCGCCGATCCAAAGGTACTCGCGACCGCGCGGATCGCGCCGAAACTCGACCTCGTCGTGGTAGATGCGGCGGCCGAGGCGCGTGGCGCGGACGGGCCAGCTCGCGCCGGGAGGCACGTTGACGTTGAGCAGCACCGGCACGTCGCCCCCATGCTTCACGAGCGAGAGCACGAGCGCGGCGCCGAGCCGGCATGCGGCGGACATGTCCGCGTCGAGCGACGCGGAGAGCGCGATCGAAGGAATGCCCTTCAGGGCCCCTTCACGCGCGGCGGCGACGGTGCCGCTGTAGAACACGTCGTCGCCCAAGTTCACGCCGAGGTTCATCCCCGAAACCACCGCATCGGGTCGTCGCGGGATGATGCGGCCCTCGGCATAGAGCGCGACGTAGACACAGTCGGCGGGCGTCCCATCCACGGAGTAGACGCCATCTCCGTGCGCGAAGAGCCGGAGCGGCCGATGCAGACTGAGCGAGTGGCTCGCAGCGCTCTGCTCGGTGTCCGGCGCGCACACCACGACGTCTGCCACTGGGAGCAACGCGGCGCGGAGCGCCTGGATCCCCGAGGCGCGATAGCCGTCGTCGTTGACGAGAAGAACGAAGGGTCGCTCTGCCACGCGGGATCCGAGCGGACTACGCGCTGGCGAGGATTTGGTCGAGCTCGCCCGTTTCCTCGAGGCCGGTCACGATGTCGCAGCCGCCGACGAGCTTCCCGTCTACGTAGAGCTGCGGGAAGGTGGGCCAGTTCGAGTACTCCTTGAGCCCCTGCCGGAGATCGGGATCCGCCAGGATGTTCACGTCGACGAACTCGACGTTCTTACGGCGCAGGATCGACACCACCTGTGCGGAGAACCCGCACTGCGGGAAATTCTTGCTGCCCTTCATGAAGAGGACGATTCGGCCTGCGCCGAGGGTCTTCTCAATGCGTTCACGAAGCTCGGGACTCATCGCGCTCCTCCCTTGGCTGATTGAACCTTTGCCCAGGTCGCCCGCGTGTAGGTTTTGAGCGCGAGGGCGTGGATGGGCCCGTTCATGGCCTCACCGAGCGCCCGGTAGACGAGCTGGTGCTGCTCGAGCGGCGCTTTGCCCTCGAACGCGTCCGACACGATGCGCGCCTGGTAGTGATCGCGAGTTCCCGTGAGGTCAACGATATCGATGTCCGCATCCGGGAACGCGGCGAGCAAGCGAGCGCGGACCTCTTCGGGCTCCATCATCGCGCCGTATGTGACAGAGCGGTCTAGGGGTGTCAAGGTGACGCGCCGCGCTGCGTCGCGCGCTCGCCGAGCCGTCAATCCACTTCGCCGAGCTCGGCGAGATACGCCACCGTCGCGATGTTTCCACCGATCACGCCGAGCGGCGTCCAGGGGGGATTCACGGTGCCGAGGCGCGAGCCGTTCTCGATGACGACGTAGTACTGCCCTGGCGGCAAGCGCAGGACGTCCTGGCGCTCGGGTCCGGACATGACGGCCCACGTGGAGATCGGAGGGGACGGAGGAGGCCCGAGCGGCGTTCCGAGCTCGAGGCCTTTCCTCCACACGTCGCCCGAGCTGCGGGGCACGACGAGCGCGTCCACGGCCGGGCCGGTGACGCGCAGGCGCAAGAAGAGCGCTTGATCGGTGTCCACGATCTCGAAGGGGCCGAGGAAATCGACCTGTCCGGTCTTGATCTCGGTGACCTCGTTCGCGAGCACGTAGCGATCCGCGCCCCGGACGAAGGGACTCTTCGGCCGTTGCGGCGGCGAGAGCCGACCGAGAGCGAACTCGTCGCCGTCGTCGCCGTGGATCACCGTGAAGCCCGCGGCGAGGTGGCTGTTCATGAGCTGCGCGCCGAACGTGTTCAGCAGGTATCCGGCGGGGCCCTGCGCCGCGAAGTTGGCGAGCGAGTACTCGATGGTGGTCATCTGGAACTCGGGACCCCGCAGGACGCGGGCAGGAACGGCCCACACGTACACGGCATCCTCCGCCATGTAGAAGTCCATGCGGTAGTCGATGGCCGCGCCCGCGCGGAAGCCGACGCGGCCCGCCACCGGCGTCCACGCGTAGCCGGTCCCGGTGAAGTCGAGGGTGACGGTCTGCGTGGCCTGGTTGACGGTGGTGTTGCACCCGTCCGGGAAGAACCGACCGATGGTGTTGCCTTCGGCCGAGAGCTTGAGCGACGCGCTGCGCTTGAGCATTTCCGGGCAGAGCCGCCCAGCGCCGAAGTTCGAGAACAACCACCAACGAAGCGACGGGCTCGCGTTGACGGAGCCTCGGAGCAGACCGCAGCCGACCATCAGCAGCGCCGAGAGGGCGAGCCCGCCAAGGCCGAGCCGTTCGAACGAACGGCGTTTGGGCCGTGCGCGCGCGCCGGCGCGGGGACGGGGCTCCGCGCCGCCCTCCGCGTCGCTCCTCGGCGCGTTTTCAACCGCTTTTCGGCCTGGAATCGCGAGCCGGCGAGAGCCAGCCGAGCCTCGGGCCGAGCGACGACCGGTGACTGGACGCGCCACTTCGGGCGGATGGTGCAGAGTCTCCAACCAAAGCTCAACGGAAAAGCGCACGACGCGCCACCGCCGCGAGGGCGGCGACGAGGCCCGGATCCGTGTTGAGCGCCGGAACCCGGACGAAGGCGAGCCCCAGGGCCTCCGCGACGGTCCGTGCTTCGACGTCGAGGTCGTAGAGGGTCTCGACGTGGTCCGCCAAGAACCCGATGGGCGCGATCACGACTCGCCGCGCGCCCTCTTGTGCGGCGCGCTCGAGCTCCGTGCGCAAGTCGGGCCCGAGCCAGCTCCCGCCGCTCAAGCCCTGGCTCTGGTAGGCGATGCGCACTGGATGGCCGAGCGCGTTCTCGAGCGCCCGGGCGCTCGCCTCGAACTGGCGCTGATAGGGATCGCCGGCGGCGATCACGCCGGTCGGGAGGCTGTGCGCCGTCAGCAAGAGGAGCGTCCTCTCGGGACTCGCCAGGTGGGGAGCGATCAGCCGGGCCTGCGCGGCGACGAGCTCCGGAGCCGAGCCCCACGGCTCGACGGGAACGAGCTCGAGGCCCGGCAAGGCGCGCTCTTCCAGCGCTCGTGCCGCGGCCTGCTGGTACACGTGCACGCTGAACGGCGCGACGGGCAGGACGCACAGGGTGCGGAGCCCTCGGGCGAACGCCGCTTCCAGCGCAGTGCCGAGCTCCGGACGTGCGAGGCGCATTCCGACGAAGACCGGCAGGCCGAGCGCCGACTCGAGCGCGGCTGCCTGAGCATTCGTGATGCGCAGGTGCGGCGAGCCGCCGATGACCACATAGCGCCGCCGCACTTCCTCGACGAGCTCCGGCGGCGGCATTCTGCCGTGTCGAATCCGCGCGAGGAACTCCGGGAGCTCATCGAGGTCCTCGACCGAGCCATGCGCCGTGAGCAGGACGCCAGCGTTCCCGTTCATCGCGCGGAGTATCTCCGACTTTGGCGGGGATCGATACCGAATCGGGAGGCAGAGCGTCGTCCCACTCGGCCCGGCGCGCTAGAGCGACAAACGGTTGGGGGCGCGCCGAGATCTGCGGAAAGCAGAGCCGAGCAAAGGGCCCGCGAGGGGAGGGGCCCCGCCGAGCTCACTGCCGGGGAGGGGCGGCGCGAGCCGCCCCTGCGAGAAAGCTAGAACGCCGATCCGTCGGAAGGAGCGTCGTTCTAGCGATGGCTCACGGGATCCGGCAGGAGGTACGGATAGCGAAAATCTCGGGCCGGCTGGAGGTTCTCCTTGATGACGCGCGGTGAGCTCCAGCGCAGGATGTTCCAGGCCGAGCCGGCCTTGTCGTTGGTGCCGGAGAGGCGCGAGCCGCCGAACGGCTGCTGGCCCACGACGGCGCCGGTGGGCTTGTCGTTGATGTAGAAGTTCCCCGCGGCGAAGCGGAGCCGCTTCGAGGCGAGCTCGATGGCCGCGCGATCCCGGGCGAACACCGCGCCGGTGAGGGCATAGGGCGTCGAGGTGTCGCAGAGGGCGAGAACTTCCTCGAAGCGGTCGTCGTCGTAGAGGAACCACGTGAGCACGGGGCCGAAGAGCTCCTCCGTCATCAAGGGGTGTCCGGGGTCGGAGACCTCGATCACCGTGGGCTGGACGAAGAAGCCCTCCGCGTCGCTGAACTCGCCTCCGCTCACCATGCGGCACGCCGGGTCGCGTCGGGCGCGCTCGATGGCTCCCGTGACGCGCTCGTAGGCGGCGCGGTGAATCAGCGCGCCCATGAAGTTCGAGAAGTCCGTCGGGTCGCCGACACGCACTTCCGACAAGAACTCCCGCAGGCGCGCTTCGAGCGCCGGGGCGAGAGAGCGGGGGAGGTACACGCGCGAGGCGGCCGAGCACTTCTGACCCTGGTACTCGAAGGCGCCCCGCACGAGCGCGACGGCGAGCGCGACCACGTCGGCGCTCGCGTGCGCCACGACGAAGTCCTTCCCTCCGGTCTCCGCGACGAGCCGCGGATAGCAACGATAGCGAGCCGCGGACTCGGCGACCTTCTGGTAAATCCCGCGGAAGACCTGGGTCGAGCCGGTGAAGTGAAGACCCGAGAAGTCCGGGTGAGCGAGCACCTCACGCGTGAGCGCTTCCGCATCGCCCTGCACGAGGTTGATGACGCCATCCGGCAGTCCGGCTTCGCGGAGGAGCTCGAACACGTAGTGCGCGGCGAGCATGGCGTGGGGCGACGGCTTCCACACGACCGTGTTGCCGAGCAGCGCCGGGGCCGTCGGCAGGTTGCCGGCGATCGAGGTGAAATTGAAGGGTGTGACCGCGTAGACGAACCCGTCGAGCGGGCGCAAATCGAACCAGTTTTGCTCGCCCTCGGGTGAGATGAGCGGCTCGTCCGCCAGGCGCTCGGCGTAGTGCGCGTTGAAGCGGAAGAAGTCGGCGAGCTCGCAGGCCGCGTCGATCTCTGCCTGATGGGGCGTCTTGCTCTGGCCGAGCATCGTCGCGGCGTTCAGGCGCATGCGGAAGGGGCCGGCGAGCAAGTCCGCTGCTCGCCGAAATACGGCCGCTCGACTCTCGAGATCGCGGGACGCCCAGTCTTCGCGCGCGGCGAGCGCCGCGTCGATGGCACGCCGCGCGTGCTCCGTGTCCCCGAGCGCGTACTCACCGAGCGCGAGCGCGTGGCGATGAGGAGCTCGGATGGGGACCCACTCGTTCGTCTCGACGCCGTCGGTACCGATGTGCATGCGGACTCGCACGAAGGCGGCTCGTTGCCGCTCGATCTCCGAACGAAGCTCGGCACGCTCCGGGCTCCCCGGCGCATACGACAGCACGGGTTCGTTGTTCGGAAGGGACATCGATAGGTTTTAGCCCACGTGCATGACGCATGCCGTTCGTTGGGTGGAGCTCCCACGCTGTCCGACGTGCTGCTACAAGCGATCGGTGGGGAATGCGATCACCGCCCGGATCTCGGAAACGCCCAGCGCGAGCGCGACCAGCCGATCCACGCCGAGCGCATTTCCACCACTCGGCGGCATGCCTTCGACGAGCGCAGCGAGGAAGCGCTCGTTCAGCGGATACACGGGACGCTTCTCGGCGCGGCGGTGCTTCCGTTCCAGCAGAAAGCGCCGTCGCTGCTCGACGGGATCGGTGAGCTCGCCATAGCCGTTCGCGAGCTCGATCCCCCCGGCATAGAGCTCGAAGCGCTCGGCGAAGCGCGGGTCGTCCGGGCACGGTCGGGCGAGCGCCGCCTGGGTGACGGGGTAGTTGCAGAGGAAGACGGGTCGATCCATGCGCGCGAGGGCCGGCTCCACGCGCGAGACGAGCAGCTCGAAGTAGCGCGCTTCGTCGCTCGCGGCGAGATCGGCCACGTCGCGGACCCGCGCATGACGACGGAATGCCTCGTCCACGGTCACGCGCTCGAACGGCCCCGAGAGCGCGATGCGTCGTCCGTCGGGGGCACGGAGCTCGAGCCTGCCCGAGAGCGCCCGGGCGACGGCGCGCACCACGGCCTCGGTGTCGCGCTGGATCGCCTCCTGCCCGGCGAAGGCCCGGTACCACTCGAGCAGCGTGAACTCGGGCTCGTGCTGCGCGCCTTGCTCGTCGCGGCGAAGCACTCGAGCGAGCTGAAATTGCCGGGGAACGCCGCCCACCAAGAGCCGTTTCATCTCGAGCTCGGGGGAGGTGATGAGGAAGTGGGTTCCGGCGCGCACCGCATCGACGTGCTGGTCCACGCCGGGCGCTGGCACGCGGATGGGCGTCTCGACCTCGAGGAACCCCTGGCTCGCGAAGTACTCGCGGATCGCGGCGAGCGCGCGCGCGCGGGCGCGCAGAGCGTTGCCGACACCTTGGAACAAGAGGCGCGCCACTTCGCCGTCGCCGCGCGGCTCCGGCGCGGGATATCGAGCGACCAGCCGTGCGCCCTCGAGCCGTCGGCCCGTCCAGGAGCCGGAGACGACGATCAGGTCACCGACTCCCACGGTGAGCGAGCCGTGTACGGAAATCGTTCCGAACGCGTCCGCGAGCTCGACCCGGGCGTCCGTTCGGAGAAGGACTCGCCCTCCGACGCGGACGCGTCCCGGCCGTCGCGCGCCGAGATCGCTCGGCGCGAGCACGGGGGCGCTCAGCCGAGGCGCAGCACTTCGGCGGCGAACGCGGCGATTTGTCCGCCCATCCATGGCCCGAGCACGGCGAGCGCGACGGCCACCACGAGCAGCCGCGGCAGGTGAGCGAGCGTGATGTCCTGGATCTGTGTCGCGGCTTGCAGCACGGCGACGACCAGCCCGACCAGCGCCGCCAGACCGACGACGGGCAAGGAGACGAGGAGCGAGAGGACGAGCGCTTCCTGCGCCAGCCGCGTGAGCCCGTCGACGCCCACCGCGGCCCTCAGGTCTCCTCGGCGGGAGCGCCGGCCGCGCCGCCTTCGCCGGCCTGGCCGGCGGACGCCGGGGGTTCCGGCGGGGTGCCGTCGGTGCCGCCACTCGCCGAGTCCGTACCGCCGCTCGCGTTGGTGTCGCCACCCGTGTCGGTGGACGCGGTGCCTCCGGAGGCCGAGGGGCTGCCGCCACTTCCCGTCTCGACCCGGCCGCTGCGCACGCAGCGAGAATCCTCGATCGCGGCGCCCTGCGGCGGGCAGCAGCGATCGACGTCGCCGCTCGCTGGCGTGCAAAACAGCCCCTCTTCGCAGTCGTTGTGGCCGTTCGCGGCGAGGTCGCAGCGCTCGCCTTCGCCTTGGCGCGAGCACCCGACCGACGTGAGAGCCAACAAGCCCAGGCCGAAACCGAGCGATACGAGTGCGCGCCGAGGAGTGCCGAACATCGAGGTGCCCGGGTTCTACCAGCGCCCGAGCCCGCGTGTCCACCGCCCCACGACGGCTCGCGTCGCGCCGAGGCTCAGCCGCTCCGGTCCGCGTTGGATTCGACCGCGGCGGCGAAGAGACGCACGTAGCTGACGGCGCTCAGCAGCGAAAACACGAGAGAGACGTAGACGAGCGCCCGGCCGACGACGACGAGGTCGACCTCACCCATGTCGAGCGGCCCGAGCGTGAGGTGGTACGGGTAGCCGAGGATCAGGCACAAAATGCCCACCATCTGCAGGGCCGTCTTGCTTTTGCCCTCCTCGCCCGCGGCGATGACGACCCCTTCGCTGCTCGCGATACTGCGCAGCGCCGTCACCGAGATCTCGCGCGCGAGGAGCAGCGTGACCGCCCACTCGGGGATACGCCCCATCGGCACCATGTAGATGAGCGATGCCATGACGAGCAGCTTGTCCGCGAGCGGATCCAGGAACTTGCCGAGCACGCTCACCACGTTCATCCGACGCGCCAGGTACCCGTCGAGCAGGTCGGTGAGCGCCGCAGCCGAGTAGACGAGCGCGGCGATCGTGCAGTCCTTCGGCGTGCCGCGGTCGATGAGCAGGAGCACGACCGGGATGATCGCGACCCGCCCCATCGTGAGGAGGTTCGGCAGGTTGAACGCGTCGTCCTTCAGGGAGCGCGCGCGCTTGCGCTTCGCGTCTCGGTCGCTCGCTGGATCCGCCTGTTCGGGCATCGCGCTCACGGGTGATCCGGGGGCTAGGCGTTGCGAATGGCTTCGAGCGCTTGTTCGATCGTGAAGCGCCGCTCGTGCACGGCGCGCCCGACGATGGCGGCGACGACGCCTCCGCCCAGCGCGGCCAAGACGCGCAGGTGATCGAGGGTGCCGACGCCGCCGCTCGCGATCACGGGGACACCCGTTTCACGGGCGAGGCGCGCCGTGGCGTCCACGTTCGGCCCCACCTCGGTGCCGTCGCGTTCGATGTCGGTGTAGAGCACCGCCGCCAGGGGGAGCGCGGCGAGCTCCCGAACCACATCGACGGCCTCGCGCTCCGACGTCTCGAGCCAGCCGTGCGTCGCGACCTTGCCGCCTCGGGCATCGACCGCCACGATTACGCGATTCGGATAGGCCTGCGCGAGGCGCGCGACGAGCTCGGGGTCGCGGATGGCCGCCGTGCCGAGCACGACCCGGTCGGCACCGAGCTCGAGGTACTCCGCCGCGGCATCGACGCTGCGCACGCCGCCGCCGACCTGGACGCCCGGGCCGAACGCGCCGACGATCTCGCGAATCAAGGCACGCTGCACGGGCGCCCCCGCGCGCGCGCCCTCGAGATCCACCACGTGCAGGCGGCGCACGCGCGTGCTCCATTCGCGGGCGAGCGCCGGCGGGTGCTCGGTGTAGACAGTGACGTCTTCGTAACGCCCCTTGCGGAGTCGGACGGCCTTGCCGTCGAGCAGATCGATCGCGGGAATCAGCTCCATGAACGCCTCCAGGATCTCGCTCATGCCCATCGTTCCACGGGAGATAGGCGCAGCGAGCACGATGCGATCGCCGTCATTCGAGCGACCCCTTGGTGGACGGAATCCCTGGCGAACGCGGGTCGACCTCGACCGCCTGACGCAGAGCGCGGGCGAACGCCTTGAACGTGATCTCGATGATGTGGTGCAGGTTCTGCCCCTCGTGCAGGTGCACGTGCAGGTTCGCGCGAGCGCTCCGGGCGAAGGCCTCGAAGAACACCTCCGCGAGCTCCACGTCGAACTCGCCGAGCTTCGCCTTGGGGAGCGGAACCTTCCACACGAAGTACGGGCGACCCGAGAGATCGAGGGCGGCCGTGACCAGCGCTTCGTCCATCGGGAGCGTCGCCCACCCGTAGCGACGGATGCCGGCGCGATCACCGAGCGCCTCGAGCACGGCCGAGCCGAGCACGATGCCGAGATCCTCGGTGGTGTGGTGCCCATCGATCTCCACGTCGCCCCGCGCGCGGACCGTGAGATCGAAGCTGCCATGACGCGCGATCTGATCGACCATGTGCGTCAGGAAGGGGAGAGGAGTCTGAATGTCGCTCCTCCCCGTGCCATCGAGGTCGATCTCGACGGCGATCTCCGTTTCGTGAGTCTTGCGATCGACGAGCGCTTTGCGGGTCATGGGGTTCCGTGCCGAAGCTCGAGCGTTACTTGAGGTCTTCGATCTTCCAGACGCCGTGCTCGCGCACGAGCTCGAGTGTTCCCCCCGCTCCGTAAGCCATCGTCGCGCGTTCTCCCAGGATTTCGAAGCGGGCCGTGGGCAACGCCGCCTTGAGCGCCTGCATCATCCGGTCGACGTCCTCGCGCTGCTCTCCAGTCCAGGCCTTCTCGAGGGACGCGGCGTCGAGATCGCCGCGCTGCGCCTCGGGGACGAAGCGGAGCAGCACGTCGAAACGGCGGTTCATGTAGGCACGCACGAACGCCGCGACGGCGCGTTCCGGCGTGGACTGCCCGTACAGATCGATGCTGCTGCCGTCGATTCTCCAGGCGCCATCCTCGTACACGAGCAACAGTGGGGGACCGCCGGGCGGCGTCACGGTCGCCGTGACGGCGGGGGCCCCGGCGGGCCGTTCGAGCGCGCGGGCGAGCTCCCGAACTTCTTCGGGATTCTCTCGCATGATGCGCTGGAAATCCTCGTAAGAGATGGACTTTTTTGCGTCGGCACTGAGCAGCCGATACGCGTCGTCGGCCCGGCCCGCCGCCAGCGCCCGTGAGTACGCCCGAAGCGTCTCGTCGGGTCGCGCCGAAGCCTGCGTGGACGCGCAGCCCCCGCCCAGAGCGGCGGCCAGGCAAACGGCAAGCGATCGCCGGAGCACCATGGCCGAGCGCCTTTACCACAGGCCGAAACCCCGAGCGACTTCGGCGCCATCGACGGTCCTGCGGCCGGCCCAGAGCGAGCACGACCTCGAGAGGAGACCACACGTCTCCGCGTCAATCCTGCGCGTCACATGCCCGGGATTTCGCCCGTGCTTTTTCAGTGCAGAAGCAGAGAACGCTGCTGGACGTCCCTGCGCAGCGTACTATTTTGCTTTTCATGCGCGCTTCTGGCGCTCCACCCCGCACCGAGCGCATCACGATCCTTCCGCTCAGGAACTCGGTGTTGTTTCCGATGTCCGTGGTCCCCATCAACGTGGGCCGACCACGCAGCGTCCGACTCGTCGAAGAGCTCTTGGGCGAAGAGAGCGCCCTCGTGGGGGTCCTCACACAACGCAGCGCCGAAACCGTGGAGCCCACGTTCGGCGAGCTGTATTCGGTGGGAACACTCGCGCGGGTGGTCAAGGTGATTCGCCTCGGCCCCTCGAACTACAGCGTCGTTCTGAACGGCCTCGGTCGTTTCCGCGTCGTGGAGCCCCAAGGGCTCGAGCCATTCATGCACGCCGACGTGGAACGCATCCCGGAGCCCGTGCAAACGAGCCCGGAGCTCGTCGATCTCGGTCAGCGGCTGCGGCAAGCGACCCGTCAGGTGCTCGCGCTCATGCCCAACCTGCCGAAGGAGACGGCGAGCATCCTCGACAACGTGCGCGAGCCGGGCGCGTTGGCCGATCTCATTGCCTCGAACTTCCCGGACGAGCACGCCAGCATTCACGTTCGGCAGAGCATCCTCGAGGCCTTCGACGTCACGCATCGGGTCAAGCTGGTGTCCGGCATGGTCGAGCGACAGCTCGAGGTGTTGCGCGTGCGCCAGGAGATTTCTTCCGAGGTGCAGAACGAGCTCAGCCGTTCCCAGCGCGACTACGTGCTGCGCCAGCAGATGCGCACGATCCGCGAGGAGCTCGGCGAGGCCGCCGATGACGACGAGATCGAGCAGCTGCGCGAGCGGATCGCCCGCGCCGAGCTGCCGCCCGAAGCGGAGCGCGTGGCGCGCAAGCAGCTCAGCCGCCTGAGCAGCATGCAGCCGCAGTCGGCCGAGTTTCAGGTGACGCGCAACTACGTCGAGTGGCTCTCGGATTTGCCGTGGAACCGGACGACGCCGGATCGGATCGACGTCCGCGAGGTGCGGCGTTGCCTCGACGAGGACCACTACGGGCTCGAGGCCGTCAAGCGCCGCATCGTCGAGTACTCGGCCATTCGGCAGCTCCGCAAAGACAAGCGCGGTCCCATTCTGCTTTTCGTCGGCCCTCCGGGCGTCGGCAAGACGTCGCTCGGCCGCTCGATCGCCCGGGCGATGGGGCGCCGCTACGGACGCATTTCCCTGGGAGGTGTCCGTGACGAGGCCGAGGTCCGCGGCCACCGGCGCACGTACGTGGGGGCGCTGCCCGGCCGCATCATCCAGGCGCTCAAGAAGGTCGGCTCGAAGAACCCCGTCCTGATTCTGGACGAGGTCGACAAGATGGGGGTGGACCTCCGCGGCGATCCCGCGGCCGCGCTGCTCGAGGTGCTCGACCCGGCGCAGAACGACACCTTCGTCGACCACTACATCGACGTTCCCTTCGATCTCTCGGAGGTGATGTTCATCGCGACCGCGAACTACCGCGGCAACATCCCCGAGCCCCTCAAGGATCGCATGGAGATCATCGAGGTGCTCGGCTACACACGCACGGAGAAGCGGGCGATCGCCGAGCAGTTCCTGGTCCCGAAGCAGATCCGCGAAAACGGCGTGGCTCCGGACCAGGTTCGCTTCACGCCCGAGGGCATCGAGACGATCATCGATCACTACACGCGGGAAGCGGGCGTCCGTGGGCTCGAGCGCGAGATCGCCGCGGTGTGTCGCGACGTGAGCGTGCGCACCGCCGAAGGCAGGTTGACGGGCCCGGTGGAGGTCACGCCCGACCACGTCCGGGAGCTTTTGGGTCCCGAGAAGCACCGGCCCGAGCTCGCGGAGCGACGCCTCGTCCCGGGGGTCGCCGTCGGGCTCGGCGTCTCGGGCGGAGGCGGCGACCTCTTGATCATCGAAGCCACGCGCATGCCGGGCAAAGGCGAGATCGTCATCACCGGCAACCTGCGCGCCGTGATGAAGGAGTCGGCCGAAACGGCGGTGTCCTTCGTCCGTTCGCGCGCAGATCGGCTGCGTCTCGACCCCGAGTGGCTCCGCAAGATCGACCTGCACTTGCACGTCCCGCGCGCGCGCGCGGTCCGCGACGCGGCGAGCGCGGGGGTGGCGATGTTCGTCGCGGTCGCCTCGCTGCTGCTCGAGGCGCCCGCGCGCCCCGAAGTCGCGATGACGGGCGAGCTGACCTTGCGAGGCAACATCCTGCCCGTAGCGAGCCTCAAGGAGCAGGTGCTCGCCGCTCACCGCGCCGGCGTGCGCGAGGTGCTCGTTCCCGAGCGCAATCGGCGCGACTACTCGGAAGTGCCGGACGAGATCCGCAACGAGCTCATCGTTCATTTCGTGAGCCGCCTCGACGAGGTGTTGCCGCTCGTGCTCGGTGACCCGACGAAGACCGGCGCGACGAACGCCGTCGGACCCGCGGCGGCGAGCGGAGGCGAGGCATTCCCCTAGGCGTCCAGCCCGGTTTGCTCCCGTTCTCGCGCTCCCGCGGCCTCTGGTTCGGCCTCGCGCTCGCGTTCCTCCTGCTTGCCGGGCTCGGTTTCTTGCCGCAGCTCGGCGGCCCGGGCTACGAAGCAGCGCTCGTCGCCGGGCTCGTCTTGCCGTCGATCGCTGCGGTCACGACGGCGCTCGAGATCCAAGCCCGCCCACCGCTCCCGCTCGCCGCGGTCGCTCGCGGAATCTACGTCGGAGCGGCGCTGGCCGGGCTCGGGCTCTTCACCACGCTGTTGCACGGGATGCGGGTCGGGTTGTGCGATCCGCGTGAAGGAACGCTGCTCTTCGTGCTCGGCCCGGGGCTCGGCGCGGTGCTCGGAGGAGCGACGGGCGCGGGGGCAGGGCTCGTCGCTGCTGCCGTGCGTCCGCGCTGGAGCAAGGCGGTCGCGACTGCGCTCTCGTTGCTCGGACCGCTCGGCGGGATCGCGGTCAGCCTGATCCGCTTCTACACGAGCCCGATGGTCTTCGCGTACGACCCGTACTTCGGATACTTCTCGGGTCCGCTCTACGACACCGTGATCGGCTCGCTCTGGCCGCTCGCGACGTACCGCCTCGGCACGGTCGCGACGCTCGCCGCCGCGATCGCCCTCGCGGCTCTCGTGGAGCGCGGCGCTGACGGACGGCTCGCCCTGTTCCCCGCCAAGCGGCCCGGCATCGCGCTGGGCTTCCTGCTCGCGCTCGGTGCGAGCGGCCTCGTCACCGCGTTTGGTCCCGCCCTCGGCCACTACGCGACCGGACGCGACATCGAGCGTGCGCTCGGGCGGCGTGTCTCGGTGGGGCGCTGCGACGTGGTCCACTCGAGCGCCGTCCCGCCTTCGGACGCGCGGCGCCTCGGCGCGGAGTGCCAGGCGCACCTCACGCAGATCGAGCGCTATTTCGGCGCTTCGGGCCCCGAGCGGGTGAAGGTCCTGCTCTTCGCTTCCGAGGCGGAGAAGGCCCGCTGGATGGGCGCGGGCCGCACGTACATCGCGAAGCCCTGGCGCAACGAGGTCTATATCCAGGGCGCGGCCTATCCGCACCCGGTGCTCGGCCACGAGCTCGCGCACGTCGTCGCCGGCAGCTTCGCGAAGGGCCCATTCCGCGTCGCGGGTCCCCTCGGCGGGTGGATCCCCGATCCCGGTCGGATCGAGGGAGTCGCCGTCGCGGCCGCGCCGAACGAAAACGACCAGCTCTCCGTCGAAGGGTGGGCCGCGGCCCAGCTCGAGCTCGGACTGCTCCCTCGGCTCTCGAACCTCTTTCGGCTCGGCTTCTTCGGAGAGCCGGCGGCGCGCGCGTACACGGCGGCCGGAGCGTTCGTGCGATTCCTCCACGCGGAGCTCGGTGCGGAGGCGGTGCGGCGCTGGTACGGGGGCGAGTCACTCGAGGCGGTGACCAAGATGAGCCTCTCGGCGCTCGAGCGCCGTTGGCACGAGCGGCTGCGCGCCGTGCAGCTCACCGAGGCCGAGCTCGCGACGGCGCGGGCGCGCTTCGATCGGCCGGCGTTCTTCGAGCGCCGCTGCCCGCGCGTCATCGATCGCCTCGCCGGTTTGGCCGCGATGAAGCTCGCGGTCTCCGACATCGAAGGGGCCCGCGAGACGTACGCCGAGCTGCTCGCGCTCGACGCCGCGGATCCGGGAGCACGCCTCGGGATGGCGACCTGCTCCGCGCGTGCTGGGGAAGACGACCAGGCCGAAGCCGTCCATGCGGCGCTCGCCGCGGACAGCGCCGCGCCCGCCTGGGCGCGCACCGTGGCGCTCGAGGCCCGCGCCGATCTGCTCTTGCGCCGGGGCGAGCTCGAGGCGGCCCGCTCGATTTACGCGGAGCTCGCGCAGAAGACGGCCGACCCCGATCGCCTGCGCACCCTCGACGTGAAGCGCCTCGCGCCTCCGGGGATCGGGCGGGACGCGATCGTGATGTTGCTGATTGGCGACGCGGACGGGCCGTCCTGGGACGTCGCTGCCGCCAAGCTCGGCGAGTGGTCGGCGCTCGACCCCAAGGACGGGCTCCCAGAGTACTTGCTCGGCAGAAACCTGATGGGCCGCGGCCGCATGCGGCACGCCGCGGAGTACCTCGAGCGCGCTCTCGGGAAGCGCCTGCCCGAGCCGCACGTGCGCGACGAAGCGCTCCGCCTGCGCCTGGTGGCGGCCTGTGCCGAAGGCGATACCGCCGCGGCACGCCGCGCCCGCGATGCGCTGCTCGCGCGCGACCTCTCCGCGGCACGCCGCGAAGGGCTTCAGCGCTTCTCGGAGCGCTGCGGGCTCCCGATGGACGCCGCCAGCTCCGCCTTCGCGGAGCCTCGCTGAACCCGAAGGACGCTACGAGGTCGAGGCCGCGACGGCGCGGAGCAGGTGCTTCTGCGCGACGACGAAGAGCACGAGCGCGGGGACACTGAGGAGCACGTTGCCCGCCATGACGATGTGCCAGCGGACGCCCGTGCCCTGTTCGCGGAGGAGCGCGATGCCGAGCGGGAGCGTTCGCACCGCGTCGTCGGTGGTCATCACCAGGGGCCAGAAATAGTCGTTCCAGTGGTAGACGAAGCTGAACAGGAACAGCGCGACCAACGTGGGCACGAGCAGGGGCGGCAGGAGACCGTAAACGATGCGGAGCTCGCCCGCGCCGTCCATGCGCGCCGCTTCGAGGATCGAGTCCGGCAGCGTGAGGAGCGCCTGGCGCACGAGAAACGTCCCGAGCGCGCTCACCCCGAACGGCAAAACCAGAGCGGCGAGCGTGTTGGTGAGCCCGAGGTCCGCGAGCAGCGTGAAGACCGGAACGAAGCGCACCTGCGCCGGAACGAGCAGGGTCGCGATCAACAGGACGAACGCCGTCGTCCTCCCGCGAAACCGGAGCTTGGCGAGCGCGTAGCCCGCGGGCAACGCAAGCACGAGCTGCAGCGCCGCGATGGCGAGCGCCATCACCGTGGTGTTCCAGAAGTACCGCCCGAGGGGCATCGAGCGCCACACGGCCCGGTAGGCCTCCGTGCTCACGCTCGCGGGGAGCGGCGCCGTCGGTGCCGCCACGATCTCGGGCAAGGTCTTGAAGCTCGTCAGCACCATCCACGCGTACGGGAAGAGCCACAAGAACGCTGCGAGCCCGAGCAGCGCGGTGAGCGGCAGCGGGCCGAGCGCGCTTTTCGCGCGGCTCACACGGCCTCCCTTCGCCGATACGCCCAGAGCTGGAGGGCCGTGAGCGCGAGCAGCACGGCGAAGAAGACGACGACCTCGGCGCTCGCCCGCCCGACGCGGAGCCACATGAACATCTGCTCGTAGATCGAGTAGACGAACACCGTCGTCGAGCGCACGGGTCCACCCTGGGTCATGATGCGCACGACGTCGAACGCCTGGAACGTCAGGATCAAGCTCGTAGTCCCGACGAACGCCGTGGTCGGCGCGAGCAACGGCCACACGACGTGGCGAAACCTCGCGAGCTTGCCCGCGCCGTCGAGCGCTGCCGCCTCGAGCACGCTCGGCGGCAAGCTCTGGAGCCCCGCGAGGAACAGCACCATCGAGTAGCCCGCGATCTTCCAGACGATCACGAACGCGAGCGCGTACGGTGCCGTGCTCGGATCCGCGAGCACGCGGGCCCGACCGAAGCCGGCGGCGCGGAGCAGCGCGGAGACCACGCCCGCGTCCGCGTCGAGCATCCAGAGCCAGAGCAGCGCCACGCTGACCCAGGACACGACGTATGCGCTGAACACGCTCGTCCGCACGAAGCCGGCGAACGCACCCGGACGATTCACGGCGAGGGCGAGGCCCAGACCGAGCGCCATGGAGCCGAGCACCGCGGTGACGCTCACGGCGAGGGTCGTCGAGAACACCGCGAGGAGCGCTCCGCTCGTGAACAGCACCCGGTAGTTCTCGAGACCGACGTAGCGGGGTGGCGTCAACAAGTCCCACTCGTACAGGCTGTGCAAGAACGCGCGCCCGAGCGGATAGTAGAAGAACAGGACGAGCACGCCAAACGTAGGGGCGAGCATCCAGTAGGGATCGAGTCGGTGCCTCGGGCGCATCACCCCTCGCGCGCCGCCAAGGCTCGAGCCCGCTCCAGGACGGATCGCGCGCTCTCGTTGCCGAGCACGGCGCGCTCGAGCAACGGCTGCACGATCTCGCGCTGAATCCGAAACAAGCGCGGCGACCACGGCCACGGCATGGCGACCTCCAGCTGGTCGATGGTGACGCGATCGTTCGGGTGCTGGTCGTAGTGACCGCGTTGCTCGAGCGCTCGAATCGCGCTCGTCGTCACGGGGATGTACCCGGTCCGGGTCGCCCACTCGATCGCTTGGCGCTCTGCATACATGAACGCGAGAAACTCCGCCGCGGCTCGTTTCGCCCGAGCGGGCGCGTCCTTGAGAAGGATCCAGTGGGTCCCGCCCGTCGGGACGGCCTTGCGCACCTGCCCCGGCAGCGGCGCGGCGACCACCGGAAAGGCGGCATTCTCTTCGAGGTACTTGAGGAACGCCGTCGAGGTCCAGATCATCGCCACGCGACCAGCGAGAAAATCCTGGTTCGTCTGTTCCCACGCGTTGTAGTCGCGCCCGGGCGGCGGTTTCATGCTGCGGTCGCGCCGAGTCATGGTTTGCCAGAGCTCGAGCGCGCGCACGCCGGCGTCGCCGCCGAGGGATACGCGTCCACCCGACTCCACGAGCTCACCACCGGCTTGCGCCACGAGCGCCACCCAGAACCACCAATCGATCGGGCAACCAAAGCCGTAGCGCACGACCCGGGACGCCTTCGTTTCGGTCAGGCGCTGCGCGGTCGCGCGGAGCTCGTCCCACGTCGTCGGCGCGCTGAGCCCCGCGCGGGAGAAGAGGGCTCCGTTGAGGTAGGCAATCGGGGTCGAACGGTTGAAGGGCAGTGCGACCGGCGGTCGCTCCGCGCCCCCCGTCCAGGTCCCGGACTGGCCGAGCTCGGGGACGATGTCGAGCCCGCGCAGGCTCGGATAGCCGTCGAGCGGCTCGAGCACGCCGGCCTCGGTGAGGTACGGGATCACTTCGCCCACGACGTGGCTCAGCGCCGGGGCGGCTCGCGCGGCGAGCGCGATCCGGAGCTTGGCCAGGCCCTCGAAGTAGTCGCCCTGAAAGACGGCGCGAACGCGGACGCGACCGTGGCTCTCGTTGTAGCGCCCGACCAAGCTCTCGAGCACTTCGCGATTCTTGCCCCCGTACGTGAACCAGAGTGGCACCTCGTCTGCGACGGGGCGCGTCGGTGACGGGCACGCGGTGAGCCCGAGAGGCGCGGCGAGGAGTGCGCGGCGCGAGAGTCTGGGCGCGGGCGCGAAACGGCTCACCATCGGGGGCGGATGTTAGTCCATCACCTTCGCGGCTCGTTCCGGGTTACACAGAGGGGATGAAGCGGCTTTTCGAGATGCTCGTGGGTATGTGGCTGTGCGCGTGCGCCCGACCTGCGGCTGCACCTCCGGAGCCGCCGCGAGTGGACACCGAGCGCGTGCGTTCCCGCCTCGAAGCGCTCGCAGGGCCGGCCCTGGGTCGAGATCCGGGTGCGGACGCGACGGCAGCTCCCGAGCCTGCCGAGCCCGCCGGGGAGCCCGGACGGGAGTCCCCGCTCCTCGAACGACCGTTGCCCGTGCGTGCCGTCCCGACGAGCGAACCCGTGCCGCCCGCGTCCGCGGTGCGAGCGCCCACGAGCGGTCGGCGGCACGCTCGCGTGTCCGAGCGAGCGCTGGCGCACGAGCTCGAACGGGCAAACGGCGACGCGCGACGAGCCCATGTCGCGAGGCGCGCGTCTCGATGATCGCGTCGCTGCCCCTCGCTCCATCGAAGTGATTCCCACGGGCACGGGGACGCTGCGGGGGAGCGAACCGGGAGCACCGCCGCTCGAGCTTTGGCTCACCCGGTGCGGTCCGAAACCTGCATTTCCGTGAGGGGCGAGGGGCGGCCGTCGGCCGTCCGAGAGAAGCGGAAATCGAGGGACAGCATGGCAAGCACCGAGGTTCGCGACACGACGGTTCACAAGGTTACGTCCGCGCATTCTCCCCACGGCAGGATGGGCCAGAAGTATCTCGCGTCCGGAAAGCGCGTTTCGATGCGGCTCTGGGAAGAGGCGCCGGGGGGCGAGGAGGCGCCGCACACCCGCGACTACGAAGCGGTCGGCTACGTGGTGTCCGGGCGCGCGGAGCTGCACCTCGAAGGCCAGAAGCTGCTCCTCCAACCGGGAGACAGCTGGGTCGTGCCGAGTGGAGCCGAGCACTCGTACCGCATTCTCGAGACGTTCACGGCCATCGAGGCGACCTCTCCGCCCGCCCAGGTGCACGGGCGTGACGAGCGCTGAAGCGCGCCGTGAACGCTGAACACCAAAAGCTTCGCGAGAAAAAGGAGGAGAGGCGAATGGCATTCGCAATTCGATCCAGCGCGTTCGCGCAGGGCGGCCCGATTCCCACCGAGTTTACTTGTGAAGGACAGAAGCTTTCACCCGAGATCTCGTGGTCCGACGTGCCGGAGAAAGCGCGGGCGTTGGCGTTGATCGTTGACGATCCGGACGCCCCGGACCCCGACGCTCCGCGACGCGTCTTCACGCACTGGGTGCTCTACAATATCCCGCCCGACGCGGCGGGTCTGCGCGAGGGCGCCACGCCGGGCCTCTTGCCGGAGGGCACGCGCCTCGGCTTGAATGACTTCGGTGAGGAGGGGTGGGGAGCTCCCTGCCCGCCGCGCGGACGGCACCGCTACTTCTTCAAGCTGTACGCGCTCGACGAACCTCTGCCCGATCTCGGTCTCCCCACCAAGGCCGAGCTCGAGCGCGCCATGCAGGGTCACGTGCTCGCGGAAGCCGAGCTCGTCGGAACGTACGCCAAGGCGCACTGAGCCTCGATTCAGGCTCAGGCGGAGCGGAAGGCCGACACCGGCGGCGCGAGCCGCCCCTGCGGGACTAGAACGCCGATCAGTCAACCCCGATCGGCGTTCTAGGAATCCCGAAACCCAAAGCCTGAGCTCGGGCAGCCAGCGAGCGCCCTACTCCTACTCGTAGCCGCGTGTCTGCTCGGCGACGGGTTGAGACCGCGGGGCGAGCTCTGGGGAGCTCGCCTTCTCTCGTGTCGGAGCGGGCTGGCTCTCCGTCTGGCTCTCCGTGGAGGGCCCGAGCTCTCGCTCGACCGCTGCGCCGAGCTGGCCGATCTGCCGGGCCAGCATCGTGACGATGTCGTCCATCGACAGAATGCCTTCGAGCTGGCCGTTGTCGTTGACGACGGGGATCCGGCGCACGCCGAGATCGCGCATCGTCTCGATGGCGTCATCGAGCGAGCGATGAATCGTCAAGAAAATCGGGTGAGGGGACATCACTTCCGAAAGCTCTACTTGAGCGGGCTCCCGGTGCTCGGCGATCACGCGCACGGCCAAATCGCGGTCCGTGACGACGCCTTGCGGCTCGCCGTCCTTGGCGACGATGACGGACCCGATGTTCCGCGCCCGCATGAGCTCCGCCGCGTCCACGCACGTCGCCGTCGGCGGCAGGGTCTCGACGGGACGGCGAATCATATCGGCTATCGACATCGCTCAACCTCCTCCGTTCGGGCCACGACAGGCAGGCCGTGGGACCCTGCGAAACCCACGCAAGTCGCGTGCCAGGCCATTTCGGCCAGACCTGCGCGCCCTCGGAGCCATCTCGCGTCCGTTTCGACGAGGATCGCTCGCGACGCTGCTGGCTCAGTGCGGGATCCGCACCTGCTTCAGGTGCAGGAACGTGCGCCGCGGCACGCGCAGACGAACGTATTGCGCATCCGTCGGCTCGAAGCGCGCCGTCCACTCGGTGAACGCGTTCTCCTGGCGCGCCACCTCGCTCCACTCCTTGGCGTCGCGGCTCACCTCGACGAGCAGCGGCGTCGCCCGCTCGGGACACGGCCCGCAGTCCGTGCGGTTTACGACCGAAACTTGGGAGATCGAGCGCACCTCGCCGAGATCGAACTCGATCCACGGGTTCCGCTCCCGGGTCGTGCAGAAGAAGAAGTCCTCGTTCTCGCACGACTGGCTGGGGGACTCGCACGCCCGCTCGGAAGGGTGGGTCGAGCTCGTGCGCCAGGGAATGTTCGTCTCCCGCGCGATGCGCTGCCGCTGCACGAGCACGCCGCCTCCGGCGAGCAGCACGAGCCCGAGGAGGGTCGGAGCGCCGACTCGCACCAGCCGAGTGAGCCACAAGCGCTCGAGCTCGAGCGTCGTCGCATCGACGCGCCGAACCAGCGCTTCGGCGAAGCTCCGAAGCTCCGAGAGCTCGACCGGGCCCGTCGTGCGCGGCGCATGGAAGTCCAGGAACGAGCGCCGCAACAGCCGTTCTCGATGTTGCTCCAGAGCGGCGGCGCTGCCGGCCGCTTCGAGCAACGGGCCCGGCGCGGCGCGCTCCCACAGCTCGGCGAACGCATCGTTGGAACCCGGCCCCGGCGAGTCGGCCGCGCCGCTGGAGAGCCTCCGGTGCGCAAGGAGCGCCCAGTAAATCGCCTGTCGGTAGAGCTCGCAGGCGACCGGCGTCGGATCTCCCTGTTCGTACGACTCGCCGGAATCGACGGCCCGGTTGGCGACCGCCAACGTGAGGCGTGCACGACGAAGCCATTCCCCCGCCTCGGGAACCTTCCGGCGCGAAGCCCTGAGCTCCCGCGCCCGTTCGGACTGCCAGGCCCACTCCAGCCATCCTGACTTGGTCCGCGCCGATTCGGGTGAAGGGCGCACACCCTCGCGTTGCTCACCGTGTGTTCGTGCTTCGCTGGTCGTTTCTTCGATCACACCACTCCCTGAGGCTGCTCTGCCCATAGCCGATCTCGTCCCAGCGGGGAAGCCGAGAGGTGCGTGGTTCGCGCAGTGCGGCGAGCAAGCTCGCTCCTGGCCCAGGAGCGACAGAATGCCTCGATTCTCGACGAGCCTCGCTGGGACATCGCGTATCCTGGCCGGCACTCCCCATGAACGAAGCCCAGTGCCGCGAGCGCGGGCGGGTGCGCCCGGTCGTGGACCTCGCCGAGTGCGGAGGCAAGGCGGCGTGCGTGCGCGTCTGCCCGCACGCCGTGTTCGAGATCCGCGTTTTGGACGCCGCGGAGCGCGCGGCGCTCCCGTGGTACGCCCGCTTGAAGTCGTTCGTCCGCGGCCACCGCAAGGCGTTCGTGGTGCGCGCCGAGGATTGCCACGCTTGCGGGCTCTGCGTGACGGCGTGCCCCGAGCACGCCATCGACCTCCGCGGCGCCGGGGACGCGTCGCGCCGCTGAGCGTCAGGGGGACGGGGCTCGGCAGGGCACCGTGATCGCCGGTGCCGTGCTCGGGGGCATGCCCTCGCCGAAGAAGAAGCCGGGCTGCGTCGATTGCATGTACCCCATGGTCTCCGAGGCCACGCTGGTCCGGTAGTCGGAGTCGTGCAGGAGGGTGTAGTGGCGGAAATCCGTGGGCACGGTCGTCGTGTAGACGCGGATCGTGTTCCCGCAGCGGTGGAAGACCTCCTCTCGCCAGTCGCCGATGACGTCTGCATAGCCCATCGGCGCGCTGCGCGAGCCCGCGGTGCAACCGCTCGCGGAGAGCAGGGTGCCCCCGCCGTACTTGGAGATGGTCGTGCCGTCGAGGAGCTCGCGGAGCAAGTCGCCGTCCCACCAGATCGAGAAATTCACCGAGCTCGGCTTGCTCCCGACGTTCTGGCCGGTCGCGCTGAACAAGCCGCTCACGGCGGACGACCAACACTCGACGCCCGGGTGCGCCGCGGTGACATCGCCGCAGTTGCCCCGGCCATTGTCTCCGGCTTCGGTCGTCGGACCCCAGAGCAGCGCGCCGGTTCGAGCGTCGCGCAGGTGATGCGGATGCTCGTACGCGGAGGGAGACTCTTGAACGTAGAAGATTTCGAGCCCAGGGCGGGACGGATCGATATCCGTCATGTGCAGGCGATCGCCGTGGTCTTCGTCGGTGATCCAGAGGTGGGTCCCGTCGTCGTCGATCGCCATGCTGCCGTTGATGATCTCGTCCTTGCCGTCCGCGTCGATGTCGCCGACGCGGACGTTGTGGAATCCGCCGCCTCCGGTGCGGCTCCACTGCCACACGCGCGACAGCTCCCCGTCCCGAAAGTTCCACGCTTCTGCGAAGAGCTTCGTGTACGTCCCGCGCAAGAGGATCACGCTCGGGCGCTCGCCGTCCACGTACGCCACGGTCATCAAGTGACGCTCGGAGCGATTCCCGTAGTCGTCGCCCCAGCTGTTCGGGTCCCCGCGTGGAATCCAGTCGGCGCGGGCCAGGATTTCCCCGGTCGCGCCGTCGAGCACGGCGAAGTACTCGGGACCCGTCAGGATGGTGCGCGCTCCGGAAGGGCTTCGATAATCGGTGACGCCGTCCCCGTTCCAGTCGTTGCCCGGCGTTTCCCCGATCTTCGTGATCACCTCCGCTTTGCCGTCGCCGTCGAGGTCGAACACGGTGAAGGGCGCGTACCAAACGCCCTGGCGAATGTTCCACCCGAGATCGACGCGAAAGAGTCGCTGCCCGTCGCGCCGGTATCCCTCGAGCTTGAACGTGTTGTCGGCGACAGTGCTCTGCGACGGATCGATGTCCTGGTTCGCGCGCCGGACGACGTAGTCGAGCTCACCGTCGCCATCGAGATCGCCCACGCCCACGTGGTTGGCGCCTTGCGTGGTGCCGCTCATGTCGAGCGGAATCTCGATGTAGTTCTGCTCGAGCACCCCCACCGACTCCGAGGGCGCTTGCTCGACGCCGTTCACGACCGCGCGAACCGTGTAGCGATCGCCCACCGTGCCGTCCGCATCGAGGTAGTTGGTGCCTCCGGTGAGGGGAGCCGCGTTGAGCCGCGTATCCCCGCGGTACACGTTGAATTCGAGGTCGAGCGGCTCGGTGGCGAGCAGACGGAAGCTGACGAACACGCCACCCTCCACTTTGACTGCGACGAGCCCGCGCCCGAGGTTCTCCATGAGGCGCCCCGACCCGCCGCACCGGCTGCCTCCGGGAGCGCCGGCGTTGCCCCCCGCGGTCCCGCCTGACGCCTGGCCTCCCTCGCCATGGACGCCGGCGGCACCGCCCGCGGTCGCGCCGGAGGCGCCCCCGTTGCCCGCGCTCATGCCTCCGGAACCCGAGGTTCCCGGGGGCCCCGCCGCGCCCCCGGAGGGTGCGGCGCCGCCTCCGCTCCCTGCCGCGTTCATCCCGCCTCCGCTCGCGGCAGGGCCGCCCGCCGCGCTCCCCGCCGCAGCGCCCCTGCCACCGCTCGGGTTTTCCCCGAAGGCGCCCCCGGCGCCGCTCCCCGCGTTCATTCCAGCATGGCCGCCGACACCGGAGGTTCCGCCCGAGCCGTCGCGAGGGGCGTCCTCGGAGGCGTTCCCGCAGGCCAGCACGAGGACCAAAGCGGAGAGAGTCGGGGCACGGGAGGGAAGTCGCGAGGGACGGGATCGTCGTTTCATTCTGAGCGTGGTTTTCCGGGTGCTTCGCGCTCGACGCGCGGTCGAGCAGAGCTCGAGTGTCGAGGGATCCGTGCACTCGATCCACGCCCTGCGGGGGAAATTTTCCCAGGGGGTCCGCGCGTCCCTCGCGGACCCCCACACGCCCGCGGCGGGCGGCGACGTGAGCGCCGCCCGCCCTCCGGAATCGCTCACGCCGCGGGGTGCCGCCAGTTGATGGTCAGGAGCACCGTGCTGTCCTCGCGCGCGACGACGTCGTGCGGCACGCCCGCCTCGAGGAAGAGCAGCTCGAGCGGGGTGAGCGCTACGTTTTGCGCCGGAGTGCCGAGCTCCACCCGACCCTCCAGCGTCAAGATCGTGATGCTGTGGCCGGTCTTGTGCTCCAGCATGCGCGCTCCCTTTCGCAGCGCGATCAGGACGACGCGCGTGTCGTCCGTCCGGAGCAGCGTCTTGGCGCTCTGTCCAAACTCCCTCCACTCCGGCGCGTCCCGGAGCGCGGCCGCCTCCGCCAAGAGCTCGAATCGGCTCCCGAGAGGCGTCTCCGCGGGGGAGGGCGCTGCGACGAACCGGGGGGCGAGCACGTGGTTTTCGAGGTGCACGTGGGTGAACACGTCGGCCTCCAGCGCAAGGAGCTCCGCGAAGAGAGCGCGGTAGCTGTTGCAGGCCCAGTCGGGCAACGTAAAGTCGTCGGTCGCCGCACGGATGCGCTCCAAGAGCGCCGCGACGCCGAGGTGCTCGTCGCGCATGGCCTCCAGCGACGGAGCCAGCGCTGCCGCGTCGTCACCGGTGCTGGCCCGAAGCGCGGGGAAGAGCGATTGCTCTTCCTCGTCGAGGTGCGTGAGGAGCGTCTCCGCGAGCTCGGCCACCGCTTCGTCGAGCAGGCGCAGCTTCGGGTTGTGATCCCCGTGGACGCGAGCGACCTTCGCGGCGAGGGGACGCAGGAAGGGGAGCGCCTTGCGAAGATGCGCGTGGTGCTTGTGGACGATGTGATCGATGAGCGCCGCCGTGGTGAGCTCCTTCGCCCTGGGAGCGGCTTCACCCCTCAGCGTGATCGCTTGCCCGAGCTCCCCCATGAGGCGCGAGAGGTCGACTCCGCGCTGGCTCGCCGCCGTTTCGATGCTGAGGTCCCCCCTGCAGCAGAAATCGATGCGATGGCGCTGAAAGACCTCCGCGCACTCGGAGTGATTCGAGACGACCTGAGCGACAGACTGCGAAGCGCTGAGCATGGCGTGACCTCCGCGCACGCAGAGAGCACGGCGCGTGCCATCCGCTCCCTCGGAACCGAAAGCCTTCAGCACGAGCGTTCGCCGAAGGCCGTTTCATTGCGCGGGCGCGCGGTGTGTTCCAAAATGTAACGCATGGAACATCGGCTTCCGCAGCCCTGCGAAGCGTGCGGCCTGTTCCCCGTGGTCGCGCGTCTGACCGGAGCGACCGAGATCGTCGCCAAGAGCGCCGCCATGAAGGGGGTGCTTCGCCGTGTTGCCCGGTTCGCGGCGAGCGACGCTCCCGTCGCCGTGCTCGGTGAGACGGGCACGGGCAAAGAGGTCGTCGCTCGAGTGCTGCACGCGAACTCACAGCGAGCGGCGGAACCCTTCGTCCCGGTCAACGTCGCTGCGCTGCCCGCGGACCTGCTCGAATCCGAGCTCTTCGGACACGGCAAGGGCGCGTTCACGGGCGCAACGACAGCGCGCCGCGGCCTGTTCGAGGCTGCTGCTCGAGGCACGCTCTTTCTCGACGAGGTCGCCGAGCTGCCGCTGCCGCTGCAAGCGAAGCTCCTTCGCGCGCTGCAGGATGGCGAGATCCGCCGCGTCGGCGAGAACCGGGCCTTCGCCGTCGATGTGCGCATCATTTGCGCCACCCACCGCGATCTTGCTGCGCGCGTTCGCGACGGCTCGTTCCGCGAGGATCTGTACTATCGCCTGAAGGTGCTCTCGGTGCAGGTTCCGCCGTTGCGCGAACGCCGGGACGACATTCTCCCCATCGCGGCGCGGCTGCTCGCCGAAGAGCGGACACGAGCTCGCGGTTTCACCGAGGTCGCCAAAGAGCGGATGCTCGGCTATTCCTGGCCCGGCAACGTCCGCGAGCTGCAAAACGCGGTCAAGCACGGCGCGGCTCTCGCCAGCGGTCCGCTCATCGACGCGGGTGATTTGCCCGAGGAGCTCCTCGCGCCCTCTGCGCCGGCTCGGCAATCCCCGTCCGCGCTGCGCTCTCTCGCGGAAGTGGAGCGGGAACACATCCTCCACGTGCTCGATGCCTGCGGCGGCTCGCAGGCGGAGGCCGCGCGCGTCCTCGGTATCGCCCGCAATACCCTCTGGCGAAAGCTACGCGAGTACGGCAGCGCCTAACGCCCGGCCGCGAACGAAGCGTGTTCGGCGGACCCCAAACCCAGCGGAGGCGAGGGGTGTGGCTCCCGCGGGAAACCTACGTTCGCACCCGCTGATTCGCGCTCGTTGAGACGCGGCCCTCATGGCACGGCTTCTGCTTCTCGGAAGGTGAAAGGAGCAGCGCCGCGATGTTCGCCGTCACCGACCGGATCCAGCTTCGAGTTCCTTGCCCGATTTGCTCTGAGTCGTACACCGTACCGCTCAGCGCGGTCGAGCAGTCTCAGCATCTCCTCGCCGCCATTGGCTCGTGCTCGGGAATGGAGAGCTACGAGTGCCCGCTCCCGTACCTGTCGGCCCTCGTTGCTCCGGAGAGCATCGCCGAGCTCCGGCATGCGACGAGCGCGTTCGAGGACTCGGCGCTCCGGAAGGGCGTCACGCCCGTCCTCGAGGGCACCGAAACTCCGCAGCCGCCGCTCGAAGATGCGGCGGAAGCCGTGATGGAAGCGCGCGAACGCGCACGCGCTCTGGCACGCTGGGAAAACGAGGGCGGCGCTCCGGGGCCCGCCCTCTGAGCTCGGGCGGCCTCGCGCCACGCGCTCGATTCGAGACGGCTCGGACCCGTAGATCCCCATCTTCCGCCGGAGTAGGAGTCGGCCCGTGGAGACTGCCTCCGTCCCGGGCGGCCAGATGGCGTATCGCGATCAGGGCGCCGGCGAACCGGTCGTCCTCGTTCACGGCACCCCGTCCTCGTCGAACGAGTGGCGGTACATCATACCGACGCTCGCCGCGCACTATCGCGTGCTGGCGCCCGATCTCCTGGGCTTCGGAGCGAGCAGCCGCCCGGCGGACCTTCGGATCTACACGCTGCCGTGGCACACGCAGAACCTGCACGCATGGCTCGCGGCGCTCGAGCTCTCGACCTTCCACCTCGTCGTGCACGACTTCGGCGACCCGGTCGCGCTCCCGCTCGCGCTGGAGCAGCCGGGCCGCATCCTGAGCCTCACGATCATCCAGAGCTGGCTCTGGGACCTCGGGGCGCCGAAGAGCATGGGAGGGCCGCTCATGCGCTGGCTCTACCTCTCGCTCAACTTCTCGCCGCGCGTGATGGTCCCGCTCTCGTGGGGACGGCGCACGCCGCTGACCCGAGAGCTCCGCCGCGAGTTCTTGGCTCAATTTCCGAACCGTGCTGCGCGTGCGGGCGCGTTCGGGTTCGCGCGTTCCGTCGCGTTCGAGGGTCCGTTGCTCGACCAGCTCGGCCAGCGCCTCGATGTGCTCTCCGGGGTTCCCACGCTCGTGGTCTGGGGCATGGCCGACAGGTTGCTCCGCCCCGAGAACCTGGCGCGCTGGCGCGCCGCCTTGCCGTCCGCCGCCGTGCTCGAGCTCCCCGACGTCGGTCACTTTGCTCAGCTGGAAGCCCCTGACGAGCTCGTCGCAACCATCGCGCGCCACCTCGAGAGCGGCCGCCGCACCTGAGACGAGCGTCCTCGCGGCTCCGGTGCTCCACGCGAAACAGCGAGCGGGCTCGTCTCCACCCTCGGCCCCCGCCCAGCGCGGGCCGTTCGAGATCCCGGAACAGTCGCCCGCGAGAGGTTTGATTGCGACTTGGGCGAACTCGCCAGGGCGAGCGGGCGTCGGAAGCGACGCTCCGGCTACTCTTTCTTTCTCGGCGACCCCAGCGGGAATCGAACCCGCGTTACCGGCGTGAGAGGCCGATGTCCTAACCGCTAGACGATGGGGCCTGGATGTGGTGTTCCCGGCGAACCGGGTGGCTGGGGGACTAGGATTCGAACCTAGATAACAAGAGCCAGAATCTTGTGTCCTGCCGTTAGACGATCCCCCAAAGAAGTTAAGGGGTAGTGGTTTGGCTGAGCTCCTGGAGGATTTTCTACTGGACGAGGCTCCGGCCAAGTGGCCGCCGCGGAGGCGTTCGCGGGCGGGCTTAGTATCGCCAATTGCCCGATCGTGCAAGACCTTCTCGCACATCTTGGCGCGCGACGCGCGCCGCCGCGGCTTTGCAGCATGGAACACGATGGAAAGCGATGGCGCGACGCCCCAAGCGCACACGACGCGTCCCGCCAACGAGACGGCCTTCCGGGCGCGAATCGCGCCAAATCGTGCTGGGCAACCCCGACGGCGCGACCGTTCGGGCCCAGGACGCCGCGCCAGCCGCGGATCGCCCCCAGAAATTCGCCGCCGTTCGTGCCGCGCATCGGGCAGCTCGCGACGCTTCCCGACGGCCGAGTGGCGGGAGCGGGGCCGCGCCCTGGCGGACGACGCCATGAAGCCACCACGGCGCTCCGCGCTGGCAAGCTCGAAGCCCGAACCCGCCAGCAGGCGTGACTGCACGTGAGCACGACCACGCGTCGCCACCGACGAAGCGCTCGTCGCATGCGGGTTGTGAGCGGCCGCGATCGGCCAAAGCGCGGGCGAGCGTGGTGGCACCGAAGCGACCGGCGCGGGGCGGGTCCCTTGGACGAGTTTCGCCCCGTTGAGTTGACATAATGTATCTTATGCGAACTCGGAACAGGGCCAGCGCAGGGTGGGTGGCGCCCTTTCGCGCGCAGCCAGGGCGCGGAGCCCGTTCGTGGTTCGCACGCACGAACCTGCGCCCGCGCCCTGGACGCGGTTCCCGGGCCTCCGAGGTTCGCTTCCACCACCGAAGCGCGCCGGTTCCGGAGAGCTGGCGGACGGGTTTTTTGAGGGCGCCGATTTGG
>Ga0079224_100000505_pt1 | contig 38653 bp, 36 predicted proteins | sample Stecom2015_FD_80414 | JGI IMG/M metagenome (GOLD analysis project Ga0079224, IMG submission 80414) | Agricultural soil microbial communities from Utah to study Nitrogen management - Steer compost 2015 | ecosystem: Environmental > Terrestrial > Soil > Agricultural land | place: USA: Utah... | reverse complement strand
TGCTCCACCTCCGGCACTTTCGGATGATGACGGGGCGCCGCAATACCAACAATGACCATGGGCGCACGACCCGGCGCATTCCGGGCTTTCTCACGCTCCTTGTCAGAAGCCTCCGGCGGGCAGCATTCGGCAAACAAGTCCCCCAATGCCGCCAGTCCTTCCCCTTCTACCACGAGATAACGCCAAGGCCTCAACAACGCATGATCCGGGGCCCGGGCCGCACATTGGAAGGCCTGATCAACCACCGACACCGGTGGTGCCGGCTCCTGCAGACGGGGTTCCGAAGCGCGATCAAGAATAAAACGGGTAATCGAACTCATACAGTCTCGCTGTTGATTGGTTGTATGAATAACGGTTGGGCCGGGAGCGGCCCCGATGAATTGTGAGTTCTACGTAATACTGTTAATCTTTAGTCGTAGTTCAAACCAACAATTATAAAGAATCGGCAGCATACAATGAGCGACATACTTATCGGAAGGATCCGGTTCTGAAAATGATGAGCGCACCCGCTGAATTACGCAGCGTAACCGGCAACACCGGCAAGCTGGGGCAAGGCGACATCTACGACCACACGGTGGCAATTCCACCGATGCCCGACTACAACGGTCGGATACTGGCCTACACCGCCACGGCGGGAATTATTGTTACCGGTGTCCTTCAGGGTGTGTTTCCCCAACTGCTTCTCTGGATGGTGGCTGGCGCTCTGGTCTGGCCCCATCTCGCGCACGTGCTTACACGGCGTACCTTCCTGCGACGTTCACCGAGGATTCGGCAAAAGATGCTGTTCCTCGATTGCATCATCGGCGGCAGCTTTATTGGCATGATCGGGTTAATCGCCATCCCGTCTGTGTCTGTTGTCCTCATGCTGATGTTCAGCTGTTTGATCGTGGGCGGCGTCAGGCAATGGCTGTTCGGTACGGTGCTCCTGTCTGCCGCCATGGCCGCCACAGTAGCGGCAACCGGCACCGCCGCCAGTTTGGAAGCACCGCTGCTCACCAGCATTGTCGCCATTTTGGCCACAGGCACGTACATCTGTGTTACCGCCTATTACTCACACCAACAGGCCCGGGCCCTGCTGCTGGCCAAGACCCAGATTCAGAACCAGCGGGAACAGTCCATCGCCCTGTCCCACAAGCTTTCCAAATACCTGTCGCCTCAGGTTTGGCAGTCCATCTTTACCGGGGAACGGGATGTTCGGCTTGAAACCCAGCGCAAGAAACTCGCGGTGTTCTTCTCGGATATCAAAGGCTTCACAGAACTGTCTGAAGAGATGGAGCCGGAAGCCCTTACCGAGCTGCTGAATCACTACTTCAACGAAATGTCAGAGGTAGCCCTGAAATACGGCGGCACCATCGACAAGTTCGTTGGCGATTCCATCATGGTGTTCTTTGGTGATCCCACCAGCCGCGGCCAGAAAGAAGATGCCTTCTCGTGCGTGTCCATGGCCATCGAAATGCGTAAGCACATGAAGATCATGCGTCAGAAGTGGCGCAGCCAGGGCATCAAGACACCCCTTGAGATTCGCATGGGCATCAGCACCGGCTACACCACGGTTGGTAACTTCGGCGCCGAAAACCGGATGGATTACACCATTATTGGCAAAGAAGTGAACCTGGCCAGCCGGCTGGAATCCCTGGCGGAACCGGGCGAGATTCTGGTGTCGTATGAGACCTTTTCGCTGATCAAAGACCGCATTATGTGCCGGGACAAGGGTGAGATTACCGTAAAAGGCTTCGGCAAGCCGGTGCCCATCTACGAGGTGGTGGATTTCCGGCGTGACATGGGTCCCCACCGCAGCTTCCTGGAACACGAACATAGTGGCTTTGCCATGTATCTGGATTCCGACAAGGTCACCGAACGGGAGCGCAAAGCCATACTCAGCGCCCTGGAAGACGCAGCCGACCGGCTGCGTCAGGAAGACGATACCGAATAGCCGAGGCTGCTACTGCCTTACCAGCCTGGGTCCCGGGCCATCTTCGGCACTGGTGCTGCGCCAGGGATTGATATCAAGGCCACCACGCCGGGTGTAGCGGGCACACACCATCAAGGATACCGGCTGGCACCTGGCCATCAGATCGGTGAAGATGGTTTCAACACAGTGCTCGTGAAAATCCTGTTTCTGACGGAAGCTCACGATGTAACGCAGCAACCCTGCCCGATCAATCTTCCTCCCGGAATAACGAATCAGTACCGTGGCCCAGTCGGGCTGGCCGGTCACCGGGCAGTTGCTTTTCAGAAGATGTGAACACAAGCCTTCACTGACCACCGGCTCGCTGGCTGTGAGCGACTCGGGCGCATAGTCGTAGACCACGTGCTCTACCGGTTCATCATCAATCAACTCATACCCTTCCGGTCGGCCAATCGCAGGAGCCGAATCGTCCACACTCAAAAGCGTCACATCCACCGCCGCGCCACAGGCGCTCGAAAGATCCTGGGTGATGGTCTCGGTCACCTGCTCGGCCGACGAGAACACCGCCTGATTCAGAGAGTTCAGGTACAATTTCAGGGATTTGCTCTCAATAATTGCAGGCGATGCCGCAGGAAACCGGATTTCTCCCCAGGCCACGGCCGGCACACCGCCAGGCTTCAGCCAGGAGATTTCCCAGGCCTGCCACATGTCCTCACCAAACCAGGGCCAGCGGCCATCGTCCAGGCCGATTCGCCGGCGGTTTTCCTCCCGGGCCACCGGGAACAGCAGCGACGGATCGTACTGATCCGGGTATTCACTGGACTTGCCCAGTGGCGCGTTATCAAGAGCCATATCAGTTCCGGAATAAAATCAGTGTCGAATGCCCTTGCCGCGGGCAAGCATGCGCAAGGCAACCGCCGCCAGCAAGACGATAAAAACCAGAATCATACCAAGAGACACGAACGGATTAACGTCCGAAACACCCAGTATGCCGAAGCGAAAACCGTTGACCATATACAGGATCGGATTCGCCATGGACACGCCCTGCCAGAACGACGGCAGCATGTCGATGCTGTAGAACACACCCCCAAGGTAAGTCAGCGGCGTGAGAACAAAGGTCGGGACAATGGAAATGTCATCAAACTTGGTCGCCAGCATGGCGTTGATGAAGCCACCCAAAGAGAACAGCGCCGACGTGAGAATCACCGTGATAACCACCATCAGCAGGTTGTGAATACTTAACTGGGTGAATGCCAGCGACAGCAATGTCACGATCAGGCCGATACTCAGCCCCCGGGCCATACCACCAGCCACATAGCCCGCCAGTATCGTCCAGTTTGGCACCGGCGACACCAGCAATTCCTCAATACTGCGCTGGAACTTCATCGAGAAGAACGACGACACCACATTGGAGTAAGAGTTGGTGATCACCGCCATCATGATCAGGCCGGGCACAATAAACTGCATATAGTCGTAGCCGCCCATTTCACCGATGCGGGAACCAATCAGGTTGCCAAAGATGATGAAATACAGGGTCATCGTGACGGCCGGGGGCAACAGAGTCTGCGGCCAGATCCGGGTGAAGCGCCGAACCTCGCGGGTAACGATGGTGGTGAAGGCTGTCCACAATGCTTGAGGTGTCATGCGGTCACCTCGCTGGCTTTCTCTGCCTCCCGGGCATTTTCCTCAACCATTCGAACGAACAACTCCTCCAGCCGATTGGCCTTGGTTCGCATGCTCAGCACCCGAATACCAAGATTCTCCAGTTCGATAAACAGGGCGTTCAGGCCCTGCCCCTTGGCCACCTCCACTTCGAGCGCACCATCGTCATCCAGGCTGGCGTTAAATGCACTAAGCCCAGGTGCTTTCTCTAACGGCTGCTCGGTGTCCAGCACGAAGGTCTCCACACTTAACTGTTGCAGCAGCTCCCGCTTGCTGGTGTGCCGGATGATTTGCCCGTGATCAATAATGGCAATGTTGCGGCAAAGCGCTTCCGCCTCCTCCAGATAGTGGGTGGTCAGAATGATAGTGGTGCCCTGGCGGTTCATCTCTTCCAGGAATTGCCACATGGAGCGGCGCAATTCGATATCCACACCGGCCGTCGGCTCATCAAGAATCAGCAAACGGGGTTCATGCACCAGCGCCCGGGCAATCATCAGGCGGCGTTTCATCCCGCCGGACAACATCCTGGCCGGGGTGTGCCGTTTGTCCCACAGCCCCAGTTTCTTCAGGTATTTTTCCGCAGATACCTTAGCGGTTCTCAGGGGTATGCCGTAATAACCCGCCTGGGTGGTGACGATGTCCTCGACTTTTTCGAACTGATTGAAATTAAACTCCTGGGGCACCACACCCAGGGAAAGTTTGGCGCTTGAGAGGTCTGTATCGATATCATGGCCAAACACCCTGACCTTGCCGCCCGACTTGTTGACCAGGGAGGAAACAATCCCCAGCGTGGTGGACTTGCCTGCACCATTGGGGCCGAGCAACGCAAAGAAATCACCCTCCCGAACGTGCAGATCAATGCCTTTCAGTGCCTGAAAACCATCGCTGTAATTCTTGGTCAGCCCTTCAATATCCAGTGCGTAGGTCATACACCCCACCGTTGTTCAGAATCATGGCCCCAGAGGTGCCAAAAAGATAGAGAGCTATTTGATTGAGGCAACGCCCGAAAATTCAAGGGACAAAGCCAATCAAAGCCGTACGACCTAAACCCTCAAACTGCGACAGGATTCCCGATATAGCAGAAGTGCCGTCCCTATAATGCGGTTACAACAACTTACAAATCGGACACCGGCCACCGGATGCTCCAGGTCAACGCGAAGGGATTGTACGACACGCCATGAAACTCGCTCACCTCACCCGCTTATTTCTGCCACTCTCTGCAGCCATCGCCCTGACCGGCTGCTTCGATAGTGGCAGCAGCTCCGGATCCGACGATACCCGCACCGGGCGAATTCATTTCCAGGGCGTTGGTGGGCTGACCTACCAGACTGCCAGTCAGTCCGGAAAGACCAACACACGTGGCGAGTTCCGCTATTACCCCGGCGAGACACTCTCGGTCAAAGTAGGCAATCTCCCTATCGCAGAAGGGATTCCGGCAAAGGAATACGTGACCTTCCTGGAGTTTCAGGCAGATACCCGCGCGGCCCTGCAGACCCCAGCCGTTGACGATGAAGGACTGAACAGCCATCAGGTCCGTGAACAGCTTTTGTTTGAGAACAACACACTGATGAATCTGTCCCGCTTCCTTCTGGCGCTGAACTGGACAGAGAACGTAGACGACGACGAGGGCATCGATATCCGCGAGCGAGTCATCAACCAACTCAACCAGGCGCTTGATAATCCTGACTTGCCCACCACCATCAACTTCAATGTCAGTACCAGCGAATTTACCGCAGAGAATTCACCGGCCAACCAGATCCTGGCGGAGATCTGCTTCTACCCGGAAGACGACCCGCTGTGCGGTGAGCCGCCAACCCAGGAGGAAATCGACAACGCCAATGACCGCCCTGTGGATGGTGAGCTGGATCCTGATGTCGACTACAAGGAAGACCTGGAAGCGCTTCGGGAACGTATTCTTCAGTCTGTACGCAACATGGATGAATTCGACAACGAGCAGGCCCGTAATTACCTGCGCCGAGAGCTTTCCGCAATAACCCGGGCGTTATCGCGGCAATATTACCTGTCACCGGAAGACGCCACACACACCGCCGGCGACACGGGTATCAAGTCCGTGAAAGTCAGAAAGATCAGGGGTGACGCCCAACTGGCCCAACTGCAAGCCCAAAGCACTCGCCCAACCGACGTTTATGTTAACGCCGAAAGCTGGCAAGAAGCGGAAGTGGAATACGTGGTCGACGGCCCCAAAGGCGGTGAATCAGAAATTCTGGTGAACTTCCGGCCGGAAGGTACCTACCGCTGGGTGCGCAAGCAGATACGCATACTTATCGATTGATCAGTTTACCCAGGGACCAGCGAGACTCGGCACCGGTCACATCGAAGCCGGCCGGGTCCAGGCCATCGGTGCCATGGGGCAAACACTCGCGTACGGTCAGCAATTCAGAAGCCGCCCGGGACTCATTGTGCCGGGCCAGATCAACAATCTTTGCTGATCTCAGTGGTCGATGTTCCGCGTCCTGCATGACCATCACACTGGGCCACAACCGCCTTCCCGGTGAGTGCGATACCACAATGCCACGCTGGCCATCAGAAAGCTCCACCAAGGTGCCGGTCGGGTACACACCCACACCCTGGATAAAGGCCTCAACTAGGTCTTCCTGAAATTCGATGTTGCGCATGTCGTACAGCAGCGATACCGCTTTTGCCGGTGTCATGGGATCCTGATCATCCCTGGGCGCAATCAAAGACTCAAAGAACTCGGCAATACCTGCCACCTTTGCCAGCAGGGGGATACGATCGCCCCGAATTCCCTGGGGGAAACCAGAACCATTGTGGCGCTCGCGGTGCCCCTGAACCACGCTCATAACGGCCCTCGAAAGACCCGCGCCTTCCAGCATCTGGCAGCCACGCTCCACATAGGTGCGATAAGTTGCGTATTCTTCCGTGGACAGCTGGTGCTCACGGGCCAGCATCTCTTTGGGTAATGCAGTTTTGCCCACCTGGGACAAAAGACACCCTACCCCCAGATGGTTAAGTAGCCCTTCGTTCAACCCTAACTGCCGACCACAGACCAGAGCCCACACTGCCGTGTTCAAGGCATGCCGGTACACAAAATCATCGTACTGGCGAGTACGGCTCAGCCACAAAAGCGCATTTGGCTGACGAATAACGCTTTCCACCATGCGGCGGGTGACGTCCGCAGCCGGGCGCAGATCCGGCACCTGATCGTCCTGAACGGTCTCGAACATCCGGCTTAATGCCAATTCCGCGTCGTTGAGGAGCTTGCGGGATGCTTTGAGTTCTTTTCTGAGGGGGACATCGTTCTTGTAAACAACCGGTTCACGAATACTCAGTGGCGCCAGCTGCAACTCCTCCCGACCGCCCGAACGGGCGCTGGAACGTCGAGCAAAAGGGCGAACCTTGTCTGACCCGAGGGTGATTTCCTCGCGGGTTTCAGCAACGTCGATCATCACCCACTTACAGTGGGAGACAACGGCTTTCAGATCGTTTTCAGAACGGAGGTAAAATCCCTGGATGGGAAACGGTGTTTGATGCCAGGGGCGATCAAGATCCGACACGAACATTCCGATCTCAAGATCATGTGCCGCAATTTTTTTCTGACGAACGCCCACTAAACACCTCGGGAACAGGGATTCTTTGACTGTTCCCAGTTTGCCACGTTAGCGGCAAGACTCCATTACGATTTGGTAGCCAAGCGTCACCAAGCCGCAACAAGTCGTAACTCAGATTTTCATTCGGCAACGAAATGTATCAGTGTGACCAAGCTCACAGGGAAAAGCAGACAGGCTTCAATCTTCCAGACATTGAGTCTCGTCGAAATCCGGCAAACGGGCATTCAAAGAGCCCCGGGGCACCTTTCTCGCGTAGACCGTATAAGCAACAGCAGACGGGCGGATGTAATCTACATTCACCTCTTCGCCATCCTTTATCAGATTGGGCTTTGCTGGCTGGCAGGAAACCAGAAGCTCAAAGCGGCTGCCGACATCGGCAACGCGGCCTTTCCCTTGAGGCATTTTCACCGTTAAACAGGCAGCCTGCTCTGTGGCCGGCGCACCGGTTGCCGCCAGAACGTCCAGTGACGGATCGCCACAAGCACGAATGCCATCACCACAATCACCAGCACTGTCATGGCTGCTGTCGGCAATACGCCAGACCCGTTCACTGCACTGGGTTTCGAGTTTCATGGTGGTAGCCTGATTATTTCCTGGCCACCACTCTGGATATTCCGCGCTTTGCCAGTTCACTCGCACCTGCCGGGTTTCACCCGCAGAGTTCTCCGCAGGGAACATCGCATAGTGGGTATAGTAGCTGGCACAGCCCGATAGCATCACCACCGGCACAGCAAGCACCAAGGCCATCAATCTCAGGTAAGTGGGTGAACTCATCAGGCAAGACCTTTTCTTTTAACTGCGTCCATTATCGCCATCATAGAATCCACTTCCGCCAACTATTCGGCAGTATCGGCAAACTGCAACCCAAAGCCATCAATAGTACGGCGCACCACCACCATATCCAGAATGGGTGCCGGCACAGGAAGCCCCTGCACCTGAACGGTCACGCAATCGCCTATGGAGGGCTCGAAAACCTGTTCACCCAACACAATGAACACACCACCATCTGAGATGTCACGGGTAGAGAAAACGAATTCTCCCAGCTGCTCATGGACCAACTTCACTTTTGCACTCATTGCCGTACGGCTATGCTCTCTGCGATCACTACCGACCATGCTCGGAAACCCTGCCATTTGCTGCGTTCTTATAGTGTTATGAAGCATAACACTATTTTCTGAAAAATATCCCCGAAGGGTTATTGACTCATTCGCGGTTAGCAATGAGAATAGTTGTCGTTTTTAACTGCCTGTAACATTCACTTACAGGAAAACGCTCACCTTTTAGCAACGCGACAGAAAGGATCAACACTATGCGTATGAAACTTGCCGCAACTGCCGCCATCGCTCTGGCCGCCATGCCGCTGTCCGCCTCCGCCGACGGCGAGGTCAACATCTATTCCTACCGCCAGGCTTACCTGCTGGAACCCCTGCTCAACGCCTTCACCGAAGAAACCGGCATTGAAGCGAACGTTGTCTTTGCCAAGCAAGGCCTTTCCGAGCGCCTGGAGCGCGAAGGCCGCAACAGCCCGGCGGATGTCGTAATGACCGTCGACATTTCCCGCATCAACGAGCTGGTTGAGAAAGACCTGGTTGCCGGTGTTGAAACCGACACGCTGCAGGAGAACATTCCGGAGAACCTGCGCCACCCGGAAGGTAAGTGGTACGCCCTGACCACTCGTGGCCGCCTGATCTTCGCATCCAAAGATCGCGTTGAAGAGGGTGAGATCACCACATACGAGCAACTGGCTGATGACAAGTGGGAAGGCCGCATCTGTACCCGCAGCGGCAAGCACCCGTACAACATCGCCCTGATCTCCTCCATGATCGCCCACCACGGTGAAGAGAAGACCGAAGAGTGGCTGCAAGGCGTCAAGGAAAACCTGGCACGCAAACCCCAGGGTGGCGATCGCGACCAGATCAAAGCGATCGCTGAAGGTGTCTGCGACATTTCCATTGGCAACAGCTACTACTACGGCAACATGCTGATGGACGAAAACCAGCGCCCGATCGCCGAACAGGTTAACCTGGTATTCCCGAATGCCGAAGGCCGTGGTACCCACGTGAACATCAGCGGCATTTCCCTCACCAAGAGTGCGCCGAATAAGGAAAACGCCATCAAACTGATGGAATTCCTGTCCTCTCCGGAAGCCCAGCGCATCTATGCGGAAGCCAACACCGAGTATCCGGCGAACCCGGAAGTGAAGCCTTCTGGCCTGGTAGCCGAGTGGGGGGAGATCAACCCGGACGACCTCTCCCTGCAGGAAATCGCCAACAACCGCGAAGCGGCTGTGAAGCTGGTTGACCGCGTTGACTATGACGGCTGATCAGCCTCATACCAACTGGTAAACCTAAGGGTGTCCTGTCCAGGGCACCCTTTTTTGTTGGCCACAAACATGACCACAGTCATTGCAGGGAAGCAACGCACTATCTAAAATCGCAACACTTCTCATCACCACTACGCTAACAGGATCACCATGACCGAGGTCGTTTCCAGTGCAAACCCGGGGCTGTCGCAACCGTTACTGGCAAAACGTACCTCAAAGCGCTGGCTGATCAGCGCCTTCATCACTACCGCCATTGTTGCGCTTCCAGTGCTGTCAGTGATCTTCCTGGCCTTGTTCCCGGACGAGAACATCTGGCCACATCTGATTGAAACCACTCTGCCCCGCTACCTGACCACCACCATCAAGCTGATGATCGGTGTGGGCGCACTAACCCTGTTGATCGGACTGGCCACAGCCTGGGCCGTGACCATGTGCGAATTCCCGGGCCGGAAGTTCTTCGAATGGGCCCTGCTGCTGCCGTTTGCCGTACCGGCCTACGTGATTGCCTATGTCTACACCAGCCTGCTGGATTACGCCGGCCCCGTGCAGCGTGCCCTGCGTGAGTGGTTCGGCTGGGAGAATGCCAGTGATTACTGGTTCCCGGAGATCCGCAGCCTGGAAGGCGCCATCCTGATGATTGGGCTGGTGCTCTACCCCTATGTGTACCTGCTGGGGCGAGCAGCCTTTCTTGAGCAGTCACCCTCGCTGTTTGCCGTCAGCCGCAGCCTGGGTCATTCGGCGCTGAGCACTTTCTTCCGGGTGGTGCTGCCCATTGCCCGGCCAGCCATTGCCGTGGGCCTGTCGCTGGTGCTGATGGAAACCCTGAACGATTTCGGTACCGTCGATTTCTTTGCCGTGCAAACCCTCACCCGCGGCCTGTTCGATACGTGGATGAACCTGGGTAACCTGGGCGGAGCGGCCCAGATCGCGACCACCATGCTCATTTTCGTGGTCATCCTGGTGACCCTGGAACGCTATTCACGGCGCCGACAGCAACAGTACGCGGCCCGCGACAACCGGGACCCGATTCACCGTTTCACCATGTCTTTCCCGCGCCAGATGATCTGTGTGGTCGTCTGCGTCGTGCCGCTGGTGTTTGGCTTCATTATCCCTGGCGCCACCCTGGGCTATTACGCCTGGGAATACTTCGATGTGAGCTGGAACCCGGATTTTATTCAGAACACCTTTAACAGCCTGTTCCTGTCCAGCGCGGCAGCGCTCACCACCCTGATCATTGGCGTCACGCTGGCCTATAGCCGCCGCCTGCACAATACCCGGGGCATGCAGATCCTGATGCGGCTTTCCAGCCTCGGTTATGCCATGCCCGGCGCAGTGTTGGCGGTCGGCGTCATCGTGCCACTGGCCGGCTTCGATAACTGGCTGGATTCTCTGATGCGGGATTGTCTTGGCGTAAGCACCGGCCTGCTGCTGAGTGGAACCGCGTTTGCGCTGATTTTTGCCTACACCGTGCGTTTTCTGGCGGTATCTGCCGGCAGCGTGGAAAGTGCCCTTCAGAAAATCACCCCCAGCATGGACATGGCCTCCCGTTCTCTCGGCCATACACCGGGCAAAACCCTGATCAACGTCCACCTGCCGATGCTGCGCGGGACACTGGTCACCGCCGCTCTGGTGGTCTTTGTCGACTGCATGAAAGAACTACCGGCTACCCTCATTCTGCGGCCCTTCAATTACGAGACCCTGGCCACCTACGTGTACCAGTTTGCCTCAGACGAACAGCTCTACCACAGCGCCCTGCCCGCTCTGATTATTGTATTGGCCGGCATCATCCCCATCATTCTGATGAACCGGTCCATCTCCAACTCCAGAACCATGGCCTGACGGTTTCAGGCATCAAAGCGCCAGAAACAAGAAGGCCCGGCAGTTTGCCGGGCCTTCTTGTACTTACCGTGTAAGCCGCCGCCTTTACTGCCAGATAACCGGCTGTTTCTTGGCGTACCAGCTGTCCACTTTCGCCTGATAGGCGTCTTCCACCACGTTACGCTTGAGCTTGAGCGTCGGCGTCAGGAAGCTGTTCTCAATGGACCACTCATCGCTGACTACTGTAATGAAAGCCAGCTGCTCGTGGGGATCCACAGTTTTGTTTACGTCCTGAATCAGCTGCTTGAAGCTTTCTTCCAGCTCCTTGCGGAAGCTTTCATCAGCAGCTTTCGGGCGAATTTCCTCACCCAGAACCACCAATGCGTGGGGCTGGGTCTGGTTGGCACCAGACACACACACCATTTCGATGGCGTCGTGAGACATCAGGCGGTTCTCGATCGGCGCCGGGGCGATGTACTTACCCTTGCTGGTCTTGAAGATCTCCTTGATGCGGCCAGTCAGCTTGAGACGGCCCATCTCGTCGATCTCGCCCTTGTCGCCGGTTTTGAGGAAGCCATCCTCGGTGAAGGCTTCAGCGGTTTTCTCTTCGTCCTTGTAATAACCCATCATGGTGGCCGGGCTCTTCACCAGCACTTCACCCTGCTCGCTGATTTTTACCTCAACGCCCGGCAGGGCTTCACCGACATAACCCGTGCGGGTACGGCCCGGCTTGTTCATGTGGGAGTAGGCGAAGTTCTCAGACATACCGTAGCCTTCCAGCAGTTCCAGGCCGAGATTGCGATACCAGTCCAGTACATCATTGGACAGCGGCGCGGAACCGGAACCGGCCAGCTTCACCTTGTCCAGGCCAAGGCCTTTCAGCACCTTCTTCTTGATCAGCTTGTTCACTACCGGAATCTTCAGCAGACGATCCAACTTCTGCTTGGGCACTTTCTGCAAGACACCATGCTGGAATTTCACCCACAGGCGCGGAACCGAGAGGAACAGTGTGGGCCGTGCCCGCTGAAGATCCTGAACAAAGGTGTCCAGGGACTCGGCAAAATACAGCTGGAAGCCGGAATACAGCGAACCCAGCTCCACAAATGTGCGCTCAAACACATGAGCCAGCGGCAGGTAAGACAACATGCGCTCGCCCGGCCCAACGCCCAGCGTCTCGATACCGCCAGCGGCAGCGAAGGCCATGTTATTGAAGCTGAGCATAACGCCTTTCGGGCGACCGGTACTGCCAGAGGTGTACACGATGGTCGCCAGCTCTTCCGGATCCCGCTTGGTTTTGCCTTCCAGCGGCGGGTACTTGGCAACTATGTCGTCCCAGGTCTCGAAATCGTTGGGAGGGCTCAGCGGATAGGAAATGCAGCGAACCGATTCCGGCACACCGGATTTCATGCTGTCCCAGTCATCCAGTTTACCCACGAACAACACATCGCACTCGGCGTGGTTGAGGATGTAGTTCACGGTATCTGCGTTCAGCGTGGGATACAGCGGCACGGAGATGTGCCCGGCCATCCAGATGGCCCAGTCTGTCATCACCCACTGGGCGCAGTTCTTGGAAATCAGACCAATCCGGCTTTTCTCCGGCAGGTTCAGGGATTTCAGGTAAGCCGCCATCCGGCGCGCCTCATCCACAGCGCGGCCCCAGGTGTACTCAACCACCTTGCCGTCGCCGATAGGCTGCGTCATATAAAGGGAATTGGGGCTGGTGGCCTCCCAGTGGTAGACCATCTCTAAGGGGAGCTTCTTCGTTGTGTCCATGGACCTTCCTGACTTGTCGTTATAGTTTCGGATTCGCTTTGTCGCGTTCTCGTATTATTAGACTTTAGTAGCCTATTTCAACACACCAGAGCCCGTCAAAACGTGATCCGTGCAAAATAATTTGCATCTGCAACCACTCAAACGATCATCGCAACAATCTGCGCCTTCCGCTACACCGATTGCCGCATGGCTGTGTTAAACTTGCGCACCTTGAATTTTTGCCCCCGGTTTCACGGGAAAAAACAGTAACTGACTCGGAGATGGGCATATGGCCAAGAAATCCCTGCGCACCCTGATCGGCGCCTCGCTGCTGGCCGCAGCAAGCCTGGTTCAGGCGGACGACCCCCGTGTTGTTGCCATCACACAGATTGTTGAACACCCGGCACTGGATGCCGTCCATGAGGGCGTTAAGGACGAACTGGCCGAGCGCGGCTACCGCGAAGGCGAAAACCTGCGCCTGATGCACGAAAGTGCCCAGGGCAACTCAGCCATTGCCTCCCAGATTGCCCGCAAGTTTGTGGGTGAAAATCCGGACGTAATCGTGGCCATTGCCACTCCGTCTGCACAATCCGTTGCCGCTGCGGCCCGTAACGTACCCGTTGTGTTCTCTGCAGTAACTGACCCGGTTGCCGCCAAACTGGTACAAAGCTGGGAAGCCCCTGGTGCCAACATCACCGGGGTAAGCGACATGCTGCCCATCGAGAAGCATCTGGATATGCTTCAGCGCGTAATGCCCGACGCCAAGCGCATCGGCACCGTTTACAACCCGGGCGAAGCCAACGCAGCCGCACTGATTGAACTGCTGGAAGAGCGCTTGCAGGCCCGTGGCATGGAACTGGTAAAAGGTGCTGCCACCAAGACCTCCGAAGTGCTGGGTGCAGCCCGTTCCCTGGTAGGCAAAGCCGACGCCATCTACCTGACCACCGATAACACCGTGATCAGTGCCGCTGAAGCAGTTATCTCCGTGGGCGAGCGTTCCAAGATCCCGGTTTTTGCCGCCGACACCGCCACTGTTGAGCGTGGCGCAGTCGCCGCCCTCGGCTTCAACTACTACAACCACGGCCGGCAGACCGGCGCCATGGTCGCCCGCGTACTGGAAGGCGCCGGCACAGCCGACATGCCGGTTGAAACCATGGAAGAACTGGACCTGTACGTGAACCCTGAGGCCGCCGAGCGCATGGGCGTTACCCTGCCCGAAGACCTCATCCAGGAAGCCGTCAAAGTCGTCAAAAACGACAAGTAACGCCTGACCAACACGGGCGGACCCCAAAAGGGCCCGCCCGTTTTCTTTCACGGTGAAAAACTACCCATGCTCAGTGATATTGCATTCTACGGTGCTCTCGAAACCGGCCTGATCTACGGCCTGGTTGCCTTTGGTATCTACCTCTCTTTTCGTGTACTCGACTTCCCCGACCTGACGGTGGATGGCAGCTTCCCCCTGGGCGCCGCCGTTGCCGCCATGTTGATTATTGAAGGCTGGAATCCCTGGCTGGCAACCGGCTGTGCGGTGCTGGCCGGCATGGCTGCCGGTGCCGTAACCGCCATCCTGAATGTAAAGCTCAACATTCTGAACCTGCTGGCCTCCATCCTTACCATGATCGCGCTCTACTCCGTGAACCTGCGCATCATGGGCCGGCCGAACGTGGCCTTGCTCACAGAAGAAACCGTACTGACTCCCTGGTACGACCTGGGCCTGGCGTTCCATCAGGTGCCGGTGCTGCTGTTTACCCTGGTCGCCATTGTCTCCCTGATTCTGCTGTGGCGTTTCATGAAATCCGAAACCGGCCTGGCCATGCGCGCCACCGGCGCCAACGCCCGCATGGCTCGCGCCCAGGGCATTGCGACCGGCGGCATGATCATTCTCGGGGTTGCTCTCTCCAACGGCCTGGTGGGCCTGGCCGGCGCCCTGTTCGCCCAGAGCCAGGGTGCTGCAGATGTCACCATGGGCGTGGGCGTGATTGTGATTGGTCTCGCCTCACTCATTGGCGGTGAAGCCGTAATCACCCCTTCCACCGTGGTTCGCGCCCTGCTGGCGTGCGTGGTGGGAGCGATTATCTACCGCCTGGCCATCGCCTTTGCCCTGAATGCCGATATTCTGGGCCTGCAGGCACAGGATCTGAACCTGATTACCGCGGTTCTGGTCACACTGGCCATCGTACTGCCCGGCGTTCGCACCAAGATCGCCGGCCGTTTCACCAGCAAAAAGGCCTGAGGAGGCACTATGATCAGCGCAACCGATCTGCGGCTTACCTTTGGCAAAGGCACACCGCTGGAAAACCCGGCCCTGCGGGGCATGAGCCTGACAGTAAACCAGGGCGAATTCGTGACAGTCATCGGCAGCAACGGCGCCGGCAAATCCACCTTTCTGAACGCCCTGGCCGGCGAAGTCATGGTCGACAGCGGCCAGATTATCGTCGACAACCTGGACGTTACCCGTCTGCCCACCCACAAACGGGCGGCCCGGGTTGCCCGGGTGTTCCAGGACCCCCTGGCCGGCACCTGCGAAAACCTGTCCATTGAAGAAAATCTGGCCCTGGCCATCAAACGCGGCCAAAGCCGGGGCCTGACCAGCGCGGTGAAAAGGCAGTACCTGGGCCAGTTCCGGGAAAGCCTTGCCACCCTGAAACTGGGCCTGGAAAACCGCCTGGGCGACAAAATGGGCCTGCTTTCGGGCGGCCAGCGCCAGGCCGTCAGCCTGCTGATGGCCAGCCTGACGCCCTCCAGCATACTGCTGCTGGATGAGCACACCGCTGCGCTGGACCCGAAAACCGCCAACTTCGTGCTGGAACTCACCCAGCAGATCATCGAGGAGCAGAAGCTCACCGCCCTGATGGTCACCCACAGCATGAAACAGGCACTGGAAGTCGGCAGCCGCACCGTGATGCTGCACCAGGGCCAGGTGGTGTTTGATATTGCCGGTAAAGACCGGGACGGATTGGAAGTGAAAGACCTGCTGGGCCTGTTCGAGAAACAGCGCGGCCTGGAGGTGGACGACGACAGTCTGCTGTTGGGCTAAGAATAATAAAGCGGGGCACACTACCCCGCTTTTCTTTTACTACCAGAGGATCAGTGCCCGTAGATCCTCATAGCAGTATTGTTTACTGCCAGATCATCCATGAACACCTTCCCGATCGAATGCTGGCCCACAATAACTTCTTCGATACCAACATCTGCACGGAACTCGGACATATCAATCGCAAGGGCATCACCGCCACTTGCTTGTCGTGCAGCCTTGTAGACATCGAGCTCTACTTCTGCAAAAAGATCCAGTGGGCTTGGGCGGCGAAGATCATAGTCTGCGCCGGTAATCTGAAGCCCTCTTACACCGACGGCCAAGAAAGGTACATCAAAGTCCATCACTTCGATGGCGAAGGCGCCACGGAAGTTCAGAACATCGGTGGCTGTATCGATTTCAATTGATGATCGCCCAATAACACCCTCAGCAAAGAAGTTGTCCAGCAGGGTGGTTTTGTCGCTACTCCCATCACTGCTCAATAATTCCCAACTACCAGAGGTAATACGGAAATCCACAGCCGCGAACTGGATAGGCAACAGATTGATCACTGCATCACCATCAGAGTAAACGTCAATATCTATCTTTATATTATCCAGGCGGTCGCTAGCAGTAGTACCAGCTAAGCCGTTGTAGCCGAAGAAATCGGTACGCTCAGCACCTCCAATACTGATATCGCTGATCGCCAGCGAGCCTTCATCAGTGTAGGTAAAGCGCCCGATATCAACTTTAGTTTCCAATTCAATGGTCACACCCGCCTGGCCGGTGATGTTTCCCATCGTGGTTTCATCCAACGGTTGAAACGCCAGGGCCGCAGGGGGCGCCCCGGCAATACACAGCGCAAGAACGGTAGGTTTCAGGCCTTTCATTGTTCTTTTCCTTTTATAGTCGTTATCACTTCCTGTGGGCCACTGCAGTATTACGACGCCACTCTCATACTCTACCGACACGTCGTTTTTGGATACGTGCAGAAGTCACAAAAACCTGCATTCCGAAACTTTTAAGGCGCACAATTTTTAACCACAACATGTAGTAATCTGCAGAGAAACCGGCAATGGCGCGGCTTCCCGCAGATTCAAGAACTTTTCCATTGATTTTCTTTGCCCACAGGCGCCAATCAATAGTTGCTCTCTTATTCACAGAACACTATATCCTGTTATACTTCCCAAAAAATAAGCCCATATATAGGGCCAGCTACGCCAACACCTACTGAATGTCAAGCAGTAGAAATGCCAGCAGACACAAGGCTGGCTGCAGTGATCAACACAGAATTCCGGTTATGGAAGGCAGTCTTCCCGGCCAGGCACGGACACCATATATAGTGATTCTGCTGGCGCGATAACCAATGCAGTACCAGAAACACACAGGGGTAAGGCGCTGAGGACGGCGTCTTCAAAAAGAGACATACTGAAAACCGAGGGTGGCAATGAACGCTAAGGCACAGGCAGTGATCACAACGATTCCCATGCAGGAAGCTTCGCTGGATATCTGGAGCAGCAAGTACCAGCTCAAGACCAAGACCGGCGAGCCTGTCGACAAAGACATCAACGCAACCTACGAGCGCGTGGCCAAGGCCCTGGCCGAGGTTGAGAAAAAAAATGTACGCGACAAATACATGAAGGAATTCCTGTGGGCCCTGCAGAACGGCGCCATCCCCGCCGGCCGCATTACTTCCAACGCCGGTGCCGAAGCCCACAAGCCGGCCACCTCCACCATTAACTGCACCGTATCCGGAACCATCCAGGATTCCATGAACGATATCCTGGAGAAAAACCACGAAGCGGGCCTCACCCTCAAGGCCGGCTGTGGTATCGGTTATGAATTCTCAACCCTTCGCCCGCGCGGTGCCTATGTTGCCGGTGCTGGTGCCACCACCTCCGGCCCGCTGTCGTTCATGGATATCTTCGACCGCATGTGCTTCACCGTGTCCTCTGCCGGTGGCCGCCGCGGTGCCCAGATGGCCACCTTCGACGTACACCACCCGGACGTGATCGAATTCATCCAGGCCAAACGTGAAGACGGCCGCCTGCGCCAGTTCAACCTGTCGCTGCTGATCACCGAAGACTTCATCGAAGCTGTGCGCAACGGCGACGACTGGCACCTGTCCTTCCCGGTTACCCAGAAAGAAGCCGACGACGAAGGCCTGGACCTGACCGACGCCAGCCAATTCGTATACCGTGACTTCCCGGTACAGGAAGGCTACGTGGTGAACAACGAAGGCAAAGTTGCCTGCCGCATCTACAAAACGGTGAAAGCCCAGTTCATCTGGGACACCATCATGACCAGCACCTACGACTACGCCGAGCCAGGTTTCATCCTGATCGACAAGGTCAACCAGATGAACAATAACTGGTTCTGCGAAGACATCCGCGCCACCAACCCCTGTGGCGAGCAACCCCTGCCCCCTTACGGCAGCTGCCTGCTGGGCTCCGTGAACCTCACAAAATTCGTTGAGTACCCGTTCACCGAGAAAGCCAGCTTCAACTACGAGAAGTACCGCAAAGTGGTTGGCACCTTCACCCGCATGCTGGACAACGTAGTCGAAATCAACGGCCTGCCCCTGGGCGAACAGCGCCACGAGATCACCTACAAGCGCCGCCACGGTATGGGCATTCTGGGCCTGGGCTCCACCCTCGCCATGCTGCGCATGCCTTACGGCTCTGACGAGTCTGTAAAGTTCACCGAAGAAGTGGTTCGTGAAATGGCAGTAGAAGGCTGGCGCCAGTCCCTGGCCCTGGCCGAAGAGAAAGGCCCGGCGCCAATCATGGACGACGAGTTTGAAGTAACGCCGAAAATGATGACCAAGTGCCCGAAACTGGCCGAAGACGGCATCAAGGTGGGCGACAAGGTCAAAGGCAAGGTACTGCACGCCAAGTACAGCGCCTACATGGGCCGCATTGCCGAAGTAGAGCCGGAGTTGGTGGCCAAGCTGGCCGAGAAAGGTGGCCGCTTCACCCACCACACCTCCATCGCTCCGACCGGCACCATCAGCCTGTCGCTGGCCAACAACGCCAGTAACGGCATTGAGCCGAGCTTCTCGCACCACTACGCCCGGAACATTATCCGTGAAGGCCGTAAAACCAAAGAGAAGGTAGACGTATTCAGCTTCGAACTGCTGGCCTACCGCCACCTGGTCAACCCGGGCGCCATGCCGTTCTCCGAGGATGAAGACAAGAAGCTGCCAAGCTACTTCACCACCTCCGACGACGTAACGCCCACACAGCACGTGGACATCCAGGCTGCGGCACAGAAATGGGTAGATTCCTCCATTTCCAAAACCGCTAACGTTCCAACAGAATTCCCGTACCAGGATTTCAAGGACATCTACCTGTACGCCTACGACAAGGGTCTGAAAGGCTGCACCACCTTCCGCTTCAACCCGGAAGCGTTCCAGGGCGTACTGGTTAAAGAGAAAGACCTTGAGAACACAATGTATGAGTTCACCCTGGACGACGGCAGCAAAGTGACCCTGCGCGGCAACGAACAGGTAGAGTACGACGGCGAAACTCACACCGCCGCCAACCTCTTCGACGCGCTGAAAGAAGGCACTTACGGCAAGTATTAATCCGGGAACCGACAGACAGGAATTACGAACATGACAGTGAAAATCAGCAACAAGATCGTCGGCTACCGGGTAAAGAAAGCCGACGCCGAGACCACGGGTGAGCACCAGGCGCCGGTGAAAGCCGACACCAAACCGGTGGAGATGAACGAGAACATCGAACGCCCGGATTTCCTCCTGGGCACCACCTACAAGATCAAGCCTCCGGTGGCAGAGCATGCGATGTACATCACCATCAATGACATCCTGCTCAATGAAGGCACCGACCACGAGAGCCGTCAGCCCTATGAAGTGTTCATCAACTCCAAGTCGATGGAACATTTCCAGTGGGTAATCGCCCTCACCCGCGTTATCTCTGCGGTCTTCCGTAAAGGTGGCGATGTCACCTTCCTGGTGGAAGAGCTGCGCAGCGTGTACGACCCCAACGGCGGTTACTTCAAGAAGGGCGGCGTGTTCATGCCTTCACTGGTAGCCGAAATCGGCGCCGTGATCGAAAAGCACCTGAAAGCCATCGGCCTGCTGGAAAGCGACGAGCTGAGCGAAACCACCAAACGCATCCTCGCGGAGAAACGCGCCGAGTTTGAGGCCAGCCAGAACAAGGCCACCAACGACGACAGCGCCAGCGAGTACCCCGCCAACGCCACCATGTGCGGCAAGTGCAGCACCAAGGCCGTGATCGTGATGGACGGCTGCGCCACCTGCCTGTCCTGCGGCGACAGCAAATGCGGTTGAGGTGATTGACCGCTGAGCAAAGAAAAGGCCTGGTTGCGGAAGCTGCCGGGCCTTTTTGTTGGGCGTGACCCGTCCTGAATAAGGTTTACACCTTCTCACTGGAAATTGTGGAGGGTGTAAACCTTATTCAGGACGGGTCACCCATAACAATTCGAGTAAGACGGGGGCACTCGGCGGGCGATCGATTCACGCCACGTTCTGTGCAACCCTATTGTCAGCTATCGACTGACAGCGGTGCGCAATAGAGGTGACTGTGAAAGTAAGGAATACGGTCGTTAATAGCCGCGATATAAGCTTCAACATCAGTTTCAGATATTGAGAATTCGGGAATCCAGATGAACGAAAACTGGCAGCCAAGCAAATGAGCATCGCAGGAATACTCTCCAACCGTGGCGATATTTATCAGACACTTGTTGCCTTCGACTGGGCGCTAACGGTCCTGTCCGATCCCGAATTTCAATGGATTGAGATAGATTCGACAACCTATCTGGTAGATGATGTTGTTATTGGAAAATCTGACGGTTCTCTGATTTGTTGCCAATGCAAAAAAAACCAACCCAATTTCAGGGCATGGTCGATAGCGGATCTGTCGGATGAACTGGACAAGGCGGCCCAAGAACTGGCCAGAAATAAACAAGTCCAAGTCCGCTTCTATTCGCGTAGCGAGTTTGGCTCACTCGCTAAACTACGTGAATACAGTACCCTCCATGGCAATGAGGCCGATTATATTGCGGAATTGACCCAAGAGCATAAAAAAACCAATAGTGACTTGGCCGCTCGCATTACCGATCAGGTAGCCGGTATTTCGACGTATGAATTCCTACACCGTACCTCCTTCGAGATCAGCCCAGACTTTGATCGCATGGAGATTTTTCTACGAGAACGTTTGCGCCGAATAGCAAGTAACTCAGATGCCGCCTTCGACGCTCTCTGTATTCGCCTCGATAAACTTGGTGGTCGCGTGAAGGACGGCAACCTTTCCGCCTCAACCCAATATCGACTGACCAAAGACGACATCAAAGACATTCTTCATTGCTCGGGCGCAATGCTCGTTCCGAACATGGACATTTCAGAGGTAAGAAAATCGTTTGCCAGCACTTCGGTCATTGGCAGGCATTGGCATCGGGACATTTCCGGACAGCGCATGTCTAGCCCAGTTGTGGGCGAACTCCTAGCAGCTATCGATGCCAAGAAACGTGCTGTGCTGCTTACAGGGCTACCTGGTTCTGGCAAAACCTGTGTGATGCTGAGTCTACAAGAAGAACTAGAACAGCGTATGCAAGCTCGGTCTGACCTAGTACCACTCTTTATCCAGTCACGAGAATTCGCCGACCTAGCAACGGCGCTTGATCGCCAGGCACAAGGCCTGCCAGAGCAGTGGGTAGAACAGGCTTCCCGTTTAGCTGAAGATGCACATGTTGTCGTAGTTATCGACTCACTCGATGTCTTGTCCATCGCTCGCGAACACAGCATATTGACGTACTTTCTGGCACAAATTGACCAGTTGCTACTGATTCCCAATGTTACCGTTATCACAGCATGCCGCGACTTCGACCGAAAATACGATCGACGCATTGCTGCTCGGCATTGGGACTGCGAATTGCAGTGCCTGCCGTTGGACTGGGAAGCCGAAATTATACCGCTTCTTAACAAGCTTGAAATCGATTCGACGACTATTGATGCCGCCACCCGGGAACTAATCCGTAATCCTCGCGAACTTGCCCTGTTTGTCGAACTGGCTCAGCGTGAAGGCAGCTTTAACGTAGTGACGCCCCAAGCACTGGGGCAACGCTACCTAGACACCATCGTGAAGGCCGATCCCACGCTGGGGGATACAGCCATGCAAGCAATTGAAGACATTGCAGATACAATGCTGAAGTCTCGCAGCCTGTCTATTTCAAATCAACGCTTCAATGCTTCGCAGGACATCCTGCGACGACTACACAGTCTCAATGTCCTGCTCGATACCCATGATGGTAAATTGACGTTTGGTCATCAAACTTTATTAGATGTACTGGTGATTAGTGGCGCCTTACGCCGCGGCGTCTCGCTCAATGAATTCATCCAAGACTTGCCGCCCGTGCCCTTCGTACGACCAAGCATACGTAGCTTTGTTGCACAGTTGGCGACGGGAGAGCGCCGCGAATTTAGGAAGCAACTGCGGACAGTATTGACAGGCAACTCCGCCTTCCATATCCGTCGCCTTATTGCCGAATCATTTTCCCGACAGATTCCTCAAGATGATGACTGGCCGCTGATACGAGATTTACATGCCAACCATCGCGAGGTGTTTCAGGTGATTTACAACCAAGCATCGTTGGTTGAGTGGCATCACTTTTGGCTTTCTCATCTGGTGCCCGCATTGAAGGAAATGCACGATGCCGAGGGGCTGACAGCACATGTTCATCGCATAGCGCAGTGGGCAAATGAAGATGCTGCTGGCGTATTGGCATTCTGGATGGATGCAATTACTTTAGATTGGCTGGACGGCAATAGAATTTCAGAGCAATTAGTTTTTTCTCTATCCGATTTTCGGATAGAAAACTTACCACTCGTCGCCCCCTTACTAGAACGACTACTCAGTGTGCCGAAACCAGACCATAGTTTGTTAGGGCGTACTGTTGCACGTAGTGTCACTGCTGGCGCTATTGATGACAAAACTCTATGGAACTATATCACTGGCGAGATCAACGATGATGAAGTAATGAAATTTCATTTTGACAACAAGCTGCATTGCCAACCCCATGAGTTTGGTGACAAAGGTGAAAATTTCCTGAAACAGCGGATGGTGGAATCCACTGCTTTACTCGATTTAGCACTGGGAACAATCGAACAATGGAGCCAAATTCGATCAACGCGTTATGGTGTTACCCGAATAGGCTATCGCAGCGGGTTCCTGAATGACAGCTCTTATAGCGACACTCACACGCAAAACGATCATAGACACATAGATAGTGAACGGGTTTTACTAGATGCTGTGGAAGCAGCCATTCTCGATCACGCCCAAAATCACTCTGACTGGTGGCAAGATAACCGAGAACGCTTGTGCTTTAACCACGAAGGGGCGTTAGTTTACTTCACCATCCTCGCTTTCATCAGCAACCCTGAGGCAAATATAGACTTGATCGGTCGCCTATTATGCGATAGCAATTTACTCGAATTCGAACTCTCCTATGAATTAGGCACCTTGATTCAGACTGCATTTATTTACCTAGACAGCCATACACAAGATTCAGTCATGGCAACAATACAGGCCCTGTGGGAGGATGCACCGGTAACGGATGGCGAAACACGTTTATGGGTTCTGAAGAAACGAGCTGAATATATATCCACGATCCCCTGCCATTTGCGTTCATCAGAAACCCAAGCGGTACTAGATGCATACGAAAAGATATATGGGACATTATATCGCCAGCCATACATCGGGATGAGAAGCGGCACTGTCGCCGCCCCATTTTCATACGAGGTGTTCCTCAATGCCAGTGATGGTGGAATAGTTCATTTGCTTTTGCACTACACTGGACATGGCCGAGATTTCGATGACTTTTTGGTCGGTGGTGAACGAGAGGTTGGTTGGCAGCTACGCGAGGCTTCATCTCGCCACCCCTCGCGTTTTTTGGGATTACTGACATCCCATTGGGCAAATATTTCATCAGGATTTTGCAACGACATCATGGATGGTATTGCCAGCTACTTGGCACACTGCTATGGCGACTTGCAAACGAACGCTACTTGGGTACCAATTGATGAGCCTGATGCACCTACCTTAGCGAACGAAATTCTTGATGAACTGGAAAGGCATCCCGCTCATTGGCAACTTAATCGCTCCGCAGCCAAGGCTCTAGAAGCCTGTGCACATGTCATCCAGGACACACAAGTTGCTGAGCGCCTGGTGTTCTTATCGATAGGCTTTGGAAATCTTCGAGAAGAAAGCACCATCCATGGGGATTCGGTCGATTTGCTCACCACTGGTATCAATATGATGACCGGGAATATTGCCGAAGCCTTGATGATTTTAGTCAACAACTTTCAAGAGCAGAACATTGAATTACCCGAGTTGTTACCACCAACACTATTTCGATTTGCTAGCAAGGAACACCCCGCAATCCGCGCTCTAATTTTACGACGCTTGCCGTACCTCCAAAGCCGGCACCCCCAATTAGGTTGGGATCTATTTGACCATGCCATGCAGGATTCCGTGGGTCTTTGGAAATCCGCAGAACGTTGTCTGTATTACGTCTATCGAGATCACTTCGAGAAAGTTGCCCCCCTGCTTGAGCGCGCCCGCCGCGAGGGAAGCAAGGAAGACGTGGAAACTTGGGGTCGCATCTCAGCACTGTCTGCCCTAACGGGGCATATCAAATTTGCCGACTTGCTAAGAGAATTGAACACATTAAACACTACCGAAGCTTGGAAGGGAGCGGCAAGCGTTTGGACCCATACTGAAAATATCAAACAGCATCGAGAGCAATGCTTTACAGGTATCGAGGCGGGACTAAAAACAGACAGTCGTCATGCAGCGGTGGTTGCTCGGCATGCCGAGGACATCTTTCGAGACAAAACGCCACCTATCTCCATCCCGATAGAATTGATCAAACTGTGCTTTACCGTGTTCGAAATCGATGGCGAAAACAAACATCACCGGCTATTTGGATTTGATGAATGGCTGAACGCTATTTCACAACGCGATCCCGATCTCGCCTTGTCCTCAACAGAAATTTACCTGGCCTATGTTAGTCGTGCCAAGCCTTTTTTTTACGATCATAACAATCAATTTGTCCAGCTAGTGACCCGGCTTTTCGCCGATGCCGAGGAACGGGAAGAATCCGATCACGGTGCGATGCTTAAACGGGTAGTATCAGTGCAGGACTTACTATTGTCGCTGGGAGTTAATTCCATCAATGAGTGGCTGAAGATGGCTGAGCGGCAGTAGCTTGGTCATCTTATCGGCTTCTGTGGCATTGGGCCGGAGTTGGTTGGCAAGGTTGAAGAAACCAATCTGGGTTATCGCCTGGCGCGCAGGTTCTGGCATCATGGGTATGCGACAGAAGCTGTCAAAGGTGTTCTCAAGCATGCTTTCGGGCACAAACACTGTGAGTCGGTCATAGTTATTATCGAGCCGGAGCACACAGCCTCCGTTAGGGTGACGGAGAAGGTCGGGTTCGGAGACTACTCGCTTCACGGGTTTCATCACCGGCCGGTGCGGGTGTATCGAATGACGCGCGGGGAATGGGCACCTCGAAACAAATTGTTGTAGCCCGTCCAAGCATTTGCCTCTGCCGCTTAGACCCGATTTCAAAGCCACACGTGCTGCGGACATTACACATTGCAGGAGGCATCGTGATAGTCATCTATGGAATCAAAGAACATCTTAATCCGATCAAGGCTCAGCTCTCCGAGGTCATTCACGGATGCATGCAGTCCGTACTCGGTATACCGGAAGACAAGCGGGCTCATCGTTTTATCCCGATGGAACCCGAGGATTTTTATTATCCAGGTGGCAGAACTCCCGCCTACACGGCCATCGAGATCAATATGATGCAGGGCCGAACGCCCGAGACCCAAAAAACTTTGATCAAGGAGCTCTTCCAAAAGATTGAGTCCGTGGTTGGCATCTCACCCGTGGATGTTGAGATCACAATCAAGGAACAACCTCCCCACTGCTGGGGCTTTCGTGGTATGACTGGAGATGAGGCCCGTGACCTCAAGTATTCGGTAAATGTGTAACAATGTGGTCAAAGCCACCCATTTGCTTCTGGGACTTCACCGCCATTCGAGGACAATTCAAGGCTTTACAGCTAGGTACGGAACGGAATTCCAATGAACCTGAAAAACCACTTTGAACTGCTCGCCACTTACAATCAGTGGATGAACTCAAAGGTCTACGATGCGGCCGCAAAGCTTTCGGCCGATGAACTGGCGAAAGATCGCGGCGCCTTCTTTGGTTCTATTCTGGGAACACTGAACCATATCCTCGTCGGAGATACGATCTGGCTCAAACGTTTTGCTACTCATCCGTCATGTCAGGTCTCGCTCCGAGAAATCGCTACCCTTGATAATCCAACTAGCCTGAACCAAATTCTCTTTGGTGATATTGCGCAATTAACAGAACATCGAACCTGGTTGGATTGGCAGATTATCCATTGGATTTCCGAGTTAACCGAAGACGATCTCGCTGTCACTCTCAGTTATCACAACACCAAAGGGATTCCGGCCAGTAAACGGTTTTCAAGCCTGGTGCTTCATTTCTTCAACCATCAAACCCATCATCGGGGGCAAGTGTCAACTTTGCTCTCCCAGGCAGGGGTGGATATTGGGGCGACTGATCTGTTGGTTCAGATTCCCGAAGAGTCTCAGGCATGACCCATCGCTTCAATTCTGCAGCCTCCCCTGCGGCACCTCAGTCCCGCGAAGGACACCAATCAGGACAACTTGTGCCTGCGTCTGCTCCTCTGGTCAGCATCATCACCCCCACCTTCAACCGTGAGCGCACCATCACGCAAGCGGTCGAGTCTGTGTTGGCCCAATCCTATCCCCACTGGGAGTTGATCATCGTTGATGATGGCTCCCGGGATGGCACCCGTGAGAAGCTGGCCAGTTACCTGGATGATGACCGCATCCACTACCACTTTCAGGAAAACCAGGGCCAGAGCATTGCCCGCAACCTGGCGCTTCAATATGCCCGGGGCGAATTACTGTGTTTTCTGGATTCCGATGACCTATGGGTGCCTAAAAAGCTGGAACGGCAAGTGACGCTGATGCAGGCTCACCCGGAGGTGGATGTCCTTCACAGTGATGAGATCATGATCGACGAACAGGGCCGGGAGTTGTCCCGCAAGAATATGCGCCGGTACTCGGGCCGGATTGCTCGCCAGATGCTGGTGGACAACAGCGAGAGCATCAACACGGTAATGGCGCGGCGGGAATGTTTCGATGCCATGGGCGGGTTTTCCGGCCGCTACGGCGTTGCCGACGACTACGACATCTGGCTGCGTTTTTCAGCCCGTTTCACCTTCCTGTATGTGCCCGAGTACTGGGGTTATTACCGGGTGATGGCAGACCAGATTTCCAGCGACAAGAAGCGCCGATTTGCCGCGAACGAAGCCATCATTCGTGATTTTATCGAGGAATACGGAAGTACACTCAAGCCCGGTGACATCCGCTGGGGCCTGGCCCGCTTCTATTGCCGGAAAGCCCGTCATTTTGCGACGGTTGGCAAATCTGCGACGGCCTGGCGCGCGGTTGCTCAGGCGTTGCGGTATGCTCCCCTGGATTCGGTGGTATGGCGCACCGTTTATCGGGTGATCTTTCCCCGCCGTGGTGCGAGACCAGATTGACATTGGTAGCCTCCCAAACTGGCTTTCATCAAAAAAGGAATGACCATGAAATGCCCAAAATGCAGAAACACCGACCTGAAACCCACCAAAATTGAGGATGGCCTCCCGGTTATGGGTTGCCCGGACTGTGAGGGTGCCTCGCTGTCATTGCTCTACTATCGCGACTGGGCGGAACGAAATGCACCGGTCGATCAGAGCGAAGCCGTAGACGCGGATGTAACCGTCGAAAACGATGCCAAAACCGCCCTCTCCTGCCCCAAGTGCAGCAAACTGATGACCAAGTACTCGGTATCCAGCGAGCACAAGAACCGTATCGATCTCTGCGCATTCTGTGATGAGGCCTGGCTCGATGGCAGCGAATGGACGTTACTCAAGTCCCTGGAACTGGCACACAAACTTCCCAAGGTTTTCACCGACCAATGGCAGCGAAAGGTTCGGGATGAAAAGATGGAGAGCAAGAAAGTCGAGCGCCTGAAAAAACTGGTTGGAGAAACCGATACCACCAAGGCCGTTGAAATCAAGGATTGGCTGAAGAATCACAACAGAAAGGCCGCTATCGTTCAGTTTATTGCCTCGGAGTGATCGGCTTTTAGCAGGCAACTCTGGATTCCCCTACTCTTGCGGCACCGGCAACTATCCGCGTCGCGTCATAAGGCGGTCGCTCATGGCTAAAGCAATGAACCAAACACGATGGCAAACCCTGATGAGCGCTCTGGGGCTCCCGCCTTCAGCAGCGTGTTATGACACACTCCATGCCGCCTACTCAGAGAAACACCGGTTCTACCATACCGTCGACCACATTGCTGCCATGCTTACCCACTTTGACGGCGTAAAGGAAATCGCTGAAAAACCGGAAGAGCTGGAGCTGGCCATCTGGTTCCACGATGCCGTCTACAAGCCCCTGTCGAAGACTAACGAGCTGGACAGCGCAAACTGGGCACAGACGTTCCTGGCTACTCACAGTTACGGTAAGGCAGGCATCGAGCGCGTGCACAACCTCATCATGGCCACCCTGCACAATGGCAACATCAAGACTCCGGACGAGCAGCTGATAGTGGATATCGACCTTGCCATTCTGGGCGCCCCGCCTGAGGTGTACGATCAGTTTGAGCGTAACGTACGCAATGAGTACAGGCTGGTGCCCGGGTTTATCTACCGCAAGAAGCGAAAGGAGCTGCTTCGGTCCTTTCTGAGTAGTGGCAGCATTTACAACCTTGAGCTGTTTAAAGAAAGATACGAAGATCAAGCAAAACAGAACCTCCGCAGAGCCATTGGCACGTTGTAGACTGCTCTGCTTAATCAGCGGATAAAAAATTGTGATTGGTTTCTACCGCTCTGGCGCGGGTGAAATGTCCTATCTCTGGTACGCAGCGCCGATTCTGTTGTTTGCAAGCTACTGCCTGTACGTCAAGCTGTGCATCAAACGCCAGTGAGTGCCGTCGTGTCGAAAATCTTCAATACCGGCTCGCCCGCAGTCAGTATTGTGAAACTCCAACATCATTGGAGGAGATGAACGATGACGGCACGCGCGAACTATATCAGCCTGGCACCCAGAGCCATGCAGATCCTGTTGGATCAGGAAGCCTATCTCAAAGAGCAGTTCAGCGAATCCAACATCCTGAGCACGGCGTTGTGGGAGCTGCTGAAGCTACGGGTATCGCAGATTAACCAGTGCGCCTTTTGTGTGGATATGCACAGCAAAGATGCCCTGGCCCAGGGCGAAACGATTGAACGATTGATTGGCTTGAGTGCGTGGCGGGATATGCCGATGTACTCAGCCACAGAGCGCGCGGCTCTTGGGTGGGCGGAGCATCTTACCCAGGGCAAGCCGGTGGACGACCACTGCTATGACAAAGCGGCAACGGTCTTTGGCGAAAAAGGGCTGGTTGATGTAACCGTCGCGGTGAACGCCATTAACAGCTGGAACCGGATCGTCAAAACCTTCAAGCCAGAGGTAGGCAGTTATAAACCCAAGTAACCTCCGCAAACCTGCGTTCGACTTTCAGTTGTCCTGTCCATCGGGCCCGCTGTCGGCCTTTGTTCAGGGGCTTTGGTCTGCGACCGTCTCTGAATCGGCAGCGGAACCGGTGGCAAAGCTGCTGCATTCTGAGGCGTGCAGCAGCATCTGGTTTAATCTCGTGGGGGACGTGCGAATTGGGGGTACAATAATTCCTGAAGGGGTTGTTGTGTTGCCGGTTGAGAAGGTGGCCGCCCGGGTATCACTGGCGCCGGGATCAGAGCTCGCGGGGATTCGCTTTCAGCCGGCCATCGGTTATGGCCTGATCCGCCAGCACTTTGGCCGGCCAACGGCGCTGACCGGCGACCCGATACATTTGCCCGGCCTACTTCCGCTCTTCTCCCGCCTCAAAACCTGTCACGACAACGTGAGCCGCGTGGGCACGTTGCAGAGCTGGGCCGAGAACAACTTCCGGCTCACCCGGCTCATTCCCGGCGCACTGCAGCAGGCTCTGGACTGTATGAGAGATGATGCGGAACCGGGCTCGCTCACACAACACCTGGAAATCAGTCAGCGCCATGTGGAACGCCTTTTCAAACACTGGATGGAAATGACGCCCAAGCAGTACCAGCGCATTCTTCGGGTGAAACGGGCCATCAATTACATTCGTGAGCATGGCCAGGTCAACCTGGCTGAAATAGCTCACCAGTTCGGCTTCAGCGACCAGGCCCATATGACCCGGGAGTTTCGTGCGATTGCGCGTATCACGCCGGGCAAGGTGTAATCACTGAAAATGAGGCATGAGGACTGGAATCCCCCTACTCATTTTTCGTAGCCTGTTCTCAGGTTCATATGCAGCCCCCGACCAGTGCAGATCAGCAAACTTGGAGTTGTCTCTTATGAAGGGAATCAAAAGCGCCTGCGCGCTAATCGTCCTCACCTTATTCTCCGCTCTGACTCAAGCTGCCACCGCTGTCGAAATGGCCAGGCAGGCGTATTTCTTGATTGAGCGTGACCCTCTCGATCTTGATCAACGCAATGAAGCGAGTTATCTCATTCAGCGAGCCAACTTGTTGGACGGCGACGAACCATGGGTAGCGGTTGCCCAATCACGCCTGACTCTGGTGAGCGGCTACAAGGTTGGGCAACGACACGATCGTCGCGCCTATGAGGAAACCGCCGTCAGCACGGCAAGGCAACAGGCTGAACGCGCGGTTCGTAACGGGCCGAATCTGGCCATGGCACACGTTCAGTTAGCCATGGTGCTCATTATTCAAGGCGAACTACGTACGGCCTGGGATCATTTGAATACCGCAGACTCACTGGATGAACAGAGCTTCTACCCCTGGTACCTGCGGACGGTTATCGCGATACACCACAAAGACGAAAAATTCGCCGCAGAGGGTTTCAAAGAAATCGAGAGCAGAGCATCCCAGAAGTATCAGAAACGGCTGTTGCTTCAGGAGCGCATGCGGTTGGCCAAGGCTACTAAAAACCTTGAGGAGCGGGATAGGCTGTATCAGGAAATGATCGATCTGGACCCGGACTATGCCTACGCCTGGGGCAATTACGGTTCATTTCTATTGGGCCAGAAGCGTTACCGGGAAGCCGTTCATAACCTGAAGCGAGCCGTAGAGTTGAAACCCTACGGGCTCGCGGTGAGCCAGTTAGCGGAGGCACGCAGGAAGCGGAATCAGGCGTTTTGATTCGTGGCCAGTCTGCTTGCAAACGATGCATGCTAATGTGCAGGCTTTTCTAATCGGCCGGCGTAACTTGCGGCGGAACTTAAAACAGAATAGCTTGAACATCTATGGTTAAACCTTGAAAGGAGCTCAATCATGCAAAGGATCGCATCACTCAAATTCGGTTTGCTCGGCCTTACAATGCTGTGCCTGCTTCCCGGCATTACCCAAGCCGGCGGCCCGTCTCCCGAACACTACCTCAAAAACAGCCCGATGGTATTGGAGATTCGCTATTGCGAATGCCAGGCCACAGAGCCAGGCCAGGCTCCCACCGAATTACGCCCGGCGTTTCTGGAACAATCGCGTCTACTGAAAGTTGACGTAGACCCTGACGGCAAGGGATTTGTGTCGTCACCTGAAATGACACTGGACTTTGAACTAAGAGCCCTGCCCGAATCCCCCGGGGATTTCATGCTTAGCTTTGCCGGCAATTATGTGGCCGGCCAGCAAAATAGCACCAGCACCGGAGAGGTATTGCTAAAGGACGATCAGTGGCTGAATCTGTTCGGCTCCGAGCATGTAAGAGAAAACAGCACGCAATACGGCGATGTTGCGGTAAGACTTATTTCCGGAGACTTGCAAGCCAGGTAGTAGTGATACACTTGCAGCCCGCCATTAAAGCCCACTTTGAACTGGTTCCACGAGACGCTCATGGTTAAATCGATCGCTTTGGCGGGGCTTATTGTCCTGCTTCTGGCTCTGATTGTTTTTCAGTACGCCATAACCTCTGTGCCCAGCCTTGAGCCACCCATCACCGTGAGTGATGCCCGGCACGTAGATGACAACAACTCCTTGCTGGTGTCGCTCACCGGAAGCGATGGACAACGTTTCACCCTGGGGCTGCGGGGCGATATTGAAGACAAACCGGAGGAAACCGCGCTGTTTTTCATCAGCCGCCCGAACCTGGTGCCCTACGTGTACTGGCCTGGATTCCGCAGTAATGACGAAAAGCGGGTTCTGAATTTGTTGGCTTCTTGGGAAAAAAACCGAAAGGCGCCTTCTGAAGGCGCAGAACATGCGGCGTATCAGATTTATTCAGTGTTAAAGGATCGAAACTAACCCCGAGCTCTAGCCCGGGGTTAACTTAAAGCGCAGGCTTACGAGCAAGAGCCGCAGCAGGTACCGCCCTCACCGTGCCCACCCTTTTTTGGCTCGTCGTTCTGCGTCTCCGCAGTACCACTTGCCTCGACGTGTTCAACGCCATTGCTTTCAGTTTCTGCGTCTTCTTTCTTGAAAATATTCACGAATGACAGGGCCATTTGGACTCCTCGGTTTACTACTGGATTTAACATTCATTTTTTATGAATGTTATTGGGAGACATCCGTTCGGTCAAGCAATTTACACCTCAGGTAACCTCAAATTTGATTCCCGTGCCGGAGCCTCTATACAGAGTCATGCTGAAGACAATACCATCAGGGTTTCCCCAAAGCTCAGGGAACTCGACGGAAGCCGCGCGGATTCCAGGCAGTCTTACCTGGTTCAATTTGTTCAAAGGACGAAGCCACTACTATGAAAACCATAGGCCTCATCGGTGGAATGAGCTGGGAGTCCACCCAAACCTACTATCAGTTGATCAACCAGAAAGTCCGGGACGAGCTGGGCGGGCTGCACTCAGCACGACTGGTTCTCTACAGTGTGGATTTTGCCGAGATCGAAGTCCTGCAACGTCAGGGAGACTGGGCGGCGACCGGAGAAATTCTTGGTGCGGCCGGCAAGGCGTTGGCCGCGGCAGGTGCGGATTTCATTGTGTTGTGCACGAACACCATGCACAAAGTGGCAGATAGTATTGAGAAGGCTTCTGGCCTGCCCATGCTTCACATTGCCGATGCGACAGCTGATGCGCTTCATCACGATGGCATCGATTGTGTTGGCCTTCTGGGTACGAAGTTTACGATGGAACAGGCGTTCTACAAGGAACGCCTGGAGAACCGGGGCATTCGCGTACTGGTGCCGGATGATGCCCAGAGGGCATTGGTGCATACGGTCATTTATGACGAGCTTTGCCGTGGCATTATCCGCAGGCCTTCGAAACAGGGCTATCTGAAGGTGCTGGACTCACTGGCCGCACGGGGAGCGCAAGGCGTAATACTGGGTTGTACCGAAATCGGCTTATTGGTGCAGCAGACTGATACTGCCATTCCGCTTTACGACACCACCCGCATCCACGCTGAGCAAGCCGTGGCACACGCGTTAGCGTGACCAGCGCAGCCGTTTCAGCCGCCACAGTTTAGCTCCTCATTCACTTGGTGATGGTATTAACACGTTCTATGAAAAGCTGGCTGCTTCTTGGCCTGGCCATTGTGGCTGAAGTGATTGCGACCTCGGCACTGAAATCCAGTGACGGATTCACCCGCCTGCTGCCAAGTGTTGTGGTGGTGATCGGGTACAGTGTTGCCTTCTATTTTCTGGCGCTGGCCATCAAGGTGATTCCAGTGGGGATTGCCTATGCCGTCTGGGCCGGGCTGGGCATTGTATTAATTTCGCTCATTGGTTGGTTACTGCTCGGTCAAAAGCTGGATTTTCCTGCGGTTGTCGGTATGCTGCTGATTGTAGCCGGCGTATTGGTTATCAACCTGCTTTCCAACACAGGTGCACACTGAACCGACATGAGTACCGTAACTTCGATCACCATTCGTAAATACCGGATTCAGGATCTGAGCCCGGTGGTTCGCCTGTTCACCGATTCCGTGCATGAGCTCACGGCAGGCGCCTACGACGAAACCCAGCGCTATGCCTGGGCTTCACGCACACCCCACCTGGATACCTGGCGTGAGCGCCTGGAGTCTCTGGAGACCCTGGTGGCAGAAGAAGGCTCAGATCTCGCCGGTTTCATTTCCTATGAAAAAGACGGCCATGTCGATCTGGTATTCACCGCTCCCAACTACGCCCGTCGCGGCATTGCTTCTGCCCTTTATCACGAGGCAGAACAGCAGCTCAAAGAGCTGGGCGTAACAGAACTCAAGACCGAGGCCAGCGTGGTCGCCCGGCCCTTCTTCGAGCGCCACGGTTTTGAGGTGGTGGATGAGCAGCGAGTCACGGTGCGTGGCGCCCAGTTCCTGCGTTATCTGATGCGCAAGAAGCTCGACGCCTGACCTGGACTCAAGCGGGCTCTTCGGCCTCTTCGGCCAGAGTCCGCACCCGCTCAAAGTCTTCCTCAGTAAACACACCATTCACCCCGGATATGGCGGCCAGCTCCATGCCGTGCTTGAGCCCGAGCTTGTAGATCTCCCGCACCTTCTCCCATTCAATGTTACGGCCGAGCGTGAAATTCTCGAACCGGGCCTCCAGTGCCAGCACAATCGTCTCCGCCAGACAGGCGTAGGCGATGCCCCGGGGCAAGCCAATGTCCTTCATGCGCACGTCTCCCGGTAGCTGGATTTCCCCGGATTCGATCACCAGCACATCCGGCCGCTTGGCCACATCCTCCGCCGGGATATCCAATGGCCGCGCCACATCGGTGATCACGCAGCCGGGTTTCACCTGCATGATATCCAGAATGCGTTTACCGGCCCCGGACGTAGCGGTGACCACCATATCCATTTCTGATAGATCCCGATCCGTGGTGGCAGAGACGTGAACGATGGCCCCAGGAGTTTCCAGTTCGATACTTTCCTTCAGCGCCAGCAACTTGGCTGCCTCCGGGGCCACCATGTAGATTTCATCCACGGCTTTTGCCAGCAGGCGCGCGCACACGGAACCAATGGCGCCTGTGGCCCCGACCACCATCGCCTTACCCGCCATTTTGCCGCTCTTGCCAATACTCACGCGGCCGACTTTTTTGGCGGCGTCGTGGGCGGCCCAGAGCGCGCCGGAGGCACTGTAGCTGTTACCCGTGGTGATTGGTAACGGTGCTCGTTTGGCCACGGTGATGCCGGCGTCACCCACCACTTTGGTGAACGCACCCAGCCCCATAATCTGGGCCCCAAGTTTCTTGGCCAGTTTCGCCGCTGCCAACAACCGGCTGTAGGTAAACTCCGGGCCGTGGGCCATGATTTCCCTGGGTGTGCCACCTACGGTGATCAACCAACCCTCGGCTTCGTCTCCGGTGGGGGATTTGATGCCGCTTACCTTCGAGTAAATGAAAGGCGGTGTGTAAGCCACGGCCTTTTCCACCAGGTTCATCACGGTGGGTGGCGAAACATTGGCAATCCAGTCCAGCGGTGGGGTTTTGGTCAGGTACTGCTGAGACAAAGGATGAATCACGAAGGCAAAACGGTTTACCCGCCGATAGCCGTTGGGGTACAGAATCCGCGGCTCAATTCCCAGGGTTTGAATAACGTCCAGGAAGTCGTCTGCTCCCAGCTGCTCCGGCGTGCGGGACAAGGCCGCGCTTATCATCGCTTCCATCACATTCACGCCCACGGGCCGGCCTTCCAACCAGGGGCTGTAGTCCACCACCATCGCCACTTTGCGGGAGCGAAACCAGTCCAGGGCGGATTCGGTGACCCGGGAAGTGATCACGGTTTTACCGTCCAGCTCTTTCTCCGAGAAGGCTTCCAGATCTCCCATGGCTCCCACAATCACATGAGAATCCTTCACCGACTCATGCAACGAGCCACGAATAAGCTTTTCGCCCATGCGGTAAATTGGCGTTTTGTGCAGTGCTTCAATGAACTTGACCGCCGCAGGACGAAAAGTCACCGGAGCGGTCAGCGATGTATAGGTTTCGAGCTGGCGCAGGGAAGTCAGCAGTCTCGGTACACCGAAATCCAGATAGGGGTCGGCAAAAAACAGGTTATCGGTGTGTTCAGACAACGCCTTGGCAATTCGGTAGCCAGCCTGGCCATTCAGAAACAGTACCCGGGCGTTGTCAAAAAAGTGCCCCAGCTCAGTCTGCGTATGGCGTACCGCCCATTCCTGCAAGATACCCCGGAGGCCTGCACCGGTCGTCACCGGTTTGTCCGGAATACAGGCCTCAAGGCGAGCCGTATCGGGATGTTCCAGCTGTTCACGGCCCACCTGGTAGTGATCATGAATCATGCTCAGGCCAATGGCATCGGCCTCCCCGCAAACGGAATCCAGCACCGCCTCAGCACGCTCCAGGTTGCCATCCGTGCCTACCCGAATAATCCGGAATGGCTGTTCCAGAAATGTGGTTTCCAGTTCGTAATCGTATTCCGATGATCCCTGGCTGACACTAACGACCGTTTTCATGGCGGGGGCATCCTTGTTGTTTTGTTATGCAATCAGTTTAGAAGATGGAGCGCTCAGCTGCTTTAGCTCAGATCAAATAGCAGGCACAAAATAACCGGCTAAACTCATGCTGTGTCGAATTCTCAACCCCCAGTCCGATTCAGGGAGGCTCCATGACCATTCAGGAAGAACTTAACGCTACCATTGCCGATCTCGTGCAACCGGGCAAAGGCATTCTGGCCGCAGACGAAAGCTCCCCTACCATTGCAAAACGCTTCAAGGCTGTCGGCGTGGAATCCACAGAAACCACGCGGCGTGAATACCGCAGCATTATTTTCTCCACGCCCGGCCTTGGCGAACACATCAGCGGCGTGATTCTTTACGAAGAAACCCTGGAACAACTGAGCCTGGAAGACGTTGCTATTCCCAAGCTCCTTGCCAGCCAGGGCATGGTGCCGGGTATCAAGGTCGATCAGGGCAAGGGGCCTCTGGTGAATGCTCCTGGTGACGAGATTACCTACGGGCTGGATAGCCTGGCTGCCCGGCTTGAACACTACAAGGCCATGGGTGCCCGCTTCGCCAAGTGGCGGGATGTGTTCCATATCTCGGACACTCTGCCCTCGTTCCAGGCCATCAAGTCCAACGCCGAGGTGCTGGCCCGCTATGCCGCCGTGTGCCAGTCGATGGGTATTGTGCCGATTGTTGAGCCGGAGGTACTGATTGACGGAAATCACACCATCGAGCGGGCTGCAGAGGTGAGCGAAGACGTATTGCTGGAAGTCTTCAAGGCCCTGCACCGGCACCGGGTGAACCTGGAATGCATGGTGCTGAAGCCCAGCATGGTGACACCAGGAAAGGAATCCGGCAAAGCCTCGCCTGAACAGGTTGCCGAAGCAACACTGAGCGTCTTCCGGCGAGTGGTTCCGGCGGCCGTCCCTGGGATATTTTTTCTCTCCGGAGGCCAGACACCTGAAGAATCCACCGAGAACCTCAATGCTCTGAACAGCATGGGCTACCATCCCTGGGAGCTGAGTTTCTCCTATGGCCGGGCTCTCCAGGAGCCTGCCCAGAAAGCCTGGGCCGGAAAGCTGGAGAATGCCGGGTCGGCACAGGCGGCCATGAAAAAACGGGCCAGGCTCAATGGCTTGGCCCGTTCCGGTGATTATCTAGGCTCAATGGAAGCTGATAATTAGGCCGCGTTGGTGTGGCGCTGCGGCAGGTCTACCGGTTGATCCAGGCAGGCGAGCATGGGCGCAACCTCACGGATTTTTCGGGCCTGGGGCCACAGCGCCTCGGCCTCTTCAAAACCCTTGCGCAGGTAATTGAGCCATTGCTTGATCCGGCCGGTCACATATTTGTCTTCCAGGCGGGTTTGCAGGGCGGCCGCGTATTCCCGCACCAGCACGACAGCCTCTGCCCAGCTCATGGGGTCCCGTGTTTCACCGCTCTGGGAGGCCTTGATCTGGGCCGCCAGGTCTGGCCTGGCGATCAGGCCACGGCCGATCATTACATCGTCGCAGCCGGAGACTTTCCGGCAGCGCCAGTAGTCTTCCACGGTCCAGATTTCGCCATTGGCAATCACATGGCTGTTCACGGCTTCGCGTACCCTGGCGATTTCTTCCCAGTAGGCCGGCGGCTTGTAGCCATCTACTTTGCTGCGGGCGTGAATCACGATTTCCGAGGCCCCGGCGGCTTCCAACGCCTGGCCACAGGCCACACCCATGGAACGGTCGTCATAGCCCAGGCGCATCTTGGCGGTTACCGGAATATCCGCAGGCACGGCTTTGCGAACGGCCGCAGTGATTTCATACATCAGCTCCGGTTCGCGCATTAGCACGCAACCACCTTTGTGTTTGTTCACGGTCTTGGCCGGGCAGCCGAAATTGATGTCCACCTGCCCTGCTCCAAGCTCGGCAGCCTTGGCACCGTGACGGCCCATCATGTCGGCGTTGGAGCCCAGCAGTTGAACGGCCACGGGTGTACCTACTTCTGTGAGCGCACCGTTGTGCAGCTCCGGAGCGTACTTGTAGAAAATCCGGGGCGGCAACATGCCGTGGGTCACGCGAATAAATTCCGTCACGCACCGGTCAATCCCGCCGAC
>Ga0079224_100000504_pt1 | contig 38674 bp, 32 predicted proteins | sample Stecom2015_FD_80414 | JGI IMG/M metagenome (GOLD analysis project Ga0079224, IMG submission 80414) | Agricultural soil microbial communities from Utah to study Nitrogen management - Steer compost 2015 | ecosystem: Environmental > Terrestrial > Soil > Agricultural land | place: USA: Utah... | reverse complement strand
GGATTTTCAATTGCAGTATTTCTTATATCCTTAACAGGACTTCCTCCAACAGCCGGTTTCATTGCAAAGCTATATCTCTTCATTGCTCTTGTTGATGCTAATATGATTGCAGTTGCAGTAATTGCTCTGCTGAATACAGTCGTTTCTCTTTACTACTACATTAAAGTGCTGAAGAACATGTATTTAGTTAAACCTGAAACAGAAATGCCTGTATTCAAAGTTTCCCCTGCTGCTTTTGTAATGTTGATGGTCTTATTAATTCCTGTTCTGGTATTCGGAGTTTACTTCACACCTCTAGTAAACTTTGCAAAGAATTCTATAGCTTTGATGGGGTTTTAAACAACTCTTAATGACATCTTTGCATGGATGCATGTTTGCATTAATGCATGATGTTTAAAATATTTTCCTAAGTATCTTTCAAGATTGACTTTAAAACCACTATAACAATTCCTTAAACTTTTAGTAACTTTACATTTAAAAAATTTTGTTTTTATGATTAGCGAAACAATTAGAACGAGGTTTGCTCCAAGTCCTACAGGTTATCTGCATGTGGGAGGATTAAGAACTGCATTATATAATTATCTTTTTGCCAGGAAAAATAATGGTAAATTTATTCTCCGGATTGAAGATACTGACAGAGCAAGATATGTTGAAGGTGCAGTTGAAAATCTTATATCAACTTTAAAATGGGCTGGACTTGATTTCGATGAAGGACCTGAAACAGGCGGTGATTATGGTCCGTACATGCAATCGCAAAGATTGAATATCTACAAAGAGCATTCAGATTATCTTATTAAAAATAATAAAGCATATTTCTGTTTCTGTTCACCTGACAGATTAAAAGAATTAAGAAATCACCAGCAGAAAGAGGGACTTCAGCCCAAATATGATAAACACTGCCTCAATCTTTCTCCTGATGAAGTGCAAAAAAAACTTGTGGCAAATGAAAATTATGTCGTAAGATTAAATGTTGAACCTGGTATTACAGTTATTGTTGATGATGTAATAAGAGGAAAAGTTGAATTTAACAGCGATATAATTGATGACCAGATTTTAATTAAAAGCGATGGTTACCCGACTTATCATCTTGCAAATGTTGTTGATGACCATTTAATGAAAATTACTCATGTAATCCGCGGAGAGGAATGGCTCTCATCAACACCAAAGCATATTCTTCTTTATGATTATTTTGGATGGGAGAAACCTGTATTTGCACACCTCCCTCTTCTTCTTAATCCTGACAGGTCAAAATTAAGCAAGCGCCAGGGAGATGTTGCGGTTGAAGATTACAGATCTAAAGGTTATTTAAAAGAAGCGCTGGTTAACTTTGTTGCTCTGTTAGGATGGACAGCCGGAGATGATCGTGAGTTCTACTATCTTAATGAACTTGTTGAAAATTTTTCTCTCGAAAGAGTTAATAAATCAGGTGCGGTTTTCAATATAGAAAAATTAAACTGGCTGAATGCTGAACACCTGAGAAAAAAAGATAATGATGAAATTCTTAAACTTCTTAGAAATGAATTATCTGTTTCAAAATATAGTAATGAAGAATATTCCGATGAATATCTTAAGAAAGTAATTGAAGCAATGAGAGAAAGAGTTTCATTTGTTAAAGAATTTATTGAAAAGAGTCCTTACTTTTTCGAAGCGCCATCAGAGTATGAAGAAGCTGTAATTGCAAAAAGATGGAAAGAAAATTCATCTGAATTATTACAGAAACTAATTGACAAATTTGAAGGGATTGATAATCCTACAAAAGAAGATTATGAAAATGCTTTAAAGAAAACTGCCGAAGAAAATGGTGTAGGCAATGGGGCTTTAATTCATCCTTTAAGACTTGCTGTATCCGGAGTTGGTGCGGGTCCGGGTGTATTTGATATTGTTGATATTCTCGGAAAGGATGAATCAATTAAAAGAATGAAAAGAGCTGTAAATTCTATAAAGAAATTTTAAGAAGAAAAAAATAATTTTGTTGTTATGAATAATACTGAACAAAAAAATCCTGAATCCAGGCAGACAAATTTTATAAGAGAAATAATAGATGAACATCTGAAAACAGGAAGATTTAAAGAAGTTGTAACACGCTTCCCTCCTGAACCAAATGGTTATCTTCATATTGGTCATGCAAAATCTATCTGCCTTAATTTTGGAATTGCAAAAGATTATAACGGCAGATGCAACCTTCGTTTTGATGATACTAATCCTGAAAAAGAGGAAGAAGAATATGTAAGATCAATTAAAGAAGATGTTAAATGGCTTGGGTTTGACTGGGGTGACCGTGAATATTATGCTTCCGATTATTTTGAACAGTTGTATGAATATGCAATTAAGCTGATAAAAAAAGGTAAAGCTTATGTTGATTCCTGTTCATCTGAAGAAATTAAAAATATGAGAGGGACTTTAACAGAGCCGGGGATAGAGAGTCCCTACAGGAACAGATCCGTTGAAGAGAACCTTGATCTTTTTGAGAGAATGAGAAAAGGTGAATTTAAAGATGGAGAATGTGTACTTCGTGCAAAGATTGATATGTCATCACCAAATATGAATATGCGCGATCCTGTTATGTATAGAATTAAACATGCACATCACCACAGGACCGGGGATAAGTGGTGCATCTATCCTATGTATGATTGGGCGCATGGGCAGTCCGATTCAATTGAAGGTATAACTCATTCAATATGCACACTTGAATTTGAAAATCACAGGCCTTTATATGATTGGTTTATCGAACAGCTTGAAATACATCATCCGCAGCAAATTGAATTTGCCCGGTTGAATTTAAATTATACTGTAATGAGCAAAAGAAAACTTCTTCAGCTTGTAAAAGAAGGTTATGTTACAGGATGGAATGATCCGAGAATGCTTACAATTTCCGGGTTAAGAAGAAGAGGATACACACCTGAATCAATACGAAATTTTGCCGAAGCGGTTGGTGTTGCCAAACGGGATAACATTATTGATGTTGCGCTTCTTGAACACAGCATAAGAGAAGATTTAAATAAGCGTGCACAAAGAGTAATGACAGTGCTTAAACCTATTAAGCTTGTAATTACAAATTATCCTGATGATAAAGTCGAATACCTTGAAGCTGTAAACAATCCTGAAGATCCTTCTATGGGTACAAGGGAAATTCCATTTTCTAAAGTCCTTTATATTGAAAAAGATGACTTTATGGAAAATCCTCCCAAAAAATTCTTCCGCCTCTCCCCCGGCAGCGAAGTAAGATTGAGATATGCTTACATAATTAAATGTGAAAATGTTATTAAAGATGAAAATGGTGAAATAGCTGAGCTTCATTGCACTTATGATCCTGAAACAAAAAGTGGTTCGGGTACAACTAAAAAAGTTAAAGGTACAATTCACTGGGTTTCTGCACAGCATGCATTTGAAGCTGAAGTAAGATTATATGACAGACTTTTCATTAAAGAAAATCCTGAAGAAGACAAAGATGTTGACTTCAAGGAATTTATTAATCCTAATTCACTTGAAGTAATTAAGAATGCCAAGCTTGAACCTTTTCTTAAAAATGCAAAACCAGAAGAGAAATTTCAGTTTGAAAGACTGGGATATTTTTGTGTTGATTTGGTAGAAAGCAAACCTGGTCAGCCTATATTTAACAGGACAGTTTCTTTAAGGGACAGCTGGAGCAAAATAGCTTCAAAAAATTAATTTATAAATTAAAATTCTTCTGAGACATTCATTTTTCACCCTGCTTCTTATTGAAACATCGCTTAAAAAAAATCTTTCGAAAACAGGTTGAAAAGAAAGATTTTATGGCGGCATATTACTTGGGTATTTGAGGAAAAACAAACAATTACCAGAATTAATATGAACAAATACTCAAACTATTCTGATAAAGAAACTCTTACAGAATATTATTTAGATACCGGCTGCATGAGACAGGCAAATGAAGATTATTATGGTGCAGTTTTCAGTTTTACTAAAGCTATTGAAATCTCACCGCAATTTGCCGAAGCTTATTTGAGAAGAGGTATAGTAAGAGGTATTCTTAAAGATCTTTCAGGAGCAATAAGTGATTTCTCAAAAGCTATTTCAATAAATCCTGAATATGCCGATGCTTATTTTAACAGAGGTTTATTATGGCACAGATCGGAAATGCTGGAGAATGCTCTTGAAGATTTTATAAAAGTTACTGAAATTGATCCCTGCTACAGCGGTGTTTATATTTTTATCGGCGATATTTACTGGAAACAGAAAGAATATGCACAGGCAGTTAAGTATTATTCTTATGCGATTGATTTTGATCCGATTAATATGAGTGCATATTATAAACGTGCTCATGCAAAAAGAGTATTGATGGATTATGACGGTGCTCTTGAAGACTTTAATAAATTTATTATGCTTAATCCTAATGTAGGGCAGATTTCCTTAACAAAGGCAATAAGGAAATTATTCAGAAAAGAAATTAACGAAGCAAGATTTAACTTCAGCAGTTTAAATTAATTTTACACCCATATTCACTTTTTGTACTAAGAGGGTAAGAAATGTTAACACTAAGACATTTATATTTTTTATGGCTGATACTGCAGGTAACAGCGCTTGCTTTTTCAGGATGGTTTAGCAGGATTCAGATTTATAAAGGAGCATCCTGGGGAGAAGTTCTTGGTTACTCTTCACAAATATGGCCAATTACTTCATTAAGCTTATCAAGTTATGATATAACCGAATTTCTTTTCTATTATGCAATCCTGCCGTTTCTTATTTACAGGTTTCTCGACAGGTATTTCATATTTGAAAAGCACTCATAAAATTTTGCTTATCTTTCCTGCTTCATAAGAGGAAAAAAAATTATATATTTAATCACCTATTAAAAGATTTTTTGCCGAAGTGGCGGAATTGGTAGACGCGCTGGACTCAAAATCCAGTCTGGCTTACACCAGGTGCCGGTTCGAGTCCGGCCTTCGGTACTAAAATATCCCTCCAAAAAATCATTCATTTTTTCTATTAGATAATTTAAATAAATATATTATCTTAAATTTAAAATTACAGGAATTATGAGAGCTACCTTAATATTTTTATCTGCTCTTTTATTAAAAACAAATCTGATAAATGCACAAATAACTCAGGAACCGTATGAGGCGCAGGGAAATTCTGGCTTTGGTTATATAATTAAAGAAGATGTAAATTCTTTTTTGGAAACTTCTCTCGGTTTAATTAATAGTCCTTTCAAATTTGATGAGCAGGATTTTTTATTTACTGGATTAATAATAAGTGCAACAGCATTTTCATTTACATTTGATAATCCTGTAAGAAGCAGTGTTACTAAACTTAAAAACCCTTCAATGGATAAGGTTACCAGGTGGGGAGAAAATTTTGGAAATGGAAAATATGTTCTTGGTCTTAGTGCCGCACTTTATCTCGGAGGACATATTTTTACTGACAATGAAACACGTAAAACAGGTTTAATGCTTGCCGAAGCTATTGCTCTTAATGTTGTTGTAACAACAGGTTTAAAAGTAATTACCGGAAGAAGCCGCCCTTTTATGAATAACGGCAACACTGATATTGATTTTTTAAAAATGGAATTTGATGATTCGGAAAACTCACTTCCCTCCGGTCATACTTCAACTGCATTTGCTGTTGCAATTGTACTCTCAAACAGAATTGATAATCCTTTTGCAACAGCAGCAATTTATTCACTGGCAGGATTAACTGCGTTTCAAAGAATATATGCGGACAAACACTGGTTATCAGATACAATATTTGGAGCTGCGTTAGGAACAGCGATAGGGTTAAAAGTTATTTCTTTAAATTCCAGGGAAGAATTTAACAGTTCTGCTGTACAAATCAATTTTACTCCAGTAGTTTCTTCAGGAAATTATGGGATAGGTGTTGTTATGAATTTTTAACCATCCACTCTTTTACTTTTATAACTAATTCTTTCTGAACCTCTTCATCTGTCCTACCCAAACTTTTTGGTAAATGAAAAGAATGATCAGCCTCATCAACGATATGAATTTCTGCTTTATCTTTTAATTTTTTAATAACCGGGTTCAGTAATTTCAAATCAGCAAGTTTATCTCTTGTTCCCTGTAAGAATAACATAGGCGCAGAAACACTGTATAAATGTTCCGCTCTCTCATTTGATGGTTTACCCGGAGCATGCAGTGGAAAGCCAAAGAAAATAATTCCATTTACACCCAGCGGTTCTTTGGCGTCAGCCATTGAAGTCATTCTGCCTCCCATTGATTTTCCTCCAGCAAAAAGTTTAATATCTCCGGAATATTTTTTTGCAGCTTCAACTGCTGAACGGATTGTTTGTATTAATATTGGTGCAGGGTCAGGACTCTTCTTTCCTTTTTCAACATAAGGAAAATTAAACCTGAGAGTTCCAATTCCTTCTTCATAAAATAAAGCTGATACTTTTTCCATAAAACTGTGATTCATTCCAGCACCTGCACCATGAGCAAATACATAAAGATATTTTGCATCAGGCGGCAAATGCAAAATTCCATTAACTTCACCTGAACTCTTAGAAGCTGTGAATGTAATGTTGCGTTTTAATATTTTCATAAAATCTATTTCTTATACTTTTTCTTAGGATAATATTTCTTTAATAAAGTATCGGGTATTACACCTTTATAAACTGGTTTACCAGGCACTGTTTTTATTTTATAATCAATTGTTGAATCAGGAATTGATTGTAGAATTTTATAATCTTTATTTTTATCAGGAATAAATTCAGGCATGGCAGAATATTTTTTCAGTGTATCCTTAATAGCAAGTGAATCAAAGCTTTGAGGAAAAACAGGAAAGGCTGTAAGGAGAATAATAACTATAAAACAAAATGAAATTCTTTTCATTAGTAATCTCCTTCTTTTTATTTAGAGATTTAGACTTATTTATTATATGGTATGATCCGGTTCTTACAACTGTTTCTTTAACAGATTCCTGAAAATCATTTTTGTAAGCTTTTTTGGTTTCTTTCCTGCTTCGGATGATACAAGCTGCCAGTCGGGAGGATCAGAATTCTTTGCAATATCAACAAGTAAACTATTTTCTTTTTCAGATTTTAAATTAATCTGGCAATTAAAACCAAAAGCATAAAGACCTGCCGGAACTAAACTCAAAATTGTTTTCTTTCCAGATAGTATTTCCATAACCGGCAGTTTAACACCTTCAACACCAGTGGTTTTTCTTTTTGAAGTGAAATTGTTATAAGCATCTATCCAATCTGAAAGATCATCGTAAAGGGATGATATTCTCTTAGTTAAATATTTTGCTCTTTTATCTTTTTCAGATTTAGAAACCCTCGGCAGTGAAATATTTTTTTTATCTGAATTTTTCTTTTTACTCATTCAAATACTTGGTTTATCCTTATCAAATTTAATATAAAATAGTTCAAATAATCTATTCCCTGTCAAAATCAATAAAGATATTTTTATTCAAACAATTTTTTAATTAAAGATATGAGAACAACAAAAGTGCTTTTTTTCATATTAATATTTATGATGAATGTAAATGCTCAATATGTAAAAGTTGAGCAGATTTCTCATTTTATATTTATGATTTATTTTTAACCTTTAACTAAAATTAATTATGAATTAAAGGAAAGTGCGTTTGTTACTCTTAAAGTGTTTGATATAACGGGTAAAGAAGTTGCAACTCTTTTGAATCAAGAAAAACCTGCAGGGAAATATCAATTAACATTTGATGACATCAGGTTTCGCTTCAGGAATTTATTTATATCAAATAAAGGCAAACAGCAGAATTATCGTAAAAAAGATGCTCCTTCTGAAATAAAAAATGTTTTGAGGAATCTTCACAATGAATATATTCACGCATACCAAATTTTAAGTAACAAATTGGAGGAAATGATATGCCTGTAAAACCTAGCGAAAAGGAAGAAGAATATTTTATCCGACAGGAACTAGAAAGAAAAAAGAAACTTGAAGAAGAAAAACAAAAGTTACTCGTAGAAGAAGAGAAACGAAGATTAAAAGAACTTCACTTTATGAGATGCCCTAAATGCGGGAGTGAATTAGGTGAAATAGATTATAAGGGAATAAAAATAGATAAATGTTTTAACTGCGAAGGAATTTTTCTTGATGCAGGCGAACTTGAGCAGATATCAAATCTTGAAAAAAGTTCTTTTGATAAAATATTTTCAATATTCAGAAAGTAAATAATAAAAAGGCTGGGTAGTTCTTAGCATCTCTGTTATTCCTCAATGAGACGGCTTTGTCTAAGCAAAATTAAAATAGTACAATCTATCTATACTAATTGATGAGCCGTTTAAAGTATTTTTATCGCATATAAAAATAAAAGTTTATTTAAAGGAGTTGTATGAAATATTTTATCTTCTCTTTAATGCTTGTAGCATTTAGTGAATATATATCTGCCCAATATGTTCTTGATCCGGAAGTATTAGTCCTTCCCGATACAAAATTTGATGTGGAATCTACATCATTTCCTATTCCTTCATACAAAGAGGATACAAAATCTGTGGGAATGGGAAAAACAGGAATTGCCTATGGTAAAACATATAATGGCATGCTTTATAATCCTGCACTTCTCAGCAAGAAAAAATTTATGCTTGATGCAATCAGTTTGAGTTTAAGTTTGCCTCCAGAAACTTATGATGCCGCAAATTATCTGAACAATCATTTGGATGAATTCAGAGAAGCAGTATCATTAAAAGAAGTGTGGGCAGGAATTGAAGCATTTAAAAATGCAGCTGATATAAATCAGCAGCTTGCAGCATTAAAAAAAGTCCAGGATGGATTAAGATTTCCAAGAGACTTATTTCAGAATATAATTGGTACACCCGAAAATCCTTTAACTCATGGAATTAGAACAATTCCATCAATTGCAGTACAGTATGATAATTTCGGATTTACATTATATGGAGTTGGTCAATCGGCATTCCAGGTTGAACAAAGCCCCGTGCTCGATGCATTGCTTGATGTTCCGATTCCAGACAACCTTAACGATCCCCATCAGGTAGCAAACGCAATACTCGCACTTGAAGGTGTACTTCAGCCAATATTTGCATTAAATGATTTTGAAGAAGCTCTCCCCTTTGCATATTCTGTTTCTTATGTTGATATAGTTGGTGCATTCGGTTATTCACACGATTTTATGCCGAACTTTAGTGCAGGTGCAAATATAAAAGTAGTTCACAGAAGATTTTCTGCAAGGAAACTTCTCCTGGAAGAATATGAAAATATTCTTAACATATTAAAAAGAGATTTAGATAAATCAATTACAGGAGTAACTTTAGATATTGGCGGTTTGTATAAATTTACAAATGGGACAGAAGTTGGTCTTTCAATTCAAAATATAATTCCGGTTCAGAAAATTACTTCTACATTAAGAACAAATGTTGCAGTCTCCTATCTTGATTATAAAAGAGATCAGCTTGGGAATATACAAGTAACACAAAATGGTGATACTGTTGTTCAATCAGTTTCACAGACAATAGATCTTGGAATACCATTCGATCTTGAATTGCCTATGATCTTTAATGTTGGTGCCATTCACCCAATAACCAAAAACTGGGATGTTGCTTTCGACTGGGTTGATATTACCGAACAGGATATAAGATTTGAAGATTATTGGGAAAGATTCAGAATTGGAACCGAATACAGACTCGATGCAGTTGAGAATAAACTTGGTGTTGCATTCAGAGTAGGAATGGCTGATACAAAATTTACAGGCGGTATAGGTTTTAATATTTATAAAGCACTTCAGCTTGATGGTGCATATGCATGGGACAATTATGTCGGTGATTATTCATACTATGCTCAGGTAAAAATAGGTTGGTAAATCATTATTAAATTTAAAACCTCTGAATTTTCAGAGTTTAATTTATCCTTTCGATACTCTTGAGGTAGTGGCTTAATTATAAACAGAAGAAACTGTAATGTTGGTTTAGTTTTGATATTTTTGTTTTTGTTTGATGATATTCATTTAAAGAATTAACTTCCATAAAAAACTATTCATAATCTTTCTTAAGGAAGTTAAATGAAATTTCAGGACAGTATTACAGTTGAAACTTCACAGTTTAATCATACCGAAGTAAAGCCGCATTTCATAAACCCTAATTGTTTCGGAGAAGATTTTGCTGAATGGCTTATATTAAAACTTGAACATCTGAAAAAAGATGGTTTTGAAATATCTGCTCCGATACAAGAAGATTACGGCTGGGGTTTTTGGGTTTCCAAAGAGAGAGAAACATTCTGGGTTGCTATTGGAATTATCGGAGATGGACAGGATGATGAAATACCACAGTGGAATATCTCAATTAATTATGATGCTGGTTTAAATTTAATCAAGCGTTTATTTCACAAACCTGATGCTGCAGATTTTGAGAGAATCCGGAATAGTGTGTTTGATATTCTCAAAAATTCTGCTTCAATAAAGGTTGTTGAGTAGAGTGAATAAACCTGAATTGAAATTAATTAAGTTCTCTATGGGATTTATTCAATAGACATTAATAAAATCTCATTCATATTTTATATGAATGCTTCTCTTTATATTCTGTTGGAGTACAGCCGAAAAGTTCCTGGAAAGATTTGTTAAAATATGCCTGCGAATTAAAACCTACACGGTAAGCAATTTCAGCCATGTTACCTGCATCCTGTTTAATAAGCTCTGCTGCTTTCTGAAGCCTGTAATTTCTTATAAACTCTGTAGTTGATTGATTTGTAATTGCTTTAATTTTTCTGTGAAGCTGTGCTCGGCTCATTCCAATTTCATTACACAAAGATTCAATATTGAAATTACCATCCTCAATGTTCTCTTCTATTATTGCAATAAACTTATTCAAAAATACTTTTTGTCTTGAGGGAACAATTATTCCTGCTGGTTTCACCGTCATTTCCGAACGGAATTTTACACGAAGCTGCTCCCTTATTTTTATAAGGTTGCGAACCCGCACCAATAATTCTTCCGGATTAAATGGTTTTACAAGATAATCATCTGCACCAGTTTCAAGTCCTTCAAGCTTATCTTTTGTTTCTGCTCTTGCAGTTAAAAGAATGAAAGGAATATGATTTGTTTTTTCATTTGTTTTAATTGAATGACAAAGTTCAAAACCATCCATAACAGGCATCATTATATCACTAATTATAAGGTCAGGAATTATCTCATCTGCAAGAATTAATGCGGCAGATCCATTTTCAGCTTCAATAACTGAGTATTCTTTTTCAAGATGTTCTTTAATTAATTCTCTCAAATCAGGATTATCTTCAACAAGAAGAATTATTGTTGAATCGGAATGTATATTTTCAGACTTTTTACCTGTTACAGAAATATTTTCCAAACCGGGTACTAAACGACTAATTTCTTTATCACTTTTTATAATAGTAGTTGATTCAACAATCTGATCATCACTGAAGACAGATTTATCTGTTGGAAAATTAATTATAAAACTTGTTTTAAGGTTTCTGCTTTCTGCTTTAATTGAACCTTTGTGAAGTTCAATTAATTCTTTTACAAGAGCCAGACCTATTCCGCTTCCTTCATAACTTTTTGCATCTGCCTGGTAAAACCTGTTAAAAATTTTCGGCAATTGTTCTTGAGGTATTTCAACTCCTGTGTTTGTAAAATTTATTTCAACATCATTTGCATTTTTAATTATGCTGATATCAATCCTTTCCCCTTCAGGTGTAAATTTTAATGCATTGGAAAGCAGATTATAGAAAACTGTTTCAAGTTTTTCTTTATCAAAATAAATTTTAATCTCTTCCCCGTTTCTTTCCGAACTGAAAGGTAAGCCGTTAAAATATACGGCAATATTTTTCTGCTGTGCGAGTGATGAAAAGGATGCAATTATTCTTCTCAGAAATTTCAGTAAATCATTCTCTGAAACTTTTATCTCTACATTTCCCGCTTCAATTTTAGAAAGCTCAAGCAGTTGATTAATTAAATGAAGCAGCCGTGAAGCATTCCTTTTCATTACATCATAATCTTTTAATATGATACTTCCTGAAGCTTTTGCTTTAAGTTTATCAATCAGTCCAATAATTATTGTAAGAGGAGTTCTGAATTCGTGTGAGATATTTGCAAAGAATCTTGATTTAAGCTGATCGACTTCCTGGTATTTCTTTGCTTCAAATTCTTTAAGCTTTAATTCATTCTTAAGCTTCTCTCTATGAATATCAAATTTTCTTATCGCAAGAAATGCAAAAACAATAACAGCAGCATAAACAAGATAAGCCCACCAGGTTTGATAAACAGGAGGAGTTATAATTAATTTTATTGAAGCTCCTTCTTCATTCCATACTCCGTCAGAATTTGAACCTTTCACACGGAAAATATAATCACCTGGATCAAGGTTTGTGTATGTAGCAAAATTTCTTGAACCTGAATAAATCCAATCTTTATCAAATCCTTCAAGCATATAAGTAAATTGATTTTTTTTAGGATTGGAAAAATGAAGTGCGGCAAACTCAAATGAAAACATATTATCGGAATGTGAAATGGTTATCTCATCTGTAAAGAGAATATTTTTTTTGAGTATCGAATTCTCCCCTGTCTCCACCGATTTATTAAAAACTTTGAAATCTGTAATAACAATGTTAGGAACAACCGGATTATCTTTTATTTCTGACGGCTCAAACAGAGTTAAACCTTTAGTGCCTCCAAATAATAACCTGTTTGAAATTTTACTTTTGAAAACAGAGCCCTGAATAAAATCATTTCCCTGGAGACCATCATTAAAATCATAATTCTTAAAGGATAATTTTTCAGGATTAAGTTTAGATAAACCCTTATCTGTAGAAATCCACAAATTACCTTCTTCATCTTCAGTAATTGCAGAAATATTATTACTTGGTAGTCCATCTTCCAGGGTAAAGTAAGTGAATGTTTCGTTCTCTTTATTAAAAAGATTTAAACCTCCACTGAATGTACCTATCCATAATCTTCCTTTTGTATCTATATAAAGTGAAGAAATACTGTTGCTGCTAAGTGTATTAAGGTCGTCTGTCTTGTGAAAGAAATGTTTGAATGTAATTTCTTCAGGATTAAAACGGCTTAAACCCTTAGTTGATGTTCCAAACCAAATAAAACCTTCACTATCTTCCACAATGGCAATTACTTCATTGCTTGCAACAGTGTTTGCATCATTTGTTTCACTTCTAAATACAGTAAAAGAATTATCTCTGTAATTATATTTATTTACACCACCGAAGCCAGTGCCAATCCAGATATTTTTTTTGCTGTCTTCAAAAATTGTTTGGATAAAATTATTGCTGATGCTATTACTTTTTTCATCATAAGAATATTTAATAATTCTTCCGTCAGGTAAAATTTTATTTATACCTCCGCCGAAAGTCCCTATCCAGATGTTGTTAAAACTGTCTTTAAAAATTGAATTGATAACTAAACCTTTAATTAGTCTTTCATCTTTAAAATAACTTATTGATTCATTTACTTTTCCGGGATTTGAAATAATATTTATTTCGTCTTCTACACCCAGCCAGATTGTCCCATCATTTTCTTCAAGAACACAAAAAACAGGATCTTTACTAAGAAAATTTTTACTCCCGGTTTTTTTTGGGTAATTGATAAACTTTTTGCCTGATAGGTCTAACAGATTCAGACCATTTGAAAGGCTTCCAATCCATAAAGTTCCTGATTTGTCAAGAAACATTCTTAGCAGATAATCATCACTCAAACTGTTTTCATCAGATTCATTATGTCTAAAAATTTCAAAAGAAAAATTCTTTTTATTTAGTCTTATTAATCCTGATGTTGTAGCAAGATAGAAAAAGTTTTCATCTGCATTAATAACTGAAGATATTTGGTAAGAAGATATTAAATGCTCCTGAAATTGATTTGGAAAAATATGTTCAAAAGTTACATCTGAAGATTGTATAATTCCTTTTTTTAGTCCCGACCTTGTTCCTAACCAGATTGTATCATTGTCCATAGAAATAGAAAGAATAAAATTATGTCTGAAAGAATTTTTATCATCAGGATTAATTAAATAATGAGTGAGCTTACTTGTTTTTTTATTAAAGAGATACAATCCCATAGTTGTTGAAATCCATAGGCTGCCGTTCTTATCCTCTTCAATATCTGTTACCTGGTTTGATGAAATACTGTTAACTATTTTTGACTCGGTTAAAAATCTTTTAAATGAATTTGTTTCTTTATTGAGTAAGCAGAAACCTTTTTTGGTTCCTACCCATATATTTCCTTCTCTATCTCTTTTTATTACCGAAACAAAATTATGGCTTAATGAAGAATTTTCTTCAGGATTATTTGAGAGCGTCTTGTAAGTTTCATTAACAGCATCATACTTTACTAAACCTTCTCTTGTACCTATCCAGAAAATTCCATCATCATCTTCACAGAGAGTATTAACTGCATAATCAGGAAGTGAATTAGGATTTCCGGGGATATGCCTGAGTACTTTAAATTGATTGCCATCGTACCTGTTTAAACCATCCTGCGTAGCAATCCATATAAAATCTTTTGAATCCTGGAGTATTTCCATAATATGATTGTGAGAAAGACCATCATCGGTATTTAAATGCTCAAAACGCAGATTAGTATTCTGTGAATAGACAGAATTATAAATCAATAAGAAAAGAATAAATGTTTTTATATAGAACTTATTTTCCATTCCTTAAAATTTAAGAGGGGTTAGTAAAGACGATTGGATGAAAAATAAATATTTAGTTTATCATAAAAAAATAGTTTGTTTGGGAATGGTTTATTTTGCTGATGAAAAAATATTTGAAACAATAATTAAAACTTCTGAAACAATAGTTAAATGATTTGAAATCAAATGAAATAATAACTTTCCTGCAGAAACAATAGTTAAAAACATTGCAACCACACTGAAATATTTACCCTGTTGTTTCAATTAAGTTTGCTCCCTGAATGTTTGAACAAACGGTTCAATTTAATAACAAACAAAAGGAGCTCTTATGAAACGTGTTCTTTTTTTCATGTATGGTTCTGTTGTATACCTAATCTTCTTTGCTACATTCTGTTATGCAGCAGGATTTGTTGGTAACTTTTTAGTTCCCAAATCAATTGATTCACCAGCCGCGGGTCCGCTTACGGAAGCACTATTAATAAATTCAGGTCTTTTAGCTTTGTTTGCTCTGCAGCACAGCATTATGGCCCGCAAATGGTTTAAAGAATTGTGGACAAGGATAATCCCCAAACCGATAGAAAGAAGTACATTCGTTCTTTTTGCAAGTGCTGCATTAATATTGTTATATATTTTCTGGAGACCAATGGGCGGAACGATATGGAGTGTTGAAGACCCGGCACTTCAGATAATTCTCTATGCAGTTTGTGCATTTGGCTGGCTGCTTGTACTTGTTACAACTTTCTTAATTAATCATTTTGAATTGTTTGGATTAAGACAGGTCTGGCGTTATCTCCTCAAAAAAGAAAATGAACCTTTAAAATTTGTTACACCCGGTCCATATAAAATGATTCGTCATCCTCTCTACTTCGGATTTTTGCTTGCATTCTGGGCAACACCTGTAATGACTGTTTCTCATCTCTTCTTTTCAATTATGACAACAGCTTACATTCTTGTTGCAATTCAGTTTGAAGAGAAAGACCTGATTAGAGAGCATGGTAAAAAATACATCAATTACAGAAAAGCTATACCTATGATATTACCATTCAGAAAAAAGCAGAAATCCCTTGAAGGAATATTAGCAGAGAAATAATTAACAGAGCGGAGATAATTCTCCGCTCATAAATATAACGGAGTATAAATGAATTTGGTTTTAAAAATATTATCAGGCAGCACTCGAAAATTTATAGTATTCAGACTTTATAAATATTACATAATTGACAGCATATTAATTATTAAGAAGGAAGGATTTAAATCTTTAATAAAGAAAAGAGGATGGAAATTTCTTTTAATAATTATTGGTTATTATGCTGTAAGAGATTCTATAGTTTATATTCTTATTCCTTTAATGATAGCCAAAGGTTTGTTATGATGTTTAATAATCTGAAAATTTATTTTAAGAAAATATTTCCTTTTATTCATAAATCCGGTAAAGATAAAGTTACATCAATTAACCCTGTTACACTTTCATTCAATGATAAAGAATTAAACAGAGAATTTTCAGAAGAACTCTCAAAAAATTCTGTTAAAGTCGTAAGATTTTCAATGCTTTTTGGAATTACAACTTATTTAGTATTCGCTTTGCTTGAAGACCAGATAATTATTAATAACTACTCTTCATACAGGACGGTTGGTATCATTCAGTTTATAACTATAATAATATTAACTTTTACATCTTTATATAAAAAATATTCTCAAATAATAATATCGGGACTTATACTTGCCGGCGGATTCAATGTTCTAATGATTTCACTCGACAGCAGCAACACATTATATGTTGGATTGATACTTACAAGTATATATGCTCATAGTTTGTTAAGATTCAGGTTTTTATTTGCAAGTTTAACAACCTGGGCATTGATAATTGCATATCTTATAATATTAAGTTTTTCTCCTTCTATACCCAGTAATATAATTATTAATAATACTTTCTTTCTTGTTACTGCTAATCTTTTAGGAATGGTTGCAAGTTATAGTATAGAATTCTATATGAAGACAAATTTCTGGCAGGCAAAAAAACTTAAAGAAAAAACTGCAATTGTTAAGAAAGAATTTGACAGAAAAAGCAAAGAGCTTGAAGATGCGAGAGAAATACAATTATCAATGCTTCCAAAATCACTGCCTTTACATCCTCTTGTTGATTTATCGGTATCAATGAAAACTGCTTCTGAAATTGGAGGAGATTATTATGATTATCATTTAGGTGATGACTTTACTCTTACTTTTGCAGTGGGCGATGCTACAGGGCATGGCGCACAGGCAGGAGTAATGGTAACTGCATTAAAAATTCTTTTTACAAACTATGCACATCAGATGGACCTTGTTGGATTTATGAAGAAAGCCGACCAGGCAATTAAACAGATCGGCCTTCCACGTTTGTATATGTCATTAGCAATCGGAAGATTAAGAGAAAACACACTTGAAATTACTGGTGTGGGTATGCCGCCTCTTTTAATTTACAGAAACAATACTAAAAGAATAGAAAGAATAAATTTAAAAGGTTTGCCTTTAGGAAGCATTTTTAATTTTCATTATACAAAGCATACAATTAAACTGCTTCCCGGTGATACAATTTTATTAATGACAGATGGATTTCCTGAATCATTCAATATTGATAAAGAAATGTTTGGTTATGACAGAATAGAAAAAGTTTTTAAGGATGAATCAAAAAATCATCCAAAAAAAATCATCAGTAGGTTTAATAATATTATTTCGGAATGGACAAAATCTGATGGTCAGAATGACGATATTACTATGATGGTAATTAAGATGAAGGATATAAATTCAATTAATTTTAATATGGACATTTCTGATAAATTAAAAGCAAATTTTTTCTCTTAGGAGATAAGCATTAACAAAAAATTTAAAACATACAACGGAGATTCAATGAAAAGTTTACTTCAAAAAACATTAGAGTATAGTTCTGAATATCTTTCTTCTCTTAAAGAAAGAAGAGTTGCTCCTTCAGAAAAAGAACTGGAATTGCTGCATAGACTCAATCATTCTTTACAGGAAGAAAAATTAAATCCGGAGGAAGTTATTGGTCTGTTAAATGAAGTTGGAAGTAAAACAGCAGTTGCAAATGTGGGAGGAAGATATTTCGGGTTTGTAATTGGCGGATCACTTCCTGCTGCACTTGCTGCAAACTGGCTAGCAGGAACCTGGGACCAGAATGCGGGACTTGCTGCTACATCTCCTTTTGGTTCATTTATAGAAGATGTTTGTTCCAGATGGCTGGCTGAAATTCTTCCTGTTGATAAAAATTCAACTGCAGGTTTTGTAACAGGTGTAACAACTGCAAACTTTTCCGCAATTACAGCAGCACGTCATTCAATTCTTATAAAGCATAGATGGGATGCAGAAGCAAATGGATTATTCAATGCACCTGAAATAAAGGTTGTTGTTGGTGAGGAAGTTCATGGAAGTTTGCTTAAAGCTTTAAGCCTGGCAGGACTTGGCCGGGAAAGATTAATTAAAGTTCCGGTCGATAGCCAGGGAAGAATGAGAGTAGATGCTCTTCCTGAAATGGATGAGAATACTCTTTTATGTCTCCAGGCAGGTAATGTAAATACCGGATCATTTGATCCGGCAGATAAAATAATTCCTTTAGCAAGAAAAATGAATGTCGGCTGGATTCATATTGATGGAGCATTTGGTTTATGGGCAGGTACATCTGAAAAATATAAACACTTAACTAATGGATGCGAGCTGGCAGATTCATGGGCGACAGACGGGCACAAATGGCTTAATGTTCCTTATGATTCAGGAATTGTAATTGTAAAGGATGCAATAAACCTCCGAGCTGCTATGTCTATGGATGGAGCTTATCTTGATCAGAGCGGCGACAGGATTCCCTATCAATTCACACCTGAATTATCAAGAAGAGCAAGGGGTATTGAAATTTGGGCAGCATTAAAATCATTAGGAAAGAAAGGCTTGGCAGAATTAATTGAACGAACATGCAGTCATGCAAAAAGATTTGCAGAAGCTTTAAGTAAAGAAGGATTTGAAATTTTAAATGATGTTGTTATAAACCAGGTGCTTGTTTCTTTTGGTGATTCTGAAACAACAAATAAAGTTATATCTAAAATTCAAAAAGATGGAACCTGCTGGTGCGGCGGTACAATGTGGCAGGGAAAAACAGCAATGCGTATTAGTGTATCATCGTGGGCAACAACAGAAGATGATGTTGAAAAAAGTCTGAATGCAATGATCAGAATTGCAAAACAAGTTCTTTACGAAAAAACCTCCTGAATTTGTCCAAAGGATTTCTTCGGAGTACTTACACTTAAACTTTTATTGTTCCTTTTGCTTTCATTAATTCAGCGCAGAGAATTGCACCACCGGCTGCACCGCGTATAGTGTTGTGAGAAGTAATTACAAATTTATAATCAAACAGATTATCTTCTCTCAATCTTCCTGCTGCAACTGCCATTCCTTTATCAATATTCCTGTGAATTCTCGGCTGCGGATATTTTAATTCTTCAAAATAGTGAACAGGTTTTTCAGGAGCGGAAGGTAATTTTAATTTTTGCGGTTCACCTTTAAAATTATTCCACACTTCTTTAATCTCTTCAACTGAAGTTTTCTTCTTTAACTTAATCTGAACACATTCTGTATGTCCATCTATCACAGCAACACGGTTACATTGTGCACTTATTTTTATATCAAGAAAATTAATTGAATTCCCATTCAACATACCTAAAATTTTCTTTGGCTCTAATTCCATTTTTGCTTCTTCACCACCAATGAAAGGAATTACATTATCTACAATATCAAGACTTGAAACACCGGGATATCCGGCACCTGATAACCCCTGCATTGTTACTGCATTAACTGTATCCAAACCAAAAGCATCATGCAAAGGTTTTAATGCAAGCACCAAACCAATTGTTGAACAATTCGGATTAGTAACAATACAGCCGCCATCGTAGTTCTGATGTTTAATTAAATCAAGATGATCTGGATTTATTTCAGGAACAAGCAGGGGGACATCATCGTCCATCCTGTGATTTTTGGAATTGGAAACAACATAATATCCTTTGGAGGCAAAAGCAGTTTCAATTTCTCCGGCCACTGATGAATCTAATCCTGAAAAAATAAGTTTGCATTCAAGGTTTGGTTCGCAATTCTTTACAACAAGATTTGCTGCATCAGCAGGAATTGGTGTTGACTGTACCCAGTTAACAGCATCTTTATAAATTTTGCCTGATGATTTTTCAGAAGCTGCAACTTCCTTTACTTCAAACCATGGATGATTATCAAGAAGCTGAATAAATCGCTGCCCTACACTGCCGGTCGCACCCAAAACTGCAACAGGAATTTTTTCTTTACTCATAACTCATTTTTTATTTAAAATATTTGCAAATATAGAAATAAGAATTTTTTGCACAAAAAATTAATCCACCCTATCAAGCATCAGGTACCCATTAACCAGTATCCAGTAATTATGTTTATCCCATACAATTTTTTAATTTTCTATCAAAGAAAAAAGAAAAGAGAATGTTCAATGAAAATATCAATACTAATTTTTTCATTAATCTTTTTTATTAATGCTTATCCGCAAAAATTTATAGAGGAGTACAAACCCCCGCAAGGTTACTTAAAAACAGGACCTGAAGAAGAAGATATTCTCCCAATGGTTGAAAAAGGTTTTACACTTATACTTTCTGAATCGAAAGAAACAGAAGGAGTACTAATTTTACCTTTAGCTAAAAGAAAAAAGATAAAAGAGAATTTTGAAAATGAAATTCTCGAAAAAACTGCTGTCGAAAATAATCTGGCAGTTCTTCATATTATTACCGGAAACCCTCTGGATTTCTATTTTGATTCAGGTGAACTAAGTAATCTTATCAAAAGCATTCAGGAGATTTTAAATGATAATGACCTGAGAGATAAACCTGTTTTTCTTTTCGGACAATCTCTTGAAGGTACACGTGCATTAAGATTAGCTGTATATCTTGCTTCAAACAGACAAAAATTCTGGCTTATGCCTTCTGCAGTTGCTGTTATGGATTCACCTCTTGATATGGTCAGATACCAGGATGAATTAAACAGGACTATATTAAATAGGTTTAACGAAACTGCGGTAAATGAAGCTAAACAATTACTTTATGTGATTAAAGAAAATCTTGGTACACCGGAAGAGAATTACAATAATTATGTTGACTACTCCCCTTTTACTTATGAGTATAAATATGGCGGTAATGCAGATGAATTGAGAAGTATTCCGGTAAGAGCTTATTATGATCCGGATGTTAACTGGTGGATTGAAAACTACAGGAAAGATTATTATAGTATGAATGCAATTGATCTGGCCGGATTAATTAATCAGCTTAAAGTTATGAATAACGATGAGACTGAACTCATATCTTTAAATTCATCCGGATCTAAAGATAGACTTGTAATTAATTACCCTGATTTAATCAATTGGTTTCTGAAATTCAAAGAGAATTGAAATTTAAGAAGAGAAAATCCGGATAGCTTGAACTTTTTATGTTGCATATACATTCTAATTATTCTTTACTTGAAGGTGTTATAACTCTCGATGAAATAATTGAGAAAGCAGTAAGCTATAACCTTCCGGCTGTTGCTCTTACTGATACAAATGGAATGTATGGACTTATTTCCTTCTACAAAAAAGCGAAAGAAAATGGAATAAAACCGATACTTGGAGCTTATATTGATGAACCGGATGGTAATTCATATCAACCTGAAACCAATTTCCATCAAACATCATCCATCAAACATCATATATTAAAGGAAAATAAGAATCACAAGACACCTAAAAAAACTTATGCGCTCTTCCTTGCAAAAAATTTTGATGGATATTCGGACATCTGCAGAATAATTACTGCAAGAAAATTGAAAGATGATTTTTCTCTGTTCAAGCTTTTACAAAATGAATTTCCAAATCTCTTCATCCTGATTAATTCAGCAGAGCTTTTGCAGAGCATCCCTCCTTTTGAAAATATATTTGCAGAATTAATTATAACAGAATCACACAAACCCAATTCCAGAAAATTATTTGAAGTTGCAAAAGCAAGAAATATTAAATATGTAATATCAAATCCTGTTTATTTCGCCGGGCCTGAAGATTATCTGGTTCATAAAGTTGTTACTGCAATAAAGAACAGGGGTACTTTTGAAAATCTTGATGAGAATGAATTAGCAGATAAAGAATTTTATTTCAAACATCCTTCTTCATTCGATCATCTTAAAAAAAAATTACCCGAAGCATTTGAGAATATAGAATTTATTGTAAGCCAGTGTAATGTTGAGCTTGGACTTGGGCAATATAAAATTCCTGATTATCCTGATGCAAAAGATTCCTACACAACATTGTGGGGTTATTCTTATGAGGGACTTAAAAGAAGATATGGTGAATCTTCAAAAAAATTTGAAAGCAGACTGCAGGAAGAGCTTGATGTTATTCATGATTTAAAGCTGGCAGATTATTTTTTAATTGTGTATGACATATTCCAGGAAGCAAAAAAAAGAGGAATGCTGACTCTTACAAGAGGCTCCGCAGCAAACAGCCTGGTTTGTTATTGTATAGGCTTAACGGAAGTGGACCCGATTAAATATAATTTTTACTTTACAAGGTTCTTAAATAAAAGCCGCTCCTCCCTTCCCGATATCGATATTGATTTCAGCTGGAAAGAAAGAGATGAAATTGTGCAGTATGTTTTTCAAAAATATGATTACAGCAGGGTTGCATTTATTTCAACTCACGTTACTTTTAAAGCACGTTCAGCATTCAGGGAAACTGCAAAAGTTTTTGGTTTTTCAGAAGATGAGATATCTAAAATAAGTAAGTTCATTCCATGGACCGATGCACGGAATCTTCCTGAAATTTCAAAAAGATTTCCCGAATCGAGATCATTAAATTTTGATGATGAACCTTGGAAAAGCATAATTAATATTGCCTCGAGGCTTGCAAACTTTCCCCGGCACTTAAGTATTCATCCCGGCGGAATAATAATTACTCCACGGCCAATCACTACTTATACAGCAGTAGAATACGCAAAGAATAAAGGTATCGGTTTAATAATTACCCAGCCTGATATGTACGGGGTTGAAGATATGGGACTTTTGAAAATTGATTTGCTCAGCCAGAGATCATTAGGTGTGTTGAGAGATACAATGCAGCAGATAAGAGATAATTTTAATTTCAAAAGTCCTTCTTAAAACGTAATGTGACATGGCAAGGAAAAAAATTATCACTGCTCACTGGAATGAGTAGAAATATCTTCAATTTTATTTATGAGACTAATAAACACACTTTATTTTCCAACTAATCTAACGGAGGTTTTATGCCGACAATTCATCCTTATTTAAATTTCACGGGAAATACTGAGGAAGCTTTTAATTTTTATAAATCTGTTTTTGGTGGAGAATTTGCAGGAGGTATTTATCGTTTTAAAGATGCACCTGAATCGGAAAAATTATCTGAAAACGACAGAAATAAAGTTATGCATATTGCACTGCCTATCGGTAATGGCGATATGATAATGGGTACTGATGCTCTTGAATCAATGGGATTTAAAGTAACCCCCGGGAATAATTTTTATATTTCAATAAATGTTGACAGTCGTGAAGAAGCTGACAGGTTATTTAAAGGTTTATCTGAAGGCGGAAAAGTTGAAATGGAAATGCAGGAAACATTCTGGGGGGCTTATTATGGTTCTTTTCATGATAAGTTTGGAATTGGATGGATGATAAATTATGATTTGCAAAATGAACAGAAGTAATTCTTAATTTTTAAAACACCTCCGGAATTTAAAACTCCGGAGATTTCTATTCTATTTAAGCTCTTTTTAATATTCTTACTTTAATAAATGTTTTCACTCTTTCACTTGCTCTTTCAAAAAGAATATACAAGATAGGAATTACAATAAGCGTAAGAAGTGTTGTTGCAATTAAACCGCCAATAACTGAACGTGCAAGAGGAGACCAGGTTTCTGATCCCTCACCTAATTCTATTGCAAGCGGAACCATACCGAGTATTGTTGTAAGTGCAGTCATTAAAACAGGACGCATTCTTGCAATACAAACTTTTTCTACTGCTTCATATAATTCCATTCCACCCCGTCTCATTTGATTAATAAAATCAACCAATACAATACCATTATTTACAGCAATACCAACAAGCATTACAAGTCCTACCAAAGCCATTACACTTAATGATGTACCAGTAATGAAGAGGAAAGGAAATACACCGATTACTGCAAGAGGTACTGTAAACATTATTATTAACGGATCAACAAGGGATTCAAATTGTGCAGCCATAATCATATAAACAAGAATTATTGCAGCAAAAAAAGCTAATCCGAGATAAAAGAAAGCTTCCTGCTGATCTTCTGCTGAACCACCAATTATTACCTGGTAATCGGATGGAATAGGAGTTTCATTAATTATTTTGTTAACTTCAGATACTGCTGTTGAAAGATCGATCCCGGAAAGGCCTGCTCCGACAGAAACAAACCTGTTCTGATTTTCCCTAAAAATTGTGGGAGCAGCCTGTTCTTCTGTTATACTTGCAATTTCATTAAGAGATATCATTGCTCCTGCTGGTATAGGAATCTGAATTCTTTCAAGAGATTCTTTCTGATTTCTGAAATCTTTTGCAAATTGAACTCGTATATCATATTCATCACCCTTTTCACGTAGATGTGAAACCACCGTTCCCTGAATAGCAGTTGAAATGTTGGATGCTACCTGCAATGTTGTAAGATTAAAAGCATTTAACATATCATAGTTAAGATTCACTTTAAGTTCAGGTGAACTCTGCTTAACATTTAATCCTATATCAACAAATCCTGGTATATTCTGCATTTTTGTTTTGATTGCTTCAGCTATTTCAATTCCGCCATCAATATCAAAACCAATTATCTTAACCTCTATAGGTTTTTCAGTTGAGAATCCCCCACCTTCCTGGAAAGTATAGGTTATACCGGGAATTTTATCAAGTCTTTCTCTCAGAAGATCAGATAATTCAAATTGATTTCTTTCTCTTTTTGTATTTGGTTTTAATCTAATAAAAATTTCAATTGTACTTTCTGTTGCCCCAAATGCTCCTATACCTTCTCTTTCACCAAACATAAAAGAGATATTCTCCATTTCTTCAGGACGTATAACATCCTTTACAATATCCTCAAGCTGATAAACTATAACCCTGTTTTTTTCAATTGGATTACCGGAAGGTGCATCAACAATAATATTTATGAATCCCTGATCTGTCTTGGGCATAAATTCACCACCGGATAAAGCAGCAAGAACAATTGAAAAGAGAAACATCAAAAAAACAATTCCTATTACAGTCTTCTTTCTTCCTAAAGACCATAATAAAATCTTATTATACCGTTTTGTTGTATCTTCTATAAGAATACCTAATTTGTTTTTAAACCTGTTGAACCATCCTTTGTTTTTTGGCTTTTCAAGTTCAAGTATATTTGATGCCATCATAGGTACAAGTGTAAGTGCTACAATGAGAGATACAATTAAACTGAAAGTAATTGTCAGCACCATATCCTTAAACAATTGTCCGGTAATATTTGGAATAAAAAGTACCGGAAGAAAAACAGCAATGGTTGTTAATGTTGACGCAGTTATAGCCATACCAACTTCGGCAGCACCGATTTCTGCTGCATCAATTCTTGATTTGCCTAACTCCCTATTTCTGAAAATATTTTCAAGTACAACGATAGAGTTATCTACAAGCATACCAATAGCGAGAGCAAGTCCTGCCATTGATATAATATTTAAAGTAATATCGCTTGCATACAATACGGCAAAAGTTGCAACAACAGAAATAGGCATTGATAATCCCATAATTATACTTCCTCTGAGGTTTCTGAGGAAGAAGTATATAATCATAAAGGCGAGTACAAAAGCAATTATTGCTGAATCTCTTAAGTTATTAACAGAACGTGTAATATAATCTGCCTGTGCCCATATGATATTTATATTTGTTCCCTGGGGAAGTCGCTTTAAAATTTCAGGTAGTTCTGCTTTTATATAATCAGTTGTCTGAACTGTATTAGCATCTGATTGTCTGTTTATAACTATCATTATTCCTTCACCAAAGTTTGCGCGTACTTCGGTTGAAGATTCTTTAAATCCATCAACTACATTTGCTACATCCTCAACATATACAGGTCTTCCGTTACGGAAAGCAATTGTTGTTCTTTTTATCTGATCTAATGATGTATATTCACTTTGCAACGTAAGCTGGTATGTTTTCTCAATAGTTTTAAGAGAGCCACCTGGAATAATTCCTCTGCCACTTCGGATTGCATTAGCAACTTCAGCAGGAGATACTCCGTAAGCTGCTAACTGAACCGGATCCATATAAACATTAATTTGTCTTTCGAGTCCACCCACTGTAACAACTGAAGCAACGCCGGGAATTCTTTCAAGCATAGGTTCAATTCTATCAACTGCAAGGTTTCTTAATTCAGACTGACCGAGATATTCAGAACCCAAACTCAAAAATACTATCGGACTCATTGAAGGATCGAAAACAAATACAAGAGGATCAGTAGCTTCATCGGGTAATAAATCCCTTACGAAATCAATATGTTTTCGGATATCAATTTCCGCCTGGTTCATATCGGTTCCGTATTTAAATTCAAGTGTAATGATGGAACCGCCGGTAAAAGATTGTGAGTTTACTTTTTCAATATTTTTAACAGATGAGATAGCTTCTTCAAGCGGACGCGTAATAATATTCTCAATATCCTGCGGACCTACTCCCTGATAATTGGTAATTACAGCCGCAATAGGAAATTGTATTTCGGGAAAGAAATCAACTTTTAATTGTGTAAATGCAAATAAACTAAATGCTAAAATTATAGCATAAAACATTAAAAGAGTTATTCTTCTTTTTATAGAGAATTTAGATAAAAGCATAATCTTATAAATCCTTACTCAATAATATTAACTTTTTGACCTTCCTGAACGATGTTATTACCAACAATAATTACACTGTCATTTATATTCAAACCATTAGTAATTTCTGCTCTGCCGCTGCTTATCAAACCAACTTCAACTTCATTCAGTTTTGCCTTCTGATTTTCTACAGTAAATAAAAAGTATCTTTTCTGAGTTTCCTGAGTTCCCGTTTTCCTGTTAATCTGAATCTCAGTCTGGCTAAGCAAAGAATTTTCAGGAACTACAATTGCATTATCTACTGATGAAGCCGGCACCATAAATTCAGCATACATTCCTGATTTAATTTTATTATCTGCATTAGTAATTAAAACTTCTATTTCAAGAGTCTTTGATATCGGGTCAACTGCCTGATCAATTGAAACAATTTTTCCTTTATAAGTTTGTCCGGGAATAGATGGAATTGAAATATCAACTTCTTTTCCCTTTTCAATAACATGCATATCCTTACTTGCAACTCTTATTTTTGATTTCATTGTTGATGGATCAATTACCTGTGCAACCTGTTGTCCTGCAGGTACCATTTGATTAAGTTCAACATAAATTGCTGCAACAATTCCATCAAAAGGAGCTTTAATTAAACTGTTCTCAAGCTGTTCAACAGCCTGCTGCAGTTGTGCTCTTGCTGCTTCAAGTGCAGACGCAGCAGCTTTCAGTTCTGTTGATACCTGTTCAAACTGCTGAGTACTGACTGCCCTCTGGTTATATAATCTTTCCATCCTTTTATAATTCTGCTGCACAAGTTCAAACTGTGCTTCGGCATTCTGCACATTTGCTTTTGCTGCTTCAACTCCCTGTGAAAGCAATGCATTGTACTGACTGGCAATAACCTGGTCTTTCGATACTCTGTCTCCAACAGAAACAGGCAGTTCTTCAATTCTTTCAGATACTTTACTGTAAAGAACCTGGTCTTTACCTGCAGTAATAGTACCAGTTAATTTTAAATATTCAGTTAAAGATTCAGGTTGAACAGTATATATTTTTACAGGAATTACTGCTTCCTCCTGCTGTTCAACTTCACCACCGCAATTATATATTGATATGATTACAAATGCAGTTAAAAAATAATTTAAAAGTTTCTTCTTCATATTATTTCCAGATCGTATTAAGTTTTCCTATAGATTTTAATAATTGTAATTGATTTACATTGTAGTTATAAATTCCCTGAAGATATTCTATTCTGCTGTTGTTATAAAGCAATTGAGCATTTAAAACATCAAGCTGAGTGCTCATACCTTCACTGTAAAGAAGATTAGATAATCTCAAACTTTCTCTTGATTGTTTCATTGCTTCCTCTAAACTTTTAAGATTCTTTTCCGATTCAATTACTCGGTAAAAACTCTGCTCAACCTCAAGAGATACCTGTGTTTTAGTTTGTTTCTGAATAAGGTTCATCTGATCTGTTCTTACCTGTGCAAGCTGATAATCAATAAAATTGTTTCCGTTAAACAAAGGCCAGGATATGGAAAGTGTTACAGCCTTAGACCTTGTATAATCCTTCCATTGAACATCATTTCTGTCGGAGAATGCCTGAAATTGCAGGTTAGCAGACACAGCGATGTTTGGAAGAAAATTAGAGAAAGCAATTCTTTCACTTTCATCTGTAGCTTTGAACTGATAATTAACTGCTTTCAGCTCGCTTCTGTTTTCAAATGAAATATTTTTATAATCTGCTAATGAAACATCTTTTAATTCAATCAAAAAATCTTTTGCGCTGAGAGTATCAACAACAACAATTGAATCTTCAAGGTCAACATCAAGAATCATTTTTAAATTCTGATATGATAATAACCTGTTCGATTCCGCACTTTCAAATTGAGGTAATGTTGAATAATACTGTGCTCTTGCACGCTGTAAATCAAGCTGAGTAGCAGTTCCTTCATTATAAAAAGCTTCAACCTGCTTTAAATTTGTTTCTGCAACTTCTACAGCTTCACGTGCAGTCTCACTTAATTCTTCTGCAAGTATAATTCCGTAATATGCCTGCAATGCCTGAAGCACAACATCTTCCTCTTTTCCTTTAAGTTCTTCACTTAAAGATTTTCTCAGATAGTTTTGTACACTAACATTAAAGAATCTTGATCCACCTGTAAATAATGGTAAAGTAAGGTCAAGAGCATGCTGGTATGTATATTTGCTTCCCAATGTAAACTGTTGTCCCATAAAAACAATCGTTGGCAGTTCAACATTGTAAGTACCAAGTCCCTGGTAATTTAATGTTGGTAAAAAGTTTGAATATGCCCTCCACAATTCAAGATCCTGAGCTTCATATTCAAGCTGCTTTGATTTAATTGTAAGATTATCACTTAAAGATTTTCCTACAACATCACTCCATGAGAGATAAATTATATCTTTCTGCTGGGCAAAAGCCGTAGATGATAAAAAAATAAAAATAATCAGGTACCTGAACATAAATTTCTCCGTTATTTCTCCTTATTAAGGAATTGAGATTTCCAGAATTCAAAATATTTTTTGAGATTTACTTTTAATGGCTGAACATTATTTCCAAACAATATTGTCTGAGCAATGAATATTCCAAACGGTGCAATCAAACTATAGACAAGCATTTCTATATCTATATCTTTTTTGAAATAATTTTTTTCTCTCCCCTCTTCGAAAATAGCTGTTATAATCTCTCTGCTCTCGTCAGTTCTTTTTGATGTAAGAGATTTAATTTTCTCGGGCAGAGGTAAAAGCTGGGCAAGGACTGATATTCTGATAAGGTAAGGATATTTCTTTGCAAAACTAACATAAACATTAAATAAACCTTCTAATTTTTCTTCAAATGGGGAATCAGGTTTAATATGTTTATCAATTAATTCTTTAAAGCGCACACTGCTTTCATTAATAAGCTCGGCAAGAACATCCTCCTTATCTTTGAAATAATAATAAAGCACAGGTTTTGTTACCCCTGCAGCTTCACATATTTCCCTTACAGATACATTATAATATCCCTGTAATGAAATCAGTTCTGCCGCAGCAATCAGAATTTTTGTTTTTGTATGCTGCTCTAACATTTTAAATAAAATTATACTTACCGGTAGGTAAGTTAAGAATAATCATAATAAAAAAAAATTATTATTTGCTGTACGGCGGGATTTAATGGTTTACGAGATAATTATTCTATGAAAGGTAGTTATCAAGAAAAATTAACTCTTTATCCCTCTAATTATTCCTTTTTGTAAAGAATAATTCCTGAGGGATATTCATCTGAAAAATAAACTTTGTGCACTGCTTTTTGAAAATCTTCCTCTTTTGCATTATAAATATCGGTGAAGGTTTGAGGATTTCGATCAAATAATGGAAACCAGCTGCTTTGAATATGAATCATTATTTTATGCCCCTTTTTGAAGGTATGACTTATATCCATTAAACTAAATTTTAAATTTGTAACTTCACCAGGTGTAAATGGTTCAGGGTTATCAAGACTGTTTCTGAACTTCCCTCTTAGAATATTTCCTCTGACGAGCATCTGGTATTCACTGTAAACAACACTGTCTGATGAAGAATCAGGAGGAAAAACATCAATTAATTTCACTACCCAGTCAGCATCTGTACCTGTAGTTGATACATAAATATCAGCAATAACATCTCCGGTAAAAGTAATATCTTCTTCAAGAGCATCTGTAGAATAAACAAGAACATCAGGTCTCCATGCGGCAAATCTCTGATCTTCACTCATATATTCTTTAGGAACATCGGTTGTAATTTTATTTGTGAAAGGAACAGGTTTAAATGGATCACTAATGTATTCATCATATCCTGAAACAGAAGGCTCGGTGAATGTAAGTGAATTATTTTCATTTAAATAGAGCTTTACTTCTTTAACATTTTTGGGAGGCCAGAATTCATATTTCTGCCATGAGTTTGAGCCTGTTTCGAATATGTAAGCTTCAGGTAAATCAACCTTCCCCTTCCCTTTTAAATAATAATTGAAGAACGGGAGTTCAATATTTTTTATATAAAAATCACCAGTCTTTTCATTAAATGAAATATCACCAAGAGTGCTTCCATCAGTTCTTACCCAGCCGCCATGTATCCAGGGACCCATAACAAAATAACATTCATTACCAGGATTTTTTTCTTCAATACTTTTATAAGTTTCCAACGCTCCGTAAAGATTCTCTGCATCAAACCAGCCGCCGACTAAAAGCACGGCAGGTTTTATATCATTTAAATGAGGCAATATATTTCTCCTTTTCCAGAAATCATCATAAGTACCGTGAAGCATTAATGAATCCCAGAAAGGAATTTCATTATGAAAATATTTTTTATTCACATTACCGAGTGAACCAAGATTAAGATAAAAGCTATAACCATCACCGGTGCCAAATTCAAAAAGCGGAGGCCATTCCTGTACAAGACCTTCTCTCTTAATACCGAATGCAGCCATAAATGGTAAAGAACCGGAGAGTGCAAATGCTCCGTTGTGGTGCCAGTCATCGTTGCCAAACCAATTTGCAATAGGAGCCTGGGGAGAAATTGCTTTGATTGCGGGATGTGCATCTATACCTGCCATTGAAGCATAGAAACCGGGATAAGATATTCCCCATATTCCAACTTTTCCATTATTGTTAGGAATATTTTTTATAAGCCATTCAACTGTATCATAAGTGTCGGTTGTTTCATCAACATCTTTATTGCTTTTTTTATTTTTTATGTATGGAGTCATATTTATAAATTCACCTTCAGACATAAACCTTCCGCGCACATCCTGAAAAACAATTATATATTTCTCTTCAATAAAATGCTGCCAGGTATATCTTCTATAGGTGGGAAACTTATCCTCGCCATAAGGACCAACACTATATGGCGTACGCCAGATTAGAATAGGATATTTTTCAGAAGCATCTTTAGGAATAAAAACAGATGTAAACAACTTTACACCGTCTCTCATTTCTATTCTGTATTCTTTTTTAATATAATTTTCTTCAAGAAATTTATTTTCCTGGGGGTAAAGCAGGTAAGAATTGAATAGAACAATTAATATTAGCAGTGATGAATAGTTAAATCTTTTCATTAATTCTGGCATAACTATATCTCCCGGTAATTTGAATTAAATATGAGATTATTAAATTGAACTCTTTCAATAGAATTAAATGATAATTAAAGTGACAGCCCTGTCATCTGTTTTTATTTATTTTACCTTTACCTTTGCAGTAACTAAAAATAAAAAATCCATTTACTAATTAAAATAAAGGAGTGGTTATGGCCAAAAATATCTTAGCTGAAAATTATCTTAAAGAATTAAATGCAGAAGTTCCTGCAACAAGAAAATGTCTGGAAAGAATTTCTGAAAAAACATTTGACTGGAAACCTCATGAAAAATCAATGCAGATGGGTTACCTTGCTCTTCTTGTTGCTGATATGCCCCGCTGGATTACCTATGCTGTTGAAAAAGGTGAAATTGATCTTGCAACTTATGAACAGAAAGAATTTAAATCAGCTTCTGATTTGGTTAATATTTTTGATAAAAATGTTCAGGATGTTAATAATACATTAAATAATTTAACTGATGATATTCTTACTAAAACTTTTTATTTAAAGAATCAGGGACAGGTTTTGTTCAGTTCTCCGGTTAATAATACAATAAGTTCTACAATTAATCATTGGGTGCATCACAGGGGGCAATTAACTGTGTATATGAGGTTGAATAATATTCCGGTTCCATCAATCTATGGACCTTCTGCAGATGAAAAAACTTTCTGATTCTGTTTGAGGCTGTATTAATAAATATTTTTTGGTAAGATATTTTTAATACAGCCTATTTATTTTTTTATTAATAACATTGTAAAAAATTCACTTGTTTCTTTGTTAATCAGATTTAATTTTTACACCTATAATCCTTTAATTGAATTAATATTAAACTTCTTTTGAAAAAATTATTCATAATTATTTTATTGTTTTTCTATTCAATTTCTTTTTCCCAGGAATATGAAGAATGGAATAGAGAATTCAGCGGAAGAACTATAAGAAATATTCTGATTAAAACTTATAATGTTGGTGAATCTATTTATCCGGATGAAAGTGATTCATTATGGATAAAAAGGCTTGCAAACTCACTTCACTACAAAACAAGAGACTGGGTTATAAAAGAAAATCTTATTTTCAATGAGGGTGACAAAATTAATTTTAATGACCTTTATGAAAGCGAAAGGCTCCTAAGAGAAACAAACCTTTTTGTTGAAGTAAAAATTAATATTCTCCCCGTCCCCGGTTCCATAACAGAAGCTGATATAGAGGTAATAACAAAAGATAAATGGTCATTAACATATCTTGCGAAATATGATTTCGATAATGGTTCAGGTTATGCAGGATTAAAAGATTTAAATTTTATAGGATTAGGTCACCGCACCGATGCAGTGGTAACCTACAATGATGATCCTTCAATCAGTTGGGGAGGAAGATTCCGCTATTTTGTTCCCAACATTAAAGGCTCATTTATAAATGCAGGTTTAAGAATTGATGCAAATAAAAAATATTCTCTTAAAAGTTTTAATGTTACACGACCTTTTATTACTTATACGAATGAATGGATTGGTGGTATTGAATTAAAATGGGAAAGAAATGTTTTTAACTTAAAAGATACAACTAATGTTTTTGTGCAAAGATCTTTCAGCAGACAAAACCAGGATTTATGGGCAGGCAAAGTTTTTCAGTTAGATTTGGAAAATGGTTTATTCAAAAGAAATACAAGTCTCATAACATCAGTAAGAGTTTTTACACAAAATTTTTCTGAAAGACCTTATTCCCCTTTTCAATATAGAGTATTTGAAAACAGCACTACATTTTTATTTGGTGCAGGAATTATTTCCCGTAGTTTTTATAAAGACAGATTTGTTGAAGACTTTGGCATTACAGAAGATATACCTGTTGGTGGTTCATTAAGTATATCAACCGGGCCCGAAGAAAGAGAATTGGGCAGCCGGTGGTATTTAGGTTTTGAAACTTCATACACTGATTGGATTGAAGATTACGGATATCTTTCAGGCAGAATTGGTGCAGGAAGCTTTTTTAAAGATAGTCCTGAACAAAATACTTTTAATTTAAACCTGCTTTATCATTCTTATCTTTACAGGTGGGATATATGGACATACAGATTGTTTGCACGCTATGATCTTCTTCTCGGTTCAAACAGACTTTCAGGTGAAAACACATTTCTTTATTCAGGTGCAGGATTAAGAGGCATTGAAAGAAATTTTCCTTCAGGAGATAAAAGAATGGTCTTAAATCTTGAAGCAAGAATATTTTCACCTTATGAACTGCTTGGCTTTTTAATTGGCGGAATTGCTTTTACAGATTTTGGATTGATAACCGGTGATAATAAATCTTTTTTCAGAAGCAGGCTGTATCAATCTTATGGTGCAGGATTAAGAATTAAAAATGAATCGATAATAAATGCTGCATTTCAATTAGTAATGATTTTCAATCCATACCACCCTCAAAATAAAGGAGCAGGTTTTTCAGTTGCATTCTCAACAAATTTTGCAATTGGTATAAGAAACATTGAATTCTCCAGGCCATTTATTGAATCATTTTAGTTTAATAATAAAATCTGATTTATTTATCTTTAATTAATGAAAATTATTTTAAAAATATTTTTAATTCTTCTTGTTGCTTCTTTTTATAAAGAAATATTTCCGCAGGATACAACTACAAGTCTTGCTTATAAAAGTACGAGACCAAATAAAAAAGCTTTACCTTTTTATCAACCTGATCTTGCTTACAGAATATGGCAGCAGTTTAGTCTTATAAGAGAAGCGAATGCGGGAAATGCTTTTGCACAGCACGAACTTGGTTTAAGATATTTAATGGGTGATGGTGTTGTTGCAGATACTGTTGCAGGTGCAATGTGGATTAAAAAAGCTGCTGACCAGGATTTAACTTCCGCAGTTTTTAATTATGGGATTCTTCTGCTTAATGGCTGGGGCGTTGAGTGGAACCCCTATGAAGCTTTTAATTGTTTTTTAACTGCTGCCAAAGCAGGTATGCCCCAGGCACAGCATATTGTTGGTTTATTTTATACTGATAATCTTCTTGTAAAACGTGATTATTCATTAGCATATAAATGGGTTAAGATGGCTGCCGAAAATGATTATGAACCAGCAAAAGAATCTTTAGCTGAATTCAGAAATAAAATTCCTTCAGAATTAATTGATACTACTTTAACAGGTAGTTATTCATCTTCAGATGATGAAAATGACAATTCATTAGTATCCTCACTTGGGTTGGTATTTATAGATTTTGATGCAGTATCTGATACTGTTAGAGAGATAACAGATAAAATGTTGATTGAAGGTTTATTAAACCCGGGAAATGAAAATATACCTGACTCACTTTTAAAAGATGTTGAAAAACTGGAAGACATTAACAAGGAAGTTGTTAACAAAATAATTTCGGTTGCTGAGTATGGAAGTCCTGATGCATTAACTATTATCGGCAGAATGTATGAAAAAGGAATTCACTTTAGTAAAGATGATATTACTGCAGCAGCTTATTATATAAGAGCAGTAAGATTAGATTCTCCAGCTGCAGGTAAACTTTTATATGATTTATGCAGAAAAGAAAATTTTATTAATCAGGTTCAGAATTTATCATCTAAAAATGACCCGGAGGCAATGTTTGTCTGGTATGGAATTACAATACCGGGATTTGATATACGTATAACTTCAAATGATGCATTCAATCTTTTAGTTAAGTCTGCTGATAAAGGATTTTTACCTGCAATCATCGAGCTTGGTTTATCATACTATACAGGAAATATTGTTGATGAAGATAAAGTAAAAGCAATTGAACTATGGCAGTCAGCAGAAAGATTGAATAACCCCGAAGCTAAAACAAGAATTGCAGCAGGGATAATATTCGGAGAAATACAATCTGATGAAATAAATGAAGCAATTAAAACTTTAAATGAGATGGCTGAGAATGGTTCGGTGCTGGCACAGGTTGCAATTGCATTTGCTTATGAAAATGGAATTGGTTTAAGAAGCAGCAAATCTGAAGCAGTAAAGTTTTACAGGTATGCTGCACAAAGAGGAAACCGTTTTGCTTATAATGAATTAAAAAGAATTTATGATGATATTCGCCCGCCTGAATTCAGAGTAAATTAATTTTTCTCATTAAATAAAAATTATCTGTTATGATTAACTCTAAACTCCCGAATGTTCCTACCAGCATTTTTGCTGTTATGACAAAAATGGCAATCGAGCATAACGCAATAAATTTATCCCAGGGCTTTCCTGATTTTAATTGCCCTGATGAACTGGTGTCTCTTGTTAACAAATATCAGAAGGAGGGTTTTAATCAGTATGCACCTATGCCGGGTATACCTTCCTTAAGAATGAAGCTTTCAGAAAAAATAAAAAAGCTTTATAAAAAAGAATATCATCCTGAAACAGAAATAACAATTACTGCAGGAGCAACGCAGGCAATTTATACTGCAATTACAGCATCAATAAATAAAGGTGATGAAGTAATTCTTCTGGAACCAGCTTACGATTCTTATGCACCTTCTGTAGAAATAAATGGCGGCAAACCTGTCTTTGTTCCTTTGCTGAAAGAAAATAATAAACCTGACTGGGACAGAGTAAAAGATAACATCACTTCAAAGACAAAAATGATTATTGTTAACTCACCACATAATCCAACCGGGAGTGTATTAAATCAAAATGATATAGAAATTCTTGAAGAGATTATACAGAATAGTAATATCCTTATTATTAGTGATGAAGTTTATGAACATATTGTATTTGATGGAGAAGAGCATTTTAGTTTAGCATCCTCTGAAGAATTATCTCAAAGGTCATTTATTATTTCTTCATTTGGAAAAACATATCATACTACAGGATGGAAGTTAGGTTATTGTGCAGCACCGGAGCATCTAACAAATGAATTCAGAAAAATTCATCAGTTTATAGTATTCTCCGTTAACACACCTGTTCAATATGCTTATGCTGAGTTTCTTAATAATGAAGAACATTATCTTAGCCTGAGTTCTTTTTATGAAAGAAAAAGAAATTTTATTCTGAATCTTCTTAAAGAAACAAAGTTTAAATTCACACCTGCAAAAGGAACATACTTTCAGTTGCTCGATTACAGTAATATTTCAGATTTGGATGATATGAAGTTTGCTGAATTCCTTACAAAAGAGTTTGGAGTTGCTGTTATTCCCCTATCACCTTTTTATTTTAATAATTATAATGGAAAAGTGATAAGAATATGCTTTGCAAAAAAAGATGATGTTCTTAAAGAAGGTATGATGAGATTAATAAATGCTGCCGTACAAATACATAAATTCAATAAAGTCTATTGATATGAAAAACTGAATGCATTTTTTACCTTGGGTCATTAACTTTCATCAATATCCCCAATCCGATTATAAAGAAAAATCCTATTGTAATTATTGCAAGTCTCTGGTCTCCTGAAAGAAAACTAACAAGACCAAACACAAGCGGGCCTAACACTGCAGAACTTTTCCCAAAGAATGAATAAAAACCAAAGAACTCAGTTTTTCTCTCCGGAGGTGTAAGCTTGGACATCAAACTTCTGCTGGTTGACTGGCTTGAGCCCATAGCTGCACCGGCAAGTAACCCTACAACATAAAATCCGCTTTTATCATGAATAAGATAAGCCACCAGAACAGTTATAAGCCACATTATTAAAGTTATAATGATTGTTCTTTTCTGTCCGATTGAGTCTGCAATTATTCCAAGAACAACCGAACCTGCTATAGCAGTTGTCTGAACAATAATAAAAAATATAAGCAGTTCTGTTTCAGAAAAACCAAGAGTTGTACTTGCATAATTTCCTGCAAAATAAATAACAGTATTAACTCCTTCTATATAAAAGAAATATGCAAGCAAAAACAAAGCGAGATTTTTATAATAACGAAGATGTGTTAAGGTTGTCCATACTCTGTTCAAACCAATTGATAAATAGGATTCTTTATTATCAACCTGTCTCCTGTTATCTCTTAAAAAAAGAAAAAGAGGAGTTGCAAAAACAAGAAAGAAGAGCGCGGAGATTGGAAATGTAACTCTTATATTTTCATTTGCAATGAATGGATAAATAATTGCAAGTGATGCAATTGAACCAAGATACCCCATTCCAAAACCATAACCACTTACTCTGCCGTAATTTTTTGGAACAGTAATTTCGGGCAGGTATGCATCATAAAAAATTAATCCTGCTTCAAAACCAATTGTTGCAACAATAAAAAGAGTTACACCCCAGAAAATATTTCCTTCCTGTACAAAGAAAAGTAGTGCTGTAAATACAATACAAAGCAATGTGAAGAAGAGAAGAAATCTTTTTTTACCTGCTGCATAATCTGCAATTGCACCTAACACAGGACCAAGCAATGCAGTTATAATCATCGAGATGCTTGTAGAGATGCTCCAGTATAAATCCCCGATTGGTTCACCGGATGCAACAACTTTTTTAAAGTAAACTGCATAAAGAAATGTTACAACAACAATAGAATAGGATGTATTTGCAAAATCGAAGAGGGTCCAGACAAAGATTTTTCCTCTTTCTTTCATCAATTTATTTCTTTGCTGTTGATTTTGTTAATGATTCATCAACAAGACCTCTCCCCTTTTTATTAAGGTTACCTGTTTCTTTTAACTCTGAAAGGATTGCATCGAGAATACCATTAATAAATTTTCCGCTTCTTGCTGTACTGTATTCCTTTGCAATTTCAATTGATTCATTAATTGATACTTTAGGCGGGATATCAGGGAAAAATAAAAGTTCACAAATACCCATACGCAATAAAATTTTATCAATGAGTGCAATTCTGTTCATTTCCCAGTTGGCAACACGCTCTTTAATTTTTTTATCAAGTATATCAATATTTTTTATGACTTTAAGAATCAGCTCGATAGCAAATTCCCTGTCGGCTACATCCGTTATATCTTCAAGAAGAAAATCAAGTGTTGTTTTATGTCCTTCCTTATTAATTTCATAAGCGTAAAGAATCTGAAGAACTTTTTCCCGTATTAATCTTCGTTTAAATATTTGGGACATACATTTATCCTTACCTGTCTAACTTAATCACTGTAAAAGAATTACAAAGCAAAGCACCAGAAAACCGAGAGTGCAATACTTTCACGAATTTTATTATAAATTTTTGCATCAAAACTTATC
>Ga0079224_100000502_pt1 | contig 38691 bp, 38 predicted proteins | sample Stecom2015_FD_80414 | JGI IMG/M metagenome (GOLD analysis project Ga0079224, IMG submission 80414) | Agricultural soil microbial communities from Utah to study Nitrogen management - Steer compost 2015 | ecosystem: Environmental > Terrestrial > Soil > Agricultural land | place: USA: Utah... | reverse complement strand
CGGTGTCGTACGCGGTGGCGCTGAAGGTCCGCAGCGAGGACGCGTTGGCGCCCCTGATGAACACGGTGGCGCTGCCGCTGATGCTGCTGTCCGGCATCATGCTGCCGATCGTGGAGCCGTACGCTCCCCGGTGGCTGGAGAACCTCTCCAAGGTCAACCCGTTCTCCTGGGCGGTGGACGGCGTACGCGCCCTGTTCGCCGGCAACATCGGCGACGACAGTGTCTGGCAGGGGGCGCTGGTCGTGGCCGTGTTGGCGGTGTTGGCGGTGGTCTGGGCGGCCCGCGCGTTCGCCCGCACCGTGCGCTGACGCGGCTGGGGCGGGCGGTGCCCCGCCCCAAGGATGACCCCGGCCGGTCGACGGGTTCCCCGTCGACCGGCCGTTCACCGCCAGAGCGCGGTGATGGGGACGTCGAGCTCCGCGAGCAGCCGCCGCAACAGCGGCAGCGACAATCCGAGCACGGTGCCCGGGTCGCCGTCGATCCGGTCGATGAACGGCGCCCCGTACCCCTCGATCGTGAACGCGCCCGCCACCTGCAGCGGCTCCCCCGTGGCCACGTACGCGGCGATCTCCTCATCGGTGATCTCGGTGAAGTGGACCCGGGCCCGGCTGACCGCCTCCGCTACCCGGCCGGAACCCACCTCGACCACCGCGTGCCCGGTGTGGAGCACCCCGGATCGGCCCCGCATCCGCCGCCACCGGGCGGTCGCGGTCGCCGCGTCGCCCGGTTTACCCAGCACCTGACCGTCGAACTCCAGCAGTGAGTCACACCCCAACACCAGCGTCGGTGCCCCGACCGGGGCGGCCGGCGTCGCTGCCGGCGACCGGTCAGGGACCGATAGCTGGTCCCGGAGCTGGTCCGCGACCGCCTGGGCCTTCAACCGGGCCAGCGCCTGACAACGCCGGGTGATGTCCGGCTCTGTGATGGTCGATTCATCCACCCCGCTCACCATCACCTCGGCGGCGATGCCGGCGCTGGCGAGGATCTGCCGGCGGCTGGCGCTGGCGGAAGCGAGCACCAGCCGAGGCCGGGACGACGTTAGGCGATCACCCACGAGGGCACAGGCTACCCGCAACCCACACCGCTGCTGCGGCGTGGAACATGATGAACCGCCACTGTCCCGGAGCAAAGGAGCGCCCATGCCTCGCCGCCCACCGTCACTCCCGGCCCCGGTGCGGGGTCTGGTGGCGGCGCTGGTCGCGGTGCTGTTGGCCGGTTGCCAGAGTGCCCACCCCGGGGCGGAGTCGATCGAGGCGGAGCAACCCCCGGTGGCGGAACCGTGGGCGTGGGAGCTGCCGGATTGTGTCGGCTACCGGGCCGCCGACTACCGGGCCCCGGCTCAGCGGCAACAGGTGCGGGTGAGGTCCAGGTCGGACCGGACTGAGCAGGTGGAGATCTATCAACCGGGCTGGGGCGAACGGGCGTTCGCGGAGATCCGCCGGGTGCTGCGGGAATGCGCCCGCTACGAAGCCGGCGGACGGGACGACCCGGACGCCTACCGGCAACAGCATCTGATCATCGACACCGGGTTCGCCGGCGACGAGTCCCTGCTGGTGAAGAGCATCCGGCTGCGGCCACCGGAGCAGCACACCGCGTACGCGGTGGTGGTGCGGGTAGCAGACCAGATCACCACAATTCGTACCGAAGAGCTGGGGCCGGAGGAGCTCCGCGCCCTGGTGCGGTGACGGGTGCAACCGGAGCGGCGGCAGCCGCGTGTTACGGGCGTGGAGGATCAGGCGAGCTTCGACGCGTTCTACCGCGCCACCCGGCAACGGGTGTACGTGTGTCTGGTCGCCCTGACCCGAGATCCGTCCGAGGCGCAGGACGCGGTGCACGAGGCGTACGCGCGGGCGTGGCAGCACTGGTCTCGCCTGAAACGCTATGACGACCCGGAAGCGTGGGTACGCACGGTCGCCCGACGGGTGGCGGTGAGTCGGTGGCGGCGGGCCCGGAATCGGCTGCTCGCCCAGCGCCGGGCGCCCGCACCGGCCGCGCCGCCTGAACCGGATCCGGACGCGGTGGCGCTGCTCACCGCGCTGGGGCAGCTCCCACCGGCGCAGCGGACCGCGATCGTGCTGCATCACCTGGTCGGCCTGTCGGTGGCCGACGTGGCCGCGGAGACCGGGGTGGCCGAAGGCACCGTGAAAGCGCGGCTGTCCCGGGGGCGTCGGGCGCTCGCCCGGCTGCTGGAAACGACGGAGGAAGCGTATGTCCGAGCACCTTGACCGGTGGTTCGACCGACTGCGGGCGCAGCCACCGCCGACTCCGTTCGTCCCGGCGGAGGAGGTGCGGCGGCGAGGGCAACGCCGTAGGTATCGGCAGTACGGCCTGGTGGCGGTGGCGGTGTTGGCGACCACCGGGCTGGCCGCGACCGGGTTGGGGAAGCTGGCCGGGAGTCCGGGCACCGCTCCGCCTCCGATCGCTGGTCCGTCCACCGCGGCTGACGCGCTGACGTCACCGACCGGGGCGCCACCGGTGAGTGAAGACGATATCTCCACTATCGACAGCCAGGTCGACGGTGGCTGGTTTCTGACCACAGCGGACCTTGGGGAAGGCGATTGGCGGCAGCTCGCCGCGATGGTCCTGTATCTGGACGGCCCACCGGACTGGCTGTGGGCGGTGGCCTGTCCCGGGTTTACCCCGGCGGACCATCCGTCCCTGGCGCTGCGCCGGGAGCTGGCGCTGCGTAGCTGGGGGACAGGGGCGGGAGCGGACGCGGTGGAGACGGCTGATGCCGGGAGCGGGCGCGACTGGTTGAGCCAGGATGCGTTCATCCGGCAGAAGGAGGGGCTCCGGCTGGTCCAAGCGGTGGACCTGTTCCAGTCGGGGGGTGCACACCAGCACCTGGCGGATGTCCGGAGGGTGGTGGAAGAGTGTGACCCGAGCGACTGGGGTGACGATCCGGTGTCTTATCAGATCGTGCGCACCGGGTTCGCCGGTGATGAGTCATTGCTGATCACTGAGGCGTGGCGAGACTCGGTCCAGCTGATCGCCGTGGTCCGGGTAGGCGAGGTGGTGACCACGTTGCGCCTGTACGACTCCCAGGCGGATCTCAACTGGTTGCTGGAGTTGGCGCGGGTCGCGGCCGCTCGGCTGCCCCGCGCCTGATCGCGGAGTGGTGCACCGTCGTGGTTACTGCGCGTGGCGCCACGGCGCAAGGTTGCCGGCAGATGTCCAGTTTGTCGATCACACTCAGTGATTTACATTGCACGATGTGATCTGGATACGTACGGTGGTGATCCGGATAGGTCATGTTGATGAGGAGGGCAGTTGATACCCACCCCGTCCGTGAGGTCGCGACTCCGTAACTTGTGGACACATCACCGGGGAGCCGCCAGCCGCCGGGGCCAGCTCCGGCGTGCGTTGGTGGGGACCCTTTCGCTGACCCTGCTGGCGACCACGATGCTGGGCAGCCCAGCGGCGGCCACCGAGACACCCGCACCGGTCGTCACGGCCAGCCTCCTGGGGAAGCCGTATCCACCGGACCAGTTGGGGCTCGGCGGTGACTGCCTGGTGTGCGAGTCACCGGCCGCCGTACGGTCAACGCGGCCCTGGTTGCAGGCGCGCGTGAGTCACCCGGACGGTGCGCTGCTGAATTTCGTGCGGTTCCAGGTCCGCACCATGTCCGGATCGCTGGTCTCCGCTGGGGTGGTCCGTGACGTCAGCTCCGGTGCCATCGCGCAGTGGCGCCCGTCGCTGGAGCTCACCGACGGGGAGACCTATCAGTTCCGGGTACGGGCGCACAGCTGGGGCGGGAGCAGTGACTGGTCCCCCGATTTTGTGTTCACGGTGGACACCACTCCGCCGGGAGCCCCGGTGGTGTGGTCGGATTTCTATCTGCCCAAGGACACCGGCACCTGGAACGGTGGGGTCGGCCAGCCTGGGCCGTTCACGTTCGATCCGGACGGGGCCACCGATGTGGTCGAGTTCCATTACCGCTGGCTCAACGGTGACGGGGCGGTCGTGTCGGTCGCCGCTGGCATGCCGGCTGAGGACGTGATGATCACGCCGGTGGCGGACATGGAGCAGGTGCTGCGGGTCCGCGCGGTGGACCATGCCGGCAACGTCTCCGATTGGACGTCGTACGCGTTCCTGGTGAAGCCGGAACCCCCTGAGTTCCTGCAATGGAAGTTCGACGAGGGGCAGGGGGACCAGGCCCTGCCCACCAACGGTGACCCCACGTACGCCGGCACCCTGCGGGGTAGCGCCACCTGGGGCCCCTCCGGCATCAACCCGAGCAACCCTGCGGCGACCGGTACCGCGATCGTGCTGGACGGTGACGGATATGTGGAGATGGGGACGGTACTTTCCACCGACTACCACGCCGGTTTCACCGTCATGGCCTGGGTCAAGCCGGACAGTTTCGCCGACCGCACGGTGGTGGTCTCCCAGAACGGGCTCGCCGACACCATGGCGGCGCTGGTGTATGACCCGGCCGCCAACAGTGGCCAGGGCGGTTGGTGCTTCGAGGTACGGCACGGGGACGGACTGCCGGATGTCACCTCCGCCTGCTCGTCGAGGCTGCCACAGCCAGGGGAGTGGGTCCACCTGGCTGGTAGCTACGATCCGCTCGCCGGGCAGATCCGGCTCGTGGTAGACGGTGGACCGTACAACGGTGACCCCGTGCCCGGTACGGTGACCACCGCTCCTGCCCCGTCCGCCTGGGCCGCCACCGGCACGTTCACGGTCGGCGCGGGACTCGACGCCGACCACCTGATCGGTTCCATCGATGAGGTGCGTGCCCATCAGCGGGTGCTGTCCGAGTCCGAAATCACCTTCGCGTTCCTGCAGTGCCGCTACGGCGCCTGCTAGGAGGCAGGAGCAGAGTCGGCCGGTGGCGGGTGACGGTGACCCCGTGGCCCGCCACCGGCTTGTCGTAGGAGCAACCGGGGTGCAGCCTGCCATCGGATCGCGTAGTTGCCCCTTGCCGGCATGCTGGACGATGGCCGGTGCGAAGCCACCCACTGGCGGCTCCCCACCATCCCGGCCACCGGAGCGGAGATCTCAGAAGGGGCATACTGAATGATTCACCAGATGCCGGAAACCCTGGCGGGGAGCTTGCTGTATGCCCTGCTCAAGAGCGAGCTGAAGTTCAGCGAGCTGGAGGAAACCGGAGTGGCTGACCTGGTTGGGTCAAGCCAGCTGGATCTTGGTTCGTTGAGTCGATTGGACCTTGGTTCGTTAGACCAGGCAGACGAGGCTTCCCTGGGGGTGGCCTTGGGAAGGTTGTGCACCGCCACCTTCACCCTCGGGGTACGGCGACACTGGAGCCCGGATGTGGATATCCGGGAGGTGACGGCACACCTTGGACGGTTGTGTGATCAGGCGTGGCCGGACGAGGGGCAGAAGGAATCGAGGAAAGAGGTAGACCGGTGGGCACTTGAGGTGCTGGCGCGGATGGCGTTAGGGGAACTGTATCTGGCAGCGGAAACCGACCCAGACACGATCGGGACGCGGGAGATCGACGTATTGATGGCGTTCGTACGCGGGCTCGATCTGTCGGAAGCGGCGCTGGCGGTGTTGGTGCGTGAGGCAGAGTCCTTGGTGGAAACAGCGGATCCTCTAGCCGGGTCGGGAAACGTTGAGCACGAGGAGCGGCTAGTGCCGCCGCGGAGCGCCACGCCGCTGGAGCTGGTGTCGGCCGACGCGCAGCGGTCATTGCAGCGGCTCCAGGCTCGGAAGCCGTCCTCCATCCCCGCGCAGTATCTGCGCGCACTGGCGTTGGATGACCGACCGCTGCGGGATGAGCTCGACCTACGGATGAGGGAGGCAGGGGAATGGGAGGAGCCAACGACGCTGCTCCTCTTCCACCATGCCGGAGCTTATGCTGTGCGGCTGCGTTTCCGGCCGGGCGAGGACATCCGGACGATTACCGCCTGGGTGATGCAGCTTCGCAGGACGCTGCAGATCACCCACCATCCTCATATGGCGTTCGAGGCGTGGGTTCGTACCGCCCTCAGGGAGCGGACCTGGCTCGGAGGGCTGTCCCCTAGCCGGACGTCGTTCTGTTCGGCGATCTGCTTCATGTACATAGCCCGGGAACTCGGCTTGTCCAGCCATCAGCTGGATGTGCTGCTCTCGGACGTGGAGGCTGGTCGACAGCCCAAGCCCTATCCCAGGGTCTCACCGATCTATGAAACCTGACTTTAATCGAGAAGTTTCGATCTCATTCCGGCGTTAGTGGAAGCTGGTGCTGATGCCTGATCTGGCCGGTCGGAAAGGTGTTCATATCGCCCCTGTCAGACGGTGGTCGCCTGGCGGCGCTCGGCGCTCTGGTTGAGATCGGTCCATCTTTGTTGATATCGCCTCAGCGGTGGTAAATTGTCCTTAGTGGATAAGAGCGTGAAGGTGGTCTCCCATGGCCGATGCCACCCAGGAGCGCCCCAAGACCGCAGGCGGGCGGCTGGTGCGGGCGATCTTGAAAGACCCTCGCTTGCGCATGTCCAACTTGCGCGAGGGCGTCATAGATGACGACATCGCTCAGGCTGCGCGGGAGTGGGACAACGACAACAAGCCAGCTCTGGAATTTATTCTCAGCTCTGCGCTAACGCTGGCTATCCGAAAGCGGTTTCCATCCGACGTCGACATACGTCAAGTGACGACGTATATCAGGGAGCTGAGTCAGCGAAAGTTCCCTGGGGAGTCGGTGGATCTCCATGCCGCGGAAGTCCAGATTCGGATCGCGCTCGGTGAGCTCTATCTCGCGAATGAGGTGGATATCGGCGCGCTCACTGAGGTCGATGCAGATTTTCTGCTCGAGCTCATCAGAGACCTGCGGTTGTCCGAGTCTGAACTGGATGCGCTGATCGCTCAGGCTGAGCAGCTGGCGCAAAATGCGACCGCCGCCGGCCTCGTTCTGCTGATGGCGTATAGGTTAAATACGGTCCTTCCTGTCAGCAGCGCTAGCAATCCCAAGGCGACTGTTCGGTCGCGGTCCAAGAGATCTGGCTCTGTCAAGCGAGGTATTATTTCGTCTAATCGGCCGGAGGCCGAGTGGAAAACCCACCACCACAGTTGCGCTCTGGCTCAGAGCCTCCGCGCTGGATGACAAGCCTGCCCGGAATGCCCTTAAAGCAGAGATGAAGGCAGCGGATGTATGGTCGAATGCTCACACCTACCGCCTGACCGAATCCGCGCTGGCGGAGGTGGCGCGTTTGGCATTTCGTGAGGACGAAGACATTCGTGTCATCGCCAACTGGGTATACCGAGTCCGGAGGCAGTTGAACGTCCCGCAAGGCCACATGATATTTGAGTCGGTCGTCCGTCGGGCGTTGGGCGAGGAGCAGTCCCTTGGGAAGGCGTCACTCAATGACATCGGGCTATGCCAGGTCGTAGCATTTGTAATGCTGACGCGAGCGCTTGGGATTAAAGCGAGCCAGCTCGATGCCATCTTGGCGTCGGCTGAGGCCGCTGCTGACAGGGCCCAGACCTGACGATCAGGCAGGCGGCGGGCTAGCGGTGCTGGACCGCGGCGCGCCAGGCGGCCGGGCCGCGGTAGGGCGGCAGGGCGGGGCGGAACCGACCGACCCGTGCCCAGGCGGACTGTTGCGGCGTCGGCTGGGTAGGCGACGTCTGCGCGGCGGCGGCGACCACCACCCCCACCAGCGCGGCCAGCTCCTCCTCGGTCGGGTTGCCCCGGACCACCCGCAGCAGCGGCTGTTTCTCCTCGGCCATGCCTGGCAGCTTATGCGCCCGCCGACCGAACCCGGCAGCCTGGGGCGGCGGTAGATCACCCCTCGGAACCCATCGACCGACCGCCGATCCACCCCCTAGGCGGGGGCGGGGATCTGTGGCAGGCTGATCGGCCGTGGACCACCTCTCGCAATTCACCGACCGGCTGCTGGCCACCAGTGATCCGGTCACCGCCGCGGTGGTGGTCGGCACCGCCGCGCTCGCCCTGGTGGTGGTGGCGGTCCGGCCGGTGTGGCGGGTGGCCCGCCACGGCGTCACCATCGCCCACGAGGGCGGGCACGCGCTGGTAGCGGTGCTGGTGGGGCGTCGGCTGTCCGGCATCCGGCTGCACTCGGACACCTCCGGCCTGACCGTTTCCCGCGGCAAGCCCCGCGGGCTGGGCATGATCCTCACCCTGTTGGCCGGCTACCCAGCCCCGGCCCTGCTCGGCGTGGGTGGGGCATGGCTGCTGGGACAGGGTCGGGTGGCGCTGCTGCTGTGGCTGGCCCTGGCGCTGCTGGCGGTGATGCTGCTGTGGATCCGCAACCTGTACGGGCTGGTGGCGATGCTCGTCGCCGGCGGGCTGGTGTTCGTGGTCACCTGGTACGCCGATCCGTACGTACAGGCGGGGTTCGGGTACGCGCTGGTGTGGTTTCTGCTGATCGGGGCGATCCGACCGGTGGCGGAGCTGCAGGCCAGCCGGTGGCGGCGCGGCTCGCCTCAGTCCGATGCCGACCAGTTGGGGCGGCTCACCCATCTGCCGGGGCTGCTGTGGGTGGGGGTGTTCGGTCTGATCAACCTCGCGGCGGTGGGGTACGCGGTTAAGTTGCTCCTATGGCCGGCCCTGGTCGAGCTGGTCGGATAGGGGTGGAGCCATGACCGTCACCCGGCACACCATGGTGGTGGCGGGGCGCTGCTGCTGTTTGCTCGGCGCCGGGCTCACGATCAGGCTCCCGTCCACCAGCTCCACTCGGTCCGGGGTCTCACCGAGCCGGAGTAGTCCTCCTCGGTCCACGGGCCGAGTGGTGCTGGAGGGGGACGGTCACCGCGACGCACCTCCTTCACCAGCGAATCTGACACAGCCAGCCCCCGGACGGGGGCACAGTGTGCCAGCGCGGTGCAAGTCGGTCAGAGCGGGATGTTGCCGTGCTTCTTCGGCGGCAGGCTGTCCCGCTTGTTCCGCAGCGCCCGCAGCGCCCGGACCACGTGGATCCGGGTGGTGGCGGGGCGGATCACCGCGTCCACGTAGCCGCGTTCCGCGGCGATGTACGGGTTGGCCAGCGTCTCCTCGTACTGCTTGATCAGCTCGGCGCGGCGGGTGTCCGGATCCTCCGCCTTGGCGAGCTCCTGCCGGTAGAGGATGTTCACCGCCCCCTGGGCACCCATCACCGCGATCTGCGCGGTCGGCCAGGCGAAGTTCATGTCCGCGCCCAGGTGCTTGGAGCCCATCACGTCGTACGCCCCGCCGTAGGCCTTGCGGGTGATCACCGTGACCTTGGGCACGGTGGCTTCGGCGTACGCGTACAGCAGCTTCGCGCCCCGGCGGATGATCCCGTTCCACTCCTGCTGGGTGCCGGGCAGGAACCCGGGCACGTCCACGAAGGTCAGGATCGGGATGTTGAACGCGTCGCAGAACCGGACGAACCGGGCGGCCTTCTCGCTGGCGTCGATGTCCAGAGTGCCGGCCAGGTGCATGGGCTGGTTGGCCACCACCCCGACCGAGCGCCCCTCCACCCGGCCGAACCCGACCACGATGTTCTGCGCGAACAGCGGCTGGACCTCCAGGAACTCCCGGTCGTCCAGCACCGCCTCGATCACCGCGTGGATGTCGTACGGCTGGCTGGCGGAGTCCGGGATCAGCGAGTCCAGCGCCAGGTCGTCGTCGGTCAGCGCCAGCTCGGCCGGGGCGTCGTATGTCGGCGGGTCCTCCAGGTTGTTGCTGGGCAGGTACGACAGCAGCGCCTTCACCCAGTCGATCGCGTCCGCTTCGTCGTTGGCCAGGTAGTGGGCGTTGCCGGAGCGGGTGTTGTGGGTGCGCCCCCCGCCCAGCTCCTCGAAGCCGACGTCCTCCCCGGTGACCGTCTTGATCACGTCCGGGCCGGTGATGAACATGTGGCTGGTCTGGTCGACCATCACCGTGAAGTCGGTGATCGCCGGCGAGTACACCGCGCCGCCGGCGCACGGTCCCATGATCAGTGAGATCTGCGGGATCACCCCGGAGGCGCGGGTGTTGCGGTAGAAGATCTCGCCGTAGAGGCCGAGGGAGACCACGCCCTCCTGGATGCGGGCGCCGCCGGAGTCGTTGATGCCGATCACCGGGCAGCCGGTCTTCATGGCGAAGTCCATGACCTTGAGGATCTTCTCGCCGAACACCTCGCCCAGCGAGCCACCGAACACGGTGAAGTCCTGCGAGAACACCGCCACCGGCCGGCCGTCCACGGTGCCGTACCCGGTCACGACACCGTCGCCGTACGGGCGGGTGGCCTCCAGCCCGAAGTTGGTGGAGCGGTGCCGGGCCAGCTCGTCCAGCTCCACGAACGAGCCCGGGTCGAGCAGCTGGTCGATCCGCTCCCGGGCGGTCTGCTTACCGCGGGCGTGCTGCTTCTCCACTGCGCGGGCGGAGCCGGCGTTCACCGCTTCGTCCAGTCGACGTTGCAGATCGGCCAGCTTGCCAGCGGTGGTCTGGAGGTCCGGTGCGGTAGCGGGCGGCTTGCCGGTCAGGTCGGCGACCGACGCCGGCGGCTCGGGGTGCTGTGCGGTCACGCTTGGATGGTAGCGACTCAGCCGCTGTTGACCTTCATGGCGTTTCGGGTGATTAGTCCCGATCGTTAACCGGCATGTGTTGCTCCTCGGCGTCGCGTTGCTGCTCGGGGGCGTCGGCGTCCTGGTCGGATTCCAGGAGGAGCTGGGGATCCGCTGGCTGCGCCCAGTCCGCCGGGTGTGTGCTCGGCTGGCCGCCCGGTGGGGACCGGTGTTGGCCCTGGTCGGTTCTCGGTTGTTGGCGTCCGCACTGACCGCGCCGTTCCAACGCACCGGCACCCGCAGCCGGTTCCTGTGGTGGTCGCCGTTTCGGCGCCCGTTCAGCCGCTGGCTGCTCACCCGCCGGCCGCCGATCCGCCAGCCGGTTCGGAGCGGCCCGGTGCGGCAGCCGCCGGTCCGCCGGGGCCCGGTCCGCCGGGATCCACGGCCGCAGCCGCCGGTGCGGCGGGAGCCGACCCGGCGCTGGCCGGTGCGCTGGTCCCCGCTGCGGCGCCGCCCGGCCCCGGTGACCGGAGACCAGGCCACGGTTCGCGCGGTGGGGCGGGCGCCGGTGCCGGGGCGGACCGTCCCCCGCGCCGCGCAGCGACTGGCCTCCCGGTCGATCTCCCCCACCACCCGCTCGTCGAGCATCCACCGCACCACCCGGGGCCGACCCACCCGCCGAGGGGAGATCCCCCCGGCCGGACCTCGGGCATGATCACCGGCCGGTACGGTGGGGCGGTGGAACCGACCCTGCTGGCGCGGGCACCACTCGACCCGGACGCGCTGCGTCGGGCGGTACTGCGCCCCGACCGGTTGTGGCGCCGGGTGGTGGTGCTGGCCGAGACTGACTCCACCAACGCCGAGGTGATCAAGGCAGCGTGGGACGGGGAGCCCGAAGGGCTGGTGGTGGTGGCCGAGCACCAGCGCGCGGGCCGGGGGCGGATCGGGCGCCGGTGGAGCTGCCCACCCCGGGCCGGGCTGACGTTGAGCGTGCTGTTGCGCCCCGCCGAATCCACCCCGGGGCGGCCACCCGCCCCGGTACCGCAGTGGGGTTGGCTGCCGTTGCTGGCTGGGGTCGCGTTGGTGGAGGCGGTCGGAGCGGTCACCGGGCTCACCGCCCAGGTGAAGTGGCCGAACGATCTGCTGGTGGCCGACGGCAAGTGCGCGGGGGTGCTGGCGGAGGTGGCCGGGGACGCGGTGGTGCTCGGGATCGGGCTGAACGTCACGGTGGGGCCGGCAGAGTTGCCGCCCCGGGCGCCGGACGCCCCACCCGCCACCTCCCTGGCGTTGGCCGGGGCCACCAACCTGGACCGGGTGGCGCTGGCGGGAGCGCTGCTGGATCGGGTCGGGGACTGGTATCAGCGGTGGCGGGCGGCCGGCGGGGACGCCGACCGGTGTGGGTTGCGGCCGACCTACCTGGCGGCCTGCGCCACCGTGGGGCGACCGGTGCGAGCAGTGCTGCCGGGCGAAGATGAGCTGATCGGCACCGTGGTCGGGGTGGACCCGGACGGTCGACTCGTACTGTCTACTCCCACGGGTCGGCAGGAGGTGGCCGCCGCCGACATCGTGCACCTGCGGGCCACGCCGGAGAACACCGCCGGCGGCCGGTGACCGGACCGGCGGTGGGCCGGACTGATCGTCGGATGCGCCGGTGGCGACCAGGAACTAGTCTGTCGCCGTGAGCTTTCCGGAGAACATCCTCACCGACGACGAGCAGGTGGTCATGCACCTGCACCCGCACTGGCGGGAATTGGCGCGGCCGGTAATGGTGCTGGTGCTGTGCGTGGCGGCGCTCGTGGCGGGGTGGCTGTTTCTGCCGGAGGGGGACGTCTGGCAGATCGTCCTGTATGTGCTCGGCGCGGTCGCGCTGGTGCTGGTGCTGTGGCTGACCGTGTGGCCGTGGATCGTGTGGCGGACCACCCACTACATCTTCACCAACGAGCGGGTGATCCTGCAGTTCGGCATCTTCCACCGGGAGCGGCGGGACATCCCGCTGCACCGGGTGAACAACCACACCATGAACCAGACCCTGATCGACCGGCTCTTCGGCTGCGGCACCCTGGTGATTGAGTCGGCGGGCCAGGACGGCACCACCCAGTTGATCGATGTGCCCAAGGTGCACCGGGTGCAGACGCTGCTGTACGAGTTGGTGGACGCCGACCGGGACCGGCACTCCCTGAGCGACGAGGAGTTCCGGGAGATGCTGGAGCAGTTCAGCGAGCGGCAGCAGCAGCCGCCCACCCCGCCGTCCACACCGGCCTAATCGTTTCCGTGCCCCGGGTGGGCCCCGCCGGCGGTCCGCTGCGGTCGACCGGTCAGCCGCGGCGGTGGAACCAGCCGCGGAACTGGGTCCGCAGCACCGGTACCGGGGGGTCCACCGGCCCGGCCGCGGTGGCGACCCGGGTCATGGTGCCCCGTAGGATGACCGTCCCGCACCCGGGCTTGGCCTTCGACGGCGCCTGTCCGACCACCAGCAGTTCGGTGGCCAACCGGTCCCCGGCGTACACCGCGGCCAGCCACCGTAGCTCCTCCAGGCCGGGGGAGGCGTCGGCGGCCGCCCGGGACAGCAGGTGATCCACGTACGCCCGCATGAACAAGCTGACCGTGAAGAACCCGCTGGCGATCAGGTCACCGTACGGGCTGGCCTGCGCCAGCTTCTCGTCCACGTGGTACCACTGCGGGTCGAAGCGCTCCGCGAACGCCACCATCTCGGCCCGGTCGACCACCGTGAGCCCGAGGTCGAAGCGGCGTCCGGGGGTGAGGTCCTCCCAGTACAGCTCCGGCACTCCGCCGGTGCCGGAGCGGGCCGGTTCATATGCCGAGGTAGTCATGACCGACTGGAGGCGATCGGGGTGGTCGGGGGCGGCGGCGTCAGCTCCGGGCTGGAGGCGCCGGCCGGCAGGGGCGACTGGGACAGGTCAGACGAGGCGGAGGCGGCCGCCGAGGCGGAGGTGTGGGCGGGAGAGGCGTCGGTCGGGACCGGCCGTGGACCGGCGAACACGAACGTGCGGTAGGTCCAGAACCGGAACACGGTGCCGAGCCCGAGCCCGGCCACCTTGGCCAGGTTGATCGCCCACAGCGCGGTCAGGCCCAGGCCGTACTTGATCAGCCCCATCACCGCCAGCTCGATCCCCAAGCCGATGCCGTTGAACAGGAAGAACAGCACGTACTCCCGGCGGATCCGGTCGGTCTTGCGGTGCCGGAAGGTCCAGGCCCGGTTCATGAGGTACGAGCTGGTGGTGGCGAACGCGGTGGCGACCACATTGGCCTTGAGTTCGCTGTCGCTGAACCAGGTCACCACCAGCACGTTGAAGAGTAAAAAGTTGATTAGCACATTGGTGGCGCCGACTAGGCCGAACCGCCACGCCTCCCCGATCAACGTCTGCCAACGTCGGTACCACGCACGCACGCCGGCCACTTTACGCGACCCCGTCCGGTTCACTCGGGGCCGCAGCCGGCACCGAAGAGCGCCTTCCCGGGGTGGTCTCCGCGGCGACCGGTTCGCGGAACACGAACCGGCGGTAGGACCAGAAGCGGAAGATGGTGGCGGCGGCCAGGCCGATCACGTTGGCGGAGAGCACGTCGGCCAGCGGGGTGGCGAACCCGGGCCAGATCCGGCCCAGCCCGTAGTGGCTGATGCCGAGCACCGCGAGGGAGATTCCCAGCCCGATACCGTTGAACGTGAAGTACAACACGTACTCTCGGGTCAGCCCGGATCGTTGCCGGTGTCGCCAGGTCCAGAATCGGTTGCCGAGGAAGGCCACGGTCGCCGCGACCACCGTGGCCGCGGTCTTGGCGAGCAGGGACTCGACCTTCAGCTGCAACAGCACCGCGAGCAGACCGGTGTCCACGATGAAGGCTACGGCCCCGACCGTCCCGAACTTGCCGAGCTCGTGGACCAGGTGCCGGAACCGCCGGTACAGCCGGGTCAGCCACACGTGGCGAGCGTAGCGCGGGCGACCGGCGGGGCGGGCGGTAACGCGCGTATCTCCCCCCACGATTATCAGTGCATATCAGCATAAGAGAGATCGAGTAGGGACCGTCGGTAATTTCGGAAACGTTGTACTAGCAGCCTGAGAACGAACCCGGGCTCCCCGCGAGAGATTTCTCTAGTTCGTCCGCGCTCCCCCGGCGGTTTTTTATGCGTACGCCACTCTGGCCACAAAGCTTGTGCAGATCTTCACAAGGCCTTGTCGGTGTTCACCTCAGGGTTCAGGGCTAGGCTGTGGGCATACCCACACGTGACGTCGTCTCGGCTGACGACCGCACGTTGGTTGAGTTCACAAGCAAGGAGAGAACTGCCATGACCGCGACCGCTATACCTGGGCTCGAGGATGCCCCGACCACGCACCCCCGACTGCTGGCCTGGGTAAGCGAGGTAGCCGCGCTCACCACTCCGGACCGGGTGGTGTGGTGCGACGGCTCCCGCGAAGAGTGGACGCGGCTGACCGACGAGCTGGTGGAGGCGGGGGCGCTGGTCCGGCTCAACCCGGATCGCAAGCCCAACTCGTTCTGGGCGCGTACCGACCCCACCGACGTGGCGCGAGTGGAGGAGCGGACCTTCATCTGCTCGGTGGATGAGGCGGACGCCGGGCCCACCAACAACTGGATGGACCCGGGCGAGATGAAAGCCATCATGACCGATCTCTACCGCGGGTGCATGCGGGGTCGCACCATGTATGTGATCCCGTTCTGCATGGGTCCGCTGACCGCCGAAAAACCGATGTTCGGCGTGGAGATCACCGACTCGGCGTACGTGGTCGTCTCCATGCACATCATGACCCGGATGGGGAAGCAGGTGCTGGAGGCGATGGGGGACGACGCCGACTTCGTGCCGGCTCTGCACTCGGTCGGCGCGCCGCTGGAGCCTGGCCAGCCGGACGTTCCGTGGCCGTGCAATGAGACCAAGTACATCTCCCACTTCCCGGAGACGCGGGAGATCTGGTCCTTCGGTTCGGGGTACGGGGGCAACTCGCTGCTCGGCAAGAAGTGCTACTCCCTGCGGATCGCCTCGGTGATGGGGCGGGACGAGGGCTGGATGGCCGAGCACATGCTGATCCTGAAGCTGACCTCCCCCGAGGGGAAGGTCTACTACATCGCGGGTGCGTTCCCGTCGGCCTGCGGTAAGACCAACCTGGCCATGCTGGAGCCCACCATCCCAGGGTGGAAGGTCGAGACGCTCGGCGACGACATCGCCTGGATGCGGTTCGGCCCCGACGGTCGGCTGTACGCGGTGAACCCGGAGTACGGCCTGTTCGGGGTGGCCCCGGGGACGGACTGGAACACCAACCCCAACGCGATGCGCACCCTGGAGCGGGGTAACTCGATCTTCACCAACGTCGGCCTGACCGACGACGGGGACGTCTGGTGGGAAGGGATGGGGGAGCCGCCGGCCCACCTGACCGACTGGCGGGGTCGGGACTGGACGCCGGACTCCGGTGAACTGTCGTCCCACCCGAACTCGCGGTTCTGCACCCCGATCACCCAGTGCCCGATCCTGGCGCCGGAGTACGAGGACCCGCTGGGGGTGCCGATTTCGGCGATCCTGTTCGGTGGGCGGCGGAAGACCACCATCCCGCTGGTCACCCAGTCCCGGGACTGGGTGCACGGGGTCTACATGGGAGCGACCCTGTCCTCGGAGACCACCGCCGCCGCCACCGGGAAGGTCGGGGTGGTGCGTCGGGACCCGATGGCGATGCTGCCGTTCATCGGCTACCACGCCGGCGACTACTTCCGGCACTGGATCGAGATGGGTAAGGGCGCCGGGGAGGGCGCCGGCGACCCGGAGAAGCTACCCAAGATCTTCTACGTCAACTGGTTCCGTCGGGGTGAGGACGGCCGGTTCCTGTGGCCTGGGTTCGGGGAGAACTCTCGGGTGCTCAAGTGGATCGTCGAGCGCCTGGAGGGCACCGCGGACGCGGTGGAGACCCCGATCGGGTTCGTGCCGACTCCGGAGGCGCTGGACCTGACCGGGCTGGACGTCCCGCGGGAGGACGTGGAGGCCGCGCTGCGGGTGGACGTCGAGGAGTGGCGGGAGGAGATTCCGCAGATCGTCGAGTGGTTCGAGAAGTTCGGTGACAAGCTGCCCGGGGTGCTGTGGGCGGAGCTGGACGCCCTGAAGGCGCGGCTCGGCGTCGAGTGAGCTCCCGGGTCGCGTGCCCCACGGGTGGGGCTGTCGCGGTGCGCGGCAGCCCCACCGGTCTTATCGGCCGCAACCGGGCCCTTCCCCCCGTGGTTCGGGGAGGCAGGGCGCGGTTCCTCTGCCCCCACGCCACCGCCTCGGGGCATTAGGCTTTCTGCAATGGCGGTGCGTAATCTCCTCTACTCGCTGTACGAGCGGCGGCTGGCCGCGTCCCTGGTTGGTAAACCGTTGCCGCGGCACGTGGGAGTGCTGGTCGACGGCAATCGGCGCTGGGCCCGGGAGATGGGGTTCGGCAACCCCAACGACGGGCATCTGGTGGGGGCGGAGCGGGTCAAGCAGCTGCTGCGCTGGTGCGATGAGATGGGAATCGGCCACGTCACGGTGTGGCTGCTGTCCACTGACAATCTCTCCCGACCGGCGCGGGAGCTGTATCCACTGCTGCAGATCATCGAGGATCTCGCGGTCTCGCTGGCCGCCGAGGGCAACCCCTGGCGGCTGCGGATGGTCGGCGCGCTGGACTTGCTGCCGAACGGGCACGCCAGCGCGCTGAAGGAGGCGGAGGAGCGGACCGTGGGGCGCACCGGTGGTGCCCAGGTCAACCTGGCCATCTGCTACGGCGGGCGGCGGGAGATCACCGACGCGGTGCGGGCACTGCTGCAGGAGTACGCCCAGGCAGGCCGGTCGCTGGAGGAGGCGGCGGAACTGGTCGATATGGACCAGATCGCCCGGCATCTGTACACCAAGGGGCAGCCAGATCCGGACCTGGTCATCCGGACCAGCGGGGAGCAGCGGCTCAGCGGTTTCCTGCTGTGGCAGTCGGCGTATTCGGAGTTCTACTTCTGTGACGTGAACTGGCCCGGATTCCGGCGAGTGGACTTCCTGCGGGCGCTCCGCAGCTACGCCCACCGGCAGCGTCGATTCGGCAGCTAGTTCGCTGCACGGTTGGTGCGCCTGCGTGCGGCCTGCGTGTCACCGGCGCGGCGGTGTCCCCTCCCCGGGATCACCGGCGGGCGGCTCGCACCCGGGCCCCTGTGCGGGGGTGTATCCGGCGAGGGTGGCCGAGACGTGCTCGTGGGCGAGTAGCCGCAGGGTGGTCAGGAGCGCCTCCCCGAGTACCGTGCCGGTGACCACGGCCGCCATGACCGCAGCGGGGTCACCGGCGTCCCGGGCCGTCGGCACTTCCTGCTCCGCCAGGGTCAGGGCCGTCGCCGCGTACTGGGGCAGTCCGGCGATCAGATCGGTGCGCTCCACCCGGTGGAGCGCTAGCAGCACATCCGCCAGCCGGTCCAGCGCCGGGTTGTCGGGGTGGACCCGCCACCCGAGGCTGGTGATCCAGCGGCCGGCCTCCTGCCGGGCGGACCGCCAGGCCGGGTCGTCGGTGTCGGAGGAGCGCGACCCGGTGAGGGGGCGGATCACCGCCTGATGGGCGTGGCCCATGAGCTCGTGGGTGGAGCGGACCGGTTCGTCCAGCGTCGCCAGCACCTGCCGGGTCGCGGCTACGCTCAGCCCGCCGACTTCCCGCAGGGCCCGGATCAGCCGCAAGCGGCCCAGGTGCCGCTCGTCGTACTCCGCCTGATTACGGCCGGTGGATGTGCCGGGCGGCAGCAGCCCCTCCCGCAGGTAGTACTTGATGGTCGGGATGGAGGTCCCGCTGCGCCGGCTCAATTCCGCGATCCGCACGCGCCCAGGATACCTGGCAGTGGATAGTAGATAGTATTACTATCTACTTATCTGGTGCGGATCGACGGGAGGAAACAGCGATGGCGGCGGTGGTGCCCGGGCGGATGGCCGCCCAGCTCGACGGTGACTTCGTCGTGTTCATGGTCGGGATGCGGATCAACAAGTGGTGGAAGGTGCACCGGTGGCTGCCGGTCTTCCTGGCGATGCGCCCGATGGTGAAGACCCTGTTCCAGCGACCGGAGCTGGGGTTGCTGCACGTGGAATACTGGCTGTCCCCGCGGGGGCCGATGGTGGTGCAGTACTGGCGCTCGGTGGAGCAACTGGAAGCGTTCGCCCGGGATCCGGCCCTTCCCCACCACCCACAGTGGCGGGCGTTCAACCGGGCGGTGGGCAGCAGCGGGGACGTCGGGATCTGGCACGAGAGCTACCTGGTGCGAGCCGGGGACTGGGAGGCGCTCTACGCCAACATGCCCCGCTTCGGTGCGGCCGCCGCAGGTGCGCTTGTGCCCGTAACCCTCCGTGGCAACACCGCCGCGGAGCGTCGGCGCGCGGGGCGGGCGACCGCCGATCCGGCCGCCCCGACGGGGGCGACCCCGGCTGCGCGGGACAATTCGTGATACCAACGAAGGGTGATGGGGGAACTGGCACGCCCGGATGACCGACCACTGCGGTTCGGCACCGAAGAGTTCTACGCCAGCATCGGGCGGGCGTTCGTGGTCATGTGCGGGGTGGTGCCGGTGCTGTTCCTGGTCCACCTGTTGGACTGGGCCCTCCCCGGCTACTCGTTGGCCCGGTCGCACGGCATCGTGCCGCGCGCGCTGGACGGGCTGGACGGCATCCTGTTCGCGCCCCTACTGCACGCCAACTTCGCCCACGTGGCCGCCAACAGCGTCCCGTTGATCCTGCTGGGCACGTTCGTGCTGGCCGGTGGGCTCCGGCGGGCGGTGTGGTCCACCGTGCTGATCATTCTGGTCACCGGCATCGGGGTGTGGCTGGTCGGCGACCTGCTGTTCACCCACGGCCCGGCCACGGTGACCCGGGTGCACGTGGGCGCCAGCGGGGTGGTGTTCGGTTTCCTCGGGCTGCTGCTGACCCGAGGGATCGTCGAGCGCAGCTGGTGGAACGCCGCCGTGGCGGTGCTGGTCGGGGTGCTCTACGGCTGGCAGTTGCAGGGGGTGCTACCGGGACAGGCCGGCATCTCCTGGGAGGGGCACCTGTTCGGGTTCATCGCCGGGGTGGTAGCGGCGATCGTGTTCCGCCGCCGGCGCTCGCAGACCCCGGCCGCACCGGACGACTTCATCCCACCGCCCGACTTCCCGCTGCCGCGCTAACCCGCGTCCGGCGGGGCGGTGAGTTCCCCCGCGTCGTACGCGGCGGCGGTCCGTTTACCCACCACCATCCGCCACGCCTCGGTCAGCAGCTCCCGCAGCTCCACCTCGTCCACCACGGCCAACCGGACCCGGATCCAGCGGTAGCGCAGATCCGCCGGAGCGGGCGGCAGAAACTTGTCCGGCTCCGCGGCGATGGCCGCCTCCCGCTCCTCCTTCGGAAACCCCACCCCCAGGATGGTCTCGTCCGGAGACAGGGAGGCGTAGACGATTCGCCCCACCCGGAACCGCACCCGGTCCCGGACCACCCCCTCGGTGGTTCGCGGCAGGGAGCGGGCGATCCGATAGACGTCCTCAGCGGTGGCCACCTCGGCCCCCCTTCCGCACCGCGCCGCGTCGCGGCCCCGACGGTCGCAGCGTGATCAGCACCGCGAGTAGGGCCAGCCCCGCACCGGCGCACGTGACCAAGGTTGGTGGGGTGGCGGTGGGCGCCACGAGATCCACCGCCAGCGCCCCCAGCAGCTGACCGGAGATGGCGCCGAGCATCAGCAACAGCACCCCGGTCAGGCGCACCACCGTCGCCCCCACCGCGACCACGACCGCTCCGAGTAGGCCGCCGGTGTACAGCCAGGGTTCGGTCGGAAACTGCCCACTCGGCCAGCCCCGCACCGCGACCGAGATCGCCATGCCCACCAGCAGCGCCGCCCCACCGACCATGAAGTTGACCAAGCTGGCCGCCCGCACCGAGTTGGACACCATCCGGACCCAGCCGTTGACCGCCTGCTGCCAGGCCACCGCGGCCCCCGCCAGCAACGGCAGCGCCGTCAACCAGAGCGTCTGCGGGGCGTGAAACTGGTCGGCCACCGACACCAGCACCGCCAGCACGCACAACCCCGCCCCCACCACCCGGGCGGTGGTCACCGGCTGGGCGCCGGACGGGGAGAGCCCCGCGCGGTCCACCATCAGGCTGCTGCCGGACTGCCCCGCCACCAGCGCCACCGTGAACACCGCCACCCCGAGGGTGGCCACGGCGATCCCCTGCGAGGCCACCACAAAGCCACCGCTCACACCGCCCAACAGCTGCCACCACCGCAGCTGCCCGCCCCGCAGCGCCCGCCCCACCGCCTGAAAGCTCTGGCGACCGGTGCGGGTGCTCGCCACCAGGATCGTCATCAGGGTCAGGCCGGTGCCGAACGACACCAGCGCCGCCAGCACGCCGTCGTCGAGCCGGGCCCCTAGTTCGCCGTTGACCAGGGCCTGGACCGAGCTGGCCACGCCGCTGAGCGCGGCCAAGCCCACCCCGATCACCCGCCGGGTCGCCGGCGCCGACCAGCCGGAACGCCACCGGACCAGCCAGCGGGGACGAGGGGAGGACGTCCCGGACCGGGTCCGGTTGGTAATCGTCACTCCCGGCCGTCACCGCCCAGAGGATCGTCGGCGGCCTCGTCACTCCGGCGGCCGTCGAAGTCCACCACCGCGTACTGGGCCAGCTTCTCCAACCGATGGTACGAGTCGATCACCCGGATGGTGCCGCTCTTGGAACGCATCACGATCGACTGGGTGTAGGCGCCCCCGGCCCGGTAGCGCACCCCGCGCAGCAGATCGCCGGAGGTAATCCCGGTCGCCACGAAGAACGCGTTCTCCCCGCGTACCAGGTCGTTGGTGGTCAGGACCCGGGAGAGATCGTGACCGGCGGCGATCGCCTTCTCCCGCTCAGCGTCGTCCCGCGGCCACAACCGGGCCTGCATCGCCCCACCCATGCACTTGAGGGCGCAGGCGGCCACGATCCCCTCCGGCGTGCCGCCGATCCCCATCAGGACGTCCACCTCCGAGCCCTCCCGGGCGGCGCTGATCGCCCCGGCGATGTCGCCGTCGGTGATGAACCGGATCCGGGCCCCGGCGTCGCGGACCTGCTCCACCAGCTCGGCGTGGCGGGGCCGGTCCAGGATGCAGACCGTCAGCTCGGAGACGGACGAGCGCTTCACCTTCGCGATCCGGCGCAGGTTCTCCTTCACCCCGGCGGTGATGTCGATCACGTCCGCGGCATCGGGGCCGACCGCCAGCTTCTCCATGTAGAACACCGCGCTGGGGTCGAACATCGCCCCCCGTTCGGCCACCGCCAGCACCGCCAGCGCGTTCGGCATCCCCTTGCTCATCAAAGTGGTGCCGTCGATGGGGTCCACCGCCACGTCCACTTCCGGGCCGGTGCCGTCTCCCACCCGCTCGCCGTTGAACAGCATCGGGGCCTGGTCTTTCTCACCCTCGCCGATCACCACCACGCCGCGCATGGGGATGGAGTTGATCAAGCGCCGCATGGCGTCCACCGCCGCGCCGTCCCCGCCCTCTTTGTCGCCGCGACCTACCCACCGGCCCGCGGCCATCGCTGCTGCCTCGGTGACCCGTACCAGGTCGAGTGCGAGGTTCCGGTCCAGATCCTGTCGCGTCCGCGTCATGCTGGTCACCCCGACCACCTCCCAACTGGCGTCCGCCTGCTGGCATCCTGGCATATGTGAACGACCAGGCGCCCACAGACCGTGTCCAACCGGCTCCCAAGCCCACCCGGCGTCCCCGGGACATGGCCATCTCCCTGCTGGTGTTGCTGGTGCCGGTACTGCTGCTCATCGGCGGCTACCAGATCATCTCGGGTCGCACCCAGCCGCTGCCTACCGACCCGGAGGAGGCGTTGGCCGCCGGTGAGCGCGCCGGGATCGCGGTGGTCGCCCCGGAGGGGCTGGGGGAGGACTGGGTGCCGATCAGTGCGGTGTTCCAACGTGAACCAGCCGCCACGGTCCGGATTGGATATGTGACCCCTAGCGGGGACAGTCTGCAGCTCCTCCAGACCCTGGCCCCGGCCGACCAGGTGTTGACGCGGGAACTGCCGGAACCACGGCAACCCGGCGGCGAGATCGAACTCGGTGGGGTGACCTGGCAGCAGTACCGAGGCGGCGCCGGGCAGCAGGCGGTGGTCTGGCTGGAACCGGACCGGACCGTGGTGGTCTACGGCACCGCCGCGATCCCGGAGCTCCACACGTTCGCCGCCGCGCTGCGCTAGCGCCGCCCGGAGCGGCCCGCGGTGATCACTCCGGCTCGGTGGCCGCGTCCAGCCGGGCCCGGACCCCGTCCAGCTTGCGCTGACAGTGGGCGGCCAACGCCTCCCCCCGCTCCCACAGCGCCAGCGCCTCCTCCAACGCGCAGCCGCCGGCCTCCAACCGCTCCACCACCGCGGCTAGTTCGGCTCGGGCCTGCTCGTACGTGAGGTGGCTGAGATCCTCCGGGGACGCGGGCTGGTCACTCATGCCTCCAGTCCACCATGCCGGTCCGACCGGTCGGCGGCAGACCCGCCGGCCCCCGGCGGTGCGGCGGCGCCACCGCCGCGGCCCCGTCGCCGACCTCAGTCGGCTGGTTCCGCCGAGGCGTCCTCCCCGTTGACGAACACCTCCGGCTCACCGCCGTAGGTCACATGCGAATCGGCGCCGTTCACCACGATCATCTCCGCCGCGTCGACCACCAGCGTGGCCTGCGCCGCATTGATCACCACGATGCCGCACGCGCCGGTCAGATGCAGATCCGAACCGTCGCCGTTGATGGTGATGTTCTGGCCGCCGCAGTCGTACGTGCCGGTGGTCTGGTCGTTGAAGGCGGCCGGGGCAGGTTCCGGGCCGTCGCTGGGGGAGTCACCGGATCCGTCAGGGTCGGTCGGAGTGTCGCCAGCGGGCGCGGTGGTGGTCGGCGGCTCCGCCCGGTCGGCCGGATCCGCGCCCCCACTGCACCCGGCGAGCAGCGCCAACACCCCCGTGAACCCGGCTGCTGCTGTCCTGATCCGCATGGGTCCTCCTCGTCACGGCCCCCGCCGCCGTCAGGCTACCGGCTCGAGATCATCCTGCGGAAGCTCCAGCCAGCCGTGATCTTCCAGGTGGGTGAGCACCCGCTCCACCGCCTCATCGACGCTCAGGTCGCTGGTGTCCAGCACCAGGTCGGCGTCGGTGGGCTCTTCGTACGGCGTGTCCACGCCGGGCACTCCGGTCACCAGCCCGGCCCGCGCCCGCGCGTACCGCCCCTTGCGGTCCCGCTGCTCACACACCGAGCGCGGGGTGGAGATCCAGATCAGCACGAACCCGGCCCCGGCCGCCTGCGCCCGGGCCCGGGCCTCCGCGCAGGGCTGACTGTGCGGGGCGGTGGGGCAGCAGATCACCAGTCCCCGATGCCGGGCGATCTCCGCCGCCACCCAGCCGATCCGGCGTACGTCCCGGTCGGAGGTGAGTAGCTCTTGCCCATCGGTCAGCTCGCGCCGGAGCACGTCCCCGTCCAGCACCGTGACCGTACGCTCGCCGGATTCCCGGATCCGGGCGGCCAACCCCCGGCCGATGGTGGACTTACCCGACCCGGGGAGGCCGGTGAAGAACAACACCAGGCCGCGGTGGCGGCGGGCCGGCCGTGCCCGGGTGAGCTCCCGCGCCACCGCCGGCGGGGTGTGCCACTCCGGCAGCGGGAAGCCCCGGTCCAGCAGCTCGGCGATCTCGGTCGGACGCAGTGGCAACCGCCGGTGTGGGGGTGGGATGTCCTCTTTGCCCCGCCACTGGCCGTCCCGGTTGTCGTAGGCGAGCTCCCGCGGCAGCACCACCCGCAGGCCACCCCCGGAAAGGGTCTGGTCGGATGCCAGCAGGTGGGTGACCCCGTACGCCTGGGCCACCCGCGCTCGCGCCAGCGCGTCGTAGATCTCATTACCGCGGCGGCGCAGCGGCACGGTCACGAAGGTGGCCGGTGGCAGCCGGTCCCGGGCGGCGAGCACACACCGCACCAGCGCCTCCGGCGGCAGCCCATCGGGGGTCGGGCCCGCGACCGGGATCAGCACCAGGAGGTGAGCCTGCAGCGTGCGGGTGGCCAGCACCAGCTGCGCCAGCTGCGGTCGGTGCAGGGGCCGGTCCGCCACCACTCCCACCACCCGGCCGGGCGGTAGCTGCGCCCGCACCTCCGCCGGAGTCCGGCGCAGGGAGGCGAACGGCCAGCGGCGCCGCTCCCCGAGCGCCCGGACCGGGCCGCCGACCGCGCTCACCCCGTCCCGCACCGGCCAGGAGTCGATCACATCCACCGCCGCCATCGGCTCGCCCTCGCCGTTGGTGACCACCAGCGCGCGGCGCAACGGGTTGTGCCGATCCCGGGTGGTCAGCAACTGGCTGGGAACCTCCAGCGTCAGCGGAAGCGGCCACGGGGTGCCGTCGGCGAGCCGCCCTCGCTCGGTGATCGAGATCAGGTCATCCCGGGTCGGCAGCCCGGTCAGCGGGGCGAACGCGCCGGTCAGTAGCAGCTCCAGGTCGGCCAGCTCGGCCGCGCGCGGTGTGTATGAGGGGGCCTCGGTCAATACCCCGTCGGGTAATACCCACCCGGCAGTCATGATGGTTTCCCTCCTGTCGCGGCGTGCTCAGTCTGGCACCAACCCCGCCTGATCCGCGCGCCACCCCGGGGCTACGGCGCGCCTTTCCTATTGGAAACTCTCTAGCCGCCGGATGAGGAAATTCGGACGGATCAGATCGAAATGCGAGGTCAGTGAGCATTCCAGGCGCACGCCCAGCCGCTGGGGAACTCGGCCAGCCAGGGTGGAGTACACCTTCTCGTGGTCCCGGGACAGCACCACGGTGGTGGTGGACACCAGGTTGTTCAAGCGCGCCAAGGAGGCGAGGAACGGGCGGTAGTCCTCGGTCCGATACCGCTGCACGATCTCCTTGGCGAGCCCCCGGACGTGGGCAAAGTCCTTCGAGGCGATCTTGCTGACGTACTCGGCCAGGTAGACGAACTCTGACTGGTTACGGGCGCCCCGCAGAATCGACACCAGCTCCCGCACCTCCCGATCGCCGGAAGTGCCGGCGATCGCGGACGAGAAGGTGGTGGTGGTGTGGTTGACGTTCGGGTCGAGCAGCAGGGCCCAGCGGGGCCGGAGCAGTGAGAGGGTCTCCGGTTCCCGCTCCGCCAGCATCAGCAGCAGATCCGCGCCGCTGGAGAACCCGACCAGCGAGATTCGCTTACGCGGATACCGCCGGTGGAGTACGCGCAGCGCGTACCCCAGCAGATGGACGTGGGCCGCCAGCGAGATCGGGCGGTAGTCCGGATGGTCACGCTCTTCCCGGTTGAACCCATACTGGGTGAACGCGACCGAGTGCAGGCGGCACTCGGCCATCACCGGCCGAAAATCGCCCGCGTCCAGCCCCAGTCCGTGCAGCAGCACCACCAGGTCAGCGGTGGTCTGCGGAGACTCCAGATAGTGCAGTTGCCGCCCCGCCACCGGTGTCTCGGAACGAAACCGGGGGTCAAGCGCCGCCTGGTCGATGCGGATCCGACCGGCGATCACCCGGTGCGGTCGCTGCCGCCGGAACAGGAACTCATAACAGATCACACTGGATACGCTGGCGACCACGGCGGTCAGCAGGATCGGTACGGCATGGCCGGCCAGGCCGCTGACCGAAGCCTCCAGCAGTCGACGTAGCTCCTCCGAGTAGAGGCTGGTCACCAAACCGAACAGGGATCCGCCGATGGCCGCCACCGCCTGCCGCCCCCGGCGGCGGCGGGCAGCCTGAGTGCTCGCGCCGTCCGGCCGCATCCGCGGCTCGCGCGGCATGTTCACTCCTCTCGTCGCGGTCGGCTTCACCAGCTCCCACCGAGAAACTTGTCGTAACCCTCCCGCGGACTCACCTCGCCCAGGAAGTGTCCATCAGAGACAGTACATACTGGCTGCAATCCGGCCTCGGGCTGCGTGGTGTCGAACACCGCCACCGTGCAGCCCGGCTGAGTCAGATCCTGGTGAGGCTCAGTGACGATGACCAGCCCAGGGACCGGCAGATTTTCCCGTAGCACCGACAGCACGCGCGCCCGGACCGGCGGGGCCAGCTCGTACAGGGTGTAGCAGAGATTGACCGCGTTGATCTGATGCTGGTGGAGGAAGCGGCGCAACCGGACCGGGTCGGTGAAGTCCAGCTCCACGAGCTCGACCGGGGCCGTGGCGACCTCCGGGGTGCGCAGTACCTCCAGCAGCTCGGCGAACCGGTCCCGGTAGTAGCCGGACGGGCCGTAACACGTCCGCACCCACGCCAGATCCGGAAACGGCCCCCGGTCCACGCCGTAGCGGCCCGCCAGCGGGATCGGACGATACTCGGGCACCCCGTCCGGCCAGCGCAGATCAGCGGCGAACCGTCGGAAGATCCGTGGAGAGTTGAGCTGCCGGGGCATGACCCCCAGCCCGGTGCCGAGATCGGCCACCCGGGCGGGGCGGCGGTGCGTGGTGAAGTACTGGGCGAGGAGCAGTTGGGCGAGTAGGAACCGGCGGGGCGAGGTGAAGGAATTCTGTCGACCGGTCACCAGCTGACGCACCTGATCGGCGTGGGCGGTGAGCAGTTGCTCCAACTGGCGCAGGCGCGCCGCGACCGGCCGGTCATCGACCAACTCAGTGATCGTGGGGCCGGCGACGTGTCGCACCGCGATCCCCACCAAGGTCACCAGGTGTTCGTCGCCGCTGTCGGGGCGGGCGGCCCGCACCGCGGTGACCAGCTCCGCTAACCGAGGAGCGGGGGGAGTCGCCAGCCCCGCGGCGAACAGGCGGTACAGCTCTCGCCAGCCGTGATCCTGCGGATGCGCCCCCAGCCGTTCGGCCGCGGCCCGGAAGGTCGCGACCGTTGAGCCGGATGACACCGCCGCCGCCTCCATCTCCCCGGACTGTCCACCAGCATGGCCGGAGCCAAGGAACGAGTCCGAACAGGTGGGTTCTTTTGCCCTTTGTGGAAATTTACCACAGTCATTGGGATTTGTCGTACCGTGATCCACTCTGGTCGGGAAGCGACGGGCGCCGAGGCGCGGCGCCGGCCAGCGACCACCGGGTCAGCGCCCCAGGGCCGCCGCCACCACCTGCCAAAACTCGTACGGGTTGTCCACCATCGGGAAATGGCCGGCGCCGCTTACCGGATAGGCCGGGGTCGGCCCCAGGTGCGGCAGCAGATGGCGGAGATCACTGTTTACGCCGTAGACGTAGCTCGCCCCCGGTAGCTGGCGCAGCCTGGCCAACAGCTCACCACTGCGGGACCAGGCCAGCAGCGACGTGGCCAACCGGTGCAGCGCGGCCGGCTCGGCCTGCTTGTACCAGCCGGCCCACTGCCGCAAGTCGGGCCGATCCGACGCGGCCAGCTCGGTCAGGAACCGGGCGTATCCGGTGGTGACGAACTCGTCCCGGGACTGGGTGGCGGTCTGCTGGGTCACCAACCCGCAGTCGGCGGCCACCAGGTTGCCTTCCACGCTGATGAACCGGTCTACCGGCACCGCGTGGGTCGCCACCAGCCCGACCGCACCCCCCATGCTGTGCCCGAGGAGGAACAACCGGCGAGGAGCCAGCTGCTCGGCCACCGCGGCCACCACCTGGGCGTACGCCTCGATGACGTCGTCCACCTCCGGCAGGCCCCCGGAAGCACCGTGCCCGGGAAGGTCGACCGCACAGATCGATAGGTCCGCCAACGCGGCGGCGGCGTACCCGGAGTCGAAACTCTCCTTGGCGCACCCGAACCCGTGAATACACACCAGCAGGTCTCCGCCCCGGCCGGGACGGAACCGTATCACCACGTCGGTGGTGTGCCCGGCGAGCCGGAGCGGCAGAACCCGCTCTCGCGGCGGTGCCGGAGCCAGCAGCGTCGACACCTGCTAGACCTCCTCGTCACGACAGCCGGGTATGTCAGCCTAATGTCCCATCGCGGCGGATGTCCATGAACGTTTGGTGGTTTTCTGGCACCGTCTGGGTGGTTTAGCTCATCGGGCGACCACCGGTAACCGCCAACAGTTCCCCGGTGATATAGCTCGACTCCGGCGAGGCGAAGAACACGAACGCCGGTGCGAGCTCCGCCGGCTGCCCCACCCGCCCCAGCGGGGTGTTGGCGCCGAACTGCGCCACCTTCTCCGGCGGCATGGTCGCCGGGATCAGCGGCGTCCACACCGGGCCAGGGGCGATCGCGTTCACCCGGATGCCCCGGTCGGCCAGCCCGGCGGCCAACGCCTTGGTGAACGCGGTGATGCCGGCCTTGGTGGTGGCGTAGTCCAGTAGCCCCGGAGAAGACTGCGCCGCCTGGATCGAGGACAGGTTGATGATCGAAGAGCCGGGCGCCATCCGGGGCACCGCGGCTCGACACAGCCAGAACAGTGCGTACAAGTTGGTCTTCATCACCCGGTCGAACTGGGCGGTGGTGATGTCGGTGATCTCCGGTTGGTTCATCTGGAACGCCGCGTTGTTGACCAGGATGTCGACCCCGCCCAGCGCGGATTCGGCCAGCGCGATCAGCTGCTCGCAGTACTCCTCTTCCCGCAGGTCCCCGGGGGCGGTGACCACGGTCCGCCCCGCCTCCCGCACCCAATGCGCGGTCTCGCGGGCGTCCTCCTCTTCCTCCGGCAGGTACGAGATCACTAAGTCCGCCCCCTCCCGGGCGTACGCGATCGCCACCGCGCGCCCGATCCCGGAGTCCCCGCCGGTGATCACCGCGCGCCGGCCGGTGAGCCGACCGTGCCCCTGATAGGAGTGTTCGCCGTGGTCCGGCCGCCGCTGCATCTCCCCGGTCCGCCCCGGCCACTCCTGCTGCTCCGCCTCCTGCGCCTCCGGCCCGGGGTATTGCCGGGCCGGATCCGGTGCCGGCTGCTGCTCCTGCATGATCACCTCTCCGCGGACGGTCGTCGGGCTGGTACCCCGGACCCGGGATCGCCATTCCCCGACGCGGTGATCGACTGGAGCACGGGGGACCACAGCCGCTCACACTGTGCCAACGCGGTGTCGGCGAGCCGACGCGCGCAGGCGGTCTCCGGAGCGTCCGGTTCCCCGACCGCGACCGCCAGGGCGGCCGCCTCGGCGGTGTGCAGCGGCATCCCGTACCCGTCGAACTCCTGCGCCACCGCCAGCAGCGCCGCGGCATCCCCGGCGCGCGCCGCACGGGCGAATCTGCCGGCGGCGTCACCCAACGGCCACCCCGCCGGGGGTGGGAACCGGGTCAGCAGCGCTACCGCCTGCTCCGCCTGGCCCAACCGGACCAGATCCATCGCTCCCAACGTGACGCTGCCGACCGCGCCGTTCTCCCCGTGCCGGATCAGCTCCGCGGCCAACGTCTCCCCGGCGGCGGTCAGATCACCCTCGGCCGCCGCGTGCCACGCCAGCCCCCGGGCCACCTCTAGATCGAACAGCCACACCCGCTGCGGCCCGCTGGCGGAGCGGGCCAGGTCCGCCAGCGCCCCCGGGAGCTCCGCCGGGACGCCCGCCTGCACCGCCGCCTGCAACCGGAGACCCGCCGCCCACCGGGACAACGCCCGTAACCGCATCTGCCCGGCGGCCAAGGCCGACTCCCGCGCAAACCTGAGCGCGGTCTCCGGCTGCCCCAACAACAGGTGCTGCCGGGCCAGCGCGAACGCCGCCATCGACTGCGCCACCGGGTCGGCCGGGTGCAGGGTCGCCTCGTACGCCGACCGTGCGAACGTGACACCGGCCCGTGGCCCCTCCAGGTAGCCGCGCATCTCCGCCGTGGCGATCGGGAACATGTCCGACTGCAACTGGGCGGGGCCGTGGTGGTGGGCGGCGATCGGGAGCGCCTCGGCCATCAGCGCGACACACTCGGTGTACCGGCCGGAGAGCATCAACGCCGTCGCGGCGGCGCCGACCGCCACCAGCCGCGCGCCCGGATCCCGCGCGGTGCGGAACGCGGTCAGCGCCGCCTCCAGCACCGAGCAGTCCAGTTGATACGCCCGCAACATCAGCGCGTAGGCGGTGGCCGCCTCCTGAGCGACCGGGCAGGGCAGGTCAGCGACCTCAGCCAACTGGGTGCGCGCCGCCGCGAGGTCGTCGGCGCCGTGCAGCAGGATCGACAGGTGCTGGAGCGCGATCTGCACCCGCTCCTCCGCCGCACTGGCCTCGGTCGCCAACTGTCGGCACAGCCGCAGGGCGGTGTCCCGGCGGCCGGACCGGAACAGCGCATGCACCTCCATCAACCCGGCCCGCACCCCGCCCCCGCTCTCGCGCGCGCGGCGGGCCAGCCGCTGCGCGACCGAGAAGTCGTGCACCAGCGCGGCCTGGGTGGCGGCGGTCAGCATCAGGCCGGGGTCCAGCTCGCCGCCTCCGTCCAACCGCCACAGCGCGATCCGCATGATGTCGTCCGCCCGCCGCGCACCGCGGCCTTCCAACGCTCCGGCGAGGCGCCGGCTGTGTCGCAGCCGAGCCAGCTCTGGGGTCCCGGCCCGCAGCAGCTCGCCGTACAGCGGGTGACTCAGCTGCACCGACCGGCGCCGACCGGACGTGATCACGTCCACCAGCCCCCGCCGCTCCAACCGTTCCAGGACCTCGTCCCGGATCAGGTCGGTGGCCACCGCCAGCGGCAGCGGCTGGCCGATCGCCAACAACTCCAGTCCGTCCCGTTCATCCGGGTCGGTGGTGGCCAGGCGGTCCCCCAGCAGCTCGATCAGTCGGGGAGCGACGCTCAGCGGCTCCGTCAGCCGCCACACCCCCGCGCACTGGGTGAACCGGCCGGCTTCCCGGGCCGAGGCCAGCAACTCTCGTAGGAACAGCGGATTGCCGCCGGCGGCGGTCCGGGTCTCGTACAGGGTGCGCCCCTCCACCGGGCCGCCCAGCGCCGCCACGATCAGGGTGTCGATGTCGGACGGCCGTAGCGCTTCCAGCTCCAGCCGGCGCACCCCGGTGTCCTTCCACAGGCGAGTGACCGCATCCGGGACGAACGCGTCGGTGCGCAGGGTCGCCAGCAGCGGCAGGGTCCGCTCGGCCACCGCTTGATGGATCACGGTCGCGGACACCTCGTCCAGCAGGTGGGCGTCGTCCACCAGCAGGAGCGTGCGCTGGGGCGCCGCCAGCCGCCGCAGCTGCGCCAACGCGCGCGGCACCGGGCCGGAAAGGGGGGCCTGGGGTGGCTCGTCGACGGTGGGCAGACCCGCCAGCGCCGCCAACGGCAGGCCGGCGCCGGAACCGGAGGTGCGGGCGGCCAACACCCGCCACCCGGCGTCGGTCAACTGGCCGGCCGCCTCCAGGGCCAACCGGGTCTTGCCGACCCCCGCGGGGCCGGCGATCAGGATGCCCCGCCCGGCCGGATCCATCAGCGCTTGGCGAACCGTCTGCAGCTCGTCGTCGCGGCCTACCAGCGGCAGCGGGTCGCCACTGAACACCATGCTCCCAGGGTGGCAGGTGCGCTGGTGGTGGTTGGGGCGGGTACCCCGCCGTGGAGGTTCGGAAATCCGACGAACCGGCACTGTCCTGGCCGGTGCCCGCCGGTTAGGCTGATACGGCAGACACTGGCGTGACGCATGGGCAGACGACTACGGAGTGGTGACAGAATTGCGAACGACCAATCCGGTGCTGACCCGGTTGGCTGCTGATGCCGCGCGGGAGCGGGCAGCGGCCGCGGGGCACCAGCAGATGTACGGGGCACCGCCCCAGGCCTATCCGACCAGCCCGGACGTAATCGGCGCGACCCCGCCCACCGTCCGGACGATGACGGTGGACGACGTAGTAGTCCGCACCGTCGGCCTGCTCGCTCTGGTGACGGTCGCCGCCGGAGCGGTCTGGATGCTGGCCCCGCCGGAGACCGCGGGTGCGCTCGCCTTCCCAGCCGCCATGGTGGGGCTGGTGCTGGGCCTGGTGATCTCCTTTGCCCGGGTCACCAATCCGTTCGTGATCGGGGCGTACGCGCTCGTGGAGGGCGTGTTCATCGGCGGGTTCAGCCAGTTCCTGGCGAACGTGACCGGCCGGCCGGAGATCGTGCTGCAGGCGGTCATCGCCACCCTCGGGGTGTTCCTGCTGATGACGATCCTCTACAAGAACCGGGTGATCCGGGCCACCCCGAAGTTCCGGCGGGGCATGCTGGCCGCCCTGGCCGGCTGCGCCGGGGTCATTCTGATCAACCTGGTGTTGTCGCTGTTCGGCGTGGACACCGGCATCCGGGGCGGCGGCGGCCTGGCGATCGTTGCCAGCCTGGTGTTCATCGTGGTGGCCGCGCTGAGCTTCATCCTCTCCTTCCACGAGGTCGAGGAGGGGGTCCGGCTCGGCCTGCCCGAGAAGTACGCCTGGGCGTGTGCGTTCGGCATCCTGGTCAGCCTGATCTGGCTCTACCTTGAGGTCCTGCGTCTGCTCAGCTACTTCAGCGGCGAATAGCCCAGTCGTTCAAGAAAAGTGCCCTGCCGGCCGGCAGGGCACTTTTTTTCGCGCCTCAAGACAGGCGTTCAATGATCATGGCCATCCCTTGGCCCCCACCGACGCACATGGTCTCCAGCCCGAGCGTCCGGTCATGCCACTGCAGCGCGTTGATCAGCGTGCCGGTGATCCGGGCACCGGTCATGCCGAACGGGTGGCCGACCGCGATCGCCCCGCCCATCACATTCAGCTTCTCCAGCGGGATCCCCAGTTCCCGGTACGAGGGGATGACCTGCGCCGCGAACGCCTCATTGATCTCGAACAGGTCGATGTCCGAGATGCTCATCCCGGCCCGGGCCAGCGCCTGGCGCGTGGCCTCGACCGGGCCGAGCCCCATGATCTCCGGGGAGAGGGCGGACACCCCGGTGGCCACGATCCGGGCCAGCGGAGTGAGCCCCAGCTCCCGAGCGCGCGTGTCGCTCATGACGATCACCGCCGCCGCCCCGTCGTTGAGCGGGCAGCAGTTGCCGGCGGTGACCCGGCCGTCCGGCCGGAACGCCGGCTGCAGCGCCGCCACCGCCTCCATGGTCACCCCGGAGCGGGGACTGTCGTCCCGGTCGACCACGGTGCCGTCCGGTGTGGTCACCGGTGTGATCTCTCGGGCCCAGAAGCCGTCGGCGATCGCCTGCTCCGCCAGGTGCTGGGAGCGCACCCCGAACTCGTCCATCTCCTGCCGAGTGACGCCGTACACCTGGGCCAGGTTCTCGGCGGTCTGGCCCATGGCGATGTAGATGTCCGGCAGTGCGCCATCCTGGCGAGGATCGCGCCAGACCGGTGCGCCTCCCTCGGCCCGGGCGCGGGTGCGGGCTCGGGCGTCGGCGAACCGGGGGTTGTGCCAGCCGCCGCCGACGTGGGCGGCCGCCTCCGGCGGCAGCGAGTCGGAGTTGCCGCGGGCGTACCGGGACACGCACTCCACCCCCGCGGAGATGAACACGTCCCCTTCCCCGGCCTTGATGGCGTGGAACGCCATCCGGGTGGTCTGTAGCGACGAGGCACAGTAGCGGGTGATGGTGGCGCCGGGCACGGTGTCCAACCCGAGCAGCACGGCGACCACTCGGGCCATGTTGAACCCTTGTTCACCCCCCGGCAGCCCACACCCCAGGTACAGATCATCCACAGTGGTGGGATCCAGCTGCGGCACCTTGTCCAGCGCGGCCCGCACGATGGTGGCGGCGAGGTCGTCTGGACGCATCTCCCGCAGCGAGCCCTTGACCGCGCGCCCGATCGGGGAGCGGGCCGTGGCGATGATGACTGCTTCTGGCATCTGTCCAGGCTAGCCACGGCCGGCGGTCCGGTCGATCAGCCGTCCCGGTCGGCTGGGGGCGCGCAGGCGGGGCCGGTCACCGGCTACAGCTCGTGGTCCACCCCCACCGCGGCGGCCCGCACCGCGGGGTACAGCGCATGCGCCCACACCCGGTAACCGTCGGCCGACGGGTGGAACCCGTCGAAGCAGAGCGTGCCGGAGTCCGCGCGGAACACCGGGCCGGTCTCCGCCCCCAGGTCCACCACCTGGGCACCGGCCGCCTCCGCCGCCAACGCCTGGGCGCGGGCGATGCGGCGACTGTGCCACCCCAGCAGCTGCCGTAGCGGCGGCGCGAACGCCCGGCAGGCGCCCAGATCCGGACAGGTGCCGACCACCACCGACACCTCGGCGTGGCGGAGCCGGCGGACCGCGGTGCTCAGCTCGACCGCGACCTCGGACGGGCGGCGAAGGTCGGTGGCGTCACCGGCGCCGATCAGGATGACCGCCACGTCGGGGCGGGTGCCGATCAGGGCCCGGGAAACCTGGGTGGCGAGATCGGAGGAGCGGGAGCCGGCCACCGCCACGCTGGACAGTTCGACTCGCCGCCCCCGCACCCCGCCCGGGCCGGAATCGTCCAGCACCAACAACGAGGCGAGCTGGCCGCCGAGGGTGTCCCGCGGGGACTCCACCCCCACCCCCAGCGCGCTGGCGTCACCGAGCAGGGTCAGGCGCAGGGGAGGCGCGGTCGGCTCCCCGAGGGAGGCGCGCACCGCCAACCCGAGCGAAGGAGTGGCGTACCGCCGGGTGCGGGCGGCCACCACCTCGCCGGCGAGCAGCGCGGCGAGGGCGGCCACTCCACCGAGCCCGGTGACAGCGGCGGTGAGAGCGGCGGCGCGGGCAACACGCCGGGTCAAGCTGGTCATCTGGTCTCCAGGGGAACGGGGTCGGGCTGCTCAGGGGGGCGGATCCGGAACCGGACCCGTTGGCGGAGCGCCGCCCACCGCCAGGTGGGGCCACGCTCTCGGCCAGCGACGGCGGCGCCGGACACCTCGGTACCGCCGCGTTGCACGGCGGTGGCCGCGGCCTGCGGCAGCGACCGAACCGCACTGGGGGTGGTCGGCCGGGTGGCGCCGAGCGCGGCCAGCACGGTGGGCAGGAGCGCCGCCGCGGCGGTGGCGTACCCCTCAGGAGAGGGATGGAACCGGTCGTGCCCGAACAGTCGGTGCGGTTCGGCGGCGAACCGAGGGCCGAGCAGGTCGGCCAGGGAGACGGTCCACGCGCCCTCCTCCACCACCGCGACCGTCTGGGCCGCCGCCAACTGTCGGCTCCACCGCCGGGCCAGCCAGCGCAGTGGTGGACGAATGGGTTGCACCGTACCAAGGTCCGGGCAGGTGCCGACCACCACCTGGGCACCGGCGGCCCGCAGTTGCCGCACCGCGGTCACCAGGTGCCGTACCGCGGCGGCCTGGTTCTTCCGGTGGGTGACGTCGTTGCCGCCGATGATGATCACGGCGAGGTCGGGGCGCAGCTCGAGCGCCGCCTCCACCTGCGGAGCCAGCCGGGCGGAGGTAGCGCCCACCACCGCCAATCGGTGGAGTCGCACCGGTCGACGCAGCCGGCGAGAGACACCGGTGGCCAACAGCGCGCCGGGGGTCTCCCGCGGTTTGGTGGCGCCGTAGCCGGCGGCCACCGAGTCGCCGAGAATCACCATGGTCAACGGGGTGCCGCGGAACCGGGCCCCGTAACAGCCGTCTCCACGCGGGGGTGGTGCCTCCGCCCGCGGGATGGTCCGGCGGGCGTGCGCCGCCTGCCCGAGCAGCAGGCCGACACCTCCGGCCGCCCCGGCGACCGCGGCCACGCCGGCGTATCCGAGGATTCGCCACCACCGAACTCCCACGCCGCAGAGGTTAGCCCTATGCAGCGGGAATCCGCATGTGATGGCGTGCACGTCGCGCGCCGAGCTGAGGCGGGCGTCACGCGTCCTACCTGGCAGCGGGGGGTGGCCAGTCTACGGTCTCCCCAGGCGCGCTCGGCGCGGCTAAGCTGCGGGGGTGCGCTACTACGACAACGTGGTCGAACTGATCGGCAATACGCCGCTGGTGCGGCTCAACCGGGTGACCGAGGGCATTGACGCTCTGGTGCTCGCGAAGGTGGAGTACGTCAATCCAGGTGGTTCGGTAAAGGACCGGATCGCGCTGCGGATGGTGGAGGAAGCCGAACGCACCGGCCAACTCCGACCCGGGGGCACGATCGTCGAACCAACCAGCGGCAACACCGGGGTCGGCCTGGCCATGGTGGCGCAGCTCAAGGGCTACAAGTGCGTGTTCGTCTGCCCGGACAAGGTCAGTGAGGACAAGCAGAACGTGCTGCGGGCGTACGGGGCGGAGGTGGTGGTCTGTCCGACCGCGGTGGCCCCGGAGGACCCGCGTTCCTACTACCAGGTGTCCGACCGGCTGGCCCGGGAGATCCCCGGAGCCTGGAAGCCCAACCAGTACAGCAACCCCAACAACCCGCTTTCGCACTACGAGTCGACCGGTCCGGAGCTGTGGGAGCAGACCGAGGGGCGGATCACCCACTTCGTGGCCGGGATCGGCACCGGCGGCACCATCAGCGGGGTGGGGCGCTACCTGAAGGAGGCCTCCGAGGGGCGCGTCAAGGTCATCGGCGCGGACCCGGAAGGATCGGTCTACTCCGGCGGGGACGGCCGACCCTACCTAGTGGAGGGAGTGGGCGAAGACTTCTGGCCGGACACCTACGACCGGACCATCTGCGACGAGATCATCGAGGTCAGTGACCGGGACGCGTTCGAGATGACCCGTCGGCTGGCCCGGGAAGAGGGGCTGCTGGTCGGCGGCTCCTGCGGCATGGCGGTCGTGGCGGCGCTGGAGGTGGCCCGCCGGGCCAACCCGGACGACGTGGTGGTGGTGCTCCTGCCGGACGGCGGGCGAGGCTACCTGTCGAAGATCTTCAGCGATGAGTGGATGGCCCGGTACGGGTTCCTGGCCGCGCCGGAGGGGAAGACGGTCGCGGACGTCCTCGCGGGCAAGGGGGAGACCCTGCCGCCGCTGGTGCACACCCACCCGTCGGAGACGATCCGGGAAGCGATCGACGTGATGCACGAGTACGGGGTGTCCCAGCTGCCGGTGCTGAAGGCCGAGCCGCCGGTGATGACCGGTGAGGTGGTCGGCGCGATCGCGGAGAAGGACCTGCTGGACGCGCTGTTCTCCGGCGGTGCCCAGCTGCACGACATGGTGGAGCGGCACATGGGGCCGCCGCTGCCGATGGTGGGTGGCGGGCAGCCGGTATCGGAGGCGGTGGAGCTGCTGGCCAAGTCCGACGCGGCGATGGTGCTGATCGACGGCAAGCCGGCCGGCGTGGTTACCCGGCAGGACCTGCTGCGGCACGTCCCCTCGTGATGCGACCGGCGCGACGCTGCGCCGGTCTCCGTCCCACCGGTCCTCGTCCGGGCGGTCCTGGGTCGGTGCGCCCCACCGGCCCGGGGCCGACCCGTCCCCCGCGCGGGTGATTACTCCATCGAGAGAGTGACTTTTGCTCCCTCGGTCGGGTGAGCCCAGCCACATCGCACAGCCTGTCCGGCACCGACCAGCTCACCGACGGTTTTTCTAGGTAGAGCAGGAGACCGTAGCCGTAGCCGCGACCGCGAGCGGACCGGCACGGTACCGGACGGGGCCAGCCGGCCCCACTGCTGCTAAGGGGGGTACCTCATGGCACGGCACGACAGGAGGGAACCGGTAGAGGTCGTTGACCGGTTGCTCTGGCGCGATGCGCAACGTCTGATCAAACGTCACTCAGGCCCAGGCCCGGACGGCTGCTGTAGCTGGTGCGGTTCCAGCTGGCCGTGCCCGCCTCGGCAACTGGCCGAACGGGCGGAGGTGGTCTCTCGGCAGCCGTGGCGTACCGTTCCCCGGGTGCCTCGGCAGGAGGTGTACCAGCCCCGGTCGTTCTCCAGCACCCGGGTTCCGACCGGCCATCGGGTCAACCACGGCCGGTTCGACTGATCCTGCTCCTCGCTGAGCTTTCCTCAGGCGCCCGGTGACCGCCCGCTTAGGGCGCCGTTCCCGCCCTCGACCCCATCCAGGGCCGGCCACCTCCACCGGCCCGGCACGCCGACCCCGGCGCGTTCCCCCGGGCGGGGCGGGTGAGGCGAGGGTGCGCGAACGCTCTGGCGACGCTCCGCCGGCAGTCGCCCATCGCGCACCCTCGCCACTCTTTTTGCGTGACGGCCGCCGGTGCGCTCCCCGCCCGGGTGATCTTCGCGGGAGAGGGTGGCGCGTTCACCGCGCCCGCACGTTGGCTGATCAACGGAAGAGGTTGCCCGGAAAAAGAGGCAACCCCCGGGGCTTGCGCTCGTAGCGCGAGCCGGTTGGACTAGACCGGCGCCCCGAGGGTCGGGTAACTGCCTGGTATTCGCCGCGTCGCCGTACGCGGCCTTGGCGTCACCAAGTCCGAACGATGGCGACTTAGCGGACAGTCACCTCACGAGTCCCGAAGCTATACAACGTCGGACCACCTCCTTTCCCGTGTACCCCACACGCTAGCGGCAGCGGGGACCGGCGGCAACGGAATTCTCCAGGTCGGGCGCGGATCAGGGGCGGTCTAGACCGGCGGGCAGCTCCTCGGCGGCTGCCCGGGGATCTTCGTCGGCCCGCGGCAGCACCCGGGCGCCGGT
>Ga0079224_100000501_pt1 | contig 38797 bp, 35 predicted proteins | sample Stecom2015_FD_80414 | JGI IMG/M metagenome (GOLD analysis project Ga0079224, IMG submission 80414) | Agricultural soil microbial communities from Utah to study Nitrogen management - Steer compost 2015 | ecosystem: Environmental > Terrestrial > Soil > Agricultural land | place: USA: Utah... | reverse complement strand
GGGCACACTTGCTCGTATCTGCCTTCCGGCGCAGCGCCTCATGACGCTCCAATATCAACCATGAACGACAAGCTGGAGTTTTTCGCCACCACCGGCCGCGGCTTGGAGTCTTTGCTGGCGAACGAGCTGCGCGTGCTCGGTGCCGAGGATGTGCGGGAGCAGCGGGGCGGGGTGGCGTTCCGCGGGCCGTTGCGCATCGGCTATGCGGCCTGTCTCTGGTCGCGCATCGCCAACCGGATCCTGCTGCCGCTGGCGCGCTTCCCGGCGCCTGACGCGGACGCGCTCTACGCCGGCGTGCGGGCGCTGGACTGGCGCCAGCATCTCAGCCCGGACGCCACCCTGGCGGTCGATTTTGTCAGCAGCCGCTCCGCCATCGCCCATACCCAGTTCGGGGCGCAAAAGGTCAAGGACGCCGTGGTCGATCAGCTGCGCGCGGCCACCGGCCGCCGGCCGACGGTGCAGACCGAGCGGCCCGCGGTGCGGCTCAACGTTTATCTGTACCGCGACGAAGCCCAGCTGGCGCTGGACCTTTCCGGCGACAGCCTGCACCGGCGCGGCTACCGGGAGCAGGGGGCGCAGGCGCCGCTCAAGGAGAACCTGGCAGCCGCCTTGCTGCTGCGGGCCGGCTGGCCGGAAGTGGCGGCGGCGGGCGGGGGCTTGCTCGACCCCATGTGCGGTTCCGGCACGCTGCCCATTGAGGCCGCCTTCATGGCCGCTGACATCGCGCCGGGCCTGCTGCGGGACTATTTCGGCTTTCTTGGCTGGCTGGGCCATGTGCCGCAACTCTGGCAGCAGCTGCGAGAGGAAGCGCTGGCCCGGCGCGAAGCCGGCCTGGGCAGGCTACCCCGCATTGTCGGTTACGACGCCGACGCCCGGGCCGTGCGCACCGCTTTGCGCAACCTGGAGCGCGCCGGCCTGCATGGCAGGGTGCACATTGAGCGGCGGCGCCTGAGCGAGGTCCGGCCGCCTGCCGACAAGCCCGGACTGTTCATCGTCAACCCGCCCTATGGCGAGCGGCTAGGCGACGCCACCACGCTGATCCCGCTCTACGGCCAGCTCGGCGACCTGCTCAGGCAGCGCTTCGGCAGCTGGCGGGCCGCCATCTTCACCGGCAACCCCGAGCTCGGCATGCGGGTCGGCTTGCGCCCGCAGCGTAGCTATCAGCTGTACAACGGTCCCATCGCCTGCCGGCTGACGCTGTATGCCATTCAGCCCCGTTCCGCTGCCGAGCTGGCCCGGGAGACGCTGGGCGAGCAGATGCTGGCCAACCGGCTGCGCAAGAACCTGCGCCACTTGAGCCGCTGGGCTCGGCGCGAAGGCATCACGTGCTATCGCCTCTACGATGCCGACCTGCCCGAGTACGCTGTCGCCGTCGACCTCTACCGCGGCGACCGTCTCTGGGTGCATGTGCAGGAGTACGCGCCGCCACCCAGCGTCGACGCCGCCACCGCCGGCCGCCGGCTGCGCACGGCGCTGCGAGTGATACCGGAGGTGCTAGAAATCCCGGCCGAGCAGATGTTCTACAAGGTTCGGCAGCGCCAGCGTGGCCGCAGCCAGTACGAAAGGCTCGGCGACCGGGGGCACTACATCGAGGTGCGCGAAGGGCGCTGCCGTCTGCTGGTCAACCTCAGCGACTATGTGGATACCGGCCTGTTCCTGGATCATCGGCCGACCCGGCTGCGCCTCGGCCAGCTGGCCGCCGGCAAGCGCTTTCTCAACCTGTTCTGCTACACCGCCACCGCTACCGTCCATGCCGCGCACGGCGGCGCCCGCGCGACCACTAGCGTGGACCTGTCGCGCACCTATCTCGATTGGGCGGAACGCAATCTGGCCCTGAACGGCTTCCATTCCCCCGGGCACGAGCTGATCCAGGCCGATTGCCTGCGTTGGCTGGAGGAGCAGAGCAGTCGGCGCGACAGGCCGCAGTACGATCTGATCTTCCTCGACCCGCCCAGTTTCTCCAACTCCAAGCGCATGCAGCGGCCCTTCGACGTGCAGCGCGATCACGTGGTCCTGCTGCGCCAGGCAGCCAGCCTGCTGGCCCCCGATGGACTGCTGATCTTCTCCACCAACCTGCGCCGCTTCCGCCTAGCTGCGGAGGCGCTGCCGGAGCTGGAGATTCGCGACATCACCAGGGAAACCATCCCGCTCGATTTTTCTCGCAATCCCAGGGTGCATCACTGTTTCGAGGTGCGGCGCAAGGGCTAGGAGGCGGGCGCAGGTCACGGTCTGACTGCCAAACGCAAGGTTTTCTCGCTGCCGGGGTCCTGTTATCCTTGCCCACCCTGATTGGCGTCGGCTATGAATGGCCGGCGTCCTCAAACCAAGGCCAGGGACGCGCCGTATCCTCTGTCGAGGCGACCATGGGTAAGAAAAACGTAGCGCCTGTAACGGAGAGCGCCTCCCTGCATGCCGCGCGCGTCTTGATCGAGCAGGCCCGAGCCCTGAGCTTTGCGGCCCAGGCCCTGGGAGCGGAAGTCGACGAGGCGGTCGAAGCCATACTCGCGTGCCGGGGGCGGGTCGTCATCTCCGGCATGGGCAAATCCGGCATCGTCGGCCGCAAGATCGCGGCGACTTTCGCCTCCACCGGCACCCGCAGCTTCTTCGTCCATCCGGGCGACGCCTACCACGGCGACCTCGGCATGATTGCCCCCGAAGATCTGGTCCTGCTGATCTCCTTCAGCGGCGAGACCGACGAAGTCATCCGCTTGCTGCCTTCCCTCAAGCGCTTCGGCAACAAGATCATCGCCCTCGTCGGCAACGAGCATTCCACCCTGGCGCGCCATTCGGACATCGTGCTGCTGACGCCGATCGAGCGCGAAGCCTGTCCCAACAACCTCGCGCCTACCACGTCCACCACCGTGACCATGGCGCTGGGTGATGCGCTGGCGGTGGCCCTGATGAAAGCGCGCGGCTTCCGCTCGGAGCAATTCGCCCAATACCATCCCGGGGGCAGCCTGGGCCGGCGGCTGCTGACGCGGGTCAGGGACGTGATGCGCAGCGACGATTTGCCCATCGTCGAGCCGACCATGTTGCTGCGCGACAGTCTGTGGGAAATGACCCGGGCCCGGTTCGGCCTGGTGCTGGTGCTGGACGGGCGGCGGCCGGCCGGCATCGTCACCGACGGCGACCTGCGGCGGGCGCTGTTGGCCGATCCCGATGCCATGAACCGGCCGATCGGCGCGATCATGACCCGCACGCCCGTCACCATCAACGAGAACGCCAAGCTGGTCGAGGCCGAGCAGCTGATGCAGGAGCGCAAGATCAAGGCCTTGGTCGTGGTCGATAATGCTGGAGCGGTGACCGGGATCCTGGAGATCTTCTCCAAGTAGCGACTATGCCGGCCGCCGCAGCCGGATCGACTCGGGCAGGGCCAGCGTTCCTTACCGCTCGGGTCAGCCTTATCCTCGCCATTGATCGCCTGTAGCGGACTGACGAGGGAGGTCGCCATGAAGCTCCGGGTCAAGCGTATTTACGAGCCGCCTGCCGCTGCCGACGGCTTCCGCGTCCTGGTCGATCGCCTGTGGCCGCGTGGTGTGAGCAAGGCAGAGGCCAGGCTCGACCTCTGGCTGCGGGAGGCGGCGCCGAGCACGGAGCTGCGGCGTTGGTTCCACGCCAACCCCGATCGGTGGGACGAGCTGCGACGGCGCTACCGGGCAGAGCTGGCACAGGCGCCGGAGCGGCTGCAGCCGCTGCTGGACAGGCTGGCGGCCGGCGAAACTGTGACCTTGCTGTACGCGAGCAAGAATACCCAAAGGAACAACGCCCTCGTTCTGGCCGAAGTGTTGGTCGAGCGCGTCAAGACGATGTAGGGCGCAGCTGCCGCATCGAGGGCTGATACGAAAGTGGGGCTTGACGCAGCCGCCATTCGACGCTAGCTTGGATGTCATAATGACGACGCAACCGCACCAGCTGCTACGACTGCGTAACCCGGCTTCCTGAGGGAAGTCGGGACCTGCTCTTTTCTGCAGTCGCTTGGCAAGTTTGGTGTAGTAGTCATGCAATATCCCGCAAGTTGTCGTCACCGCTCCTTCTACTTCCGCTACCGTCACCGGTCGTTGATCGACAGCCTGTTTCGTTCGTCGCTGCTACGACTGCGTAGCGGCCAGCGGGCCTAGCGACAGCCCGTTGGCCGTATTTCGCGTCGCGCTTTGCCCATCCCCAGCGTTTCGAACGAACGACAGGAGTTGCGACCATGAACCCGGGTAACAAGTACCGCCCCTTCCAGCCCATCGATTTGCCGGACCGCCAGTGGCCGTCCAACACCATCGACCACCCGCCGATCTGGTGCAGCGTCGACCTGCGTGACGGCAACCAGGCGCTGATCGAGCCCATGGACGCCGAGCGCAAGCTGCGGATGTTCCGAACCCTGTGCGAGATCGGCTTCAAGGAAATCGAGGTCGGTTTCCCGTCCGCCTCGCAGACCGACTTCGATTTCTGCCGGCTGCTGATCGAGCAGGACTTGATCCCGGAGGACGTCACCATCCAGGTCCTCACCCAGGCGCGCGACGAGCTCATCGAGCGCACCTTCGAGGCGCTCAAGGGCGCGCGCCGGGCCATCGTGCACTTCTACAATGCTACTTCGCCGCTGTTCCGGCGGTTGGTGTTCAACGTTGATCGCGCCGGCTGCGTGCAGATTGCCGTCAACGCCGCCCGCACCATCAAGCGGCTGGCGGCCGCCCAGCCAGAGACCGAGTGGGTGTTCCAGTACTCGCCGGAGCTGTTCTCCTCCACCGAGCTCGACTTCGCCAAGGAGATCTGCGAGGCGGTCATGGACGTCTACGAGCCGACGCCGGAGAACAAGCTCATCATCAACCTGCCGGCGACGGTGGAGGTGGCCACGCCCAACGTGTTCGCCGACCAGGTCGAGTGGTTCCACCGCAACATTAAAAACCGCGATTGCATCGTGGTCAGCGTCCACCCGCACAACGACCGCGGCACCGGCGTGGCGGCGGCGGAGCTGGCCATGATGGCCGGTGCGGACCGGGTGGAAGGCACGCTCTTCGGCAACGGCGAGCGCACCGGCAACGTCGACATCGTGACCCTGGCGCTCAACATGTACACTCAGGGCGTCGATCCCAAGTTGGATTTCTCCGACATCAACGCCATCGTCCGCTGCGCCGAGTACTGCAACCAGTTGCCGGTCCATCCGCGCCATCCCTACGCCGGCGAGCTGGTGTTCACCGCCTTCTCCGGCTCGCACCAGGATGCGATCAAGAAGGGCTTCGCCGCTCGCAAGGAAGGCGATGTCTGGGACATGCCGTACCTGCCCATCGATCCCAAGGATCTGGGCCGCACCTACGAGGCCGTGATCCGGGTCAACAGCCAGTCCGGCAAGGGCGGGGTGTCGTACCTGCTGGAGCGCGACCACGGTGTGGTCATGCCGCGGCGCCTGCAGATCGAGTTCAGCAAGGTCGTGCAGGAGATCGCCGACAGCACTGGCAAGGAGATCACGTCGGCGATGATCTGGGAGACCTTCCAGAGGGAATACCTGGCGCCAACTGTGCCGTTCAGGCTGGTGGATTACCGCTCCCAGCGCGATTCGGCGCAGCAGCAGGAGTCGGTGACGGTCACCGTCGAGGCCCATGGCAAGCGGTATGTTGCCGGCGGCCGCGGCAATGGGCCGATCGCCGCCTTTGTTGACGCCCTCAATCGCCAGTTCGGGCTGAACCTGCAGGTGGTGGATTTCCGCGAGCACGCCGTCGGGCATGGGGCTGATGCGCCGGCCATGGCCTACGTCGAGATCGGCTTCGGCAGCCCGGACCGCGTGTTGTTCGGGGTCGGCCGCAACGGCAACATCGTCACCGCTTCCCTGGAAGGGGTGATTTCCGCCGTCAACCGCGCCGCCCGCCGCCATCCCGAGTGGCTGCAGAACAGCGAGGCCGGCATCGCCGCCTCGAGCGCCGGCTGAGCGGACGCATCCGCTCGCCTTGCATGCCAAACCGCCTGGGCCAGCTCGTCGGCCCAGGCGGTTTTTGCTTTGCGCCCGCCGTGGCGGGCGAGGATGCTTAATCCGTGTGGCCAGGTGGCGGCTGGAAGCCGCCCAGCAGTCGCTCCAGATGCCGGGCGAAGGCCAGCGCCGTGCGATCCTCCAAGTAGGGGGCGATGATCTGGATGCCGATGGGCAGCCCCTCGCGGCTGCGGCCCACGGGGATCACCACCGACGGCAGATAGGCGACGCCGGCCACGCCGGCCCAGACCATGATGTCCATGTACGGCTGGGGTTTGCCGTTGACCGTGAGGATGCGGTCGGAGATGGCCGGGTTCTCGTCCTTGGGGAAAGCCAAGGTTTGCACGACCGGGCACAGCAAGATGTCATAGTCCTGGAAGAAGTCCTCCCAGGTGCGGCGCAGCTTCTGCCGCCGCTCGTTCAGCCGTAGCCAGTCGGCATGCCGCTGGGTGGCGGCGCGGGCGAAGCGGACGAAATAGTGGCGGTCGCCAGGAGCAGCGTCGGCCGCTACGTCCAGCATGCGGTCGAATACTTTGGACGGCAGGCCGGCGCTCAGGGCGGCGGTCAGCAGAGGGTAGAACAAATCGTATATCTTCGCGAGGTCATGGCCGGCCGGCCGGGCCTGCTCGTCCACCCGCACGCCTTCGGCGCGCAGGCGCTCGACCGTGCCGTGCAAGGCCTGCACGATTTCGCTGTCTACTGGGCAGGCAGGGTCGTCGAGCCAGGCGGCGACCCGGTAGTCACGCAGCTGTCCATGCCGCGGCGCTGGCAGCTCCAGCCGCCACCCCTTGGCCGCCGGCGTATCGGGTCCGGCCAGGATGTCCAGGGCCAGCTCCAGGTCGTCCACGCTGCGCGCCATCGGTCCGGTAACGCTGATGTCCGCTTCCGATAGGGTGCCAGGCGGGCCGGGGATGTGGCCGCGGCTCGGAATGATGCCGTAGCTCGGCTTGAGGCCGCACACGCCGCAGAAGTGGGACGGGGTGCGGATGGAGCCGCCGATGTCGCTGCCCAGCTCCAGCGCTGTCAACCCAGCTGCCAGCGCGGCGGCGGCGCCGCCCGAGGATCCTCCCGGGGTGCGGTGCAAATCCCAGGGGTTGCTGGTGCTGCCGTAGACCTCGTTGTAGGTCTGCAGGTCGCCGGCGTAAAGCGGTACATTGGTCTTGCCGAAGACGATGGCGCCGGCATCGAGCAGGCGCTGGACGGCGACGGCATTGCTGCTCGGCCGGTGATCGCGCAGCTCTTTAGCGCCGGCGGTGGTCGGCATGCCTGCCACCTCGAAGGTGTCCTTGATGGTTATCGGCACGCCGTGCAGCGGGCCCCAGGATTCTCCGGCGGCCAGCGCGGCGTCAGCGGCGCGGGCGCGCTCCCTGGCCGCTTCGATGTCAGTGGCGACGATGGCGTTGAGTGCCGGGTTGTAGCGTTGCAGCCGCTGCAGATAATGCTCGAGTAGGGCTTCCGCGCTGATTTCTCGGTTGCGGATCATGCCGGCGAGTGCGGTCGCCGAACGAAATGCCAGATCCATCTCCTTCTCCTTATCAGTTGCCTGTCGTTCGATCCTAGCCGAGCGGCAGGGAGGGTTGCGAGAAAAAATCGGTTGCCCGTCTGCGCTCAAGCTGGCAGCGTTAACGCTTTCCGCGCGCTGGCGCGGAGACTGAGCAGCAATTGGATAAGGTAGCGCATCATGGCGATATGGTTTTCCAATCCCACTTTGGAGCAAATCCAGGCCAACTCGGCGAATACGCTGGTCGAGCATCTCGGCATCGAGTTCGTCGAGCTGGGCGAGGACTACATCCGCGGCCGCATGCCGGTGGACGCCCGCACCGTTCAGCCGATGCGGATTCTCCATGGTGGCGCCTCGGTTGCCCTGGCGGAGACGCTGGGTAGCGTGGCCGCCAATCTCTGCGTCGATCCGGAGAGGCAGGCCTGCGTCGGGCTGGAGGTCAATGCCAACCATGTGCGAGCGGCCCGCGAAGGCAACTACGTCTATGGCACGGCGCGGCCAGTCCACATTGGCGGTTCAACCCAGGTATGGGAGATTCGCATCGAGGACGAGCAGGGTCGGCTGACGTGCATCTCGCGGCTGACCATGGCGGTGCTGGACTTAAATAGCGACACGAGGACTAGGAGGAGAGCAGCATGAGCTTGAGCGCGGATCTGAGCGGGATCAGCGCCTTGGTGACCGGAGCTTCCAGCGGCTTGGGCCGGCATTTCGCTCGGACGCTGGCGAGGTCGGGAGCCCGGGTGGCGCTGGCGGCGCGCCGGCAAGAGGCGCTGGCCGAAGCGGTGGCAGAGATCGAGGCCGCTGGTGGGACGGCGGTGGCGATCGCGGCCGATGTCTCCCGCAGCGATGACGTCAAGGCCATGTTCGAGAAGGCGGCCGCGGCGCTGGGACCGGTGACGGTGGTAGTGAACAACGCCGGCATCGCTCGGCCGGCACCGGCGCTGGAGCTGAGCGAGGCCGACTGGGACGCGGTGGTGGATATCAACCTGCGCGGGGCGTGGCTGGTGGCGCAGCAGGCGGCCAGGCACATGGTGGCCGCTGACGTCGGCGGCAGCATCATTAACATCGCCTCCATCCTGTCTTTCCAGGTCACCGGCCACAACGCGCCCTACGTGGCCGCCAAGGCGGGCCTCATGCACTTGACCCGCGCCCTGGCCCTGGAGTGGGCTCGCCACGGGATCCGCGTCAACGCCATCGCCCCGGGCTATTTCGCCACCGACATCAACCGCGACTTCTGGGATACCCCGGCCGGCCAGGCGATGATCAAGCGCATCCCGCAGCGGCGGCTGGGCCAGCCCGGAGACCTGGACGGCGCGCTGCTGCTGCTGGCCTCCAGCGCCTCGGCGTACATGACCGGCAGCTGCATCACGGTCGATGGCGGCCACCTGCAGTCCACTCTTTGATGAACGCGCATTTGCATACCAATCGGAAGAGGAGCGCAGCGTGCTGAAACTTCACGGATTTGCCGTCAGCAACTATTACAACGTGGTCAAGGCAGCCTTGCTGGAGAAGGGACTGGCCTTCGAGGAAGTGCTGGTTTATCCCTCGCCCGCGCTGCTGGACAAGAGCCCGATGGGCAAGGTGCCCTGCCTGGAAACTGCCGAAGGCGCTTTCAGCGAGTCGCAGGTGATGCTGGACTACCTGGAAGAGCTGCAGCCGGAGCCGCGGTTGTACCCGGCGGATGCTTTCGGCCGCGCCAAGGTGCGGGAGTTGCTGCGCGTGATCGAGCTGTACCTGGAGTTGCCGGCACGGCGCCTGTATCCGGAGGCTTTCTTCGGCGGTCAGGTGTCGGCCGAGACCAAGGCCGAGGTCAAGGCGGACCTGGCCAAGGGGGTGACGGCGCTGGCACGGCTTGGCAAGTTTTCGCCTTACCTCGCTGGCGATCGCTTCACTTATGCCGATATAGCGGCGGTTATCCATCTGCCGCTGGTGCGGGATGCCGGTCGGCGCATCTATGATGAGGACGTACTGGCCGGCTTGCCTGGGCTGGCCGACTACCTGCAGCGGGTTCGTGAGCGTTCTTCCATCCAGCGGGTGATGGCCGACTACAAGGCTGGGCTGGAGGACTTCATGAACAACCGAGGGAAAAGATCCTGACCAGGGAAAGCCCTAGGTCGACAAAGGGAATCTCTGAGTAGGATTGACCTTCAGTAAACGCTAATTTTATAATCGTCCCAGGGAAGGGACGCGGAAGAGGGCGCAATGAGGCGCCCAGATGGCCGCCAACAATGGCGGCCAAGGCCAAGGATGGCCGCACACGGACTGCCGTAGCCAGGGATGGTTGTGAGGACCAGGGAGCGTCCCGGCAGTCCGTTTATTATTGCCCGCTTCCCGCAACCGCTTCTGGAACGTCGGCTCCCGCTTTGCTAAAGTCCCTCCCGACTTTTGCCGTTTGCGTCCAGAGCCGCCGCGATGCTAGCCGCTCGCCCTCTGTTCTCTTATCAACCGTACTGGGCCGAGTGCTTCGGGACGGCGCCTTTCCTGCCCATGTCTCACGCCGAGATGGAAGCCCTGCACTGGGACAGCTGCGACATCATCATCGTCTGCGGCGATGCCTACGTGGATCATCCCAGCTTTGGCATGGGCGTCATCGGTCGCCTGTGGGAGGCGCACGGCTTTCGGGTCGGCATCATCGCCCAGCCGGACTGGTCCTCTCCGGAGGCCTTCAAGGCACTGGGCCGGCCAAACCTCTTCTTCGCCGTCTCGGCCGGCAACATGGACTCCATGATCAACCGCTATACCGCCGACCGCCGGCCGCGGCCCGAAGACGCCTACACACCCAACGGCGAAGCCGGCAAGCGGCCGGACCGGGCAGTCATCGTCTATATCCGGTGCTGCAAGCAGGCCTATCCGGACGTGCCGGTACTGATCGGCGGCATCGAGGCCTCGCTGCGCCGCATCGCTCACTACGATTATTGGTCGGACAGCGTGCGTCCTTCGGTGCTGGTGGACTCGGGAGCCGACCTGTTGGTCTACGGCAATGCCGAACGGGCCGTGGTGGAGATCGCTCACAGGGCGGCGACCGGCGTGCCGCTCAAGGAAATGGTGGACATCCGCGGCACCGTCTGCCTGCTTCGCGAGTTGCCGGCCGACTGGAAGGGCTACGATTCCAGCCGGCTGGATCGGCCCGGGCCTTGCGATCCGCCGAAGAATCCTTATGCCGCCGAGGCGCCGTCGCCGAGCTGCGCCATCGGCGAGCCGGTCCAGCAGGGCAAGGCGGTCCGGCTGGTGCCCATCATCGCTGGCGGGCGGCATCAATACATCCGCCTGCCGTCCTACGAGCAGGTCAGGGACGACCCGGTGCTGTACGCCCACGCGGCGCGGGTCGTGCATCTGGAAACCAATCCGGCCAACGCCCGCGCGCTGGCCCAGCGGCACGGCGATGTCTTCGTCTGGCAGAATCCGCCGCCCATTCCGCTGAGCACCGAGGAGCTGGATGCGGTCTTCGAGCTGCCGTATCAGCGGGTGCCGCATCCCGCTTACGGCGCTGCCCGAATACCGGCCTACGAGATGATCCGCTTCTCGGTCAACATCATGCGCGGCTGCTTCGGCGGCTGCTCCTTCTGCTCCATCACCGAGCATGAGGGGCGGGTGATCCAGAGCCGCTCGGAGGAATCCATCCTCCGCGAGCTCGCCGCTATCCGCGACAAGACGCCCGGCTTCACCGGCATCATTTCCGACCTCGGCGGCCCCACCGCCAACATGTATGGGCTCAATTGCAAGAGCCCGGAGATCCACGCCCGCTGCCGGCGCCTGTCCTGCGTCCATCCCACCATCTGCAAGAACCTGGTCACTGACCACTCGGCGACCACACAGCTGTATCGCCGCGCGCGCGCCGTGCCGGGCGTCAAGCGGGTCCTGATCGCCTCGGGCCTGCGTTACGACCTGGCGGTGCGTGATCCGGAGTACGTGCGGGAGCTGGTCACCCACCATGTGGGTGGCTATCTCAAAATCGCGCCCGAGCACACCGAGGCCGGGCCGCTGGCACTGATGATGAAGCCGGGCATAGGTGCCTACCAGGCCTTCAAGCGCTTGTTCGAGCGGTTTTCCCGGGAGGCGGGCAAGGAGCACAGTACCTGATTCCGTACTTCATCGCCGCCCATCCCGGCACCACCGATGAAGACATGCTCAACCTGGCGCTGTGGATGAAGCGTAACGGTTTTCGCGCCGACCAGGTGCAAAATTTCTATCCTTCGCCCATGGCGCTCGCCACCGCCATGTACCACAGCGGTCGCAATCCGCTGCGCCGGGTGGACCATGGCAGTGTGCCTGTGGTCGTGCCCAAGAGTGCCCGCCAGCGGCGCCTGCACAAGGCCTTTCTGCGCTATCACGATCCCAACAACTGGCCGCTGCTGCGCAACGCCCTGCGCCGCATGGGGCGGGAGGATTTGATCGGCTACGGCAAGCGTCACCTGGTGCCACCGGCGCAGCCGGCCGGCCGGTGGCGGCAGGCCGACGGCAAGACGTCGAACAGGCCGCAACGCGGCCGGGCGCTCACCCAGCACACCGGTTTGCCGCCGCACAACGACGGCAGCCGTCCGACCGGTCGGCGCCGTCGCAAGGCCTGAAGCCGTTCCAGCCTTGTGCCGCCGGAGCAGCGCTCATAACTCCTGCCGGAGGAGGCGGGAGGAAGGCGGGTGGTGCGGCTGCTGAATTGGCTGGTTGGACTTGGGTTGGCAGCTGCCTTGGCGGCATCCGCGGCGCCGACGGAGTGTCCCCAGCACTATCCTGCCGGCCAGGCGCCGGAAATCACCAACCCACGGCTTGCCGTCGGCACCCGGGAGCTTTGCTACAGCGAGTTCGGCGTGCTGCATTCGGGAGTGACCCGCACGCCGCTGTGGTCGGCCGAGCACCTGACCGCCGAGGAGATGGTTCAGGCCGATCGGATCCGGCGCAAGAACGCCTTTCATCCCGAGCCGCGGTTGCCGCGGCGGGAACGCGCTGAGCTGCGCGATTACGCGCGCTCTGGCTACGACCAGGGGCACATGGCACCGGCCGGGGACATGCCCACCGAGCAGGCGCAATATGAAAGCTTTTCCTTGGCCAACATCGTGCCTCAGCATCCGCGCAACAATCAGCGCCTCTGGGCGCGGATCGAGGAGGCGGTGCGGGTTTTGGCCAGGGAGAAAGGGGAGCTGTACGTCGTCACCGGTCCCTTGTTCCTTGGAGAGCGGCTGCAGCAGATCGGCGGTCGGGTGCTGGTGCCCACCCATGTTTACAAGCTGGTGTATGAGCCGAAACAGGGCCGGGCTGCCGCCTATCTGGCGGAGAATCAGCCGGGCGACGAGTACCGGGTGGTAGGGCTGCCGGAGCTAGAGCAGCTGGCCGGCATCGATTTCCTGCCCTGGCTGTCGGCAGCGGACAAGGCGCAGCTGCTGGAGCTGCCGGCGCCCCGGCAACGCTGACACGCGCCGTGGAGGACTGATGGACACCATACGGCCTTTCGAGAACGAAGCGGAATCCTTGCAAATCGAGGAGCTGACGATAGAGAACCGCCTCGATCGCATTTCCATCTACGGCAATCTGGAGATCACCCGCGACAAGGCTGGGCTGAACCGGGCCAGGCAGCTGCAGCGGATTCTGGCTGACACCGTCCGCGCACTGGAACAGGCGGACGATCTGCCGGATGTGGTCAGCGTGCAGCCGCCTCGCGAGGTTCCCAATCCATTCCGATGAAGAAGAGGGTCGGCCTCTAGCGGCCGACTTCGACCACCTTGGCCGGGTCGAACTCCGGGCCTGGCAGCCTCTCCTCGGGATAGCCGCGCTGGTTGCTCACCATCCTGAGGCGAACACGCCGCAGGTCCAGGTTGGCATGGGTATGGCCCCAGATCCATAGGTCGATCGGGTGGGCGGCCATCAGCGGCATGAGGTCGGAGACGAAAGCGCAGGTCAAGAGGCCGTCGTAATCGGGATGGGCTCCTTCCCGACAGGGCACGTGGTGGGTGACGACCACCGTCGCGCCCGACCAGGGCTCGCTCAGGCAGGCTTCCAGCCAGCGCCGCGATTGCCGGTGGCGCTCCTGGGTGGGCGGGCGCGCAACGGCTCGCCATCGGCGCTCTGGACCACCTGGTAGTCGTAGAGCACGCTCTCGGCCAGGGCCATGCATTCCTCCCGCAGCTCCTCGCCGTACAGCAGGAAATCGGTCCAGAGCGTGCAGCCCAGGATGCGCACGTCGCCCCAGGTCAGCTGCTCGTTCTCCAGCACGTGCACCAGGCTGCCGACGGTGAGGCGGCGCGCCTCCTCCACCAGATCAGGGAAGGTGCAGGTGTAGAACTCGTGGTTGCCGAACACATACACCACGGGCTTGTTCAGTCGTGCCGCTTCCGCCATGGCCCAGCGCACGCCGTGCAGCCCGCGGCCGATGTCGCCGGCCAGCACGATGAGGTCGGCATCGGTGGCGGGAATGCTGAACTCGTAGCTAGGGCGCAGGTGCAGGTCGGAGAGAACGTGCAGTTTCATCGGCAACGGGTCCTTGCGGCCCCTACCCGGCGAGCCGGGAAGGGGCGAGGAGAGGCGCGGCGCCGGCAATCAGGCGGCGGGCTGCCTGACACGGATGCAGGTGGGACCGGCGCGCTCTTCCACCTGACGGCGGACCTCCGCGCGCATGCCAAGCATGAAGCTCGCTTCGGCCACGACGAACAGGGGGCCGATGATGAGGCCGACCAGATCGTCGAAGAACGCCGGCTTGCGACCTTCGTAGTAGTGGCCGACGAACTGGATGATCCAGCCGACCACGAAGCCGCCGAGGCCGAGACCGAGCCAGGCGGCGGTGCTAGCCTGGGCGAAGATTGCGCCGAGCCAGAGGGCGAGCAGCAGCAGAATCGCCATGACCACGCCGTAGCGCAGATCCAGGCGCAGATAGAACAGCGTCGCCGCTAGCGCCACTGCAGCTGCCGGGGACAGCCACAGGCCGGCAGCTTCGATGCCGGGGCGCGACAGCAGCACCGCCACGGCGATGACGATCAGCGGGATGCCGATGAAATGACTCGCGATGTTGCGGCGGTCACGGTGGTAGGCCGCATATTGGGCCAGATGGTCGACCAAGCTCTTCATGCCATCCTCCTCCCTCGCGTCGAACGCTGTGTCGTCATGGTTATTGTCTGCGACGCGCACGCCAATGCCTATCATGGCGCCGCCGGTACTCTGAAAGCAGCGGCCGCCAAAGGACAGTGTAGCCGCAAATCGACGCCTGCTGGCAAGAGCCGTGCGGCCGGGGCTCAGCCTGGTTCCGGCACGCTGAAGGCCTGGCGCAGATAGGCGAGGTACGTCTCATCCTCGCACATGGTCTTGCCGGGGCTGTCGGAGAGCTTGGCCACCGGCTGGCCGTTACAGCGGGTCATCTTGATGACGATGTTTAGAGGTTCGTGGCCGAGATCGTTGGTCAGGTTGGTGCCGATGCCGAACGCCAGCCGGGCCTGCCCCTTGAAGCGGTCGTAGATGGCCAGGGCCTTGGGGAAGGTGAGGGCGTCGCTGTAGACCAGGGTCTTGGTGCGCGGGTCGATGCGGTTGCGCCGATAGTGCGCCAGCACTTTCTCGGTCCAGACGAAGGGATCGCCGGAGTCGTGGCGCATGCCGTCGAAGAGCTTGCAGAAATACAGGTCGAAATCGCGCAGGAAGGCGTCGACACCGACCACGTCGGATAGCGCAATGCCGAGGTCGCCGCGGTATTCGGCGGCCCAGACCTCGAAGGCGAATTTCTGGCTGTCGGCCAGCCGTGGCCCCAGCGCCTGGGCAGCCTGCAGAAACTCGTGTGCCATGGTGCCGATGGGCAGCAGGCCCAGTTCCTTGGCCAGCCAGACGTTGCTGGTGCCGCTGAGGTGCTGCGGCAGCTCGTCCCGCAGCCGTTCGATCACGTGCCGATGCCAGTCGCGAGAGAAGCGGCGCCGGGTGCCGAAATCGGAGAAGCGGAACAGCTCGACGCCCGGATGCGTCCGCACCAGGCGGATCTTCTCGTCCAGCCGCCGGTTCCCCTCCGCGTAGTCGGGATTGGGGTACATGCTGCGGTTGTAGGTTTCGCTGACGATGGCGAGGACCGGAACCTCGAACAGGATGGTGTGCAGCCAGGGGCCGTGAATGACGATTTCCAGGTTCTCGCCTTCGTTGCTGATGTGGATGTAGCGCTCTTGCAGATGGAACAGCCGCAGGAAATCGACGAAGTCCGGCTTGATGAAGCGCAGGCTGCCCAGGAAAGCCAGCTCTTCCTCGCTGAAGCGCAGCCGGCAGAGCTCGGCCACGTGCTGACGGATCTCGTCGGCAAAGGGTCGCAGGTCGACGTTCTCGTCGCGGCAGCGGAAGCGGTACTCCACTTCGGCGCCCGGGAAGTGGTGCAGCACCGCTTGCATCATGGTGAATTTGTAGAGATCCGTATCGAGCAGGCTTTCGATCATAATGGCATCCAGCACTCGGTTACTTACTGTGGATCTCGGCCGCCGATTCGACCAGGATCACGCCAGCTGCCCGCATCGCCTCGATGGCCTGGGCAGTGGTGTCCGGTGCCACGCCCCGGCATGCCGCCAGGTTGAGCACCACCCTGAAGCCGGCTTCGCGTAGCTGCAGGGCGGTGTTCTTGACGCAATAGTCCGTCGCCAGGCCGCCGACCAGTACGGTGTCGATGCCGCGATCCCGCAGGAACTCGATGACCCCGGTGCTCATGCGGTTGGCCAGGTCGTGGTAACAGGCACCGTAGGGGTGCATGTGCGGCTCGACCCCCTTCCAGACAAAGAAGTCGTAGCTCTCCACCGGAGGCAGGCCATCGATTAGCTCGAAGCCCTTGGTGCCGGGCACAGCATGTACCGGCCAGCGGATGTCGGCGTTGGCATGGCCGGTCAGCGGCGACAAGGGCGGATTGTCGGCGTCCGCCACCCAGACGGCCTTGGGGCTGTGGGCATCCTTGGAGCCGAGCCGCAGGCTGGCCAGCCGTGCCATGGCGTTCAGCTCCGGCACGATCTCGGTGCCGCCTGCCACCGGCAGTTCGTCCGGGCATACGGGCGTGAAGGTGTTTTGCGCATCGACGTCGAAGCTTGCCGTACGGGCGCGGTCGACCGTGACTTTGGCGCTCATGACAGCCTCCTTGACCGTGAAGACAGGTTGACCTGCAATCCTTACACAGTGGCGCGGCCAGGGGTAGTTCAAGAGGCGACGCCAGGGCCGGATGATGGGCGAAAAGGGCCGCAACCGCATGAGCCGCCTCCTGGCAGCTTGGTGCCAGCGCTAGTCGGTGGACGAGACCGGCTTCGCGCGCATCCTTCCATGCACGGACTGCGTGGACCTTAAGTCATTGTGCGCCAGGGTTCAAATCACCACGCGGGGACGCGCTGGACCGCCGCACATGACGTTGCCGGCTTACGAGGTTGTGGATGCCATCGGACGGGCATTGGCCGGGGCGGCCGCCGCCGGTGTCCGAGCGGCGATGTTGGATACGGCCGAGTCTTTCCGTTCGCAGGGGAGGACAGGGCGTGCCTAGGTGCAAGGCGCGCCCTCGCCGCCAGGGCAGGCAGACGAAAAAGGCCTCGGACAGGATTGTCCGAGGCCTTTTTTGTTTGGCTCCCCGGGACGGGCTCGAACCGCCGACCTAGTGATTAACAGTCACCCGCTCTACCGACTGAGCTACCGGGGAATGTCCGTTTGTGGCCGCTATTCTACCGATTCAGGCCGAGCCGTCAACCACCCGGGCAGGACGGTGGCTGGCCGCTCATCCGGCCAGCGCTTGCTCCATCCGGTCCATGGCCTTTTCCAGGTTCTCCATGCTGGTGGCATAGGAGATCCGGGCGTAGCCGTCCAGGCCGAAGGCCGAACCGGGCACTAGGGCCACGCCGGCCTTGATCAGGTATTCGGCGAATTCGACGTCGTCCTTCAGCCCCAGGTTGCGGATGGCTTCTTCCACGTGCGGGAAGGCGTAGAAGGTGCCTTGGGCCTCTAGGCAGCGCACCCCCCGCATGCGGTTGAGGCGGCTGACCACGAAGTCGTGGCGTTCCTTGAATGCCTTCAGCATGGGCTGGATCACGCTCTGGTCGCCGTTGAGAGCGGCCGTCGCCGCGATCTGGGCGATGGTGTTGGGATTGGAGGTGCACTGCCCCTGGATCTTGCTCATCGCCGCAATCACGTGCTGCGGGCCGGCAGCATAGCCGATGCGCCAGCCGGTCATGGCGTAGGCCTTGGAGACGCCGTTGACCACCACAGTGCGGTCCTGCAGCTGCGGGCAAGCGTTGACGATGTTCACGAACGGCTCCGGGGTCCAGAGGATGTGCTCGTATATGTCGTCGGAGACGATGAGGATTTGCGGATGCCGCTCCAGCACCTCGCCCAGGGCCTGCAGCTCTTCCCTGGTGTAGGCGACGCCGGTGGGGTTGGAGGGGCTGTTTAGGATGAACAGCTTGCTTCTAGGCGTGATGGCCGCCTCCAGCTGCTCCGGCGTGATCTTGAAGTTCTGCTCCTGGCCGGCCTTGATGATCACCGGCGTGGCATCGCAGAGCATGGCCATGTCGGTGTACGACACCCAATAGGGCGCCGGGACGATGATTTCATCGCCGCTCTCGAGCACCGCGGCCATGACGTTGTACAGCGAGTGTTTGGCGCCGACGGAGACCAGGATCTGATTGAGCTTGTACTCCAGCCCGTTCTCGCGCTTGAATTTCGCCTGGATCGCCTCCTTCAGCGCCGGTATGCCGTCGACCGCGGTATATTTGGTCTGGCCGCTCTGGATGGCGGCAATGGCGGCCGCCTTGATATGCTCCGGCGTATCGAAATCGGGCTCGCCTGCACCAAGGCCGATGATATCGTGGCCAGCGGCTTTCAGTTCCGCAGCCCTGGCGGTCACGGCCAGTGTCGGGGAAGGCTTGATCCGCTGAACCCGGCGCGACAACTGAATGTCCAATGGTGAATCTCCTGTCGAACTGAATCGGGCAAAATCGTAATGATACGAGAAACCGCCCGGCCGCGAACACCATGTCCGAACTTTTTTCTCTGCAATCGTCATATCGCCCTGCCGGTGACCAGCCGGAGGCCATCGAGCGTCTCGCCGAAGGGCTGCGGGCTGGACTGCAGCATCAGGTCTTGCTGGGCGTGACCGGCTCCGGCAAGACCTTCACCATGGCCAACGTGATTAACCGCGTGCAGCGGCCGGCGCTGGTACTGGCGCCCAACAAGACGCTGGCGGCGCAGTTGTATGGCGAGATGAAGGAATTCTTCCCTCACAACCGGGTGGAGTACTTCGTCTCCTATTACGACTACTACCAGCCCGAAGCCTACGTGCCGGCTTCCGACACCTATATAGAGAAGGACGCCTCGGTGAACGCCCATATCGAGCAGATGCGGCTGTCGGCGACCAAGGCGATCCTGGAGCGGCGCGACACCATCATCGTGGCTTCGGTCTCGTCTATTTACGGTCTGGGCGATCCTCGGCAGTACATGCAGATGATTCTGCATCTAGCCCGGGGCGACCGGGTCGACCAGCGCTTTATCCTGCGCCGCCTGGCCGAGCTGCAGTACACCCGCAACGACGTCGAGCTGACTCGTGGCACCTACCGGGCGCGCGGCGAGGTGATCGACATCTTCCCGGCCGAATCGGAAACCGAGGCGGTACGCGTGGAGCTGTTCGACGACGAGGTCGAGCAGCTGAGCTATTTCGATCCCCTGACTGGCGAGGTGCTGCGGCGCGTGCCGCGCCTGACCATTTATCCCAAGACCCACTACGTCACGCCCCGCGCCACCATTCTCGATGCCGTCGAGCAGATCAAGGTGGAGCTCATGGAGCGGCTGGAGGAGCTGCGGCGCCAGGACAAGCTGGTCGAGGCGCAGCGGCTGGAGCAGCGGGTGAATTTCGACATCGAGATGATGGTGGAGCTGGGCTACTGCACCGGCATCGAGAACTATTCGCGCTACCTCTCCGGCCGCAAGCCCGGTGAGCCGCCCCCGACCCTGTTCGACTACCTGCCGGAAGACGTCATCATTTTCATCGACGAGTCCCACGTAACCGTCCCGCAGATCGGCGGCATGTACCGCGGTGACCGTGCGCGCAAGGAGACGCTGGTGGAGTACGGGTTCCGGCTGCCTTCGGCGTTGGACAACCGGCCGCTCACCTTCGAGGAGTTCGAGGCCCGCGCGCGGCAACGGATCTATGTCTCGGCCACGCCCGGGCCCTACGAGCTGGAACGGGCGCAGCAAATCGTCGAGCAAGTGGTGCGGCCGACCGGGCTGGTCGACCCCGAGGTCGAGGTTCGATCGGCCCGCACCCAGGTCGACGACCTGCTGTCGGAGATCCGGGTGCGGGTGGCCAACAACGAGCGCGTGCTGGTGACGACCCTCACCAAGCGCATGGCCGAGGACCTTACCGAATATCTGCATGAGCACGACGTGCGGGTGCGCTATCTGCACGCCGACATCGACACGGTCGAGCGCATGGAGATCATCCGCGACCTGCGCTTGGGCGAGTTCGACGTGCTGGTGGGCATCAACCTGTTGCGGGAGGGGCTGGACATCCCCGAAGTCTCCCTAGTCGCCATTCTCGATGCCGACAAGGAAGGCTTCCTGCGCTCCGAGCGCTCTCTCATCCAGACCATCGGCCGCGCTGCCCGCAACGTCAACGGCAAGGCCATCCTCTACGCCGACGAGATCACCGGCTCCATGGTGCGGGCGCTGGAGGAGACTAACCGCCGCCGCCGTAAGCAGCTGGAGTACAACGAGAAGCATGGTATTACGCCGCAGACCGTGCGCAAGTCGGTGGCCGATGTTATGGAGCGCGAGCTGCCCGGGGCGGGGGCTTCGGCCCGTGCCAGCCGCAAGGAGAGTGAGCCGCGACCGCAGTACGAGGCGCTGACGCCGCAGCAGGCGCTACAAAAGATCAAGAAGCTGGAGCAGCAGATGTACCGGCACGCCAGGAACCTGGAGTTCGAGGAGGCTGCCAGACTGCGTGATGAGATCCGGCGCCTGGAGCGGGAGGCCTTCGGCATCGAGCAGGAGAAGACGGCGTGATGGCCGCTCGCACCTCTTGCTCGCCGCATCCGGCTTCGCTATATTACGCAGCTCCTGAAGGCGCGTAGCTCAGTTGGTTAGAGCACCACCTTGACATGGTGGGGGTCGTTGGTTCGAGTCCAATCGCGCCTACCAAACAACCCAGGAAAGCACCCCCTCCAGGGTGCTTTTCTTTTGTGGCGTGCAAAGCGCCTTCGGCTTGCGGTTGTGGCCCCTCGTATCGGTCACCGCATAGGAGAACATCATGCCATCCATTACTCTTCCTGACGGCAGCAAGCGCGAGTTCGACCGTCCGGTCACGGTGCAGGAAATCGCCGAGTCGATCGGACCAGGTTTGGCTAGGGCGGCCTTGGCCGGCCGCGTCGACGGTAAGCTGGTCGACACCTCCTACCTCATCGAGCAGGATGCCGAGGTCGCCATCGTCACCGAACGCGACAAGGATGGGATAGAGATCCTGCGCCATTCCACCGCGCACCTGCTGGCGCACGCGGTCAAGGAGCTGTTTCCCGAGGCTCAGGTCACCATCGGCCCGGTGATCGAGAACGGCTTCTATTACGATTTCGCCTACAAGCGTCCGTTCACCGAGGACGATCTGGCTGCCATCGAAGCCAAGATGGTGGAGATCGCCGCGCGCGACCTGAAGATCACGCGCGAGGTCTGGGATCGCGACGAGGCGGTGCGTTTTTTCCGCGCCGAAGGGGAGGAGTACAAGGCGCAGATCATCGAGGAGATCCCGGAAGACGAGGAGATCTCCATCTACCGTCAGGGCGAGTTCCTCGACCTGTGTCGCGGCCCGCACGTACCCAGCACCGGCAAGCTCAAGGCGTTCAAGCTGATGAGCGTGGCCGGTGCCTACTGGCGCGGCGATTCCCGCAACGAGATGCTGCAGCGCATCTACGGCACCGCCTGGCCCGACAAGAAGGCGCTCAAGGCCTACCTGCAGCAGTTGGAAGAGGCGGAGAAGCGCGACCATCGCCGGATTGCCCGCATCCAGGAGCTCTTCCACATCCAGGAAGAGGCGCCCGGCATGGTGTTCTGGCACGACAACGGCTGGAAGATTTACGTCACCTTGCAGGACTACATCCGTGAGAAGCTGCGCAAGCACGGCTATCAGGAGGTGCGCACGCCGCAGCTGATTGACAAGACCCTGTGGGAGAAGTCGGGCCACTGGGAGAAGTTCCGGGAGAACATGTTTGTCACCGAGTCCGAGAGCCGGACCTATGCGGTGAAGCCCATGAACTGCCCGGCCCACGTGCAGATCTTCAATCAGGGCCTGAAGAGCTACCGTGACCTGCCGCTGCGCATGGCCGAGTTCGGCTCCTGCCACCGCAACGAGCCGTCAGGCACGCTGCACGGCCTGATGCGGGTGCGCGGCTTCACCCAGGACGACGCCCACATCTTCTGCACCGAGGACCAGATCCAGTCGGAGGTCTCGGCCTTCATCGATTTGGTGTTCGAGGTCTATCGCGACTTCGGGTTCGACGAGGTGCAGCTGGCGCTGTCCACGCGCCCGGAAGAGCGGGTTGGCTCCGAGGAGATCTGGGACAAGGCCGAGCAGGCGCTGGCGACGGCGCTCGAGAGCAAGGGGCTCGAGTACAGGCTGCAGCCGGGCGAGGGGGCCTTCTACGGACCCAAGATCGAGTTCGCGCTCAAGGACTCCATCGGTCGCGTGTGGCAATGCGGCACCATCCAGGTCGACTTTTCTATGCCGGGTCGGCTGGGGGCCTACTACATCGCCGAGGATGGCAGCAAGCGGGTGCCGGTGATGTTGCATCGGGCCATTCTCGGTTCCTTCGAGCGCTTCTTCGGCATCCTGACCGAGCACTACGCCGGCGCCTGGCCGCTGTGGCTGGCGCCGACCCAGGTGGTGGTTTTGAACATCACCGATCGCCAGCGGGAGTATGCCGCCAGGGTCGCGGAAGAGCTTGTTTCCAGGGGGGTCCGCGCCAAGCCCGACTTGAGAAACGAGAAAATCGGCTTTAAAATTCGCGAGCACACGATCCGCCGCGTGCCCTACATGCTTGTCGTGGGCGATCGCGAGCAGGAGTCCAATTCCGTCGCCGTACGCACCCGAGCCGGAGAGGATCTCGGCTCGCTGAGCATCGACGCTCTGGTGGAGCGTTTGAATGGGGAACTGTCGCGGCGCGGTGTAACCCAACAGGAGGATTGACACATCGCTCTGAGACCCAGAAGGCCTACGCATCGGAACGCCCCTGCGGGTGACGAGAAGCGTATCAACGAGGCCATCACGGCACCTGAGGTGCGCCTGATCGATCAGGATGGCACCCAGATTGGCATCGTTTCACTGGACGAAGCGCTCGACAGGGCTGCAGAGGCCGACCTCGACCTGGTTGAGCTCGACCCGAACGCGAAGCCGCCGGTCTGTCGCATCATGGACTACGGCAAGCATCGGTTCGAGCAGGCCAAGCGCATGCAGGCCGCCCGCAAGAAGCAGAAGCAGATCCAGGTCAAGGAAGTGAAGTTCCGGCCTGGCACCGACGAGGGCGACTACCAGGTCAAGATCCGCAACGTCCGGCGCTTTCTCGAGGATGGCGATAAGGCCAAGATCACGCTGCGTTTCCGCGGGCGTGAAATGGCCCACCAGGAACTGGGGCTGCGGCTGCTGGGACGAGTGGAGCAGGACGTGGGCGACATCGGCGTCGTCGACCAGAGGCCGCGGCTGGAAGGCCGGCAAATGGTCATGATGCTCTCGCCCAAGAAGAGCAAGTGACTTCCGAATCCGCGCCCTATCCCCAGCCAAGGGGATAGGGCCTCTTGTTTTTTCCAGCGGAGACCGACAATGGCGAAGTTGAAAACCAACCGCGGTGCTGCCAAGCGCTTCAGAAAGACGGCTTCGGGCCGCTTCAAGCACAGGCAGGGCTATCGCAACCACATCCTGACCAAGAAAGCGACCAAGCGGAAGCGCCAGCTGCGCACCCCGGGCCTGATTGCCAAGGTCGATACCCCGGCCGTGGCGCGCATGCTGCCGTATCTGTGACGGCAAGCGCTAAACCAAGCATTCCTGGAGAATATCGATGGCCAGAGTAAAGAGTGGTGTCACCACCCGGGCCCGCCACAAGAAGGTGTTGGCGAAGGCGAAGGGTTATTACAACATGGGCCGCAAGTCCTTCCGGGTCGCCAAGCAGCGGGTGACCAAGGCGGGACAGTATGCATATCGTGACCGCCGGCAGCGCAAGCGCCAGTTCCGCGCGCTCTGGATCGCGCGCATCAACGCCGCCGCGCGCCTCAACGGCTTGTCCTACAGCCGCTTCATCGACGGTCTGAACAAGGCTAACGTGCAGATCGACCGCAAGGTGCTGGCCGATCTGGCCGTCCGCGATGCTGCTGCCTTCGCCGCGCTGGCGGAAAAAGCCAAGGCCGCGTTGTCCTGATATACACTGCCGCACCGGCATCGCGGTCGCGGAGGGGAAGGAAGCAGCAAGCGCCTTCCCCTTTTTTTGACTTCGCACCCGCGTCGCCCGACGAGGGGGAAAACGGATCATGAGCACAGAGGACGCGATCTCACTGGAGCAACTGCTGGCAGACGGCCGCGAGGCCATCGCCAAGGCTCGCACACTTGGCGAGCTGGATGCCGTCCGCGTGAGCTACCTGGGCAAGAAGGGCCATATCACCGAGCAGCTGAAAGGGCTGGGGCGCTTGCCTGCCGAGGAGCGGCCGCGGGCCGGCCAGGCCATCAACGAGGTCAAGCAGGCCTTGCTCGGCGCCCTGGAAGCGCGCCAGCAGCAGTTGGAAGCGGAGCAGCTGGAGCGTGCGCTCGAGTCCGAGCGCATCGACGTGACCCTGCCCGGGCGCGGGCAGGACGTCGGCGGTCTGCACCCCGTCACTCGCACCATCCAGCGCATCGAGGCCCTGTTCACCAGCATTGGCTTCAGCGTCGCCGAGGGGCCGGAAGTCGAGGACGATTATCACAACTTCGAAGCCCTCAATATCCCGGCGCACCATCCGGCCCGGACCATGCACGACACGTTCTACTTCGATGACCGCCATCTGCTGCGGACGCACACCTCGCCGGTGCAGATCCGGGTCATGGAGAAGCTGGGAGCGCCGGTGCGCATCATTGCCCCTGGCCGTACCTACCGTTGCGACTCTGACGTCACCCACACGCCCATGTTCCATCAGGTGGAGGGGCTGCTGGTGGACGAGGGCGTGACCTTCGCCGACCTCAAGGGCATTCTGGTCGAGTTCATGCGCAACTTCTTCGAGCGCGACCTGGAGCTGCGTTTCCGGCCGTCCTATTTCCCCTTCACCGAGCCGTCCGCCGAGGTGGACATCAGCTGCGTGATCTGCAGCGGCGCAGGCTGCCGGGTCTGCAAGAACACCGGCTGGCTGGAAGTGCTCGGCTGCGGCATGGTGCATCCAGAGGTCTTCCGCCACGTCGGCATCGATCCCGAGCGTTATACCGGCTACGCCTTTGGCGCCGGCCTGGAGCGGCTTGCCATGCTGCGCTACGGCGTCGATGATCTGCGGATCTTCTTCGAGAACGACCTTCGCTTCCTGCGGCAATTTCGTTGATGGCACCGGCCTGAACAGAGACGAGACATGAAGATCAGTATCGAGTGGCTGCGCCAGTGGGTCCAGGTCAGCGAGCCGGTCGAGCAGCTCGCCGAGCGCTTGACCATGGCCGGCCTTGAAGTCGAGGGGATCAGCCCCGCGGCCGCCGAGTTCAGCGGGGTGGTGGTGGCGGAAATCATTGCCTGCGAACAGCATCCTAATGCCGACCGCTTGCGCGTGTGCCAGGTTGCGACCGGCGACGAGACGTTGCAAATCGTCTGCGGCGCGCCCAACGCCCGGGCTGGCTTGAAGGCGCCGCTGGCTAAGATCGGTGCTGTGCTGCCGGGGGATTTCAAGATCAAGCGCTCCAAGCTGCGCGGCGTGGAATCGCACGGCATGCTTTGCTCCGCCAAGGAGCTGGGGCTGAGCGAGGACGCCTCCGGGTTGATGGAGCTGCCCGCTGATGCGCCGGTAGGTCAGGATCTGCGGGCCTGGCTGGGACTGGACGATCAAATCGTCGAGATCGACTTGACGCCCAACCGCAGCGACTGCCTCAGCGTGCGGGGAGTGGCCCGCGAGGTGGGCGCGCTGCTGGATCGGCCGGTGCAGGACGTGGCGGTGCCGGAGGTTCCGGCCGCGATCCGGGACGAGCTGCCCATTCGTCTGGAAGCGCCGGCCGGCTGCCCGCGCTATCTGGGGCGGATCATTCGCGGGGTCAACGTCGGCGCCGCCTCGCCTGCATGGCTGGTGGAGCGGCTGCGCCGGGCCGGCATCCGCAGCCTGGGGCCGGTGGTCGACGTCACCAACTATGTGATGCTCGAGCTGGGGCAGCCTATGCACGCCTTCGACCTGGCCAGGATCGAAGGCGGCATCGTGGTGCGCATGGCGCGTCCGGGCGAGACGCTGGAGCTGCTCAACGGCCAGACCGTCGAGCTCAACCAGGAGACGCTGGTGATCGCCGACGAGGTGCGGCCGCTGGCGCTGGCCGGCATCATGGGCGGCGAGGAGAGCGCGGTCGTCGCTCAGACCGTGGACATTTTCCTGGAGAGCGCCTTCTTCTGCCCCACCGTGGTGGCTGGCCGCGCGCGCCAGTACGGCCTGCATACCGACGCCTCCCATCGCTTCGAGCGCGGCGTCGACCCCGAATTGCCGCGGCTGGCCATGGAACGCGCCACCCAGCTCATCCTGGACATCGTCGGCGGCCAGCCCGGTCCCATCACCGAGGCCGTGGAACCGGCCAGCCTGCCGCAGCCGGCGGAGATCCTGCTGCGCGCCAAGCGCATCCCGCAGCTGCTGGGCATTGATCTGCCGGCAGCGGAGGTGGAGGCCATCCTGCGCCGGCTGGGCATGCAGGTGGAGGCGGTGGCCGAGGGCTGGCGAGTGCGTCCGCCCAGCTTCCGCTTCGACATCGCCATCGAAGTCGACCTGATTGAAGAGCTGGTGCGGATTTGGGGTTACGACCGGGTGCCGGTGCGCAGGCCGGTGCAGCCGACTCGCATGCAGCCCGAGCCGGAAAATCTGGTAGCCCGGCGTCGGCTGCGCAACCTGCTGGTCGACCGCGGCTATCAGGAAGCCATTACCTACAGCTTCGTCGAGCCCAGGCTGCAGGCGCTGCTGGATCCGGACCACAAGCCGCTGGCGCTGGCCAATCCGATTTCCAGCGACATGTCGGTGATGCGCACCAGTCTGTGGCCCGGCCTGGTTGCTGCGACGCTTTATAACCAGAACCGGCAGCAGTCCCGGGTGCGGCTGTTCGAGGTCGGGCTGCGTTTCCGCGGCGAGCTGGAAAACCTGGCGCAGGAGTCGGTGGTCGGCGGCATCGCCACCGGTTCGCGGCTGCCGGAGCAGTGGGGCAGCGACGAGGTGGAAGTGGATTTCTACGACGTCAAGGCCGACGTTGAGGCGCTGCTCGCGCTGACCGGGGAAGCCTCGCGTTTCCGCTTCGCGCCTGCGCGGCATCCGGCGCTGCATCCCGGGCAGACGGCCCGGATCTGGCGCGATGACCGGCCGGTTGGCTGGCTGGGCGCGTTGCATCCGCAGCTGACCAGGACCTTGGGGCTGAAGGGCCGTTGCTTCGTCTTCGAGCTGCTGCTGGACGCCGTCACGACAGCCCGCACGCCTCAGTTCACGCCGCTGTCGCGCTATCCTTCTATCCGTCGCGACCTGGCCGTGGTGGTGGCGGACGACGTGAGCGCCGCTGCCGTGCTGCAGGAGGTGCGAGCCGAAGTCGGCGCGCTGCTGCGCGATGCGTTCGTCTTCGATTTGTACCGCGGCAAGGGCATACCCGAGGGCCACAAGAGCTTGGCCATTGGCTTGATTTTACAGGAATCTTCGCGCACCCTTACCGATGAAGACGTGGATGAGGTCATCGGCCGCACGGTCTCGCGTCTGGGTCGGGAGCTGGGCGCGGTGTTACGGGAGTAGAGACAGTATGGCGTTGACCAAGGCAGACCTGGCAGAGCGGCTGTTCGAGGAAGTCGGGCTCAACAAACGAGAAGCAAAAGAGCTCGTCGATTGCTTCTTCGAGGAGATCCGCAGCGCTCTGGAGTCCGGGATTCCTGTCAAACTATCCGGCTTCGGCAACTTCGATCTGCGTGACAAGAACCAACGGCCAGGCAGAAACCCCAAGACCGGCGAGGAAATCCCCATTTCCGCACGGCGCGTGGTGACCTTCCGCCCGGGCCAAAAACTAAAGGCGCGCGTGGAAGCTTATGCTGGAAACGTCGAACAATGACGAGCTGCCGCCGATCCCAGCCAAGCGTTACTTCACTATTGGAGAAGTGAGCGAGCTTTGCGCGGTCAAGCCACATGTCTTGCGCTACTGGGAACAGGAGTTTCCACAACTTAAGCCCGTCAAGCGGCGCGGCAACCGCCGCTATTACCAACGGCATGACGTCATGCTGATCCGTCAGATCCGCTCCCTGCTCTATGAGCAGGGGTTTACCATTGGCGGCGCGCGCCAGCGTCTTTCTGGCGAAGAGGCCAAGGAAGACCTCACCCAGACTCAGCAGGTCATCCGCCAGGTGCTGCTGGAGCTGGAAGACCTGCTGCAAGTGCTGCGCCGCTGAGGCGGCCCCTTCCCGTTTGCGCCACTTTGTTGTAGGATTCTCATCTCTGCATTCGGGGTGTAGCGCAGCCTGGTAGCGCACCTGCATGGGGTGCAGGTGGTCGGAGGTTCAAATCCTCTCACCCCGACCAACAAGCAAACGGCTCAGCGTGCCTTCCGCCGCTGAGCCGTTTTTCTTTAGCAATCTCCCAAATCTGCGTGAATTCGCTTCCGCACGCATCGGCTTTTTCGGTAGGTCATCTCGGCTTCGCCGGCGCTCGAACGAGGTCCGCGTTCCCGGCATAGCTTTGCGATGGGCAAGGGTTTGCGGCACTATCTAGGGAAAACCCTAATAACAAGGAGACCACGATGCGTAAGCTCATCTTTGCCATTGCTCTCCTGTTCGCCGGCAGCACCGTCGCCCATGCCCATGTGCTCGATGAAGATTTCTATTGGGGACTGGCACCGGGCTACGCCGATCTCGAGGACATGGAGCTTGGCGTCGCCTCGGCGTTGCTTGGATGCATCCGCATCTCGGCATCGAAGGCCGGCTTGGCACCACCTGGCACAAGCACGACGAGCGTATCCTGGGCGAGCGCCACAAGTTCGGGCTTGACTTCCTCGGCAGCGTGCTGGCGCGGGTCAACCTGTTGACCGGCAGCGTTCGCCCCTATGCCTTGCTCGGCGGCACCTACGTCAAGGCGGTCGTCAGCGGCCCCTTTGTTAGCGGCAGCGAGGAAGAAAGCGATTTCTCGTGGGGCGGCGGCATCAGCCTGCACCTTCGCCGGCACGGCTTTTATCTGGAATACGTCAATTACATCGACAAAACCGAAGTCGAAATCTGGGGCATCAACCTCGGCTATCTCGGTCGCTTCTAGCGCCCGGGACGACGCTTGGAGCTGCTCGCGCCAGCAAGCCGGAGAAAAAAGAAAGCCCAGCGTGGGGGCTTAAGGGAATCACCCTGACGGGAAGTCAAGGTACGGCGTTCTGGATATCGCGCAGGTCCAGATAGTAACAAAATGTGTGATGCATGTCACATTTTTGTCTGCGCGCCGTCCAGGCCTTACCTGCCGGCCAGCTTGGCGGCCACTTCCGCCACGTGCCGGCCCTGGAAGCGCGCCATCGCCAGCTCCTTTTCGCTGGGCATGCGCTCGCCCTGGCCGCCGACCACGGTGGAAGCACCGTATGGGCTGCCGCCGTTGACCTCGTCGATCCCCATCTGATCGGCGCAGCTATAGGGCAGGCCGACCACCACCATGCCGTGGTGCAGCAGGGTGGGGATGATGGTGAGCTGGGTGCTCTCCTGGCCGCCGTGTTGGGTGGCGGCGGAGGTGAACACGCTACCGACCTTGCCGATCAGCTTGCCCTGCGCCCATAGGCCGCCGGTCTGCTCAAGGAAGTTGCGCATTTGCGAGACCACCGAGCCAAACCGGGTCGGCGAGCCGAAGATAATGGCATCGTATTCGGGCAGCTCGTCCACGCTCGCCACCGGGGCCGATTGATCCAGCTTGGCGCCGGCTTGTTCGAGCACTGCTGCCGGCAGCGTTTCCGGCACGCGCTTGACCGCTACCTCGGCGCCGGCCTCGCGGGCTCCTTCTGCAACCGCATGCGCCATGGCCTCGATGTGGCCGTAGAAGCTGTAGTAAAGCACCAGGACTTTCGCCATTCGTCTCTTTCTTTGGTTGGTAGGGGTTCCTGCACCGGCTTCAGCGGCCGGGAAGGGTGGCTTGCAAGAAGGCGTAATCTCGACTGGGCACAGATTAGCCGCAAAAAATGGGCTTTTTGGCGCAAATTCCTGTGTTTAATGATTCGCTTTTTGGTTCGATTGCTGGCCGGCAGCGCGACCAGCCATTGTGGCCGCCGCGCCGGTAGGGGCGTTCGGTTGCACCGCGGCATGCTACCGAGACGGGAGGGAGCGCTTGGCTGTGCCATGAGCCAGCAGCTCTCGCGTCAGGGCGGTACCTGCCGTTTGCTTCCCGCCCACAACCTGATACGATTGCTCATCCTTTCAACGGGTTAGCCTGATTCCGCCCTTCCGCCGTCCCAGACCGAGGGGATGAAGTTGACAGCCAGGATCCAGATCTTGACTCACCGGCTTCGCCTGCACGCCGCCCGGCGTCGAACATCGCCCTTCGGGCTCTGTCCGGCGAGAGCCTGACTCGCCGATCGCACGTAATCCCGTCTTTTACCCTTTGCGCGGAGGCTGCGATGCTCGAGCTGCGCGGTGTCAGCCATCGCTATGGCAATGTTCTGGCTGTGGATCAGGTCAGCCTCACGGTGGCGAGCGGTGAATTCTTTACCTTGCTGGGTCCGTCAGGGTGCGGGAAGACCACCCTGCTGCGCCTGATCGCCGGCTTCGAGCAGCCCAGCGAGGGACGGATCCTGCTCGACGGCAAGGACTTGGCCGGCGTTCCGCCGGAGCGGCGCCCGGTGCATACGGTGTTCCAAAGCTATGCGCTGTTTCCCCACCTGACGGTGGCCGAGAACATCGCCTTTCCGCTGCGCATGGCGCGCCTGCCGGCAGCGCGGATCAAGGAGCGGGTGCGCGAGCAGCTGGCTGCCGTGCGGCTGGAAGGGCTGGCGGAGCGCTATCCCGCCGCCCTCTCCGGCGGCCAGCGGCAGCGGGTGGCGCTGGCGCGTGCGCTAGCCAATCGGCCGCGCATCCTGTTGCTGGACGAGCCGCTGGCGGCGCTGGACCTCAAATTGCGTGAGCAGCTGCAGCTGGAGCTGATCCGGCTGCAGCGCAGCCTGGGTATCACCTTCATTTACGTCACCCACGATCAGGGCGAAGCCTTGGCGCTGTCGCACCGGGTCGGGGTGATGTGCGGCGGTCGGTTGGTCCAGGTGGACCGCCCGGCCGAGCTCTACGCTCGGCCGCGCAACCGCTTCGTCGCCAACTTCATTGGTCGGTGCAATCTGCTGGAAGCGCGCGTCAGTGGTCGGGTCAATGGCCACTTGGTGCTGGGGATTCCGGGGCTGCCGCCCGTCAGCGTGCCGGCGGAAGGGAACCTGGAGGTCGGCGAGCTGGGCGTGTTGGCGCTGCGCCCGGAGCACATCCGCCTGCAGCCGGCGCGTGCCGGCGAGCAAGAGCTGAGCGGTTTGATTCAGGGGCATTTGTTCCTCGGCGCGACTAGCCTCTACCAGGTCGAGCTGGTCAACGGGATGCGGTTGGACGTGCAGGTGGCGGGCGGTCATGGCGAGGTGGTGTTGGAGCCGGGGACGCCGGTGCGACTGAGCTGGCCGCTGCAGGCCGGCCGCTTTTTGCGGGAGTAGGGGATGGAGCGACTGTCGCGCTGGCTGGCGCTGCCGCCGCTGGCCTATTTATGCGCCCTATTCGGGCTGCCGCTGCTGCTCATGGTGCTGGCATCGTTCCAGTGGCCGGGCGAGTTCGGCGGCCTGGAGCCGGCGCTGGACCGAAGTGAGGACGGCTATCGCCTCAATCTGACCCTGGAGAGCTATCATCGCCTGGGCGAGGACGGCCTTTACCTGGGACTGCTGCTGAAATCCTTCCTCTATGCGCTGGTGACGGCGCTGCTCTGCCTGCTTCTGGGCTACCCGCTGGCGCAGCTGATTGCCCGCAGCCCGTCGCGCTGGCGCGGTTGGCTGTTGCTGCTGGTGGTGCTGCCGTTCTGGAGCAATTTTCTCATTCGCATCTACGCCTGGATGATCCTGCTCAGCCCAGAGGGCCTGCTGCTGGGCGTCCTTAATGCGCTGCTGGCGTGGTTCGGGCTGGGGCCGGTGCAGCTGCTGTATACCCCGGCGGCGGTGATCCTGTGCATGGTCTACGTACATCTGCCCTTCATGGTGCTGCCGCTGTACGTCAACCTGGAACGGCAGGACCCGGCCTTGCTCGAGGCGGCCCGCGACCTCGGCGCAAGCCGCTGGCAATGCTTCTGGCGCGTCACATGGCCGCTGTCCCTGCCGGGGGTTTATGCCGGTACGGCGCTGGTATTCATTCCGGCTTTCGGCATGTTCGCGATCCCGGACCTGGTGGGAGGAACCGAAGGAATCATGATCGGCAACGTCATACGCACCCAGTTTCTGGAAGCCAGGGATTGGCCGTTCGGCAGCGCCCTGGCCATCGTGATGACGCTGGTCATATTGGTCCTGGCCTGGCTGGCAGCCTGGCTGGCGCGGGGGAAGGCGGACTATGGCTAGGTCCTCGCTCGCCTTGCTGGCGCTCGGCGGCATCCTCTATGCCTTCCTCTATGCCCCCCTGCTGGTGGTGGTGGCGTATTCCTTCAACGCCTCGCGCCTGAACGCCCAGTGGGTCGGCTTCACCTTGGACTGGTACCGCTCGCTGTTCGACGATGCCGAGCTGCTGGCGGCGGCGGCCAATTCGCTGCTGGTCGCCACGGGCTGCAGCCTGCTGGCCACGGTGCTCGGCACGCTGGCAGCGCTGGCGCTGTGGCGCCGCCGGCGGCCCTTGCTGAGTGCGCTGGCGTTGGGGCCGATTGCGGTGCCGGAGGTGCTGCTCGGGGTCAGCCTGCTGCTGGCCTTCGTGCTGCTGGAAGTGACCCTGGGGTTGCTTTCCATCACCCTGGCTCACGCGGTCTTTGCCATCGGCTTCGTAATGGTGGCGGTGCAGGCGCGACTGACCGCTGTCGATCCGGCGCTGGTCGAGGCGGCGCGCGATCTGGGGGCGAGTCCGTGGCAGGCGTTCCGGCGGGTCGTCCTGCCCTTGATCCTGCCCGGCGTGCTGGCCGGCGCGTTGATGGCCTTCACCCTGTCGCTGGATGATTTCGTGGTGAGCTTTTTCACTGCCGGCGCCGAGGCCTCCACGCTGCCGCTCAAGCTGTACGCCATGCTCAAGACCGGGGTTACCCCCAAGGTCAATGCTGTGTCCACGCTGCTGCTGCTGCTCACCATCAGTCTGATCATCTTGGCCCACCGGCTGACGCCGGAAATCCTCAGGCACGACAGGGGGGATACGCGATGAGAACGCTTGTGCTTGCACTCGGGTTGCTGGTTGCCGCACTGCCGGCGGCAGCGCAAAACCGGCTCCATCTTTACATTTGGAGCGATTACATCGCTCCCGATGTGATCGCTGCCTTTGAGTCCGAGTGCGGCTGCCAAGTGGTGCAAAGCCACTATGCCGACAACGAGGAGATGCTGGCCAAGCTGGCCGCCGGGGCGAAGGGTTATGATTTGATCGTTCCCAGCACTGAGGTGCTGGGCGGCATGATTAAGCAGAACATGCTGCAGCCGCTGGACAAGTCCAGGCTGCCCAACCTGGCCAACATCGAGATTGGTTTCCTCGACAACCCGGCCGACCCCGACGGCCGCTATTCCGTTCCCTATGCCTATACGGTCACGCTGATCGGCTATAACACGCGGAAGGTCGAGGAGCTAGGCATCGACCCGCACAGCTGGTCGGTGATCTTCGATCCCGCGGTGCTGCAAAAGATCAAGGGCCGGGTCACGGTGCTGGATAGTCCGCGCGAGCTGCTGGCAGCGGCCCTCATCTATCTGGGACACCCCGCCAATAGCCTGGATCCAGCCCACTGGAAGGAGGCGGCGGAGGTGATCCGCCAGGCCAAGCCATATTGGGCCGCCTTCAATGCCGCCAGCTACATGCGGCAGCTGGCGGCAGGCAGCATCTGGGTGGCGCACGCCTACTCCAGCGACATCTTCCAGGCGCGCGAAGAAGTGCGCCAGGCTGGGCGCGGCTTCGACATCGGCTTTGCTCTGCCGCGCGAAGGGGCGCTGGTGGGAATGGACAATCTGGTGATTCACCGCGACGCGCCGAGGCCGGACTTGGCTCACCAGTTCATCAACTTCGTGCTCGACGGCCGGCAGTCGGCGCAGCTGACCAACCTGATCGGTGCCGGCAATCCCAACCGGGCGGCGCGGCCCTACATCCGGCCGGACATCCTGGAGATCAGTGCCATTTTCCCGGATGCGGAGACTCTGCGGCGGCTGCAGGTGCCGGAGGAGCTGCCCTCAGCACGAGAGCGTCGGGCGCTCAGCCGCTGGTGGACTGAGGTCAAGGCGCGGTAGTGGTCGCTCCGTTCGGGGCGGCCGCCCGCGCCGGCTGGACAATTCCCAAGCGCGGGCCTATTCTGGCCTGCCCCGACAGGGCGGGCGGGCCGGCCTTCGGCCAGGCTCCGTGCCCGCCCCGCTGTCCGTCCCATGGAGCGTGTCCCGATGTAACGGACCAGAACCGCCATGACTTGATTCCTTAGCAAGGCTTCAAGCTCAGGCTTCCACCAACAGCCGCTCAATAGCGGGCGGTCGCGGACAGGCAGCAAGCCGCGCCGAGATCGAGAACGGGTGGGCCCTGTAAAGACCTGGCAGCGAGAGAACTTTTTGCCCCGCTCCTGGTCACACAGGTGAGCCCTCTCGATACGCGGCTGCTTGCGCCTGTTTGACCAGTTTTGGTTCCGGTGTAGAATGTGCGACCGCGTTGACAGGTCTGACGGCTTCTCGATCAACCCGATGAAGGTGGTTTCCGACTGCCGATGATGAGGTAGTTGCGCGCGGTTTTATGGAGCCCCTCCGGCTGCGGGCGCAGGTGCGCTGCGGCGGGAGGCGTTGCGGGATGGGCCACAGGCCCATTTTTTGTTTTTGCGTCGGCGGATGATGAGCCGGATCGAACAGGAATTGATGGAATTGCTGGAGCCCGCAGTGGCGGCGATGGGGTGCGAGCTAATCGGTATCATTTACCGCGGCAGCCCCAAAAACGCCCTGCTGCGGCTGTATATCGACAAGCCCGGTGGCGTCGATCTCGATGATTGCACCCGCGTAAGTCATCATGTCAGCGGGGTGCTCGATGTCGAAGATCCGATTCGCACTTCCTATACCCTGGAGGTGTCGTCGCCAGGCCTGGATCGACCGATTTTCAAGCCGAGCGACTACAATCGGTTCGCCGGCGAGCGAGTGAGATTGCGCCTGCAGCCGCCCCTGGACGGTCGGCGCAGGCTGGCCGGCGTGCTGCGCGGATTGCGCGGCGACATGGTCGTGGTCGAAGAAAACGGAATCGAAATCAACGTGCCGCTGAGCCAGATTGACAAGGCCAATCTGGAGCTTGAGGCCTGATTCCACAGGTAGGGACGGGAAAATGAGCAAAGAGATCCTGTTGGTTGTGGAAGCCATGTCCAATGAAAAGGGCGTGGATAAAGGCGTCATTTTTGAGGCCATCGAGTCCGCTTTGGCGTCGGCGACCAAAAAGCGGTATGTGGACGAAGAAATCGATGCCCGTGTCACGATCGACCGTCGCACCGGCGAGTACTCGACCTACCGGGTCTGGCACGTGATTGCCGATGACGCCGAACTCGAGCTCCCAGGGCAGCAGATCAGGCTCAGCGAGGCGCGCAAGAAGCGCGCCGACGTCGACGTAGGTGACACCATTGAGGAGCTGATGGAGTCGGTGGAGTTTGGTCGCATCGCGGCGCAGACGGCCAAGCAGGTCATCCTGCAGAAAGTCCGCGAGGCCGAGCGCGGCAAGATCGTTGAGGCCTACAAGAGCCGCAAGGGCGAGCTGCTGACCGGCGTGGTCAAGCGGGTCGAGCGCGGCAACGTGATTCTCGATCTGGGCAATAATGTAGAGGCCCTCATCGCCCGCGACGAGATGATTCCGCGGGAGGCCGTGCGCAGCGGCGATCGTCTGCGGGGTTGGCTGAAGGACGTGCGCCCGGAGCCGCGCGGCCCGCAGCTGTTCATCAGCCGGACGGCGCCGGAGTTCTTGATCGAACTGTTCAAGATCGAGGTGCCGGAGGTCGGCCAGGGGCTGGTGGAGATCATGGGCGCTGCCCGCGATCCCGGCCAGCGGGCCAAGATCGCGGTGCGCTCGCTGGATCCCCGCATCGATCCGGTGGGCGCTTGCGTCGGCATGCGCGGCTCGCGCGTGCAGGCGGTCTCTAACGAGCTCGCTGGCGAGCGCATCGACATCATCCTGTGGGACGAGAACCCGGCCCAGTTCGTCATCAACGCCATGGCGCCCGCCGAGGTGCAGTCCATCGTCGTCGACGAGGACCGCCGCAGCATGGACGTGGCGGTGGCGGAGGAGCAGCTGTCGCAGGCGATCGGCCGCGGTGGTCAGAACGTGCGGTTGGCCAGCGAGCTGACCGGCTGGGAGCTGAACGTGATGACGGTTAGCGAGGCCGAGGCCAAGAGCGAAGCCGAAGCCCGGGAACTGCGCGAGCTGTTCATGAAGGCCCTGGATGTCGACGAGGAGATTGCCAACATCCTGGTGCAAGAAGGTTTCTCCAGCATCGAGGAAGTCGCCTATGTGCCCGCGGCCGAGCTGCTGGAGATCGAAGAGTTCGACGAGGGTATCGTCGAGGAGCTGCGCAGCCGTGCGCGCGACTATCTGGCCACCAGGGATGCCAAGCTGCAGGAGCTCGGCAGGGTTGCCGATGACCTGCGCAACATGGAAGGCATGGACGATCAGCTGCTGGAAGCGCTGGTCAAGCACGGCATCCGCACCATGGAAGATCTGGCCGAGCAGTCCATCGACGATTTGCTGGGCGTCGGCGGGCTCGACGAGGAGCGGGCGGCGGCGCTGATCATGAAAGCGCGAGAACCCTGGTTCGCGGACCAGGGCGGCGATGCCTGACGACATACGGCAAGAACTGAACAGAACCCGAGCAGAAGGCCGGTGCTGCTGGCCAGAGACGGGGGAGAAGTGATATGGCGGAAGTGACAGTACAAGAGTTTGCGGATCAGGTCGGAATTCCGGTCGAACGCCTGCTGACGCAGCTGAGCGAAGCAGGCCTGGGCGAGCGGAGCGCGGACGCCATGCTGACCCTCGACGACAAATCTGCGCTGCTGGCCTATCTGCGTCAGGCGCGTGAGGCGCGGACGCCCGAAGATGGCGCCCCCTCTAAGATCACCTTGACTCGCAAAAGCCATAGTCAGCTGAAGCTGCCGGCAACCAGCACCGCGACCCGCGGACCACGGCAGACCCGGACGGTGTCGGTCGAAGTTCGGCGCCGCCGCACCTATGTGCACCGCAGCGTCGTCGAGGCCGAGGAGCTGCGGCGTGATGCCGAGCTCCTGGAAGAGGCGCTGCAGGAAGATTTGCGTCGTGCCGAGGAAGAATCCAGGCGGCGGGCCGAGGAAGAGGCGCGCCAGCGCGCTGAGGAGGAAGCGCGCCGTAAGGCCGAGGAAGAAGCGCGGCGCCAGGCCGAGGAGGCCGAGCGCGCTGCCCAGGCCGAAACGGCGGCGGAAGAGTCTGTCGAGGCGGAGTCTGCCGCGGCCGAGCCTGGTGAGGAGCCGCAAGCGGCTGTGGCCGAGTCGAAGGCCGAGGAGGCCGAGGCCGACGCGGAGTCCGAGAACCGTCCCGCGGCAGAGATCGACGAAGAGAAGCGGCGCGAGGAAGAGCGCGAGCGGCGACGCCTAGAGCAGGAGCTCAAGCGCGAGCGCGAAGCCGAGCAGCGCCAGGCCCGCAAGGCCGGCGGCAAGGGACGCAAGCAGCGCGCTGCGCTGTCCATCGGTGGCGATCGCCAGCAGGCCAGCGGCGATCGCCGCCGCCGCCGGGGCGCGGATGCCGGGCAGCAGCTGCAGCATGGTTTCGAGAAACCGGCTGCCCCGGTGGTGCGCGAGGTCACCATCCCGGAGGCCATCACCGTCGGCGATCTGGCGCAGAAGATGAGCATCAAGGCCGCTGTGCTCATCAAGGAGCTGATGAAGCAGGGGATCATGGCTACGATCAACCAGACCATCGACCAGGATACGGCGGTGTTGATCGTCGAGGAGCTTGGCCATAAGCCCAGGCCTGTCAGCGAGAGTGCGGTCGAGGAAGAACTGTTGCAGAGCTTCGAGCAGATCGATGGCGAGCCCAGGCCGCGGCCGCCGGTGGTCACCATCATGGGCCACGTCGACCACGGCAAGACCTCGCTGCTGGACTACATCCGCCGCACCAAGGTGGCGACCGGCGAGGCCGGCGGCATTACCCAGCACATCGGCGCCTACCACGTGAAGACGCCGGGCGGAGGGATCACCTTCCTCGATACGCCCGGCCACGAGGCCTTCACTGCCATGCGCGCCCGCGGCGCCCAGGTTACCGACATCGTGGTGCTGGTGGTGGCGGCCGACGACGGCGTCATGCCGCAGACCGAGGAGGCCATCAAGCATGCCCGGGCCGCCAACGTGCCGCTGGTGGTGGCGGTCAACAAGATCGACAAGCCCGACGTCGATCCCGACCGGGTGCGCCAGGAGCTGGCGAGCCGCGAGGTCATCCCCGAGGAGTGGGGCGGCGACGTCCAGTTCGTGAACGTGTCCGCCAAGACCGGCCAGGGCATTGATGAGCTGCTGGAGGCGATCCTGCTGCAGGCCGAGGTGATGGAGCTGAAGGCCATCGCCGAGGGGCCGGCCCGCGGCGTGGTGCTGGAGGCTAGCCTGGACCGCGGTCGCGGACCGGTTGCCACGGTGCTAGTGCAGCAGGGCGAGCTGAAGCGCGGCGACGTGGTCCTGTCTGGCAAGGAGTGGGGTCGGGTGCGGGCGCTGATCGACGAGACCGGCAAGCGGGTGGAGAAGGTCGGCCCGTCGATGCCGGTGGTGGTGCTGGGACTGTCCGGCGTGCCCAATGCCGGCGACGACATGCTGGTGGTGCCAGACGAGCGTAAGGCGCGGGAAGTGGCCCAGTACCGCTCCGGCCGTTCGCGCGACGTGCGGCTGGCGCAGCAGAAGGCCGCCAGCATGGACGACTTGTTCAACCAGCTGCAGTCCGAGGAGATCAACACCGTCAACCTGGTGATCAAGGCCGACGTGCAGGGTTCGGCCGAGGCGCTGCGGCAGTCCTTGACTGAGCTGAGCACGCCGGAGGTCCGGGTCAACGTCGTCTCGGCGGGCGTCGGCGCCATCAACGAGACCGACG
>Ga0079224_100000500_pt1 | contig 38915 bp, 33 predicted proteins | sample Stecom2015_FD_80414 | JGI IMG/M metagenome (GOLD analysis project Ga0079224, IMG submission 80414) | Agricultural soil microbial communities from Utah to study Nitrogen management - Steer compost 2015 | ecosystem: Environmental > Terrestrial > Soil > Agricultural land | place: USA: Utah... | reverse complement strand
TCTCCTCCGCGGAGGGCGCCTCCTCCCCCGGCTCGGACTCCTGGTCAGTGGCGGCGGGTTCCTGCGCCCCCTTGCCCCGGCCACGCCCCCGCCGGCCGCGCCGACGGGTACGGCGCCCCTCTCCCGGGGTGGTTTCCTCCGACTGGTCGGTCGACGCGGACGCGTCGGCCGACTCCTCGGCGGCGGGCTCCGCGGGCTCGACGGATTTCTCCGCCTCCGATGAGTCGGGCGCGGCGGCCGGCTCCTCCGCGGACCGGCGGGTCCGGCGTCGACGCCGCGGCGCTTCCGCCTCCGGCTCCGGCTCCGGTGCTGGTGGCGGAGGGGTGGGGGGCATGAACAGCACCGTGGAGGTGGGTTGCCGGGAAGGGGTCACCGGCTCCTGGGGCGGCGGAGGGGCGCCGAACGGCTGAATGGGCGATACAGGGGGCTCAGGCGGTCGGGCCGGCGGCGAGCCTCCGGAGGTTTCTACCCCGCCCTCAGTCGGCGACTCCCCGACCGGGGTGGTCCGCTCCTCACTCGCGGCGGGTGGTTCTTCGGTCGACTTGTCCTCGCTCGCGGCGGGCTGCTCAGCCGCTGCCGCGTCGGACCGAGTGGATTTATCGTTACGCCGGGCCGATGGATCATCCGGCCCGGGTTCTGGCTGAATGGGGTCGGTGGCGGATGGTTCGGTTCCGCCAGTCGGCTCGTGCTCGAGCATCCGGGCAATCTCCAGTTCCGGCTTCCCCGGGCGCGGATTCCGTCCCGCCGGCACATGTTGCGATGCGCGGGAGGCGGCGATTCGCAGCCACGCAGGGTCGCCTCAGTTGTGGCCGGCAGCACGCCCACCCAACGGGGCCGACGGCTGCCGAAGTCGGAAAACCGATGACCGCCGGGCTGACTCGCGGAGCACGCCGCTCCACACATCTCAGCCAACCCGCTCGGCTGTCATCCCGCGCCGGTCCGCCGCCAGCGGATCGGCGATCTCCCCCTGCGCGGTGAGCGGCCCTTGGGCTAGCCGGGTCGCCCGGGCGGGCACCGGCGGAGTCAGGCCGGCCACCGCCTGCAGGCCGGACAGGATGTCATCGGGTCGAACGGACGGCGTCACCTGCCGCACGACACATTCAATTATCGCACACGGTACGTCATCAACCCCGGAAGGTACGGAGGCCGACCCGGTGGTGATCGCCACCACCGCGCCGCGTACGTCCACCTGGCGGCGGCCCTGCTTGGTCAGCCGCGCTACGGCCACCTCCTCGGCCGCCTCGAACGCGGCCACCGCCCGGGCCAGTTCCGCCGGCTCCACCCCCGGCAGCTCGATCCGCCAGCGGGAGGCGACCAGCCGCTCGGCCAGGCTGTCGGTGGTGGTGACGGTGACCGCCTCCACCACGTCCAGCCCCGGGGACAGGGCGGCGTCCAACGCGGTGGCGAGCTCCGCCGGATCCATCGGGGCCTGCAGGCCGAGCTCCACATACTCGGCCTCGCTGGCGACGCCGGTCGGTGCCGCGCTGGCGTAAGAGATCTTCGGATGCGGGGTGAAGCCCTGGGAGAACGCGACCGGGATGTTCGCCCGGCGTAAGGCCCGCTCCAGGGCACGGGCGAAGTCCCGGTGGGAGGTGAACCGCACCGGGCCCCGCTTGGCGTATCGGAGCCGCACCTTCTGCACCACCGGCGCCTGCCCACCCGGGGGCGTCGGTCGGGCTACCTTCCTGTTGATCGTCACGCTCCTCACACCGGAGTCACTGGCAGCAACTTACGGCCACTCGGACCGATCTGGATCTCGGTGCCCATGCTCGGGCACACCCCACAGTCGAAGCACGGGGTCCACCGGCAGTCATCCTGCTCCACCTCGGCCAGGGCGTCCTGCCAGTCCTGCCAGAGCCAGTCCTTGTCCAAGCCAGAGTCCAGGTGGTCCCACGGCAGCACCTCGTGCTCGTCCCGCTCCCGGGTGGTGTACCAATCCAGGTCCACGCCGTAAGCGGGCAGCACGGCCGCGGCCGCGTCCACCCACCGCTGGAACGAGAAGTGCTCGCTCCAGCCGTCGACCCGGCCGCCCTCCTCCCAGACCTTGCGGATCACCGCGGCCACCCGCCGGTCTCCCCGGGAGAGCAGGCCCTCGATCAGCGACGGCTCACCGTCGTGGTAGCGGAAGCCGATCGCCCGCCCCAGCGACCGGTCCGAGTTGATCGCCTGCTTGAGCAACTGCAACCTGCGGTCGATCACCTCTGGCGGAGTCTGACCGACCCACTGGAACGGGGTGTGCGGCTTGGGCACGAACCCACCGATCGACACCGTGCACCGGATGTCCTTGCTGCCGGTGGCTTCCCGCCCCGCCCGGATCACCTCGTGAGCAAGCCGGGCGATCTGCAGGACGTCCTCGTCGGTCTCGGTGGGCAGACCGCACATGAAGTACAGCTTCACGTGCCGCCAGCCGTTGGTGTACGCGGTGACCACGGTCCGGATCAGATCCTCCTCAGTGACCATCTTGTTGATCACTCGACGGATCCGCTCCGAACCCCCCTCCGGGGCGAACGTCAACCCGGTCCGCCGGCCGTTCCGCGACAGCTCCTTGGCCAGCTCGACGTTGAACGCATCCACCCGGGTGGACGGCAGCGACAAGCTGATGTTGGTGCCCTGGTAGCGGTCGGCCAGACCAGAGCAGATGTCCCCGATCTCGGAGTGGTCGGCCGAGGACAGCGACAGCAGCCCGACTTCGGAGAAGCCGGAGTTGGCCAAGCCATCGGCGACCATCTGTCCGATGGTGGTGATCGACCGCTCCCGTACCGGCCGGGTGATCATGCCGGCCTGGCAGAACCGGCAGCCCCGGGTACAACCGCGGAAGATCTCCACCGCGTACCGCTCGTGCACGGTCTCGGCCAGCGGCACCAGCGGCTTCTTCGGGTACGGCCACTGGTCCAGGTCCATGGTGGTGCGCTTGTGCACCCGGAACGGTACGTCCGGCCGGTTCGGCACCACCCGCTGGATCCGACCGTCGGGCAGGTAGTCCACGTCGTAGAACCGGGGCACGTACACCGCTTCGGTGCGGGCCAGCCGGGACAGCAGCTCCTCCCGCCCGCCCGGGCGCCCTTCAGCCTTCCACTGGCGCACGATCGCGGTGATCTCCAGCACCGCTTCCTCGCCGTCCCCGAGCACCACCGCGTCCAGGAACTCCGCGACGGGTTCCGGGTTGAAGGCGGCGTGCCCGCCGGCGATCACCACCGGATGGCGCTCATCCCGGTCGGTGGCGGTCAGCGGGATACCGGCCAGGTCTAGGGCGGTCAGCAGGTTGGTGTACCCCAGCTCGGTGGCGAACGAGACCCCGAGCAGGTCAAACGCGCCGACCGGCCGGTGGGCGTCGACCGTGAACTGCGGGACGCCGTGCTCCCGCATCAGCGCTTCCAGATCCGGCCAGACCGCGTAGGTGCGCTCCGCCAGCACATCCGGCTGCTCGTTGAGCACCTCGTACAGGATCTGGATCCCCTGGTTGGGCAAGCCGACCTCGTACGCGTCGGGGTACATCAGCGCCCAGCGCACCGCGGCGGTGTCCCAGCCCTTGACCTGGGCGCCCAGCTCGCCCCCCACGTACTGGATGGGCTTGCTGACCCGCGGCAGCAGCGGCTCCAGCCGGGGCCATACCGACTCGACGCTCTCGCTCATGCGTGCCCTCCTCCTCAAACCATCAGCCTAACGGCCGGACCGGGCCTCCCCCCACGGGTGGGCCCCGTCACCGCGCGTGATCATGAGCACGGGCACGCGTGCCCGGAACCAACCGCTGATCTCTTCCGGAAAACCCGCGAAAGCCTCGCCACCGTTCCCGCCCCGCCGCCCGACCGGACCGGTCCCTCAGGTGCGCTTCGGCGGGGCGTAGTGGCCGGTGTACTCCTGGCCGGTCAGGCGCTGGATCTCCTTCATGAGCTCATCGGTGTACGCCCGCTGCGAGGAGATGTCCTTCCCCCGGCCCTGCGGAGACAGGGGCTCCCCGAACCGAATCGTCACCCGCTTGCCCGGGGTGGGGAACCGCTGCCCGATCGGCTGCACCCGATCGGTGCCGATGATCCCCACCGGGACCACCGGCACCTCGGCCGCCACCGACAGCCGGGCGGTGCCGGTGCGGCCCCGGTAGAGCCGACCATCCGGGGAGCGGGTGCCCTCGGGGAAGATCCCGACCACCGCCCCCGACCGCAGCACCGGGATGGCCGCGTCCAGCGCGCCCAACGCGGCCCGGCCCCCCTCGCGATGCACCGGGATGGCGCCCAGCCCGCTCACCACCCCTTTGATGACCGCCCCCTTGAGGCCGGGCAGCTGGAAATACTCCGACTTGGCCCAGAAATGGACCTGGCGGGGCACGACCACCCCGAGAAACAGCTGATCCGCTACGGACAAGTGATTCGCGGCCAGGATCACCCCGCCCCGCGCAGGTACGTGCTCCAGCCCTGTCACGTGGATCCGCCAGCCGAGCCGCACCAGCGGCGCGACCGTCAGTTTCCCGGCTCGGTAGAGCAGGTCCACCCTGCGACCTCCCGCGTCGATGTCCGTCCGCTCGGAGCACCACCCGCCTCAAGCGGTGTCCCGACCGGTTGTCAGCGTACGAGAGGCCGCCGGGGCAGCGCCGGGGACCGCCCCCGACCGGCCGGGCTGGTTACCCGGCCGGTGAGGGGGCGGCGCCGAGCTGCTCCAGGAACGACATCGTGTCGAAGTAGACGTGGTGTTCGGTGATCCTGCCGTCCCGCACCGTGGCGAGATCGCACTCGCGGACCCGCATCTGCCGGCCGGTGGCCGGTAGGGTCCCGCCGTCGGACAGCGGTAGCGGCTGCTCGTGGGTGCCCACCATCCAGCCTTCATCGATCGCGGTGTCCCCGACCTCGTACTGATGCATCGGTTCGAACCGCACGTCCGGGAAAGCCTCGATGAACGGCCGCCAGTACGCCACGATGTCGTCCCGCCCCCGGATCTCCCCGGCGTCCGGCGTGACGATCACCGCGTGGTCCGCGTAGCAGTCGGCTACCGCCCCGGGATCACGCTCCTCGGTCACCGCCCGCGTCAACCGGTCCATGGTGCTCCTCGCGTCACCCATGGCCCCTCCCCGTCGTCGTGTCGGTACCTGCCGGCGTGCCACCACAGCTGATACCCGGCGGGCCGCACCCCGACACCCGACACCTGGGCGGTTGCCGTTCCCGTCCCGGGCCACCCGGGACGGGAACGGCAACCGTCAGTCAGACCCGGGCGACCGTCACCCGGACCGGCTCGGCGTCGCCGGCCTCGCCGGCGAACGCGTCCGCCCCGACCGGCCCGAACTCCATCTGCTCGGCCAACACTTCCCGGGCGACGAACTCCCGGTGGGCCCGGACCGCCTCGGTCACCTCGGGGGAGGCCTCCACCACCACCTGGATCCGGTCGGTGATGTTCAACCCCGCATCCCGCCGCGCCTGCTGGATCACCCGCACCACGTCCCGGGCCACCCCTTCGGCGGCGAGTTCCGGCGTCACTTCGGCGTCCAACTGCACCACCCCGCCGATCGACAACTGCGCGGTGTGCTCAGCGTCGCTGGCCACGTGGGTCAGCTCGTACTCGCCCTCCTGCAGGCGGACCCCGGCCGCCTCGGGCACCCCGTCCACCAGCCGCCAGTCGCCGGCCTTCACCGCCTTGATCACCTGCTGCACCACGCCGCCGACCCGGGGGCCCAGGGCCCGCGGCACCACCGTGAGCACCTGCCGGCTGTAGGCGGACACGTCACTGGTGAAGGTCACCTGCTTGACGTTGACCTCGTCGGCGATCAGGTTCGCGAACGGCTCCAGCGCGGCGGCGTCCGGCGTGGCCACAGTCAGCTTCGGCAGCGGCAGCCGCACCCGCAGCCCGTTGGTCTTACGCACCGACAGGGCCGCCGAGCACACCTCCCGCACCGCGTCCATGGTGGCCACCAGTTCGGGATCGGCCGGCAACGTATCGGCCTCCGGCCAGTCGGTCAGGTGCACCGACCGGCCACCGGTCAGCCCCCGCCACACCTCCTCGGTGGTCAGCGGCGCCAGCGGCGCCATCACCCGGCACAGGGTCTCCAGCACGGTGTAGAGGGTGTCGAACGCGTCGACGTCACCGGCCCAGAACCGGTCCCGGGAACGGCGGACGTACCAGTTGGTCAGCGCGTCCAGATAGGACCGTACCGTCTGGCAGGCACCCGAGATGTCGTACGCCTCCAGCTGGGCGGTCACCTCGGTCACCAGCGCGTGGGTCTTGGCCAGCACGTACCGGTCCAGTACGTGCTGGCTGTCGGTACGGAACTTCGCCTGATAGCCGTCGGCGTTGGCGTACAGCGAGAAGAAGTACCAGACGTTCCACAGTGGCAGCAGCACCTGCCGGACCGTGTCCCGGATCCCCGCCTCGGTGACCGACATGTCCCCGCCCCGCATCACCGGCGCGGACATGAGGAACCACCGCATCGCGTCCGAGCCGTACGAGTCGAACACCCCGTAGACGTCGGGGTAGTTACGCAGGCTCTTGGACATCTTCCGCCCGTCGGCGCCCAGCACCATCCCGTGCGCCACACAGTTGCGGAACGCCGGCCGGTCGAACAGCGCGGTCGCCAACACGTGCAGGGTGTAGAACCAGCCCCGGGTCTGGGCGAGGTACTCCACAATGAAGTCACCCGGGTAGTGGTGCTCGAACCATTCCCGGTTCTCGAACGGGTAGTGCACCTGGGCGAACGGCATCGACCCGGACTCGAACCAGCAGTCCAGCACCTCCGGCACCCGCCGCATCATCGACTTGCCGGTCGGGTCGTCGGGGTTGGGGCGGACCAGCTGGTCGATGCCGGGCCGGTGCAGGTCGGTGACCTTCACCCCGAAGTCCCGCTCCAGTTCGGCCAGTGACCCGTACACGTCCACCCGCGGATACTCCGGGTTGTCGGACTTCCACACCGGGATCGGCGAGCCCCAGAACCGGTTCCGGCTGATCGACCAGTCCCGGGCGTTGGCCAGCCACTTGCCGAACGAGCCGTCCTTGACGTGCCCGGGGATCCAGTTGATCTGCTGGTTCAGCTCCAGCATCCGGTCCTTGAACTTGGTGACCGCCACGAACCAGCTCGACACCGCCTTGTAGACCAGCGGGGTCTCACACCGCCAACAGTGCGGGTACGGGTGCACGTACGCCTGCTCCCGTAGCAGCACTCCGCGCTCCTGCAGCTGGCGCAGCAGCGGCCGGTTGGCCTCGAACACCTGCATCCCCTCGAGCGGGGGCGCGATAGCGGTGAACCGGGTGTGGTCATCCACGGTCAGCACGGTCGGGATACCGGCGGCGGTGCAGACCTCGTGGTCGTCTTCACCGTGCGAAGGGGCCACCTGCACGATCCCGGTACCGTCCTCGGTGGAGACAAAGTCCGCGCCCAGCACCGTGAACGCGGCCGGCACGTCGGCCATCTGCTCCACCAGGAAGTCGAAGATCGGGGTGTAGCGGCGCCCCAGCAGCGCCTCGCCCTTCACCGTGCCCAGGTGCCGGGCCTCCCCCAGCTCCGGCTCGTACGCCTCCCGGCGCGCCTCGGCCAGCACGTACCGGTGGCCGTCGGTGTGCTCCAGCACCGCGTAGTCGACCTCCGGGTGCACCACCAACGCCAGGTTGGGCACCAGGGTCCACGGCATGGTGGTCCAGGCCAGCAGCCGGACCGGACCCCGCACCAGCTCGGGGGCGGAGTCGTCCGGGTGCAGCGCGAACCAGACCGTGGCGGACGGGTCGGTGCGGTCCCGGTAGGTGCCTTCGTCCATCCGGGTCTCGGTGTTGGACAGCGGGGTCTCGCAGCGCCAGCAGTACGCCAGCACCCGGAACCCTTCGTAGATCAGACCCTTGTCGTAGAGGGTCTTGAACGCCCACATGACGCTCTCCATGTAGTCCAGGTCGAGCGTCTTGTAGTCGTTGTCAAAGTCGACCCACCGGGCTTGCCGGGTCACGTACCGCCGCCACTCCTGGGTGTACGCGAGCACGGAGGTGCGGCACGCTTCGTTGAACTTGTCGACCCCCATCTTGAGGATCTCCGCCTTGGTGGAGATGCCGAGCTGCTTCTCCGCCTCCACCTCCGCCGGCAGACCGTGGGTGTCCCAGCCGAACCGCCGCTCTACCCGCCGGCCCCGCATGGTGTGGAAGCGGGGCACCACGTCCTTGACGTAGCCGGTGAACAGGTGCCCGTAGTGGGGCAGGCCGTTGGCGAACGGTGGGCCGTCGTAGAAGACGTACTCGTTGCTGCCCTTCTCACCTGCGGGGCGCTGGGAGACACTGGCCTGGAAGGTGCCGTCCTCCTCCCAGTAGGCCAGCACCCGCTCCTCCATCCGCGGCAGGTCAGGGCTTGCGGGTACGCCCGTGGCAGCAGGGTCGTGCAATGGATAGGCCATTGGTGGTCGCACTCCTCGCGGTGTCTCGCCCTGGGTGCGAGGACGAGCGCGCACGCGCCCGCGGTACCACCTCGCTTGCCCGGCGCACCGCGCCGGACCACTCATTGCCGGCTGTGACGGGCCGGACCCGTCCGGTTCTACTCAGGCCTGACAGGCCCTTTCTTCCGGAGGCTCGCCGGTGATGGCCGGGTCGTCGCCTGTGCCCTTGAGATTAGCGCACCACAGGAGGGGCAGCGACCAACTATCCATTCCCCGCGTTCCGTGTCCGTCGGCACCGGAGCGCCTCGAGGAGGGAGCCGCATCCGGCGCCCCCGCACCTCTTACGTAACACAGGTCACACCGGTACTCGTCACATCCGCCGCCTGCGCCCCGTCGTACGGGGTGACGGTCCTGCGAGGTACGGAGGTGACGGATGTCCCAGCGGATGTCAGTAGCGGAGGTTGCGCCCGAGGGCTTCCACGCGGTACTGCAACTGGAGCAGTACGTGCGGAAGGCGGTCGACCCGAAGGTGTTGGAGTTGGTCAAGCTCCGCGCGTCGATGCTCAACGGCTGCGCGTTCTGCGTGGACATGCACAGTCAAGACGCGCTGGCCAACGGCGAATCCAGTCGGCGGCTGTTCGCGGTGGCCGCGTGGCGGGAGGCGCCGTTCTTCACCGCCCGGGAGCGCGCCGCCCTGGCGCTGACCGACGAGGTGACCCGGCTGGGCGAGGCCGGGGTTACCGACCAGACCTGGGAGGAGGCGCGGAAGGTCTGGTCGGAAGAGGAGATCGCCCACCTGCTGCTGGCGATCGCCACCATCAACGTGTGGAATCGCCTCGCCGTGGCGACCCGGATGGCGCCCCCGACCGCGTAACCAGCGTGGAACCGGTACGCCCGGTGGAGATTCCCGCGGCCGGGACCTCCACCGGGCCCGACCCGGTCTCGCGTACCGGCCGATTGCGCACCGGAGCCGGTCAGGCCTGGTCGGGGAACCAGAGGGCGATCTCCCGCTTGGCGCTGTCCGGGGAATCCGACGCGTGGATGAGGTTCTCGCGGTTGGACAGCGACAGGTCACCGCGGATGGTGCCCGGCGCCGCCTTCCGACCGTCGGTCGCCCCGCACATCGCCCGGACCACCTCGATCGCGCTGTCCCCGGAGACGATCATGGCCACCAGCGGCCCGGCGGTCATGAACTCCCGCAGCGGCGGGTAGAACGGCTTGTCCACGTGCTCGGCGTAGTGCTGGTCGGCCAGTGCGCCATCCATGGTGCGCAGCTGCATCGCCTCGATCACCAGCCCCTTGCGCTCGATCCGGCTGATGATCTCACCAATCAGCCCCCGGCGCACCGCGTCGGGCTTGATCAGTACGAGTGTGCGCTCACCGTGGGACACGCCGCCTCCCGCTTGTCGAGACTCTCCGGCGACGGCCAGCCTAGCGGACCGCGCTAGCGCAGCCGCGCACGACTACGCTATGCGGAAGCAGACATCTGGGCCGAAAGGAGCACGCGTGACCGGCAGACAATCCCGGTACGTCCTCGTACGTCAGGCGCTCACCGGTATCTTCGCCTTCGGCGGTCTATTCGTGCTCTGTTACGGCCTGGGCAGTGGCAGCCAGGCGGTTCTGGTGCTCGGGGGCGCGCTGCTGGTGGTGGCGGGGGGCACCCGGCTGTGGTTCAGCGGGCTGCGCCGCCCACCGCGGCAGTGGCTACGCGGCACCGGCCAGGTGATAGAGGTATCCGCGCCTCCGGTCGAGTTCCGGTACGGGCGGTGTTCGCTACGGCTGGTGGTGGAGGCCCCGGGTGTGGTCGGGGAACAGGTGACCGTGCACGAGTCACGGGTGCCGGTGGAGGTCTGGCCTCGGCCGGGTCAGCTGCTGCCGCTGCAGGTAGCCGCCGACAACATCCGGAAAGTGCGGGTGCTGTGGCAGGAAATCAATCCGGTGGAGGCGACCGCCTCGCCGGCCGCTACCCCACCGGTCACCGCGATTCCGGGGGAGACGCCGCCGGAAGCGCGCTCCGCCACCGCCTCGTCGGCGAGCGGGGCGCCCTCGCTCACCACACCGATCGACTTCGACCTGGATGACCCGCCCGGGCCGCTGACCCCCGGGGCGGTGACCCCGCCGCCGCGTTCCCCGGCCCCGGTCGAGTCGGCCACCACGCCGGACGAGCCCGCGCCGACAGACGAGTCCGCGGAGGAGGAGGCGGCGCTGGCGGCGGAGGAGGCCGTCCCGGGCCGCCCCGACCGCGACGACCAGCCCGGCGCCGCGCCGGCGGAGGACCTCCCCCGGGTGCTGCCCCGGCCCCGCCCCAGTCCTCCGGAACGGGCCGCTGCGGCGTCGTCCGTCACCGATCCGGCCGACCCACGTGACTTCCACAGCCTCGGGGTCACCGTGCTGGTCTCCGACCTCGCGCGGTCGGTCGCCTTCTACCGGGACACCCTCGGCCTCACCGAAGTGGACAGCGGCGAGGAGGCGAGCGTGCTCGCCTCCGGCGCCACCCGGCTGGTCCTGCGGCAGGCCACTGACCTGGGTGCGGTCAAACTCCGGCTGGTCCACCTCAACCTGGAGGTGGATGACATCGACGCCACTTATGCCGCGCTGAAGGCCGACGGAGTGCGCTTCACCTATCCGCCCCGGGTGACCAACCGGACCACTCGCCTGGAGCAGTGGGCGGCGGCGTTCCGGGACCCGGACGGCCACGGCATCGCCCTCACCCAGTGGCGCCCGGTCAGTACGTCAGCGTCGTCGGCCTGAGCCGCCGTCCGCCCGCCATTCCACCCCGTTCGGCCCGGTCTCGCGAAAAATTGTCGAGCTGCCCGGTCTGCACCGTAGTTCCAGTAGAGCGCCTGGCTCGACATCGCGAACCGCCCACGAGGCCGACTACGGAAAGGAGCGTTCCTTGACGGGCACCATGCAACTGGTCACGGACAGGGAGGTCGTGCGGTGGTCGCTGCCACGCTGATACCCCCCGCCGCTCCGGCTCACGCCACCACCGCCCCGATCTCGGAGGCCACGTTCGGGGATCTCTGCCACTGGTTCACGCCACCCCACCGGCGACACCTGACCGCCTCCCCCACTTCGACCCGGGAGCTGATCCACACCGGACTGCGCGACCTCCAGACGTGCTCTCGCCCCGCACACCTCAGCGAGATCCCGGCCACCAGCTTCTCCCTACTGGACGCCTGGCAGCACCTCGACGCTACGCGACCGTTCGCACCCGGTGCCCCTCCCAGGGCACGGGTGTAATACCACCGGGGACTACTCCGGACCCACACCGGTCGAGGCGCATCACCACCTCGGTGACGTAGGGCGACCGCGCGGGGCGGGCGGACGTTCGCCGACGGGGTGCGGCACCTCGACGGCATGGTCCGGGCGCGCTATCCCGCCTCCTTCTCCGGGCTGCCCCGGTGCGTCTTCGTCGAGTGGTCGCCGTCGACGACCCGGGTCTACCGGTTCTTGACCAGCAGGCGGCGAGCGTCGGCGACCGTGACCACCGAACCGGTGATCAGGACCCCTACCCCACCCAGCTCCTCGTCGAGATCCTCTTCGGCCAAGGCGACCGCGTGCTCGATCGCGTCCGGTAGGTCCCGGGCCACCGACACCCGGTCCTCTCCATAGATCAAGCCCGCTACCGCACCCAACGCCCGCGGCGACATCGACCGGCTGCTGCTGTTGCGGGTCACCACGATCGCGTCGGTCACCGGCTCGAGCAGTTCCAGCAACCCGGCCGCGTCCTTGTCCTGGAACATCGCCACCACCGCCACCAGGCGCCGGAACGCGAACTCTTCCTGCAGCGCGGTGACCGTGGCGGCCATCCCGTGGGGGTTGTGGGCGGCGTCCAGCAGGATGGTCGGCGCGGTCCGCACCCGTTCCAACCGTCCCGGGGTGGTCACCTGGGCGAACCCTTCCCGGACCACGTCCGCATCCAACGCCCGGCCGGGGCCGGCCCCCAGGAACGCCTCGACCGTGGCCAGCGCGACCGCCGCGTTCTGCGCCTGGTGGGCCCCGTGCAGGGGCAGGAAGACCTCCTCGTACGTGTCTCCCAGCCCCTGCAGGGTGAGCACCTGGCCCCCGACCGCCAGGGTGCGCCGCAGCACCCCGAACTCGTCGCCTTCCCGGGCGATGGTCGCCCCGACCTCCGCGCAGCGCTCCAGGATCGCCCGGGCCGCCTCCTCCGGTTGGGCGGCGGTGACCACGGTGGCGCCGGGGTGGATGATGCCCGCCTTGGCGTACGCGATGTCGCTGAGCCGGTCTCCCAGCCACTCGGTGTGGTCCAGCCCGATCGGGGTCAGGACACATACCCCGGCGTGCAGCACGTTGGTGGAGTCCTCCGCGCCACCGAGCCCTACCTCCACCACCGCGACGTCCACCGGGGCGTCCGCGAAGGCCGCGAACGCCAGCGCGGTGGTCATGTCGAAGTAGGTCAGCGACTCCGGGCTGCGGGTGTCGATCAGGTCGGCCAGCGGGGCCACCTCGCGGTAGGTGGCCACGAACCGCTCCTCGTCCACCGGCTCCCCGTCCAGGCTGATCCGTTCCCGGACCGTCTCCAGGTGGGGGCTGGTGTACCGGCCGGTCCGCAGCCCGTGCGCCCGCAGCAGCGAGTCGACCATCCGGGCGGTGGAGGTCTTGCCGTTGGTGCCGGTGAGATGGATCGACGGGTACGTCCGATGGGGCGCACCCAGCAGGTCGAGCAGCTCCTCGATCCGACTCAGGTCGAACACCATCCGGGTGAAGCCGCGCTCAGCGAGCTCCGCCTCGACCTGGGCGAACTCCTCCGCGGTGGTCATGCCACCCTCCGCTGTCCGGCTCACGACTCTGGCAGGGCGGCGAGGGCGGCGTCGATGCGGGCCAGTTCCGCCTCGGCGGTCGCCAACCGCTGCCGCACCTTGGCCACCACCTCCTCCGGGGCCTTGGCGAGGAAGCCCTCGTTGCTCAGCTTCGCCCGGCACCCGGCCGCTTCCTTCTCCGCCGCGGCCCGGTCCTTGGTCAGGCGGGCCCGTTCCGCCGCGACATCGATCGCGCCGCGGGTGTCCAACGCCACCGTGACCTGGTCGGTGACGGCGAGCGTGCCGGTAGCGGTGAACCCTTCGCCTGGCTGGTCCAGCCGGGCCAGCGACCGGATCAGCGGCTCGTGGTCGCTGATGCCGGCCTCCGCCAGACCGTGCAGCTGGGCCGCCACCCGCTGCCCCGACCGCAGCCCCTGGTCGGCGCGGAACCGGCGCACCTCCGTGACCACCTTCTGCAGCGTGGCCACCTCGGCCTCGGCCGCCGGGTCCTGCCAGCGCGGGTCAGCGGTCGGCCAGTCCGCGATCATCACCGACTCCCCGCCGGTCAGCGCCGTCCACAGCTCGTCGGTGACGAACGGGATGATCGGGTGCAGCAGCCGCAGCAGCTGGTCCAGCACGTGCCCCAGCACCCGCCGGACCGGCTCGGCCGCGGCCGGGTCGTCCCCGGTGAGCACCGGCTTGGACAGCTCCAGATACCAGTCGCAGACGTCGTCCCAGGCGAAGTGGTAGAGCAGGTCGCAGACCTTGGCGAACTCGAACGCCTCGAACTGCGCGTCCACCTCGGTGATCACCTGCTGCAGCCGGGACAGGATCCACCGGTCCACCGCGGTGCACTGCGACGGCTCCGGCAACGGCCCGTTGGTGTGGGCGCCGTGGAGCAGGGCGAACCGGACCGCGTTCCACAGCTTGTTGCAGAAGTTACGGGAGCCGGCGCACCACTCCTCGCTGACCGGCACGTCGCTGCCCGGGTTGGCGCCGCGGGCCATGGTGAACCGGGTGGCGTCGGCACCGTAGCGCTCGATCCAGTCCATCGGGTCGATCACGTTGCCGAACGACTTCGACATCTTCTTGCCGTGCTCGTCCCGCACCATGCCGTGCAGCGCCACCACCCGGAACGGCACCGCGTCCTCGGGGGCCCGGTCCTTCATCGCGTACAGCCCGAACATCATCATCCGGGCCACCCAGAAGAACAGGATGTCGTAACCGGTCACCAGCACGCTGGTGGGATAGAACTTGCGCAGGTCCGGGGTGTCCTCCGGCCAGCCGAGGGTGGAGAACGGCCACAGCGCCGAGGAGAACCAGGTGTCCAGCACGTCCTCGTCCTGGCGCCAGCCCTCCCCGGTGGGGGGCTCCTCCCCGGGGCCGACACAGACCATCTGCCCGTCCGGGCCGTACCAGACCGGGATCCGGTGCCCCCACCACAGCTGGCGGGAGATGCACCAGTCGTGCATGTTGTCGACCCAGTCGAAGTACCGCTTGGTCATCTCCGGGGGCTCGATCCGCACCCGACCGTCCCGGACCGCGTCCCCGGCCGCCTTGGCCAGCGGCCCGGTCCGCACGAACCACTGCAGGGACAGCCGGGGCTCCACCACCGTGTCGCACCGGGAGCAGTGCCCCACCGCGTGCACGTACGGGCGCCGCTCGGCCACGATCCGACCCTGTTCCCGCAGCGCCGCCACGATCGCCGGCCGGGCCTCGAACCGGTCCAGGCCCTCGAACGGCCCGGAGGCGGTGATCACACCCCGCTCGTCCATGATGGTCAGACTGGGCAGCCCGTGCCGCTGACCGATCTCGAAGTCGTTCGGGTCGTGGGCGGGGGTGACCTTCACCGCGCCGGTGCCGAACTCGGGGTCCACGTGGTCGTCGGCGACGATCGGCACCCGCCGCCCGGTCAACGGCACCTCCACCTCGGTGCCGATCAGGTGCCGGTACCGGTCGTCGTCCGGGTGCACCGCCACCGCGGTGTCCCCGAGCATGGTCTCGGCCCGGGTGGTCGCCACCACGATCGACCGGTCACCGTCGCCGTACCGGATCGACACCAGCTCGCCTTCGTCGTCCTGGTGCTCGACCTCGATGTCGGAGAGCGCGGTCATGCACCGCGGGCACCAGTTGATGATCCGTTCAGCTCGGTAGATCAGGCCGTCGTCGTACAGCCGCTTGAAGATGGTCTGGACCGCCAGCGACAGGCCCTCGTCCATGGTGAATCGCTCGCGGCTCCGGTCCACCGAGTTACCGAGCCGGCGCATCTGCCCGGTGATCATGCCACCGGACTCCTCCTTCAAGCGCCGGACCCGCTCCACGAACCGTTCCCGGCCCAGGACGTGTCGGGACAGGCCCTCCGCCGCCAGTTGCCGCTCCACCACGTTCTGGGTGGCGATCCCGGCGTGGTCCATGCCAGGCAGCCACAGTGCCTCGTACCCCTGCATCCGGCGGCGGCGAGTGATCGCGTCCTGGATGGTGTGGTCCAGCGCGTGGCCCATGTGCAGGGAGCCGGTTACGTTCGGCAGCGGGATGACGATGGTGTGCGGGGGCTTGTCGCTGTGGGCGTCGGCGGTGAAGTAGCCAGCCTCGAGCCACTGCGCGTACCGGCGCTCTTCGACCTGGCTCGGCTGGTAGGCCGACGGCAGGGTTGTCATCTCGCTCACCCGGCAAGTCTACGAATCCGCCTCCCGCGGGTCACACCGGTTATCCCTTCGGCGTGCCCTGGAGGCGGGAAGCATCTCTTACGGGACAGAACCTACGGAAACGCCCTGCGGCTGACTATTCCCCGCCGCGGAGCACCCGCGTGGGCGCAGGGCGTGACAGAGTTGGCAGAGTGAAGGGTACCCAGCTGGCCCAGGATGCGCTACTGAACCTGCTGCTGCCGTTCTGGCAGGTGGCGATCGGGGTGTGCGTGCTGGCGGCGGTGGTGGTGGCCGGGATCCGGCTGCTGGCGCGCGGGCCCTCCCGGGTGACCACCGCCCTGCTGATCACGGGTGGGGCGGTGCTGGGGATCTGCGCGCCCGGGGTGATGCTGGAGCGGCTCTGATCCGCCTGTCCGCGAAAAATCGGCTGGCCACCGGTCAGAGCCGGCGGTGGGCGAGGCTCGGCAGTTCCGCCCGGATCTGGGCCAGCCGGGTGAAGTCCAGGTCGGTGACGGTCACCCCGATCTGGTCCGGCGCCTGCGCCAGCACCGTCCCCCAGGGGTCGACCACCAGGCTGCGGCCGTAGCAGGTACGCCCCGGGTCGTGGTCGCCGATCTGGGCCGCGGCCAGCACGTAGCACTGGTTCTCGATCGCCCGGGCGCGCAGCAGCACCTCCCAGTGGTCCCGGCCGGTGTGCAGCATGAACGCCGCCGGCACCACCAGCACCTGCGCACCGGCGGCCACCAAGCGTCGGTACAGCTCCGGGAACCGGAGGTCGTAGCAGATGGACAGGCCCACCAGCACGCCCTCCACCTCGACCACCACGGTCTGCTCCCCGGGGGCCACCGACCGCGATTCGTGGAAGGAGACTCGGCCGGGGATCTCCACGTCGTACAGATGGATCTTCCGGTACGCGGCGGCGAGCGCGCCGGTGCGGTCGAACACCGGGGAGGTGTTGTAGATCCGGTCCGGGTCCGGGCCGATTTCGCGGAACGACCCGCCCACCACCCACATCTGGTGCGTGGCCGCGGCCTTGGCCAGTGCGGTGGCGTACGGGCCGTCGATCGGCTCCGGGGCCGGAGCCTGGGCGGCCGGGCCGAGATAGTCGGTGTACTCCGGCAGCACCGCCAGATCCGCCCCGGCGGCCGCGGCCCGGTCGAGCAACTCGAGCGCGGTGGCGAGGTTGGCGGCCCGGTCGGTACGGGAGTTGAGCTGGCAGACGGCGACCCTCATGCCGGCCAGCCTACGGCCCGCGCCACCCGGTGCAACGGGCGGCGCGGTCAGGAGGCGGTCAGCACCAGCGCCGCGGCGGCCAGCCCCAGCCCCAGCAGCTGCGTGCCCCGGACCCGCTCCCGGTCCACTGGCAACGCCAGCAGGACGGTGCTGGCCGGGTAGAGCGAGGCGAGCACCGCGACCAGGCTCAGGTGGCCGTCCATCGCGGCCAGCAGGAACAACACGTTGCCGGTCAGGTCAAGGGTGCCGGCGAGCACCGCCCACACCAGCTCGGTCCGCGGTAGCCGCCAGTCGAGTCCACGCCGCGCGAGCAGCAGCAGGCCGAGCGGGATCGAGCTGAGCCGGGCCCCCACCAGCACCCACAAGCCACTGTCGGGGTGGGCCTGACCAACGATGATGAAGAAGATCCCGAACATGGTGCCCGCCAGTAACGCCAGCCCGACCAGCCGGCCGATGCGGGACTGGATCCGCGCCGAGCCGGATGGCCCGGCGCTGACCAGCCCGATCGCGCCGATCGCGCAGGCTGACCCGAGCAGGCCGAGCGGGTGCAGGCCGCCGTCGGTCACCAGGCCGACCAGGAGCGGCACCACCGCGGCGGTCACCGCGGTGACCGGGGAGACCACCACCATCGCGCCGCCGGCCAGTCCGCGGTAGAGCAGCAGCACCCCGACCAGCCCGGCCGCCCCCGCGACCATGCCCCAGCCGAGGTCGGCCACGCGGGCGACCCCGGGGATCGCCAGCAACCCGACCGCCAGCAAGGGCAGGGCCGCCAACTGCGAGATCACGGTGACGGTCAGGGCGTGGGCGCGCTGGGCGCCTTTCCCACCGCAGAAATCCGACGTGCCCCATACCAGGGCAGCGCTTGTGGCGAGGAGAATAGGGGTCACCATTGGTATGTAACACAATATTGACCGTAAAGGACAATGTGTTGACCGACACATCGGCGAGACGGGTCGGGGAGGTCACCGCGGTGGTGGCCGCGCAGGTGCGGGCGCTCCGGACCAGTCGTGGCTGGTCACTAGACGAACTGGCCGGCCGGTCCGGAGTCAGCAAAGGCATGGTGGTGCAGGTAGAAAGCGGCCGCACCAACCCCAGCGTGGGCACGCTCACCCGGATAGCGGACGCCTTCGGCGTGACCGTGGCCCGGCTACTGGAGCCGGCCCCCGAACGCCCGGTCCAGGTCACCGACGCCGACGCCGCCCCACTCCTGTGGCGGGGCCAACACGGCGGGCTCGCGCGGTTGCTCCGAGGGATGAACGAGCCGGACTTCGTCGAGCTGTGGGAGTGGCAGCTCGCCCCCGGGGACCGGCACGACTCCCCCAATCATGCCCCCCGCACCCGGGAGGTGCTCCACGTGCTGACCGGGGAGCTCGCGGTGACCGTGGCGGGAACGGAATATCGGGCGTCGGCCGGCCAGACCATCGACTTCCGCGCCGACCGGCCCCACAGCTATCACAACCCTGGCACAGCCCGGACCCGGCTGCTCATGGTGGTGGTGATGCCGCCGGGCGAATGGGACCGACGCACCAGCGGATACGAGTGACCGCGGCGGCCCGCCACCTCGCCGACCACCGGCCCCGGGCCGGTCACGCCACCCGTCGGGACTGGTAATCGCGGGGCACGATGGTCGGATTGACGTTCTCCAGGACCACCTCGCGCGTGATCACCACTCGACCGGCGTTCGGATCGCTGGGCACCTCGTACATCACCGGGAGGAGCACCTCCTCCATGATCGCCCGCAACCCCCGGGCGCCGGTGCCGCGTTTCATCGCCTGATCGGCGATGGCCAGCAGCGCCTCCTCCTCAAACTCCAGCGCCACCCCGTCCAGCTCGAACAGCCGCTGGTACTGCTTGACGAAGGCATTGCGCGGCTCGGTGAGGATCCGGACCAGCGCCTCCCGGTCCAGGCTGCGCACCGTGGTGATCACCGGCAGCCGGCCGATGAACTCGGGGATCAGCCCGAACTTGAGCATGTCCTCGGGCATCACCTGCGCCAGCGTGTCGTCGGTGTTCTGCTCGGTGATGGAGCGGAGCGTGGCCCCGAATCCGAGCCCACTGGAACCGATCCGATTAGCGATGATCTCTTCCAGGCCCGCGAACGCCCCGCCGAGGATGAACAAGATGTTGGTGGTGTCGATCTGGATGAACTCCTGATGGGGGTGTTTACGCCCGCCTTGCGGCGGGACACTCGCCACCGTCCCCTCCAGAATCTTCAGTAACGCCTGCTGAACTCCCTCACCCGAGACGTCCCGCGTTATGGAGGGGTTGTCGGACTTGCGGGCGACCTTGTCGATCTCGTCAATGTAGATGATCCCGGTCTCGGCGCGTTTGACGTCGTAGTCGGCCGCCTGGATCAGCTTGAGGAGTATGTTCTCCACGTCCTCCCCGACGTACCCCGCCTCGGTGAGGGCGGTGGCGTCGGCGATGGCGAACGGCACGTCGAGCATCCGGGCCAGCGTCTGCGCCAGGTGGGTCTTGCCGCACCCGGTCGGGCCGATCAACAGAATGTTCGACTTGGCGAGCTCCACCGGCTCCCGGTCGCCGTGGCGCCCGGCCGGCTCCGCCTGGATCCGCTTGTAGTGGTTGTAAACCGCGACCGACAGGGCCTTCTTCGCCTGCTCCTGACCGACCACGTACTGGTCCAGGAACGCGCTGATCTCCTTGGGTTTAGGCAGCTCCTCGAACCGGACCTCGTGGGACTCGGCCAGCTCCTCTTCGATGATCTCGTTGCAGAGCTCGATGCATTCGTCGCAGATGTAGACCCCGGGTCCCGCTATGAGCTTCTTGACCTGCTTCTGGGATTTCCCGCAGAAGGAGCACTTCAGCAGGTCGCCGCCGTCGCCGATGCGTGCCAACGCAGTCTCTCCCCACTCTCCGCGGTCACGGATCCCAGAGCCGGGCCATCGGGCCCTCCCCCGCCTACCTTGCCGGGGGTACAGAATCGACGTTACCCGCTCCGCTCGGTATCCGGGGGGGGTGTGGTCCACCTCGCCCCGGCGGCGTGTCGAGCCCGCCCCGGCCAAGGAGGCAGGCTCGGAGCGGGGCGGGCCGGTGAATCCGACCCGCCCCGTCCTCAATTGGTCTGAGTCACCCCGAGCGCCGGGGCCACCGCCGATGTCAGGCGGCCGAGGTCGACAGCGACCGCTTCCGGCTGGTGATCACGTTGTCGATCAGGCCGTACTCCTTGGCCTCCTGCGCCGTCATGATCTTGTCGCGATCAATATCGCGCCGGATCCGCTCGACCGGCTGGCCGGTGTGCTTGGCGAGCACCTCCTCCAGCTGGGTCCGCATCCGCATGATCTCCCGGGCCTGGATCTCGATGTCCGAGCTCTGCCCGTACCCACCCTCGGTAGCCGGCTGGTGGATGATCACCCGCGAGTTCGGCAGCGCGCCCCGCTTGCCCGGGGTACCCGCCGCCAGCAGCACCGCCGCCGCGCTGGCCGCCTGCCCCAGGCAGAAGGTCTGGATGTCGGGGCGGATGAACTGCATGGTGTCGTAGATCGCGGTCATCGCGGTGAACGACCCACCCGGGGAGTTGATGTACATGATGATGTCCCGGTCCGGGTCGTTGCCCTCGAGCGTGATCAGCTGGGCCATCACGTCGTTGGCGGAGGCATCGTCGATCTGCACACCCAGGAAGATGATCCGCTCTTCGAACAGCTTGTTGTACGGGTTGGACTCCTTGATCCCGTACGAGGTGCGCTCGACGAACGAGGGAATCACGTAGCGGTTGTGCACCGGCGCGAACCCGCCGGGCGTGTACAGGTCACTCATAGTTCGCCCTCCTCAGTTGCGGGTGCCGGCACCGGCGGGAACCTGCGCCGCACCGGAGATCACCTTGTCGATGAAGCCGTACTCGAGCGCCTCCTGCGCGGTGAACCACCGATCGCGGTCCGAGTCGATCTCGATCTGCTCCACCGACTGGCCGGTGTGGAAGGAGACCCGCTCCTGGAACATCCGCTTCGTGTAGATCATCTGCTCGGCCTGGATCGCGATGTCGGCGGCGGTACCCCCGATCCCACCGGAGGGCTGGTGCATCATGATCCGGGCGTGCGGCAGCGCGTACCGCTTGCCCTTGGTCCCGGCGCACAGCAGCAGCTGCGCCATGGAGGCGGCGATCCCCATCGCGGTGGTGACGATGTCGTTCTCGACGAACTGCATGGTGTCGTAGATGGCCATGCCGGCGTGCACCGAGCCACCCGGAGAGTTGATCCACAGGTTGATGTCGCGCTCCGGATCCTCCGCGGCCAGGAGCAGTAGCTGGGCACAGATCCGGTTGGCGACCCGGTCGGTTACCTCACTGCCCAGGAAGATGATCCGTTCCTGCAGCAACCGGCTGTAAATAGAGTCGTCCAGGCTCAACCCCGCGCTATCAGCGCGCGCCTGTGCAATCATTGCCACCCTCCCGTACGCGTGCACGTTCCTGATCCGACCCTAACCGCCCAAGCGGCCCACAGAGCCGGCATGGGCCCGGTTTCGCTGACAGCGCAGCCGATACCGGTAGGGCCGGTCCCCGCCTCAGTCGCCGTCACCGTCGGGGCCCGCGCCTTCCCCCTGATCAGGAGTCCCGGTCGTCTCACCGGCCTCCGCGGTGGTCGCCGTCGGCACACTCACCCGGTTGCCGGCGGTGTCGGTGATGGTCACCCGCTCCATCAGCAACCGCAGCGCCTTGTTACGGCGCACGTCGCTGAACACGGAGCCGGCCGCGCCCGCGCGCACCAGCTGGTCGTAGTACTGCTGCGGCGCCATCCCGACCTGCTGGGCCCGCATGACGATCTCCTGCCCGAACTCTTCGTCCGAGACCTGGACCTCTTCGGCGTCGGCCACCGCGTCGAGCACCAGCTGGTTCCGGACCCCGCGGGACACCGCCTCGGTCAGCTCCTGGTCCAGCTCCTCTTCGGTCTTGTTCTCCAGGGACAGGTACTCCTCCAGCGCGCGCCCCATCCGCTCCAGGTCCTCGACCAGGTGCTGCTTGCGGTGGTTCACCTCGTCCCGGACCACGCCCTCCGGCGCCGGCACCCCGGTCCGCTCCAGCAGCAGCTCCATGAGCTTGTCCCGGGCCTCGACCAGCTGCTGGTTGTGCTTTATCCGACGCACCTGCTCAGCGGTGTCGTCCCGCAGCTCCGACAGCGTGTCGAACTCGCTCGCCAGCTGGGCGAACTCGTCGTCCAGCTGGGGGAGCTCCTTCTCCCGGACGGTCTTGACCGTCACCGTCACCTCCGCCTCCCGGCCGGCGTGCTCGCCGGCCACCAGCGGGGCGGTGAAGGTGGTGCTCTCCCCCGCCGACAGGCCCACCACCGCCTCGTCGAGCCCCGGCAGCAGCGACTTGCTGCCGACCTCGTGGGACAGGTTGGTGGCGCTGCCCCCCTCCACCGGCTGGCCGTCCACGGTGGCTTCCAGGTCGATCTGGACGTAGTCCCCCTCGGCCACCGGCCGCTCCACGTTCTTGAGGGTGGCGAACCGCTCCCGCAGCAACTCGAGCTGCTTGTCGATCTCCTCGTCGGTGACCGTGATCTCGTCCACGGTCACGGTGAGCTCCGCCGGGTCCGGTAGCTCGATCTCCGGCCGGACGTCCACCTCCGCGGTGAAGCGCAGCGGCTCACCGTCCTTGATCTCGACGTTGTCCACCTGCGGGCGGCCGATCGACCGGACCTCGTGCTCCTGGATCGCCGCCATGAGCTGCTGCGGGATCGCTTCCCGGACCGCCTCGTTGAGCACCACTTCCCGGCCGATCCGGCGGTCGATCACCGCCGCCGGAGCCTTGCCGCGCCGGAAGCCCGGGATGTTGACCTGCTGCGCGATCTCTCGGTACGCCTTTTTGAGGGAAGGCTCCAACTCCGCGAACGGGACCTCGATCGCCAGCCTGACCCGAGTCGGACCCAGCGTCTCGACCGTGCTCTTCACGCTACTCCTCGCAACTGTCTGGGCGGCTTCTCCGCGCTGGCAGGACGGCGCACCGGCGACCGGCGCCTTTCGCTCCGGCCCGGTCGATCACGATCCGGTCATCCCGGACCGTTACCTCGCCGGCCAATACATCGCCGACCAATCGTAAACCTACGGGACCCTTACCCGGTGGGCAGGCGTGGCACGCGGTGAGGGGTACCCTGACCGGCCGCCCGCTGCTATCGTCCGCATGGTCGAGGAGGAGGTCGCCATGCGGACATCACGAATCCGGACCTTGCTACCGACGCTGGCGGCACCACTGCTGGTGCTGGCGTTGACCGGCTGCGGCGGGAACGATGACGACGCTCCCGCCGGTGACTCCTCCGGTAGTCCCGACCGGGCGGACGGCCCGGTCGATTTCGACGACTCCGCGCAGATCGACGCCGCGGTCCCGGAAGGGATCGATCCCTGCGCGCTGCTCTCCGAGGAGGAAGTCGCCGCGGCGGTAGGCCAGGAGGTGGCCCGGGTCGACGGTCCCCGGGAAGAGTTCCTGGGCATCCACTGCGACTGGTACTACCCGACCGACCTGGGCGAGATGCCGGCCACCCTGACCGTCTGGCAGGGAGACGATTTCTACAGCCCGGACGCGCCCGGCGCGGAGGTGACCGGGTTCGAGCCGGTGTCCGGGCTGGGCGACACCGCCCACCGCTGGCCCGCGGGGCAGGGCGTCTGCACGGTGATCTTCAAGCACGGAGAGTACGTCGCGCAGGTGCTGACCACCGGCGCCGGGGACGACTCCTGCATCACCCTGGCCCGCGTGGTGGACGAACGGCTGTCCGCCTGACCGCGTCGGCGGGCCGGCCCCGCCGGGTGGCGGAACCGGCCCGCCGCGGCGCTCAGCCGACCCGCGCGGCGCCGTCGACCACGGGCTGGCTGGTCAACAACTGCAGCTCCGCGGCGCGTACCTCACTCGACCCGACGGCGGTGTCCCGGCAGTCGGCGTCGAGGGCCTCCGGGTAGTGCGGCCCACCCTGGAAGTCCGGGTTACCGGTGCACTGGTTGGTCAGCACCACGAACTTCACATGGGTGGCGGTGGTCGTGGGCAGCGCGAACGACCGCAGCAGCAGATCCGGGGAGGAGGGGCGCGGGTTCGGCCCCGGGAACGCGTCCGGGTGGGAGCGCAGGATCCGCTGCCAGCCGGCGTCGGTGTCGGCGTCACAGGTGGGGTTGGCCGGGTCGCCGGCCGTGCACGCGTACAGCTCGAACTGCCGCACCGCCGTGAACCGGTTCTGGTCCGGCAGCAGCATCGCGCTCACGTTCGCGCGCTGGATGGTCTGTTCCCCGTCCAGTGCGACCACCACGGTGGTACCGGCCACCGGCTGCGTGCTCGGGGTCGCCACCCGACCGGTCGCGGGGAGCCCGGACCGGATGGTGTCGCCGTCGGCCAGCGACACCATCACCGCGGGAATGGCCACCTCCGGGTCGCTGCCGCCCATCTCGATCGGGGCACCGGGCACGTTGTTGATCACGATGACCGCGACCGCGCCGGCGTCCTGGGCGTAGCGCACCTTCTCGGTGAAGGCGCAGTTGCCCCGATCGACCAGCGCGATCGCCCCGGCCGGGAAGTCCACCAGCGGACCGCACCCCTCGGTCGGGTTGGCGCTGCCGTCGTTGACCAACACCACCGGACCGGCCAATCCGACCTCGTCCGGGTCCGGGCCGAAGGTGGCGCCGCTGGCGCCGTACCGACCGGCGGCCGCCGACGGCGGGTCGATGGTCACCAGGTGCGGCAGGTCGCCGGCCCGCTGCCAGTTGGTGGCCTCGGTGTCGTCGATCAGGTCGGTGTGCCGTACCCCGTCCCCGGTGGCGGTGGCGCCCTGCGCTACCGACGCCACGTTGGTCGGGAAGTGGATGGTGATGGTCCGCTCCTCCCCCGGCTGCAGGTCCGTGACGAGGAACCGCACGTGCCCGTACCCGTCGGCACGGGCGACGAACTGGTAACCGTGCGGATGGGGCACGAACCGCTCCACCTGACCGATCGGGGTGGCCCGCGCCTCGTAGTTACCCACGTACACCTCGGCCTCGATCGGCTGCCCGCCCTCGTCCTTGGCTACCGCCACAAAGTGCAGCGTGGCCGGCTCGTGCCGCGGCGACTCGAAGCTGGGCACCGGGTCGGTGTCCGCTGGCCCGGCCACGCTGGCGTGCTCCCCGAAGCCCCGCCGCGCGAACCCGAGCCAGAGCAGGTCGTGGTTGGCGCCGTCGAAGCGCAGCAGATCCGCGGCGAAGTAGGCGTCCCGGGCGTCCAGCATGGTGGGGGCGGTCGGCATCAGCAGCATCGCGTCGAACACCAGCTGGATCCACCGCCGGTTGCCCGGGCACTGCTCCACCGGCCGGGCGCCGTCGGCGCACTCGCGCTGCACCGTGCCGCCCTCGTTCGGGTAGCGCTCCAGGAACAGCTTGCGCAGATCGTGGTTGACCGCGCTCCAGATCTGGCTGTCCGAATGCACCTGCGGGCCGGTGATGTCGTAGCCCATGGATCCGAAATTGAGCGTGTTGATCCATACGTCCTGCCCGGGCTGGGGGAACTGCCCGGCGGACGGGAAGGCCATGTTGTAGTTCCGGATGCCCCGGAACGGATTGCCGGTGGCGTAGGAGCCGACCGTCCACGCGTCCAAGCCCCGGGGCAGACCGTACTGGTGCTGGTACTCGAGTCCGATGAAGTCCGACCAGCTCTCCCCCATGGCGCCGGCGTGGAACCCGGACCGGGTGTTGCCCTTGCCGATCAGCCGGTTCTCGATCATGTGGGTGTACTCGTGGCCGATCACCGACATGTCGAAGTCGCCGATCGCGCACGGGCCGTAGAAGCTGGCGGCCGCCGGCTCCCACAGGAACATGCTCATCACCGAGGGGGTCCCGTCCGGGCGGGTGGCCATGGTGGCGTTGTTCCGCGAGCCGGGCGAGATCGCGCCGGCCTGAGCGAGGGCGACCACCGGGTCGCCCTCCCCGGCCGGATTGACTCCGAAGTTGTATGTCTGGGCGTTCCAGGTCTGCTCGGTGAAGCCGAGGTGGTAGGCCCAGTCGTGCATCCGCCAGTTGGCGACGAACAGATTCGTGACCGAGGCGTAGATGTCGTTGCCGCCAGGGACCAGGTTGGTGGGATGGCAGCCGGTGGTGTACCAGACGTTGGTCCACGGGAACTGGTAGTCGCGGGTGGGGCTGGTCGGATACTGCCCCCAGGTGCCGCTCCAGTATTCCGCCGCCTCCACCGCGTTGCCGCGGGTGGTGTAGGTGGGCTCGCCGGTACGGGCGTCGACGTCCCACGGCACCCGAGCCGCGTCGTTGGCGATGACCCGGTCGCAGCCCGGTTGCGCGGTCCAGCACCACCGTTCCCGCAGATCCGCGTCGAGGTAGCGCCACGGCGGCTGCCCGCTGGAGATAGCCGGCGGGTGGGACGGGTAGACGTCCCACGTGCCTTCATGGTCGAGGTGGTGGACGATGTTCTCGCGGTATCGCACCTGGCCGGTGCTCGCGTCCACGATGTACCGGTAGCCCTCCTCGGGACCAGCCAGGTAGTGCACCTCGTACGCGGGGTGGATCCGCCCGTCTGGCGTGGGGAACGCTACCCACCGCACCAGTTGCTCCGGCACCAGTCCGGCCACCTGCACCACATGCCAGTCGCCCCGCCGGCCCAGCGACCGGACGTCGGTGGGAGCGGCGTCGCCGCCCGCGTCGTCGACCGCCTGCGCCACCGCCTGGGCGGTGGTCAATCTGATCCCCGCGGTCAGCCGGGCGGTGGTTTCCGGCACCAAGGTGCTGGAGGCGTACGCGACCCGCCATCCCCCGTCCGGATCGACGGACAGGCCGACGGTGGCCACTCCCTCCGGCGCGACCGGTAGGCCGCTCACCGACTGCCGCAGCACCACCGCGTAGGCGGTGTCGGTCAGCGGCACCACCGTGTCCACCGCGAGGTTGGCCGCCGACTCCAATCCGTACAGTGCGCGGTGCTGGTCCAGCCAGGTCAAGGCGGCGTCGGCCGGGGTGGCCCCGGGCACGCCGGTAGCCAGGTACCCCTCGGAGCGGATCACCGATGCGGCGGTGCCGAACGCGGTCCAGCGCACGGTGGCGTCGAGGGCCTCGGCGAGCTCCTGCGCCGCCGAGGTCGGAGCGGCGGCGGGAACGGCGGCGCGAGTGTCCAGATCAGCCAGTGCGGGGCCGGCGGGGCGCAGCGCAGGAGGTAGGTCATCCGGCGCCACGGCGTGGGCCGGGATGCCGGCTCCGGTGAGGACGAGGGCGAGCGCGAGGCCCGCCACCAGGATGCTCCGGACGCGACGAGCGCGTCGCTCGGGTTTCACGATCGGGGTCGACATGGGGGCCTTCCGTCGGAGGATCACGGGGGCACCCGACCGCGGCGGGGGCACGGCCAGGAAACGGGCCAGGGACCCGTGACTCCGCCGGCACTGCCGCACCTAACGGAGTTGCCGCGATGCTTACAGCGCAAGTGATATCTGTCAACTGATTGATATAAGACATGTCACACTGTTTCCGCATCTTCCGGGGAGGTAGGTTTCCGCTGACCGTGCGGAACAGCGCGATTCACCCCCGCTAGGTCACCGAAATCGACCCCACGGTCAGATCCTGGTCGTACCGTGAGGCGGTGACCACCAGATTGACACCGGCAGCGGTGCTCGGGTTCCGGGCACGGGCGCAGCAGCTCGACCGGGATCAGGGCGGCTCGGTTACCGACACCGCCATCCTGGACTATGGCGTACAGGACACCGGCCCGGACGGCGGCGGCTGGGCGCTGGCGATCCGGGGCCTGACTCCACCCGAGCCCCGGTCCGACCAGTTGGTGCTGCTGTGGACCCTGCGGGGCGCACCCCACTTCTACCGGCGCACCGACCTGCCCTCCGTGTTGGCGGCGGTCGCCCCGTTCTCCGATGACGACGCTGGCAAGCGGATCTTCGACGCGGCCACCCCACTTCGACGCGCCGGGATCACGCCGCTGGCGGCGCTGGACACCGTGGCGGACCGGATGCGCCGGGTGGTGACCTCCCCGATGAGCAAAGGAGAGGTGTCGACCCAGGTCACCCGCCTGTTGGACGAGCCCTACCTGCGCTACTGCCGGCGCTGCCGGGCCACCCATTCGTACGAGCAGACGTTCCGGCTGGGCGCCACCCGGGCCGGGCTGAAGCTGGAGCCGGGCACCTCCCCGCCGGTGCTGCGGCCGGGGCTACCTCGGCCGGCGCGCCGCCCCCGGCCGCAGCACGACGTGATCCGGGCCTATCTGCGACTGCTCGGCCCGGCCACTCCGGCCATGGTGGCCCGGTTCCTGGACTCCCCGGTCGCCGAGGTCCGCGCCCGCTGGCCGGAGGACGTGGCGGAGGTCCGGGTGGACGGTGAGGTCCGGTGGGTGCTGGCCGGCGACACCGACCGGCTGACCGCCGACCCACCGTCGGCCATTCGCCTGCTCGGCCCGTACGACCTGTTCCTGCAGGCACAGGACCGGCCGACCCTGGTGCCGGATCCCGCCCAGGCCAAAGCCCTGTGGCCGGCGCTCGGCCGCCCGGGCGCGGTGCTGGATCGCAATCGGATCGTCGGCACCTGGCGTCCCCGGGCGGCCGGGCGGAAGCTGACCGTCCAGGTCGAGCTGTGGCGGCGGGTGCCGGCCACCACCCGCCGCCGGATCGAGGCCGAGGCGGGCCGACTGGCCGCGTACCGTGGCGTGTCGCTGGCCGCCGTCACCGGCCTCTGACCGGGGCGGAGCCGGCCCCGCCCCGGCCCCGGCGGCTACGCGCCGCAGTGTTGGAACGGGCTGGTGTACGAGTAACCGCCGGTGCTACCGCCCCAGCGGACACAGGTGCCGGCCGCGTACCGCTTCACCGGCCCGGCGTAGTAGCTGAAGTTGCCGGAATCGGTGGTCCGGTTGCTGCCCTGCGGTTCCAGGAACGCGGTGGTCTGGGTGGGGGTGCCGACATTGCGGGTCTTCAGGGTGACCACGCAGTTGTAGCCGTTGTTCGAGTTGTACAGCAGGTACACCCGGCCGGCGTCTCCCAACGCGTGGGAGTTGATCACCTTGTAGCCGCTGCCGCACACCTGGGTCGGGGTGTACGGATTGCTGCTGCCGCCGCAGTTACGGCTGGTGTAGTTCCGGGTGCCGTAGTAGTAGACCTGCGACCCGTTCCACACGATCGGCACCACGGTGCCCCGGTAGGCGGTCCGCTGCTCGTAGTGCAGGTGGGAACCGGAGGAGTTGCCGCTGTTGCCGACTCGACCGATCGGCTGCCCCTGGGTCACGTACTGGTTGAGGTTGACCAGGTAGGCGCTCAGGTGGGCGTAGTACGAGGCGCTGCCGTCGGCGTGCCGGATCACGATCAGGCGGCCGTACCCGGTGCCCGCCATGGTGCCACGGTGCACCACCGTGCCGGCGGCGCTGGCGACCACGATGTCGCCGTGGTCATTGGCGCGGTTCAGGTCGATCGCCCGCTGTGGGCTGTGGTTGGTGCGGGTCTGGCCGCTCCAGGTCTGCCCACACGGGAACGGCATCTGGTGGGACACGGCCTGGACGGAATTCTCCGGCGCCGCGTGGCCCAGGGAGGGGGCGCCCGTCGCCGGGGCCGCCGCCAGGGGGAGGAACAGGACCGCGGCCGCGGCCGCCCCGACCGCTCGCCGGATGCGAGCGGTCCACGGAAGGGATCGGGATGGATGACGATGGGGCATGGACGCCTCCTCATCAGATCGACAAAGTTAAAGACACTGTGAACGGACCGACCCGCCGACGCAAGTGATCCCTTCCCACAACTTGTCGCCGACCGGGCCCCGGCGTTGCCTGACCGCGGGCCGGCGACTAGCGTCGGTCCCCGATGATCACCACTGCCCACAGCATCGCTCCGGCCGAGGCCATGACCGCGACCGTCATCGACCCGCTCCGCGACCCGATCCCCCCCGCCTGGGACGAATTCGCCACCCGCCACCGTCTCCGTCCCGGTTGGTTCGCCGGCCCGACCCGGGTGATCGACTGGTGCGTACCGGTGCCGTCCTCGATGGTGTTGGTGGAGGCCCCCGGTCACACCGGGCCGGTAGCGTTGTTCCACGCCCGGCACTTCGGGGTGGGCAACCCGGCCCGGTACGTCCGCCCCGGCCGGTCGACCCGGTTGGCGCTCACCGAGTGCCGGACCGTCCCGGTGCCGATGGAGCCCGGGTTCACCTTCGTCGACGGCCTGCCACACGCCGACCGGGTCGCGGCGGTCCGGGCGTTCGAGCGGGCAATCCGGGATCGGCTCGGGCCGGGCCACCTTGGCATCGCCTACCGCAATCTCAGCAGCGAGCACCTGGCGCTGGTGACCGGTCCCGGCCGCCGGCTACAGCGGCTGCGCCCCCGCATGGTGCTGGACAACCAGTGGTCGGATGCGGCCGAGTACTGGCGCTCGCTGCCGGCCAAGTGGCGTTCCCAGCTGAAACGGATCCGGGCCGAGGTGGACGCCGACTCTTCGGTGAAGGTGGAACTGACCACGCAGATCGACCCGGAGGAGGCGGCCTGGTTGGCGGAGGTGATCCGGCAGCGGTACACCCCCCGGTTCCCGCCGATGCCGCCCCTGCCGGCGGTGGCGATCGCGGAGGTCGCCCAGTTGCCCGGCACCCGGTTCATCACCTACCGGGAGCGATCCGGCCGCCTGCTGGGCTACTCCACGCTCTACGACACCGGCAGCGAACTCACCCTGATCTGGTGGGGCAGCCGGGCCGACGGCGACGGTCGCCGTGCCAACCTCTATTTCGACCAGTATCTACGGGCGATCGAGCTGATGATCGACCTGGAGCGGCCCCGGATGGTGCTGGGCGCGGGGATGGAGCGGATCAAGGCCCGGTTCGGGGCCCATCCGATTACCCGCTGGAACGTGTTCGCCCCGTTCTGGACCCACCCCGACGGTCGGCCGCGAGACCACGCCCCGACTCGCGGCGGCGACTCCCGCCCCTCGCTCCCCCCGGCCGAGCCGGCGGGCGGGGCCCGGGGACCGCGTCGGTGGTGGTCGACCCTGCGCCGCTGGTCCGGGCAGGACCCGGAGCGCGAGCGGATGGCGACCCCGTGCCGCCAATGCGGACGGTGGGACACCGTGACCCTGTTCCGGCTCAGCCCCCGGTCGGCCCGGTACTGGTGCGGTCATTGCGGCGCGCTGGGGCAGCTACGCGGGCGGCAGGCGTTGGCGGAGATCCGGTCTCGGGAACAGTGGCAAGCCGCCACCGCGCCGCGCCCGACCCACCCGGATTCCGCCATCCCCGACCGAACGGCCGCACCGGACTCGGCCGCGGCGGCGACCGGGGCGGACCCCACCGAGTTCATGCCGCCGGCGATGGTGCGGTGGATCCACTCCCGGTTCCGTCGGGGCCTGCCTCCCCCGTACAGCAAGGCGGTGGTCTACCAGCGGTACCGGGAATGGGACGCGCATCTGCGCCGGCTCAGCCCGGCGGACGTGGCGGCGTTGGCCAACCCCGGCGAGCCGCCGGTCCAGCCCGGACTGCCGTCGTTCCCCCAGGTGGTGAGCGCGCTGCACAACACCTGCTACGACGTGGAGCGGGCCGTCCGCCAGCTGCTGGCCAGCGGCGACCCGCCGGCGGAGGAGGCCGCAGCGGCGCTGCGGGAACGGGTCGAGCACGCCCGTCGGTGGCTGGCCCGCCACGCCCGGGCCCTGTGCTGGGTGGACCGCCACCCGCCGGAGGGGCTGGTGGAACCGGATCGGGCGGCGGTGGAGGCCGCGGTGGCCGCACTGCGGTCCGGCGCGCTCCCGGACCTGGAAACCGGCCGTGCCGCCCTGGCGGCGCTGTTCGGTGTCGACAGCAGCCCCAGCCTATCCACCTTGCTCCGCGCCTACGCCACCGACGAGGTGGTGGATGCGCTGGCCGCCTATCTGGCCAGGGGGGAGCGTCCGTTGCGGCAGGAGACCTTGGCCCGGCTGACGGTCGAGGTGGCCGATCCGACCCAACCGGACAGCCAATGATCATGTAGCCGTTTGGCCGGCTGTTACGCTCCCCGCCATGAGTGAACCCGACCTGGCCGTCCGGATCGAGCCGGTCCATGACCGGATCGCCGCGGTCGGTTCCCTGCTAGCGGAGACGTTCGCCGCCACCCCCAGCCCCGCCATGGCCCGGGTGCCGTACCCGCGCCGGGTCCGTATCCTGCGCGGCATCCTCACCGATGCCACCCGGGACCTGGCGCAACACGGGCACGTACTGGTGGCGCTGGACACCAACGGGTCATCCGAGCGGGTGCTGGGAGCGCTGCTACTCGTCTCCTCCCGCACCATGCCCCCCAGCCTCGGCCGACGGCTACGCAGCGCCCCCGCCAACCTCCGGGCAGCGATGCTCGCCCCACGCGCCTTCTCGCTGACGCGGCGCTCGACCCGGATCCGCGGACAGGTACTACCGGAGCCCGGTGACTGGTGGTTGCTGCACACGATGGCGGTCGACCCGGCCGTACAGCAGCGTGGGATCGGCCGCGCGCTGATGACAGAAGGGCTGACCATCGTCGACGCCACCGGGGGCGACAGCTACCTCCACACCGCCAACCGGAAGGCGGAAGCGCTGGCCCGGAAGCTCGGGTTCGTCGTGGATCGGCTCATCCCCACCGCATACCCGGGGGAGCCGCCCCATCTGCTGATGCGGCGCCCGGGCCGGGGATAGACCTGACTCGACCGTCCGATATACAGGTCTCCATGACGGTACGCCTCATTGGAGCCAACCCAGGTCTACGCGTCTTCGCCGATGACGGCGAGGGAGAGCTGCTCGGATACGCATCAGTGTGGCGGGTGGACTGGTCCCCGTACGGCACCGGTCCCGCGGTGGTGACCTGGTACGACCAGCGCCCCCGCGTGATCAGCCCGTCCGCTGAGCTTGGCCGCTGGCTGGCGGATGAATTCACCCGCCACTTCCCAGAGGTGCGGGGTCTGCCGTGGCCGGAGCCGGAGGTCACGGTCGCGCCGGTGACCCTGGAGCAGGACCTGTCCCATGGCGTGCGAGCGGTAGCGGCCAATGTGGAGGTGGAGATCACCGATCCGTTGGATCGCCGGCTGGTGCGGGTGGACGATTTCGACCTCGGTGGCACTCCCTACCAGCTGTCCACAGTGCTGATGCCGTGTCGGCGTGGAGTGATCCGGATCGACGGCACTCCTCTGCCAGGCGCGCCGCGCCTACGCAATCTGGACTCGCCGGAGCTACCGGTGTCCTCCAGCGCGTTCCTGGCCGACGCTGAGGTGTGGTGCCTCCCCGCCGGATGAGCCATCCCCGGTGCCTCGTCTCACCATGCGCCACACCGAAAACGGTGTAGTCGCCTCTTGACAGTCAACGACGCTCCTTCTACCTTGACTCGTGTCAATATCGGCCTACTTCAATCATGGCCGACGCATGCGGGCACGGGGAGATTTGATGCGTCGCGAGATCGCCGATAGGAGACTGACGGAAGGATCGTCGTTCGCCGACTCCTCCGAACTAACCAGCAAAACCGCGGCCCTCTTCTCCCTGATGGCGGAGGCAGTCCTCGACCTCGCCCCGCCAGACACCCGTCGGATCCTTTCCGCCGGCGATTCCCCCTTCTATGAGGACACCGTCCTGCGGCGTGGCATCGAGGTGGCGTTCGAACGACTACGGCGAGGCCAAGAACCCTTTGATCCTGATTCAGCACTGCTCCGCAGCGGCACCGTACGCCCGCCTTCCCCCACTTCCGATCGCGCGGATTCCCGATTCTTCACCATCAACGCGGCCGGGCGACACATTCGGGTACTGCGGTCTCTGAACGAGGAAGATGACTGGACCGCCTCATTCCTGAAGCAGTTCCAAGGAGCGCTCACCGAACCCGACAGCAGATACGGGATCATCCCCGCCACCGAAGCGGAGGTCACGACCACCCGACAGGCGCTCAGCCTCCTCGCCCGCACCTTACCGCGCACCTATCACTCCGCCCTCTCACACCTGTCCTTCATCGCCGTAGCCGCTGGACCTGACGTGTTCGAGAGCGCATCCGACCGGAAGAGGTACCGCGCGCGATCTTCATCAACCACGAGGCATTTACCGACGCCACCCGGACCGCCGAGGCAGTGCTGCACGAGTGTGTCCATCAAAAGCTCTACGACATCCAGGCCACCCATGCCATATACCGTCCTGGGTACGACGTATCCGAGGCGGAGCTGGTACGCCCCCCGTGGCACAACGGTGCTGCCTGGAGTTTCGACCGCGCGCTCTCGGCCGCACACGTTTATGTCCACCTAGCCGCCTTCTACCACGCGCTAGCAGCGGACCCAGATACGCCGGTATCAGCGGACATCATTCAGGAAGGGCGCGAACGTGCCAGCGTACGCGCCCGGTTCCTCCTCGACGCGGTCGCCGAACTCCCGGGCGAAGTCACCCCATCCGGCGCCCAGTTCATTCACTGGCTGCGCGAAACATTCCATTCCGCGGTCGAGCCGCAGTCTCCGGTCAGGGCTGGCACATAGAGAAGGTGGACCATGTCAGAATCTCACGACACCAACGGTCGGGAGAGGCGCAAGCCGATCCTGCTGCAACCGATCAAATCCTGGCTGCAGGTAACCGCCACATGTAACATGCGCTGTCGCCAGTGCTACGGCGACTGCACGGCCGAGCCGCAGCCAGAGGAGATGACCGCGGCGCAGCTCCGGCAGGTCATCGACAATTTAGCCGACGCTGGCGTGGTCGACCTGCTGGTGGAAGGCGGAGAACCGCTCCATCGACCGGATCTACTGGACATCCTCAGCTATGCCACGCGCCGCATGTTGGTGCGCCTACGCACCAACGGGACGCTGCTCGACCACGCCACTGCCCACCGCTTGCTCCAGGCCGGCGTCCGCAACGTCTGCATCGACTTCATGGGAGCCACCCCGGACACCCATGACTGGCACCTTCAGTCCGCCGGTGCATTCGAGAAGGCGCTCCGCGGTCTTCGCATAGCGGTCGCCTCCGGTTTCCAGACCGTGGGCCTGATGATCATGACGAAGCGGAACGCGAATGAACTACAACAATTCGTCGACCTGATGGCCGCTGAGGGGGTACCCCGTGTAGGCATCCTCCGGCTCTATCCGCTGGGGCGCGCCAAACAACACTGGGGCGAACTCGCCTTGACGCTCGAGGAGCAGATGGCGGCGCTCGAGCAGGTTTCGGCCCCAGCGGGAGTGCACTTGATGCGCTCCTGGCACCCACGAGACGGCAACTGTTGTTGGCAGGCAGCTGGGGTGGATTACCAGGGCCGCTCGGTCGGCTGCTCGTACCTCCGTGAGTATGTCGACTTCGGCAACGTGTTGGAAAAGCCATTCTTGGAAACCTGGAACCACCCGCTGTATATCCGACTGCGTAGTCGGAATGTTCCTGACCACTGCCCTGAGTGCGCCCAGACCCAGGATTCCGAGGGCGGCTGCCGCTCCACCGCCTACGCCTTCACCGGGAACTGGGACGCGCCTGATCCCTTCTGCACTACGACGAACAGAGGTGTCAACCTTGCGGTACTCCCCGAACGACTCCTTTCAGAAGACGCCTGACATCCGCGTGCGTGAGCTCCCCGAATGGGGAAGCCTTCTCGTCTACACGCCAGCCCACCCCGACATCCACTATCTGGACGCGCGGTCCTGGCTTCTGTTCGAGCTCTGTGACGGACGGACCTTTGCTGAGGTGGTGGACGAATTCAGTCAGGCCGTCCCGGATGGCACTCCTCGGGACGACATACATCGGGCAGTCACCGAAGCCATATCCACCTTAGAAGCCAAGGGCATCGTCACAAGAACTGCAGCCGCGCAGAGCGCAGCTGCCTAAAGCGGGTGGCCTCAACCGCCATCCCGGTCAATCAGTTTTCCCGGAAGGGAGGTGAAACTGAATGAGCGAGGAGCTCGTCGCCCGTCTCAAGCGGAAGCTCCGCGAGACAAAGTTCGACGCACCCGCGGTCGAGACCGTCCAGCCTGAGATCCGTACTGCGGCGCAGTACGCGGCGAAGGCATCGATGCGGTCCGGCTTCCTGCTTGACGACGACCGTACGGCTGACTGATCAACGTGATCAGGCAGCCTGCTAGCACCGCGTGCGGGTGTGCCTGATCCAGGTGCACCCGCACCATGCTTCTTGTCGATATCCAATGGTTCGAGATCGGTGGCCGCATGAAGCACGGATATACCCTCCTGATAAACCCGCCGCTATGGAACGCCTATGCGCCCCACTTGGCGGTGCCCCTGCTCGCGGGTGTCCTGCAGGAGCGCGGGCTGCCGGTGCGTTGTTACGACGCGAGCGTCGAGGTCCTGGATTGGCTGCTCAGCGGTGAAGGGCTACGCGCGTTACGCACCCGTCAGGCCGTCACGACCGACCCACATCTCCTCGCGACCGCTCGGCTCGTTTCCGCATACACAGAGGATAATGTTGACGAGGCCAAGGCCGCTCTACGGAGCATGGACAGCCTGTTCGATCCGCAGTATCAGGCGTGGGCCCGTCGGGTGCTTCGGAACGCTCTGCTATTGGTGTCGGCCGCCTTCGAGCATCTCAACTTCGACCTCGCCGCGAACGATCTGTACTATTCCGCGACGTCGACCCGCGCCGTGGTCGAGGCGGTGGATGACCCCGCACGGAATATCTATCGGTGGACAGTCGATCTGTTGGCCCCCGCGGAGCTGCTCGCTGACCCCGACCTCGCTATCGTCGGCATCAGCGTATCGGCCGACACCCAGCTGATCGCGGCGATGACGGCGGCGGCGCACATCCGTCGCCACCGACCCGACGTCAAGATTGTCATGGGCGGCAACTTCACCACCCGGATGGTGAAGCGATGGCGGCAACCCCACCCCTTCTTCCGCTGGGTGGACGCCTTCGTCATGGGCGAGGGTGAAGAGGCGCTGTTGGCGATCGTCGAGCGATGGCACCGCGGAGAGTCGGTCGCCGACATACCCGGGGTGGTCACCACCGTAGATGACGCGCTGGTGTCCGTGCCGGAGCGCCCGGTCCGGCTGGAGAACATTCCCGCCCCGTCATTTGACGAACTCCCCCTGGACAAGTACTTCGCCCCCGGCCCCATCCTGCCGGTATACGCATCCCGCAGCTACGCGTGGCAGTGCGCTTTCTGCTCCATCCCCTTCGCCAGCAACTCCTTCCGGGCCCGGCCTGCGGCTCAGACAGTGGCGCAGCTTGCGCAACTGATGGCGAAGTACAACACGAAGACGTTCATGTTCGTGGATGAAATCCTCACCCTCCGGTCGATGCGCCTGGTGGCGCAAGAAATTGTCGACCAAGGGTTGGACATGTGGTGGTATGGCGAGACACGTTTCGCCCGTGGCTTCACCCGTGAGCTGGCGGATCTGCTTTACCAGTCAGGCTGCCGTCGCCTCAACTTCGGCCTCGAGTCCTACAACCAGCGAGTGCTGGACCTCATGGACAAGGGCACGAAAATTGAAGACATCGACAGCACCCTGGACAATGTGCTAGCGGCGGGAATCTCGCCGCACCTGTTCGTCATCCACGGCTTCCCAGGCGAGACCGCGGAGGAGACTCAGCGGACCATCACCTATGCCCAGGAGAAGGTCCGCGAGGCCGAGACGAGATACGGGAACAAGTACACGACCTGGGGCGGCTCACCCTTCATCCTCGATGTCCACTCCCCTATCGCGCAGGACCCCGCTCGCTTCGGTATCGAGATCCACCCCGCGCCACCGGACCAGGACCTCTCCTTGGTGCGGGACTACTCCGTCCGGTCGGGAGTCGGCCAGGCGGAGGTCCGCGCCATCGCTGAGCAATCCCGCTCCGCGCCGGTAGTCAACCGAACAGTGTGGTTCCGCACAAAGGGCGAGCTGGCGATCTCGGAAGTGGAGGAGTTCACGTTCCTACGGGCTTGTCTGCAGGCACCGAACGCGGAGCCGCTACGAGGTACGCGCACTACTGCGAGTTTTCGGATGATGCGCAGGTGGTGCTCACCGCGGCCGCACAGGTGCTGCCCTGGCCTGCCGACGATGGCTCCGGAGCCGCACTACTAGCCCTCTACCACGGCGACGGTGACCGGTTCGTCCAATCTCACCTGGCCCCGCGAAGTCAGCGCGGACATCTTGCAGCAGCGTCATCAGGTCGCCTCGCTCGCCACCTGGTTCATCGAGAATGGCGTGAACTGGGGTCAGGTCACTGGCGCACCACTCGTCCACCTGTTGGTCAGGCACGGTTTCGTGACGGTGGAGCCGGCCCGCCTCACCCTGATCACCGACACGGGTATCGACAGATGGACGTGGAAACAAGAGCCCGCGGTCATTGACTCGACCCAAGACGAGACTGTCATCCTGCATTCGCCGGTGACCGGCAATACCGTACGCGCCAACGTCCTCGGCCAACTCATCTGGCACCTGTGCCAGGACGGCACCTCGGTGGACGAGATCGTGGCAGATCTGCCGGATCCCCTGCACTGGCGGCAGGCCGCAGTGGCATCCCTCGCAGAGTTCTCCAGCCTGGGGTTCATCTATCCCGCTGCTCCTGCTCCCCAGGTGGCAACCATATGACCGACCCATGCACGTGAACGTACGGGAGAGATCGAGATGGCGTGGGAGTACAACCAGCAGGCGTTCCGGATCGACGAGCGCGTCTTCGACCGGTGGGCCGACCGATACGACGACCTGATTCCCCGCTCGGAGGAGGCTAAGGCCACAGTCGATACGTTAGCCGAGCTGTGCCCCGGCAAGCGGATTCTCGAGCTGGCCGTCGGCACCGGCCGCATCGCGATCCCGCTGGCGAATCGTGGCTTCCTCGTCTCGGGCCTCGACTCGTCCCCCCGCATGCTCGAACGGCTCCGGGAGCAGGAGGCCTCCGGGGAAGTCGAGCCGCTCCTGGCCGACATGCGGAACTTTGATCTTGACCGCCAATTCGACCTGATCGCCCTGCTACTCAATGGGCTCTATCTCCTGCCTGACCAGCAGGCACAGGTCGATTGCCTCCGCGCCAGCGCCAAGCATCTTGCGCCGGGTGGCCGGCTCGTGATCGAGGGATTCGTGCCACCGTCACGAGATGCTTTCCGCTTCGGACAGGCGACCACCACCACATTCCTGAGTACTGATCCGCC
>Ga0079224_100000499_pt1 | contig 38937 bp, 33 predicted proteins | sample Stecom2015_FD_80414 | JGI IMG/M metagenome (GOLD analysis project Ga0079224, IMG submission 80414) | Agricultural soil microbial communities from Utah to study Nitrogen management - Steer compost 2015 | ecosystem: Environmental > Terrestrial > Soil > Agricultural land | place: USA: Utah... | reverse complement strand
TTTAATTTACCTTGTTTATCAATATCCAACAATTTAACCTTTACGACATCTCCCTCTTTCAACACCCCGTCCATGCTCTCCAGACGTCTCCATTCTATTTCAGATATATGTAACAGGCCGTCCTTACCCGGCATAATTTCCACAAAAGCGCCAAAAGGCATAATCGATTTCACTTTACCTTCGTAGATTTCGCCCACCTCCGGTTTTGCTACAATAGCTTTAATACGTGAAACGGCAGCATCGATAGCGGCTTTGTTATCTGCAAATACTTGTACGATTCCTTTTCCGTCGACTTCCTCAATAGAAATAGTAGAACCTGTTTCCCGTTGCATCTCCTGAATAATTTTTCCACCGGGTCCGATGATCGCTCCGATAAATTCTTTATCGATACTGAAGGAAACAATACGAGGCGCATGCGGTTTATAGTCTTCGCGAGGTTCCGCAAGTGTTTTCTTCATCTCCCCCAAAATGTGCAGTCGCGCTTCTTTGGCCTGATCCAAAGCTTGCGTCAATACTTCCCACTTCAATCCGTTAATCTTCAGATCCATTTGACAAGCCACAATACCATTTTCTGTACCGGTCACTTTAAAATCCATATCACCGAGATGATCCTCGTCGCCTAAGATATCGGAAAGGATAGCATACTTACCTGTTTTCTCATCGGTGATAAGCCCCATCGCGATACCCGAAACTGGCGCTTTTAATTTCACACCTGCATCCATTAGTGCCAACGTACCTGCACACACTGTCGCCATCGAAGACGAACCATTGGATTCTAAAATATCAGAAACCACACGGATAGTATAAGGATTTTCGTTCTCCGCAGGTAACACCTGCTTCAACGAGCGCATAGCTAAGTTACCATGCCCTACTTCACGACGACCTGGCCCACGGTTTGGACGCACCTCACCTGTAGAAAATGCCGGGAAATTATAGTGTAAAATAAACTTATTGTATCCATGAATAAATGCACCATCAATCATCTGCTCATCATCTTTTGCCCCTAGTGTCACCGATGTTAATGATTGCGTTTCTCCACGCGTAAAAACAGCTGATCCATGTGCTGCAGGCAGATAATCCACTTCAGACCAAATCGGACGAACGGTACGCGCATCACGACCATCCAAACGGACACCTTCATCCAACACAAGATTACGAACAGCATCATACTGCACATCATGGTAATATTTCTTTGCCAAGAATGCTGTTTCATCGTCAATATCCTCGCCCATTGTTGCAAAAAACTCCTCTCCTATTGCTGCAAATTGTTCCGTACGCTCGTGTTTCGTAGAACCCGATTTCGCTACAGCATATACCTTATCATAGGTAGCTGCAAAAATCGCATCACGTAAATCAAGATTCGAGGGTTCATGGTTACCGTCACGTTTTACAACGGCACCAACCAAATTTGCCAACTCTACTTGAGCCGCCACTTGCTTCTTTATTGCCTCGTGCGCAAAAGCAATTGCTTCCACCATTTCCGCTTCAGAAATTTCTTTAGCCTCTCCCTCTACCATGACAATATCTTGCGCAGAACCTGCCACGATATACTCCAACGTCGCATTTTCTAATGCAGATAAACGAGGGTTAATAACCAATTGACCATCAACTTTGGCAACACGCACTTCCGAAATAGGACCGTTGAAAGGAATATCGGAAACCGCTATTGCCGCCGAAGCGGCCAAACCAGCTAACGCATCTGGCATGATATCTTTATCCGCAGAAATCAAGGAAATCATCACCTGTGTATCTGCATGGTATGTTTCAGGGAATAACGGACGCAACGCTCTATCGACCAAACGGGAAATTAAAACCTCATAGTCCGACAACCTTGCTTCCCGGCGAAGGAAACCACCTGGAATACGACCTGCCGCTGCATATTTTTCTTGATAATCGACGGAAAGTGGAAGAAAATCCACCCCCTCTTTTGGTTCTCTTGCAGATACCACCGTCGCTAATAACATGGTATCCCCTTGTTTCAACACTACTGAACCATCAGCTTGTTTCGCCAATTTACCAGTAGACAACTCGATCGGAGCCAATCCATTGCCCAAGTCGATCGTTACTTTTTTTTCGTTATAACTCATTTGTGATTCCATTCGACATACGGGTTCATCTTTTTACTATTCTTTCGTATGTCACCTTATTTATAGACTTTTAAAATTCTTACAAATGTAATAATTTTTTTTAAGTTCTTTTTTCCTAACAAAAAAGCCGTTTACAATCGCAAACGGCCTTTTCTTGTTGATCAACTAAAAGCTTATTTTTTGATAATATCACGTAAGCCTAGTCCTTTGATAATCGCACGGTAACGCTCGATATCTTTTTTGTACAGGTAAGCTAATAATGAACGACGCTTACCTACCAAAATCTGTAGAGCACGTTGTGTGTTAAAATCTTTTCTGTTTTTTTTCAAATGCTCCGTTAAATGAGCAATTCTTTTAGTGAATAAAGCCACTTGTCCTTCTGTAGAACCTGTGTTTGTTGCTGAACCTGCAAATTCTGCGAAGATATCAGCTTTGTATTCTTTACTTAAATACATCTCTTGAATAATATTAAAGCGTTAAAAAATTATTAATTGAGCGCAAAGATAGAAATTAAAATTCTAAATTTTAAGCTTTACACTTTAATATATATCTTTTTCTTATCCAACACATAACAAATCCCCCACATTACACCTAAAAAACAAAGGGAATAAACAAACGAACCTAATTCCGGCGGCCCCGGAATTTTTGCACAAATATATTTATAAAACCAAGACAAAGCCGTTACATACTGTGGCACACCCTCTGAAGAAACACCATCCGAGATCCGAAATAATCCCAAGAACCGAGGCAATAAGCCGCTAAGCACAAAAATAAACAGTGGGTTTTTACCGAAAACATCAAAAAACTTTGTTGTGCTGTTTTTTATATGCTGTATTTCCAGAAACCAAATCATCACACCTAGCGAAAGAATACCCAACCCTGTCGTATAAAGCACATAGGAACTTGTCCATATTTTCTTATTGATCGGAAACCCAAGCGACCACGCCCAACCCAACACCAACATGATGAATCCGGTCACGAATAATCCGGATAGCAGTTTAAAATGAGGTTCGCTTGTTGCAGGCACCTTTGCCCATAACCAATCAACTTGTCCCTGCTTCCGAATAAACATCCCTATCAAATAACCAAATACCACTTGCACGATTGCAGGTATGGTACTCATCAGACCTTCGGGATCAAAAGGCACCCCCTCTCCTTTATACATATGTGCAACACCCAAGACTAATTTGTCAATAGCCGTTCCGAACCACCCTTCCAATGAATAGGGATCTTCCTGTCCTAAAAACGCGCAAAGCCCCCAATAGCCGAATAATAGTATAGTCGATATATAAATTAAACTTTTGGGCTTAAAGAAATAGACTAAAATAGAAGCAAAAAAATAGGAGACGGCAATACGTTGCAAAACACCGAAGATACGGACACCACGCTCCACATTATCCGGATCCACCCATTCCCGAAACTGCAAATCATCCCCTACCCACTGTACAAATGGCCACCAGTTCAGAAACAAACCTATGGCAAAAATCAACAAGGTTCTTTTGATTACTTTCCTCCAAAACACCGGTTGTCCCGCATCTTGCAGCTTAGGTATCACAAACGCCATCGCATTTCCAACAGCAAACAAAAAGAACGGAAACACCAGATCTGTTGGCGTACAACCATGCCAGGCTGCATGCTTTAAAGGTGTAAACATATACGCCCAAGTGCCTGGATTGTTAACCAAAATCATTAACGCCACGGTTGCTCCTCTAAATACGTCTAAGGAATAATAACGTTGCTCTGTCATCAACATTTAGATTTTATGTAAAAACGAATCTATAAAATTAAGCAAATATCCTCTTCTACGACCACAACTTTGTTACAATGGCACGAATGTTTATATAAAAAAACATATGTGAAGCTATACTTTTAAAAAATTTTAAAAAGTATTTGGAAGTTAATAATAAATACATATATATTTACAACAGCTAAGTAAACAGGAAACTACACAATAAACATATAATCACCATGGAGAGCCTAAAACTATCTATCTTACGGGCTTTATATTTTTCTCCGAACCAGTCTATTGCGGAATTGAGCGGTCAGATTGGCAAGAGTATCCCCCTCATCACTAAAGCGATTAATGAACTTCTTGTTGCCAAACTAGTTATAAGTTGTGGTCTGCGGGCATCTACCGGTGGACGGCGTGCTATACACTTTATGCTGAACAGTGACAAACAGGGGTGTATTATCGCTGTGGCTATGGATCAATATGCTACCCGTATTTCTGCCGTTGACCTCGCCAATCAGCAGCTTCTGCCTACAAAGAAAATATCGTCTCATTTATTGGATGACCCAGATATTTATACCAAAATAATCGACACGTTGACGACGGTTATTTCTGAATTTTCAACCGATAAAATCTTAAGTATCGGCATTACGATGCCTGGCTTTGTAGATTCAAAAAAAGGCATTAACAACTCGTTTTCACCACAGTCTCCTTTATATAACCTTCGTGAAAATATTCAATCACATTTCGAAATCCCGACTTACCTGGAAAATGATTCTGCCGCAATAGCTATTGCGGAAAGGAACTTCGGCTTGATCCAGGACGCACCAGACGCATTGGTTGTCAACTTAAACTGGGGTGTTGGTCTAGGCATGATTGTCGACGGCAAGCTTTTTAAGGGGCATAGTGGCTTCGCGGGCGAGTTTAGCCATATCCCTTTGGCAAGTGAAGACAAACTCTGCTCATGTGGCAAGAAAGGTTGTCTGGAGGTAGCCGCATCGTTATTATGCGCTATTGAATATATCATTGACGCTATACAAGAGGGACAACCTTCATCGCTGGAGGCGACCTACCATCAACACCAAAACATTTCATTGGAGGATGTTTATGAAGCGTACGTCAGGGGTGATCAGGTAACAATTATAGCCATCAGGAAGATAGCTTATATGTTGGGAAAAGGTATCGCTACGCTCATTCATATCTTAAATCCCGAAACCATTGTTATCAGTGGAAGGGGTGCCATGTTTGGGGATGTATTGTTACCCCAAATTCAATCGTCCATTCAGGAGTATTGTATACCACGCTTGGCAAAATGTACATCCATACAAATATCAGAAATCAAGGATATCCAATTGCTCGCCTCCACCTGCATAGCCGTGCAGCAAATGGATTGGGACATACACACACAACAAACAATTAACTAATGTAAAACTATGAACAAATTTTACAAACAATGCTGCAGTTTAATGTTAGTTATGCTTTTTAGCGTAACGACGTTATTTGCACAGCAGACCGTTACGGGGAGAGTAACGGATGCAAACGGAGCACGCGCCGGTGTTACTGTTGCTGTAATTGGCACCACGGTCGCCACGCAGACAGATGCGGAAGGTAACTACGCTATCCAAGCAAACAATGGGCAAGTTTTAAGATTCTCGATGGTTGGTTACTTATCACAAGATTTATCTGTATCTAGGACAGTATTAAACATCACCCTGCAGGAAGATGCCGGGGCGATTGACGAGGTTGTGGTAACGGCCATGGGAATCAGACGGGAAAAGAAATCTCTTGGTTATGCATTTCAAGATCTAAAAGGTGATCAATTAGTTGATGCAAAAGAACCGAATATTTCTAATGCACTCACTGGAAAAATAGCAGGTCTACAGGTAGTAAAAGGTTCTAATGGTCCCGCTTCTTCTTCAAAAATCATCCTTCGTGGATTTAACTCGTTAAAAGGAGACAATCAGCCTCTTATCGTTGTAGATGGTATTCCAATGAATAACCGCGCAGGTAACCCTGATAAGAACAATGACTTTTGGAATCCGTCTACTGATTTAGGAAACGGTTTAGGTGATTTAAATCCGGAAGATATTGAGAGCATGTCCGTTTTAAAAGGTGGTGCAGCGGCTGCACTTTATGGTTCTAGAGGAGGAAATGGTGTAATAGTTATCACGACAAAATCTGGGAGCGCACAAAAAGGCTCCGGAATCACTTACTCTTCCACGTTAGGAATTGAAACTTTATTCATGATACCCGAACTTCAAAACGATTTTAGTCAAGGTACGGATGGAAGTTTTGTAAATACACAATTTAATAGCTGGGGTGCAAAAATAGAGGGACAAACCGTAACCAATTGGAACGGACAAAACACGACTTTAAGAAACCACGACAACATCGGAAATTTTTTCAACACCGGGATTAATCACACACAAAACATCACATTTCAACAACAATTAAACAACAACACTAACCTCTACACGTCGGCTACTTATCTTAATGATAAAAGTTTAATCCCAGGATCGTCCATGAACAGATTGAATTTGATGACACGGGTTACAACGACTTTTGGCGAGAACAAAAAATGGTCTTCCGATGTGAAAGCCCAATACATGAAAATCGATGCAAAAAATCGCCCAATAGCTGGGCAGAATCAATCCAACATGTATAACTCATTGTTTTTGTTCCCACGTTCTTTAGACATTACAGAATTTGATGCAGCTTCTGCGAGTAACGGAGATATGCTATGGTTTGGTAATGGGAACGAAATAAACCCGTATTGGATTGAAAGATATCGATTAAACAATGACAAAAGAGATCGGTTTCTTTTAAGTGGATCTTTAAAATATGATTTCAACGAATGGTTAAATGCAGAAGCGAGATTAGGCTCAGACATATACTACACCACCATTGATAACAGAACCTATGCAGGAAGCCCATTAACAAATGATGGCGAAGGCAGCTATTCATTTGGCAACAACAATTTCTATGAAAATAATTACATGCTGTCTGTAAACGCCAGAAAAGACAATCTTTGGGGAAAATGGGGAGGAGCCGCCTCGCTATTTGGTCAAATTATGCGTACGAAATCAGAATACAGAACAACTGACATCGGCCAATTGATTATTCCGAATGTTTTCAATCCTAACAATGGCATTAGTAATCCAAATATTAAAACAACCCCCAGCGAAAAGCAAATAAACTCTGTTTTTGCCACAGCCGAACTCAATTATGATGGCATTTGGTTTGTAAACCTGACCGGAAGAAATGATTGGTCTTCGGCTTTGAGTAGAGAGAACCGTTCTTTTTTCTATCCCTCCATTAACACGTCTTTAATCGTGACGGATTTAATCAACAAAAATGGAGGTTCTCTGCCTAACTGGCTGAGTTACGCTAAGATCCGAGGATCCTATGCTGCTGTAGGTAATGACTTAGATCCGTTTCAATTGTACAATACATATAAGTTGGAAAAAGATCCAAATGGCAATACGGTAACGACACGAGAAGACGTCATGTATAATGAAAACATCAAATCCGAACTGATCAAAACGTATGAGGCAGGTATCGAGGCGAGGTTTTTCAACAGCCGTATCGGAGTAGACTTTACCTGGTACAAAACCAACGCAACAAACCAGATCATTGATGTTCCTATGGATCCTTTCAGCGGATACCAACGTCAATATATCAATGCCGGAAATATCGAAAATAAAGGTGTAGAAATTTCGTTGAATGCGAGAATTTTAGAAAGTTCAGAAAAACTGAACTGGAACATGGACGTGAATTTCTCCAAAAATAGAAATAGGATCATTGAATTATCCGAGGTCACAAAAACATATAATCTAATCGCATTAGAAAATATAGCCATAAAAGCAGATGAAGGTTATGATTACGGCGAAATCTATGGTTCATCGTATGCCAGAGTAGAAGATCCTAATAGTGAGCATTTCGGAAAAATGATTGTGGCCGCCAATGGCTTACCAACAGAAGGACCTTCCACATTCTTAGGAAAGCAAAATCCTTCCGCGCTTTTAGGTATTACCAACTCCTTCTCCTATAAAAATTTCGGACTAAGTTTTCTCGTCGACGGAAGATTCGGTGGCAAATTCTTCTCCGGAACAAATGCAGCGTTACAGCAATTCGGAGTTGCGGCAGTGACAGTAAATAACGGGAATAGAGATCGGTTTGTGGTAGACGGTGTCGTAAGTAACGGGAGCGGCGGTTACAACGTTAACACGGTAGAAGTGAATCCTCAACAGTATTGGAGTGCAATTGGCAATCCTAATCTAGGTATCACAGAGCGCAATATATATGACGCGACAAATGTGCGTTTGCGAAACGTATCATTAAGTTATTCACTACCAAATGCTATGCTCAAAAACACTGTTGTACAACGTGTTAAAATAGGATTAACCGCCAACAACGTATGGATGATCAAAAGCTATGCAAATGGTGTAGACCCTGAATCTGTATTTGCAATCAGTTCAAATGCGGTTGGTTTCGAAAACTTTTCTACCCCAACGGCGCGATCTTATTTTCTTAATTTAACCATTGGATTTTAATTTAATACCGAATTAAAATGAAAAATAACATAAAAAAAATTGCAGTCGTCATAGCATTAGGTACCGGATTTATCGGGTGTTCTAAATTTGACGAAATAAATACACATCCTTATAACGTCAATGACGCATTAACTCAACCAGAATACTTTTTTAACAAATCGTTGACCGATGCGCAACAAGACCCTAATATTGCTGAAAGGATTTTCGTATTAGATTGGAAAACGGCGGGCCGACAACACTTAAGCAGTGGTTTAGCCGTGGGTGCAGCAAACGACTCTTGGTCGGCTGAATATTGGAAATACTCGAGTCAATGGCACAGTAATATCCATTTAGCAATCCAAAAAGCTGAGGGGCAAATAGCTGAGGACGCGGCGTTTGAATACACTGCGAATATGCTACAGGTTTCTAGAATTTGGCGAGCTTACCTACTAACGGAGATATCCGATAACTTTGGTCCAGTGCCTATCGAAAACTCCGATGGAACGAATCCCACTCCTTCCTCGACACGAGATGTTTATTATTACGCATTGGCTGAACTTAAGGATGCGGTTAATAAGTTAGATGTTTCCGCTCCTACGGATGATCGAATAAAAAAATACGATCGTGCTTATCAATTTTCTTGGGAAAAATGGAAAAGATATGGCAATTCCCTACGACTCCGCTTAGCTATGCGACTTTCGGAAGTAGAACCTGCAAAAGCAAAAGAGGAATTTGAAGACGCTGTTTCTGTCGGACTATTTATTGAAGATGCCGCTCATAACTTTACGGTAGCAGAAAGACCAGGTTGGGATCCGCTATCGGGGGTCATGTCCAGATCTTGGAACTCACAAGTTCTCCCAACTACACTCAATAATATTTATATTGGTTTAGGCGGTATTCCTTCTTCTGACCAGTTGAGCAACGCATCCATGCAAAGCTATATAAAGCCGGAAAACTATTTGGGTAAAAAGTATGATAGGCAATTCACCCTCATGACCAATGATCCTTCGGCGGGATATTGGCTCGATGGTCTTCCTAATAAAATAGATCCCAGAGCTTACAAAGCATTCTTCATTCCCGGTGATTTTACCAATCCAAATTTTTTAGCGGATAACAATGAGGCGAAAATTACAACAAGTTATCTTGTGAATGCACCCGGAGATACTATTAAACTAGATACAAAATTTACCTGGAACGCTTTTGCGATTGGAAGCTGGGGAGAAAAAGGGAGTAAAAACAATATGTATAATGTGTTGGTAGGTAAACTACCGGCGCTTTCACAAACTTTTCGTGGATCTACAAATTCACGTATATTCTTCGCCAATTGGGAAACATATTTTCTTTTATCCGAAGCGTCTCTGCGAGGCTGGAACACTGGAACTACCGCACAAGAGGCCTATGAGGATGGCGTGAAAGCAAATTTTGATTATTGGGATGTGGGCCAATATGCAACACAGTATTTAGCATCTGAAGATTTTAATCGTGTTGGGACTTCCGTCAAATTCACACACACTGCCGAACCAGAAGCAGGGAAGGACATGATTTACATCGATGGTTATTCGAATGCAAACCGGACGGTTACGATTAAATATCCGACAAATAACTTATATAAAAACGGAACAGTCAAAAATGATGCGTTGACGAAGATTATCACCCAAAAATTTATTGCTAATTTGCCTTGGTTACCATTGGAATCTTGGAATGACCACAGAAGACTGGGTTTACCGTTTTTCGAGAATCCTGCCATAGAAGTTGCACTTACTAATATGCCAGATCTCACAAGTGCTAATTACATGACTAACAGTATCAAATTCTACCCACAGAGACTACCTTATCCATCCAATTTTAAAAGCGGATCATTAGAAGGTTACAATGTAGCTGTCTCACTTTTAGATGGTCAAGATAACGTATTCACTCCCCTTTGGTGGGCAAAACAAAATTAATTATACATTGCAATTTGAATAAAAACAAAGAATCCCCGAGGCCAGCGAGCATTGGGGATTTCTCTTTCTCACCAACCCTTTTAGGCCCCGCAGATAAAACAAGGAAGGTTTCGATTTACGTGGATATTATTTATATTAGGGTTAATAAAATCTTTCCTTGCATGACACAACATATCCCGTATAAAACGTGGTGGCTTATCATATCGCTGTATTGTTTTACATTTTTCTTCACTCAGGCTCAAGTATCCCGTACCGAATGGTTCGAGGAAGCGCGCTATGGAATGTTTATTCACTGGGGGCTATACAGTGCTGCCGAAGGACTATGGAAGGGTGAGCCACTCCGTTATGCCAACAATTACGCGGAGTGGATCCGATACCGGAATCGTATTTCCAAAGAAGAATATGGCGCCCTAGCAAAGCGTTTTGTATGGGATAGAATCGATCCAGAAGAATGGGTTTTACTCGCCAAGAAATCGGGCATGAAATATATTATCATCACTTCAAAACACCACGACGGCGTAGCGCTATGGGATACCAACATAGGCGATTATTCCTTACCGAAACTGTCTGGAACGAACCGTGATGTCATCAAAGAGATTGCCGACGCCTGTCGCAAACATGATATGAAGCTCGGATTTTATTACTCTCATTGGCTCGATTGGGAACACCCCTATGCATGGGATCATAATCAGGAATTAACCGGACATGTAACAGACGAACAGTTTGACGAGTACTGGCAAGAAAAAGCTATCCCGCAGATGCGGGAACTTTTGACCAATTATGGCGATATCGCTATCATGTGGTTCGATATGTGGATTCCCTACGAGAAGACAATATTTAAACGAGAGCAGCTGGAACAAGCCGTTGCTCTTATCCGTGAACTACAACCCAACTGCCTGATCAATTCCCGTCTTGGCCTACCGACCGATGCTAAATACGTTGACTTTGAGACATTAGGAGACAATCAATTTGGCACGAGCTATGTTGATCACCCCTGGGAGACACCCGGCACCATTGCCCATTCCTGGGGTTACAACGGGCAAGAAAAAGAGTGGAAATCAACCGGTCAACTTTTTGAGTCATTGATCAGCAATGTAGCCCTCAACGGAGGTTTCACGTTAAACATTGGTCCCAGAGCCGATGGTGCAATACCTTATGAGAGTATCAGCCGCCTCAACGATATAGGAAAATGGCTTGGGCAATATGGCGAAGCGGTCTACAATAATACCGGGCTTGATCTGCGGTTTGATCAACACGACTGGGGTAAGATCACTAAAAGTAGAAAAAGTAATACGGTTTATCTCCATATATTGAACTGGCCGCTGGACGGAAAGCTTCGTTTATCGGGAATAAACAGTAAGCCTCAAAAAGCAGAATTGTTATCCGTCGAAGGAAACCAATCCTTATCGTTTGAACAATATGGCCCGTTGACACATATAAAATTGCCGCAACAGCAGAGCGACCCTTTTGTATCGGTTGTGCGATTAACCTATGGCAATATCGTAACATCTCCGACTATCGTAGCAGAATCTACTTTCGGAGGATTTACACTGACGGGTCAGAACGCTACAAATAGCGGAAACCTTTCAATTTTAAAAGCGGATAATACACGTCCGGCTCATGTACAGACAGCTGGCGAAAAAATAACCTGGGAACTGTATCTTACGGAAACGGGCACTTACCGTGTTGATCTATCAGCGCACAACCCTACAAACGAACACATTTCCCTCTCGGTACGCGCAGGTGACCATACGTTGCGCGGTTCTATTGCACCAAATGGAAAAGTGGTCGCCGAACCCAACGAAAACAATTACACCGATGAATTTGTGGACAACCGCATCGGCGAAATCACTGTCGGTCAAGCCGGCCAATACAAAGTGGAATTTCAAGTAGACGGAAACGAAGAATTATGGCTAAACCGGATCTGGATAGAAAAAGTGAAAGGTATCAAAAAAGCCAGCCTATCTGGGCAAGAAAGACCCTTAATTATAGAACAGATTAACCCTAGCCTCTACCTTTACACTACGTATCAAGAATATGAAGGCACAAAAGTTTCAGCAAATGCGCTATACCTTATCACAAAAAAGGGTGTATTGCTTTTCGATACCCCGTGGGATCCTTCCCAATATCAACCCCTCTTAGATAGCATACAGGAAAAACACGGTCTGCCGGTCATTGGCGTATATGCTACCCATTGGCACGAAGATCGCGCGGGAGGTTTCGGTTATTATAACAAAGTTGGTATCCCGACTTACGCAACAACGCGTACAAACGAACTATTGCGCACGAATGGTAAGTCACTGGCGACGCATAGCATCAAAGAAGGTAAGACTTATTCTATCGGCGGAGAATCTTTTGTGTTTGATTTCTTCGGTCCGGGACACTCCATGGACAACGTAGTGGTGTGGTTTCCCGATTACAAAATACTGGACGGCGGTTGCTTTATCAAAAGTGCCGACGCGAAAAATCTAGGCTTTACGGGCGATGGCAATGTCAAAGAATGGAAACCTTCTATAGCAAGATTACTGGCCCACTATCCAGCAATCAATTTAGTGATACCTGGCCACGACGATTGGAAAGCTTCCGGACAGCATATTGAAAACACCTTTCAGCTTTTGAAAGAGGAGCATTAAGATAAATTGATTTATAAATAGCTTACCGTATAATTTGTCTATAAAAACGCACAAACAAAACATCAATAAACAAATCATTTTAGATTTTTTTCTATACTTTATGGTCATTGGCAACAGAACCTCATTTTAAGCGTTTATCTATTGATACGGCCTAACAGCTCATGCTCCAATACGCCGACAATCTTACACAGATGATCCAATAATTATCTACCCCTCATAGTAGGCGTGTCCGGCTTGAGTCCGTGTTCTCTCCATGTTGAATCCGTATATACATCGGTAACAACGTAGTTCTATCTAGCATCCGCTCCCCATTTACTTGCCTTCATAGTCGAAGCATTAGCGAATCATTGGTAAAGCATAACTAACCCAACGATGAATCATCGTTAAAACGTATTATCATTTTCATAATCGTTGGTACTTCACGATTATGAAATTTAAAATGCCCAATACTTCGCTATTTTCATTCTCGTAAAAATTCACAAAAACTTGTTTATCAACAATATAAACTCATACATTTGGATTATGGCAATAATTGATAACGGGTATTTGAGAGGCCAGATTGGGAATGTGGTCAATCGCAAGGTCGGTACACAAAATATAGTGCAGACCAAACCTACGGGTAAAATTAGGCAAACAGAACAGACACAAGCTGCTGCCACGGATTTCGGAACAGCAAGTGCGGCAGGATCGCTTATTCGACGGGCATTTAACTCGCTTCATCTAGGGTTGCATGACAGCGAGATGCATAACCGTCTTGTCAAGTGTATGCAACGGGTACTTCGCGGCCACGGAAAAAATTACAAGGGTTTTATGCAGGTGAAAGATGGGAACATCAAACGCTTGGTTGATTTTCAGTTTAATGAAAACTGCCACCTACATGACTACATGTATTTTGACCCACAGGTAATGCTCGGGGAAACAGGAAACGTTCGTGTCCAACTCCCCGTGCTTCAGGCACATCGTAATTTTCACCTACCGAAGCAATGTAACCATATTGTGCTCGAATTTGATATCAGAAGCTTTCATTTTGCCCAAAAGTGCTTTCGCACCATTGGCAGCTACGAGAAAGAGCTACCTTTATACGGCAAAGATCGACAGGAGCAGGGTGAACAGATGGTTGAATTTGACATAGGTAACGAATCCTTTGACTGCATATTGGTTGCTCTCGCTATACGCTATCTATATAAAGATGGTATTTATACCTATCTACGCAACAGCGAAACGTTACATCCTGCTGGAATCATTGCCGCTTTCTAATTTCCGCTCGCCATTGCACACGGTCTTCCAATGATATGTAACCATAAGGACGGGATATATCATCGTTCATACCTGATACGATTAATCATATCGACACAGGTACGACGTCTGTGTAGCAACCTTTACCTGAAAAGTAGAATTTCCCGGCACGTCAAAGCGATTTCCATCCCCGTAAGTTGTCCAAGTGTCATCACCGTGCAGCAACACTTCCATTCGACCTTCTATCACGATCATGGTCTCTGCACTTCCCGTGCTGAATGTATAATCTCCTGGCTCCATAACGCCCACGGTTGACTTTCCATTAGTCCGTGTGTATCCAAGAGACTTTACACTTCCTTCAAAATACTCATTTACCTGTATCATATTTCGTTGTTAAATCCGTTTAAAAAAATCGTGCTAACCCAGCCTAGAACTTGCGGGAAAGCATATTAAATCGCCTCCGTCTTTTCCTTCAGCCACGCGGCTTCCTCCGTATTTAAATGAGGCGCCAATTTCATAAATACCCAAGCATTATAGTGGTTCAACCATTCCACGTCTATGTCGTGTAACAACGATTTATCCACTAAATCTGTAGCAATATAACATATCGTCATCGTTTCGAAGTGCATAAAATTCCCGAATTGATTAGTGTCCAACTCTTTGCTCAATACCAAATTTTCAATACGAATACCATACTCTCCTTCTCGGTATAAGCCAGGTTCAATTGATGAGATCACGCCCTTTTCTATCGAAATATCGACGTTTGTCGGATTAAAAACATGCGGACCTTCGTGTACATTCAGGAAGAACCCCACGCCATGCCCTGTTCCATGTCCATAATTTCGTAACGCATCCCACAACGGACGGCGCGTAAGTGCATCGATTTGATAACCGCGAGTACCTTTCGGAAATATAGCCGTAGAGCCCGCAATAGTTGCTTTCAACACAAGGGTATAGTCTACTTTTTCCTCGTCCGTAATATTACCTAACGATACCACCCGGGTAATATCGGTTGTACCATCTCTGTATTGTCCACCCGAATCCACCAGCAATAAGCCTTCTGCTTTCAACGTAGCATTACTTGCTTCGGTGGCCTTATAATGTGGTAACGCGCCATGAGCTCGGTAACCAGCAATTGTATCGAACGAGATGTCGACAAATCCCTCCCCTTTTGCACGAATCTCCTGCAATTTATCGGCGATGGATATTTCGGTCAGCTGCCCCTGTTGCACCTCTTCCTCTACCCATTTAAAAAAACGTGTCATAGCCACACCGTCTTTTATCATTACGTTTCGTGTGTGGGCAATCTCCACTTCGTTTTTTACAGCTTTCATCAATGTAGACGGATTGATGTCTTCTATTATTTTAGTCGATACTGGAATCGAATCGTACATCGCGAAACAGGTTCGTTTGGGGTCTAGCAAGATCGTATCAACTTCTAACGATGAAACCGCAGAATAAGCGTCTGTATACGGCCTGATCTGTACCGCTGCTTGCTCAAATACAGCCTTATTCTCCTCGCTTATTTTTTCAGTATCTATAAACAAGATTGTTTCTTTTCCGGCTAACAGTACAAAACCTAATACCACCGGGTTACACGGCACATCGTTTCCCCGAATATTCAATAACCATGCTAAATCATCTAAAGAAGAAATTAAATGCGCAGAAACACGCTTCGTTTTCATTTTTTCACGAACGCGGTTTAATTTACTTACAGTGCCCTCTCCCGTAGCTGATTCATCCAACAGGAACGCAGGAGATGTAGGCAGTATAGGTCGGTCCCTCCAAATTGTTTCTAAAATATCTACATGTCCGTCCACCACGATATCTAATGGCAAGAGGGTATCTTTAACGGTCTGTGCCACGGCTACGGATGCTAAATTACCGTCGAACGCTACTTTACTGCCGGAAGTAAGCTGTTCTGCCAACCAAGTGGCGTACTCTGCAGCGCCCTGCGTCTTCAATTTCACGAGCTCGAAGCCCGTTCCGGCCAACTGTTCATTCGCCTGTACAAAGTAGCGCGCATCCGTCCATAAACCCGCAAAATCAGCCGTAATCACTAATGTACCTGCCGACCCGGTAAAACCAGAAGCCCACGCAATACATTTGTAGCGTCCGGGCAAATACTCACTAATATGGGGGTCTGACGACGGAATGATATACGCATCAATCCCTTGCAACTTCATCTCTCTTCGGATAGCATCTAAGCGTTCTGTATACGACATATTAAATCAATTCTAGTATTCACGCAAGTTAATTTAATCTTTTTTTCCCGCAAAAAAAGAAAGCAAAAATCACATCACAGCGAATCAAACATCCAGGACGATGTACATTTTGGAATGCTTCTTGAATAGAGAAACCGGCATAAACAGAAAAAAGCACATATGTTAAAGAAAGCAATTTACACGATATTATTCCTTTTTATATTCTTACCCCTGCATCCAAGTTATGGACAGATAAGCAAAGACAACATCAACAACGCTTATCAACAGTTTGTAAAAAGTGGCAAATTTCCGAACGGCATAGCATCACTCACCGTACTGGATGGTAAAACAGGACAACCGATATTTACGAACAACGCTTCCATTGGGTTACCAACCGCTTCGACGATGAAAGTCATCACCTCTATCACCGCCATGGATATATTGGGGCCCGATTACACCTATCAAACCAAGTTAGCCTATACGGGCGAAATTGACAGTTTGGGCGTATTACATGGCGACATTATCGTGATCGGTTCCGGCGATCCTACACTAGGCAGTGATCGCTATGCTGCCACCAAACCCAAAACCATATTAAACAAGTGGCTGTATAAAATTCAGCAGGCGGGTATCACCCATATCAATGGGCATGTGGTAGGTGACGATCTGTATTTAAACGGCAATGATGTCCCCCCTACGTGGAGCTGGGTTGACATGGGAAACTATTATGGCGCGGGCATTTCGGGGTTAAACTGGCGCGAAAATAAAACCGGTATCACGTTCGCTCCAGGTGCTATAGGACAACCAACCACTATTTCTTCCCACACTACCCCATTGACCGGAATCACCTTCATCAATGAGGTGACAACAGGTCCAAACGGCTCCGGCGACAAGGTATATGCCTATTCGGCCCCCTACTCCAACATCATTTACCTACGCGGAACTTACGGCAGGGATCTTAAAAAGGTGATCGAAATCGCTATACCCGATCCAGCTTTGGAACTAGCGCAACAACTGACAGCGTCTTTATCGGATGCGGGTATTGCCGTAGACAGTTTACCTACTACTGGGAAACGTCTGTTAAACCAGGGGATACGTCTAAACAATCCTAAACAAGAACTCGACATTCATCAATCTCCCGCTTTGAAAAACATCATACATTGGTTCAACCAAAAAAGCATTAATCTGTATGGCGAAGCCATGCTGAAAAGTTTTGGTATCATCAGCCACAATAAATCCAACAGCGAAGAAGCCGCTACATTGCTTAGTAAATATTGGGAACAGAAGCTAAAAATTCCCGCTAGCGAACTGCACATCCACGATGGATCGGGACTTTCGCCGCAAAACCGTGTCACTACCCTAGCCATGGCGAAAATAATGCATTATGCACACAGCAGACCCTGGTTTGCCGATTTTCAAAAAAGTTTACCTACCATCAATGGTATAACCATGAAGAGCGGTACCATCGGGGGAGTGTTAGGATATACGGGGTTTCATACGAATAAGGCGGGTATGCCGGTTACTTTTTCACTCTTAGTCAATAACTATACGGGAAGTACTTCCGCCATGCGGCAAGAGATGTTTACATTATTGAATAGTCTTAAATAACCTAAAAAATTCGCTAATCTTCTTTTGAAGTTATAGATTTGTAGCTATAGAGATGACGATAATTTACGTAAACAGATGAGTATTAATAGAAAAAAAGACGCTTTAGACTACCATTCCAAGGGAAGACCTGGCAAGATTGCAGTCGTTCCGACCAAGCCTCACAATTCACAACGGGACTTATCATTGGCGTACTCACCCGGCGTAGCTGAACCCTGTTTAGCCATCGCTGAAAATAGTGAAGACGCGTATAAATACACATCCAAAGGAAACCTGGTCGCCGTTATCAGTAATGGTACGGCGGTGTTGGGATTAGGTGATATTGGGGCACAGGCAGGCAAGCCTGTCATGGAAGGAAAGGGTTTATTGTTCAAGATATTCGCAGACATTGATGTTTTTGATATTGAATTAGATACTAAAAATGTAGACGAATTTGTCAATATCGTTAAAGCGCTCGAGCCAACTTTCGGAGGTGTAAACCTGGAAGATATTAAAGCTCCCGAGTGTTTTGAAATAGAGCGTCGTCTAAAAGAAGAAATGAACATTCCGGTCATGCACGACGACCAACATGGTACAGCTATCATTTCAGGCGCGGCGTTAATCAACGCTTGCGAACTGATTGGAAAAGATATCAGCCAGGTTAACATCGTTGTTAACGGTGCCGGAGCTGCGGCCATCTCCTGTACGTCCATGTATATGGCTGTTGGTGCAAAAAAAGAAAACATTGTGATGTTGGATAGCAAAGGGGTGATCCGTACCGATCGGGAAAACTTGGATGCCACAAAAGCACAGTTTGCTACGGAGAGGGACCTCTATACTTTAGCCGATGCGGTGAAGGATACCGACGTTTTCATCGGGTTATCTGCGGCAGATGTACTGACACCGGAAATGCTGCTTTCTATGGCGCCAAAGCCCATCGTATTGGCTATGGCAAACCCTAATCCGGAAATCGCTTATGATCTGGCCGTGGCTACACGCGATGATGTGATTATGGGCACGGGCCGCTCGGACTACCCTAACCAAGTTAACAATGTGTTGGGATTTCCATATATTTTTAGGGGGGCTTTAGATATTCGCGCAACGAGTATTAACGAAGAAATGAAGATTGCAGCGGTTCACGCCATTGCTGCATTGGCGAAGCAGCCTGTTCCGGAAGAAGTAAATCAAGCTTACGACACCAATAATTTGAAATTTGGCCCAGAATACATTATTCCCAAACCAACAGATCCTCGCCTCATTACCGAAGTATCCGTAGCCGTGGCAAAAGCAGCGATAGCCTCCGGTGTCGCTAGAATAGAAATCGAGGATTGGGAACACTATAAAGAGGAGTTACGCAAACGTCTGGGCAAAGACGATCGGATTATCCGTAATTTGACAAGCCGAGCCAAGAAAAACCCGAAACGTGTCGTTTTTGCGGAAGCCGACAATTATAAAACGCTCCGGGCCGCTCAGATTGTAAAAGAAGAAGGAATCGCATTCCCTATTTTATTGGGTGACAAAGAGAAAATACAAAGTTTAATTCAAGAATATAGCTTCGATTTGAACGATGTAGAAATCATTAACCCAACAGAAGAAAAAGGTTCTGAGCGCTTCAACAGATTTGTCCAGCACCTTTATGCCAAAAGGCAACGCCGCGGTCTGACAGAGCACGAGGCGACCAAATTGATGGCGACCAACCGCAACTATTTTGCGGCAAGCATGGTGCAGTTTGGCGAAGCGGATACCTTGATTTCCGGACTGACGCGGAACTATGCAACGACTATACGACCTGCTTTGCAGGTTATTGGTGCAAAACCAAACAGTCGGGTGGCGGGTATGTATATCATGTTGACTTCAAAAGGACCACTTTTCTTTGGCGACACCACCGTCAACGCTGATCCTACACCAGACGAACTGGCGGATATTGCCGTCTTATTGGATGAAGCTATCAGACGTTTTAATATTACGCCACGCATCGCGCTGCTGTCCTACTCCAATTTTGGCTCAAACGATGGCCATACTGCCGCTAAAGTGCGTGAAGCTTCAAAGATCCTTCGTGAAAAAGCACCACACATCATCGCGGACGGAGATATACAGGCAAATTTTGCTTTAAATAGTAATCTTTTGAAAGACAACTTCCCGTTCAGCACATTGAATGGTGAACCGGCTAATACGTTGGTATTCCCTAATCTTGAATCGGGCAATATCGCCTACAAACTCTTGCAGGAAGCTGGTGATGCCGAGGCATTAGGCCCAATTCTACTCGGTATGAATAAGCCTGTCCATGTCTTGCAGCTGGATAGCTCCGTCCGAGAGATTGTCAATATGGTGACCATTGCCGTGGTGGATGTACAAGAACACGAGAAGAACAAATAGAAATGTACGATTATTTTAACGGAAAATTAGTATTTAAAGCCCCTACCCATGTTGTTTTAGACGTGGGTGGGATTGGCTATCATATCCATATTTCACTGACCACCTATAGCCAGATCAAAGAGCAGGAACAGTGTAAATTATATATCTCTTTTCAAGTACGTGAAGATTCGCAAACACTTTACGGCTTTGCCACAGAAGGCGAACGACAACTGTTCAACCATTTGATTTCGGTATCGGGCATCGGTCCGAATACCGGTCGGATGATGCTTTCTTCCATTACACCGGAAGAAATCCAAGGTGCCATCATCAACGGACAAGTGCAGGTAATCCAAAAAATAAAGGGGATTGGGCCTAAATCCGCCCAGCGTGTTATATTAGAACTGCAAGATAAACTGAAAAAACAAGGCGCAGATGCCCTCATTCCGCTGCCTATTGCCAAACAGTCGGTACCCGAAGAGGCGCTCAGTGCATTAATTATGCTCGGTTTTGGCAAGCCACAGGCAGAGAAGGTGTTAAATAGCTTGGTAGCAAGTGATCCGGGACAGACCGTAGAGCAACTTATTAAAGCTGCGTTAAAGCGTTTGTAAACATATTAATTCTCCTGAACGGAGACATCCCATACTTTCACTAATTTATCGTCGCCGGCGGTAACCAACTGATTACCTACCCATACGGCAGTATTGATAGACAAATGATGGGCTTCATAGCCCCGTTCTACACTGATGTTTTTGAGCAATGACAACGACAGGACGTCCCATATTTTGATAGATTTATCCCGACTAATAGTTGCGATAATCGGCAACGTGGGATGTGGAAGAATGCCATACACAGTAAACATATGCGGGGTTATGGATTCGATAACCGATAGATCATTTTTTGCCAACCGAACGAGCTTCGCATCTCGACCGCCCGAAAGCAAGCTGGTGTCAGCCGTAGCCAATGCTGTTACAGGTAAACTGTGTATTTGTTGCTTTGTTATCTCCCGAAAATCTGTCGTGTCGTATAGATGTACGACGCCATCCTTATCACCAAACGCGACTTGCTTCGCCTTTATAGAGGGTTCGATGACGCGTACCGTGGTGTCTGTTATTTTAAATCTATACAACAAGGTATAGGAATCCAATGACCACACGTAAGCAACTCCTTCTTCTCCCGTGGCGATAATTTCCCGCTTTCCGGGAAGTATCTTAATCGCGAAGACCGCTCCCTTTTCCGTTTGCACCTTACTTATAAGGGATTGCTTTTCTATATCTACAAACCACACTTCGCCATTGCGCAAACCGATGACCAAGATCCCTTCTCCCTCTAAAAGTTGCAACGCATAAACCGATGCCGGTACCGCACACAAAATACGTCTGAATTTCCCTTCTTTCAAATCCCATTCCACTACCCCCTTATCGTTTCCACCAGTAAAAATAGTCCCAGCATCCATTCCGGGGGATACCGTAAAAATAGGGTTTTGATGACCAGCTAGCGTATTAGATAAAGAAACATCGATCCTAAGCATATCCCTGTTTTTTCTTATTGATGTCGGCCTTCCAGATTCTTGGCAATCGTTTGTAAATCCAGTCCTTTTTCCCGGAGCAATACCAAAAGGTGAAAAAATAAGTCGGAAGATTCGTTGATAAAATCCTGTTCTGTTTCCGCTAATGCAGCAATAACGGTTTCTACAGCTTCTTCACCTACTTTTTGTGCGATTTTATTCAACCCGCGCTGACGTAGTTTGTTGACGTACGATTCTTCGGTAGGCATATCATAACGTTGCTGTATAATACGCTCCAATTGCAAGAGAAAATTCTGGTTATATTCCGTTTGGAAACAACTACGGGCGCCAGTATGGCAAGTAGGCCCTGCTGGTTTAACCTTAATCAATAAGGTATCCTGATCGCAATCTATATGCGATGAGACAACTTCCAGAAAATGACCGCTTTCCTCTCCTTTTGTCCACAATCGATTTTTGCTTCGCGAATAGAACGTTACACGCCCCTCTTGTTGGGTCTTCGTCCACGCTTCCTCATTCATATACCCTAACATCAGTACTTCCAGTGTCTGATTATCTTGTATAACAACGGGAATTAATCCGTCTCCTTTTTTAAAATCCATTTTTATTAGATATCAGAGATAGAGATTAGAGATTGGACATTATTTCCAGTTTCTAATTTCCAGTCTCGAGTTTCCAGTCTTCTATCGCACTACAATTCCATTTGTCCGCAGCGTCTCTTTCAGCTCCGGAATCAATATTTCTCCGTAGTGAAATACCGAAGCCGCCAATGCTGCATCCACATTTGCCAGTTGAAACACGTCGACAAAATGTTGTTGCTGACCTGCTCCACCCGATGCGATTAACGGAATATGTATCGTATCGTTAATTTTCTTTAAAAACGTATTATCAAAGCCGTTCTTTGTTCCATCGTGGTCCATCGACGTCAATAGAATCTCTCCTGCGCCCCGTTGTTCAGCTTCCTTAATCCAGTCCTCCGTATGTATATCCGTTTTATCCCGTCCGCCACGTAGATAAACAAAATTCGCACCGTCCACGACACGCGTATCTACCGCTACCACGACAAACTGCCTACCAAACGAACGGGCAAGTTCATCAATTAGGTTCGGATTGCGTACCGCGGCAGAATTAATCGATATCTTATCCGCCCCTGCGTTAAGCAACACTTCCGCATCTTTCAATTCATTAATTCCTCCGCCTATTGTAAAAGGAATATTGACCTGACGTGCTACCGCCTTGACCAATTCTATGGTTGTTTTCCGCTTTTCATGTGTGGCCGTAATATCCAGAAAAACCAGTTCGTCCGCGCCCTGTTGTGAATATTGCCAAGCGAGCTCGACAGGGTCTCCCGCATCCCGAAGATCAACAAAATTAACGCCTTTCACCGTACGGCCATCCTTTACATCCAAACAGGGGATGATACGTTTTGCCAACATACTAAATACTGATGAGGGTCTTCAAGTTCCAATCTTTAATCTCATCAATGGAAATCTTGTTTTCGTAAATAGCTTTACCCACCACGCAGGATTCTATTCGACTTAACGCATTCAAAGCACGGATATCGTCCATGGAGCTTATTCCACCTGAACCAATTAGTTTGATGATCGGCGAATGATCCAAAAGTTTCTGATAGAGTTCAACACCGGCTCCTCCTAGTTTACCGTCTTTACTGATATCGGTACAAAGAAAGCGGAAGAAACCTAACGAAAGACACTTATCTATGTATGAGATCAGCTTAATAGGTGAACTTTCCAACCAACCGGAATATTTGATAACCTCGTCTAACACGTCAATCGCAATAACAATATGTTTTGCATATTTTACACGTCCTTCGTTCAGCTTAGCCAACTCCTCCAAAAAAGTAGGGTTGGTAATCGCTTGCGTTCCCACGATGACACGATAGATTCCCGCATCAACCAATTCCTTTACTTTCTCAATACTTCTTACTCCTCCTCCATATTGCACTTTCATATCCGTTTTACGAATAATATCAAACAGATAGTCCTGATTGCTGAAATCGCCCTTTGCTCCATTCAAGTCAATGATGTGCACGAGTTCGGTACCATTGGCATGATACATTTTAATTTGTTCTTCCAATGATATGTCATACGTCGTGACGTCATCGTAATTGCCCTCTCTCAGACGGACAACCTTTTTATCCAAAACATCAATAGCAGGAATGATATACATATTTTAAAGTAATAAGTTAAAAGTCAAAACTTGTAAAGTCGTCAATTATTAATCAACAATTATAAGCAATATCTACCTATAATCTGGAAAAATTAAGCAATATCTGCTCGCCAACCTTTCCAGATTTCTCAGGATGAAACTGCACGCCATAAAAATTACCCTTTTTTATTGCTGCAGAAAAAACAACATCATACGTGCAAAACGCACTGGTATACTGCTCATCAGCTTCAATAAAATAGGAGTGTACAAAATAAAAATAGCTATTATCTGCAATATTCTCAAAAAGAGGACAATCCTTTTTCGGCGACACACCATTCCAGCCCATGTGCGGAACTTTTTTGCCAATACGTTTATCAAAATGTAACGTCTTCAATGGCACGATGTCCAAAAGCTCGGCATTCCCCTCTTCCGAAAAGGAAGTTAGCAATTGCATACCTACGCAAATTCCCAATACGGGTTTCTTCAAGGATATTATATGCTGAACCAGACCTGTTTCCTCCAGCTTGTGCATGGCAGCGCCGGCATGTCCCACACCCGGAATAATAATACGGTCATAATCATTAAATTCATCCAATTTATCGATCATGCCATAGCTTATCCCCACGCGATCCAATGCCGCTGTCAACGAAAAGATATTCCCTGCTCCGTAATTTACTATTCCAATCATTTTTTACAATCTACAAAACTCCTTTAGTACTCGGTAACTGCATATTTTCTGCATCTCGTCGTACGGCTTTCTTTATCGATTTCGCAAAGGCTTTGAAGATAGCTTCAATTTTATGATGCTCATTATCGCCCTCTGCTTTGATATTCAAGTTCGATTTCGAAGCATCGGAGAACGATTTAAAGAAATGGAAAAACATTTCGGTCGGCATATCTCCTATTTTTTCCCTGTTGAAAGCCGCATCCCATACAATCCAATTCCTGCCCCCAAAATCAATGGCTACCTGCGCCAAACAGTCGTCCATAGGCAATGTGTAAGCATAACGTTCGATACCCCGTTTATCACCCAATACCTTCAGAAAAATTTCACCCAATGCGATACCCGTATCTTCAATGGTGTGGTGCTCATCGATATGCAAATCACCCTTAGCTTTTACCGTAAGATCGATTGCACCGTGTCGAGCAATTTGGTCGAGCATATGATCGAAAAATGGTAATCCGGTATCTATATCCGATTTTCCGGAACCATCAAGATTCAATTGGACAAAGATATCTGTTTCATTCGTTTTACGATGGTGCTGCCCGGTACGTGTACCTAATTTTAAAAACTCATATATAGATCTCCAATCAGTTGTCTCCAACGCAATGGAATCGCTTTTTATACGTAGGCTTTCGGCCTGACCTAATGTATCATTATTACGCAACCAGATAGCCTTAGCACCTAAATTCTCTGCTAATTTCACATCATTGACACGATCTCCGATCACAAAAGATTCGGTTAAATTATATTGTACGGCATCAAAATATTCATGCAACATACCAATACCGGGCTTACGTGTCAGCGCATTTTCGTGCGGGAATGTGCGATCGATGTGTTCTTTCACAAAACGAACACCTTCTCCGGAAAATGTGTCGACGATAAAATGATGTACGGGCCAAAAGTTCTCCTCTGGATGAGAAGAAGTTCCCAATCCATCTTGGTTAGACACCAACACCAATTCAAAATCAAGTTCTTTCGCGATACGCGGGAGATATTGCAACGCTCCTGGGTAAAATTTGAGCTTGGCAAACGAATCTATTTGTTCGTCCTCGGGCTCCAATATCAATGTACCATCGCGATCTATAAATAATACTCTTTTCATTTATCCATTATAAAATCTCTTCACTTCTTTCAACAGCGTATTGTTTTCCGCTGGTGTGCCGATAGTCAGACGTAAACATCCTTCGCACAACTCTACTTTGGAGCGGTCTCGTACAATAATTCCCTTATCTACCAAAAAATTGTAGAGAGCTCGAGGTTCTTCCAATTTGACCAGTATAAAATTGGCATCCGACGGTGTTACGTGTGCAACTTGAGGTAATACCTGTAAAGCTGCAGACAACTTCTCCCGTTCGCCAACGACTTCCTTAATCCATTCGTTTACAATCTCCACACCTTCCAACGCCTCCAAAACAATGTCTTGGGTGGCCTGATTAATATTATAAGGTGGTTTTATCTTGTTAAATATCTCAATAATTTCTTTATTGGCAAAAGCCATTCCTAACCGCAATGCCGCTAGCCCCCATGCCTTCGATAGCGTTTGTAACACAACTAAATTCGGAAACTCTACCAAATCTGTGGTAAAGGATGGTTGTTTTGAAAAATTGATATACGCTTCATCTACCACTACAATCCCATCAAAATTGACCAAGATCGTTTCGATATCTTGCCGACGGATACTATTTCCGGTAGGGTTATTTGGTGAGCAGATAAAAATCAGCTTCGTATGCGCATCAATCGCCTCTGCGATTCCGTCTAAATCTAGCTGGTAATCGATCGTTAAGTTTACCTTTTTATAGGCTACATTGTTGATGTTCGCCGAAACTTCATACATACCATAGGTAGGCGGCACCAAAATAACATTATCCCTTCCCGGTTCACAAAATGCGCGAAAAAGGATATCGATAGCTTCATCGCTACCATTACCTAAAAAGATATTTTCTACCGGAACACCTTTAATACGATGCAACTTTTCCTTCACCCGATGCTGAAGCGGGTCTGGATAGCGATTATAATTTCTAGCATAAGGTGAACCAAATGCATTTTCGTTGGCATCTAATAAAATAGAGGCCTCTCCCTTAAATTCATCTCTTGCCGATGAATAAGGTACTAATTTTTTTATGTTATCCCTCAGCAACAGGTTAAGGCTAAAAGACGTCTTCATATTTTTCATTAGAATAATGTATTCTTTATGGCAATGAAGCTTGCATGAGCTAAGTTATTCATATCCTTTTCTTAGCGGCGGCTCATGCAGGTTTCAATTGAGCGTGTAAAGATGGGGAAAAATCTACAAAAAGCCTATACTAAAAACCACTTACCTTCTTCCGACAGCTCTGTGTGGGGAAAAATTGTTCGAGATTCGTCCAAAAGAGGTTGCAAATCTTTATAACGGGCGGAGAAATGTCCGAGCAAAAGTTTCTTGGCATTTACGGCTTGTGCTACCTGAGCTGCCTCCAAACTGGTGGTATGAAAGGTTTCCTTAGCCCGTTCTATACGGTCGTGCAGGAATGTCGCCTCGTGATATAATAAATCTACGCCCCGAATAGCGCCTAAATAATCCGCATTCATCACCGTGTCAGAACAATAAGCATAACTTCGAGGCTGTGGTGGCGCATAGGTTAAATCTTTGGCCGAATAAACAGTACCATCGTCTGCAACATAATCGATGCCTCTTTTCAAAAGGCGCCTATAGGGAACAGGTATATTCAACCGCTCTACTTCTTCTTTCTTCAATGACGCCGACCGTGGCTTTTCATCAAATCGAAAACCAGTACACGCAATACGGTGTTGTAATGGGAAGCTGGTCACCTGGAGTTGTGTATTTTCGAATATCACTTCTTGACGATACGCATTCGTCGGGTGAAAAATCAATGGATAACGTAACCGCGTATCAGAGTGTTTAAATTGTAAATCTAATATCTCCTTCAACGCGGAAGGACCATAAAGGTGTAGTTCGCTCTGGCGCCCTACCAAATGTTGCGAAGAAAGTAGCCCAACAAGCCCCAAATAATGATCTCCATGCAAATGGCTGATAAAAATATGACTTATCCGGCTACCTTTAATTCCATAGCGGAGCAACTGCATCTGTGTACCTTCCCCACAATCTATGAGGAAGAACTGTTCGTTAAAGTTTAGAACTTGGGACGTCGGATGACGACCATACATAGGTGTCGCCGAACTATTCCCCAATATTAAAACCTCAAACCTCGTCATGTTGGCCCGTTCTTAAATCTAATCGAATCTCATTGCCAAAAATCATATCTTCGGCAGCAGAAACCGTCGGTGCAGTTTTGAAATAACCCTCCATATTGGCCATTTTAAGTAGGGTCAAGAGTCGGTCGTTTAATCCGGTAAGAATAAAGAGTCCGCCAGAGGCTTTACATAGCCGGCGTGCCAATAATCCCATGCGTAAACCATCTTCATCCGCATCCGCCACATGACAAAGATTTAATACAATATTACGTTGCCCACCTGTATTGCGCAACATAAACTCACCTTTCAATTTCGCCGCCGCTCCTCCATCTAGGAAATCTGTCAATGGTTCAATAACCACATAGCGTTCATGCTTGTCAACCGTAAATTTCATCAGTATATTTTTATCTTTTCGTCTCTAATCTACAATAATTTGTTTAAAGCTTCCATTATATTTCGCTCTACCCGCGAAATGGTATCTTCATCTGCCGGATATTGAAATTTTTCACCCGCTATATGTTCATACAGTTCAATATAGCGTTCGGATATGGATTGAACAATATCGTCGGTCATTTCAGGCACGGTCTGCCCGTCCTTTCCTTGAAAACCGTTATCCATTAACCATTCTCGCACAAATTCTTTAGACAACTGCCGTTGCGGCTCACCATTCGCCTGCCGTTCTTCATAGCCATCAGCATAAAAATAACGAGACGAATCTGGCGTATGGATTTCATCCATCAAGTAGATTTGATCATCTTTTTTGCCAAATTCATATTTCGTATCCACCAATATCAACCCTCGCCCCCGTGCCATTTCCGTACCTCGCTGATATAATGCATGGGCAAATTTCTCCAGCTGTATATAGTCTTCTTCAAGTACAATACCCTTCGCTATAATATCTTCCCGTGAAATATCTTCGTCATGTCCCACATCGGCTTTCGTTGTCGGTGTTATAATAGGTTCTGGAAGTTTATCGTTCTCTTTCAATCCTTCCGGTAGGATTACTCCACAGAGCGTCCTGCCTCCGTCGCGGTAAGTACGCCATAAATGCCCAGCCAAGTATCCTCTAATCACCATCTCCACCTTAAATGGTTCGCATTTGTACCCTATGGTAGCATTCGGGTCTGGCACGGTAATGACCCAATTTGGAATAATATCTTTTGTGGAAGAGAGGAATTTCTCTGCAATCTGGTTAAGCACCTGTCCTTTGTAAGGAATAGGGCGCGGCAAAACGACGTCAAAAGCAGAAATTCTATCTGAGGCCACCATCACCAGATATTCATCGGCTATGGTATATACATCACGCACCTTCCCTTTATAAAAGGCCGTTTGTTTATCAAAATTAAATGTTGTTTCTTTTATTGCGTTCATTGTATTAAATCTTATATATCTCCATAAGCCTCCAAAATACGTCTCACCAATTTATGCCGAACGACATCTGATCCGCTTAAATGGATAATATCAATACCATTGATGTTTTCCAACAACTTCACCGCTGTTGCCAATCCGGACTGGTTTTTCTTCGGTAAGTCAATTTGCGTAAGGTCACCCGTAACGATAAACTTCGCCGTTGGTCCCATCCGGGTAAGGAACATTTTTAACTGCATATCCGTGGCATTCTGCGCTTCATCCAGGATAACAAAACAGTTGTCCAATGTGCGTCCTCGCATAAATGCTAATGGAGCCACTTCTATTACGCGGCGTTCTAAATAATCTTTCAGCTTATCAGCGGGAATCATATCATCCAATGCATCATAAAGCGGACGTAAATAGGGATCCACTTTTTCTTTGAGATCACCCGGCAGGAAACCTAGATTTTCCCCCGCTTCGACGGCAGGACGCGTCAAGATAATACGTTTTATCTCTTTATTTCGCAATGCCCGAACCGCCAACGCGACCGCTGTATAGGTTTTGCCCGTACCTGCGGGGCCAATGGCAAACAGAATGTCATTTTTGGCTATACTCTCCACCATTTTAAGCTGATTTGGTGTACGGGCACGAACAATCAGTCCATTAGGCCCGTATACGATCGGCTCCCCTTTAAAAACAGTGGGTTCTCCGATTTTCTTTTCCGCCGACCTTTCAGTTGCACCATTTATCCCCACCAAATCCTCCAGTGCATTGGAATCCAAGTTTTGGAATTGTTCAATATGTCGCAATATACCCTCAAAAACTTGTTTAAACCGTTGTTGTTCGGATTCCTCTCCCAACACCTTCAATTCATTTCCACGTGCCACCAACCGCAGTTTCGGAAACCCTCTTTTTATCCACTCAAAATGCTCGTTTTGAGCGCCCCATAACGTCACTAAATTAACGTCGTCTAATGGTATACGTATTTCGTTCAAATTGTCTATTTTATTTTTTACGTAATAAAGATAAATCAAAAATACAAACTATAATCATCTATTTGTATCTACATAACAAAAAATGGAAATTTAGCTTTGCAGCAATTAATATTGCACTTTCTTTTATTACTTTTGTAGTTCTTTTAAGAAGAGGGCAGCATCGTATTTTAACGTTTTTAGTATCTTTAAAGGGGTACATAGTGTATGGGAGTAATAACGCTTACAACAGATTTGGGGCATCGTGATTTTTATCAGGCGGCATTGAAGGGCAGCATCATATCGCAATTGCCGGATGTCCGTCTAGTAGATATTACGCATGAAATTCCTTCTTTTGATATACAGCGTGCCGCTGTGGTACTTCGTAACGCCTTCCGTTACTTTCCGAATGGCACCGTTCATCTTATCGGTATCGACACGGTTTTTCAAGAGGATTCGCATTATGCCATGATGAAATATGACGATCACTTTTTCGTGGGCGCAGACAACGGCATTTTCAGCATTATCCTTGGAGAAAATGATCCGCAAGAGCTGTATGAAATTGACATCATGCAGGACTTGCGCTATCTACACTTTCCACTTGCCGATATATTATCTAAAGCTGCCTGTCATATTGCGAAAGGGGAACCGCTGTCCGCCATTGGGCAACCGATCGACAAACCGCTTAAAAAAGTACTTGTACAGCCGTTGGTTACCTCTAATGCAATAAAAGGCCATGTATCTTATATTGACGCTTTCGGGAATGTCATCAGTAATATCAGCAAAGAACTTTTTAACGAAATACAAAAAGGCCGGAGTTTCAAGCTGCATTTTAAAAGAAATGAAACTATAAATAAGCTGAGCTGGCATTATAATGAGGTCCCAGAAGGCGAAAAGCTCTGTTTATTTGGGATTAGCAATTTTCTGGAAATAGCGATCAACAAAGGGCATGCGAGCCGGCTGTTGGGCTTACAGCAAGATGAGGTTGTTATGGTAGAATTTTTAGATAGCTAACATGAAATCCCTTTCTTTATTTCTTGTTTTTTTCATGGGTTTGCTCTATATGGGGAAGTCCCAAAGCCATATCGATATAGATTCCATCAATTTCGAACAGCAGCGAGAGCATGTCAACAATTTATTGGAACAGCGTAGTAAACGTTTTGGAGAGTTTGACCATAGTCTGCGGCAAAAGACGGGTGTATTTGGTATTTTCAAAAGAAAAAAAGATATGCAGAAGTCGATTGACATCCTTCGGGAAATCGTCTTAACAGATAACGACATCTTTTTGGAAACAAAGAAACTACTCGACATCAAGGAAAACGAAAGTGACCGAAAAGAAAACTTAGCTTCCGCATACGACGAGCAGATCTCCGGCTACATGCACACGATTACGAAGCTCCAAGCGGAAAACGAAAAACTGCGCAACCAAATCAACGATCTAGAAAGCAAACAACGAAATAGGCACCAAACCATCCTCCTGCTCGTCATTATCATTTTAGCGTTAAGCTTTACATTATATCTGCGTATGAAGCCGCATAAGCCGAAAAATTTGACGCAAGAGTGATAAGGGCACATAAATAATACTGTATTTTTGCTCTCTAATAATTCGAGTTGAAGAATGGCGAGATCGCGTTTGAATAGTGGCAATACACAGTCGGAAGACTTACCCAAACCCAGGCTTAGTAAAGAGTTACTCAAGAAAGCGTTAAAAATTTTCACCTATTTGAAACCATATAGAGGAAAATTTATATTGGGCATGCTTTTTCTTATCTTATCGAGCTTGACTATGCTGACTCTCCCGGCTCTGGTGGGGGCGATGATTGACGCAGCGCAAGGGCAACAAAGCTATCCTTGGTTGCCTGCCAGTATAATCAGCATCGGCGCAATTTCGATGGTATTACTCTTGTTTCTATCGATTGTATCTTTTGCCAGAATACGGCTATTTGTAGAAATAGCGGAGAAAGCCCTCGCCAATATCCGTAAGGATACGTATCATAAGCTCATCACACTACCGATTGAATTTTTTGCCAATAGGCGGGTAGGAGAATTAAATAGCCGCCTTTCTACGGATTTGGCCCAGATTCAAGATACGTTAACAACGACATTGGCCGAAATATTAAGACAGACAATTAGTCTGGCATTAGGCGTATGTCTCTTGGTATTCGTTTCTCCGAAGCTTGCATTAATGAATTTATCGATTCTGCCTATTATCATCGTCATCGCCATTATTTTCGGACGCTTTATACGTAACTTATCTCGGCAAGCACAAGATCAACTAGCAGATTCCAACACCATTGTACAAGAAACCCTCTCCGGCATCAGTAACGTTAAAGCATTTGTTAACGAATACTACGAAGCAAATCGCTACGCCCATAAACTCGATGCTGTAGTCAAGCTGGCGGTCAAAGGAGCAACATACCGTGGTATCTTTGCATCCTTTATTATTTTCTGTATTTTCGGTGCTGTCATCGTTGTGATCTGGTACGGCGCATCGCTGGTATCTGCCGGTGAAATCTCCGTAGGCGACTTAACAACCTACATCTTATACTCCTTTTTTGTAGCCGGATCCATGGGTAGCTTTCCTGAATTATACGCCAATATACAACGTTCTATCGGTGCAAGCGAACGGGTTTTAGACATATTGGATGAAGAACCGGAACCGATAGCGATAGCGGAAAACAATAATGATATCGAGATGTCCATGCAGGGCGCACTTACCTTTAATCACGTCGGATTCACCTATCCTTCTCGTCCGGACATCCCTATCCTAAAAGATATTTCGTTTCATGTAGAGGCCGGAAAAAAATTAGCGTTAGTTGGACCAAGTGGCACAGGAAAATCAACCATTGCCTCGCTTATTTTACAATTTTATATGCCTACGTCAGGGACCATTGCTTACGACGGTAAGGACAGTACAGCATATTCCCTAACAGACATTCGTAATCAGGTAGCTATTGTCCCGCAAGATGTGCTATTATTCGGAGGCACTATCCGTGAAAACATTGGATATGGCCGTCTAGATGCCAACGCGGAAGACATCATAGAAGCCGCAAAACGGGCTAACGCACACGAATTTATTATGGCTTTCCCACAAGGTTATGACACGCTAGTAGGAGAACGAGGCGTAAAACTATCGGGCGGACAGCGTCAACGTATCGCTATCGCACGCGCACTACTGAAAGACCCTGCCATTCTTATTCTGGATGAAGCAACCTCCTCTTTAGACTCAGAATCCGAGAGATTGGTACAACTGGCTTTAGAAGAACTTATGCGCAACCGCACATCTGTCATCATTGCACATCGGTTAAGTACGATTAAAGATGCTGATCAAATTGTAGTAATTGAAAACGGAGAAGTATCGGATATCGGAAATCATGTGGATCTAATGTCCAAAGGCAGCGGACTCTACCACCACCTTTATTCCTTACAATCCATCCAACATGTCACACGGGATTAAAAAATCCTTTTTGCCCATAAAAAACACCGACATGAAAACTTTTTCCAGATTTTTTTGTTAGATTTAAGAAAGGATGATTATTTTTTTTAGAAACGACAAAAACAACAGGATATTATGGAAAATAAAAATGGATTCATTGCATTCGCGCTTCTTGGTTTAGCTGCTGGAGCAGCTGCTTATTACTTACTAGGTACAGATGATGGCAAACGCCAATTGGAACGTGCAAACGAGGGTGTCAAAGACCTGACAAAATCAATTAAAGAGCTCTCTAAAAAAGAAGCAAAACGCGCTGCTAAAATAGCAAAGTCTACTAAAGCGGAATTGAACAACTTGAAAGCCAAAGCGAAAGATGCCGGTGTACGAGCAGTAGATGCCGCTGCCGAAAAGGCTCATAAATTAGCTGATAAAGCGTCACAAGCCGTGCATAGTGCAGAGGACAAAGCGGAAGAGATAGTTGCTAAAGCAAAATCAGAATTAGACAAAGCCTAGCGCTTATTTTGTGGAGTTGACGCGGTTTCGAAGACAAGTATTTGTATCTTTGCTGCGTACATGAATACACTCCAGCAAGTAAGGACTTTAGTTTATAAAGATATCGTTTTGGAATGGCGTTCAAAATACGCAATAAATGGTATCTTATTATATGTTGTATCTACAGTATTTGTTTGCTATCAAGCATTCCAATCTGTAGATACACTTGTTTGGAACGCGCTGTTCTGGATTATTATGTTGTTTGCCAGTGTTAACGCCATCAGCCGCAGCTTCGTCCAAGAAAACCAAAGCAGACAGCTTTATTATTATACCTTGATTAGCCCCCGGGCGATTATATTATCAAAAATAATTTACAATACGCTGGTCATGATACTCTTGTCAGTGATCGCATATATTGCCTATAGTATCACATTTAGTAACCCTGTCGGCGATCCCTTTTTGTATACAGTCTCCGTATTGTTGGGGAGCATGAGCTTTGCTTCCGTTTTTACAATGGTATCTGGTATTAGTGCGAAAGCAGGCAACAATAGTACCCTTATGGCTATATTAAGCTTTCCGGTTATTATACCGTTACTCATCGTCTTAATTACCTTATCCCAAAATGCCCTAACAGGGATTCCAAGAGATGAAAGTACCAATGAAATACTCGTCTTACTGGCAATTAATGTAATTACGATTACCATTTCTTTATTGTTATTTCCTTATCTTTGGCGTGATTAATTCTTTCGAATCATGAGAAAATCTTGGTGGAAAATTTTGGGACTGGTGATGGTGGCTGCTAGTATTGTGGTGGGCTTTCTGGGCCCGGTTCCCGCTTTGTTCCTTTTACACGAAACCATCCGTAATGTGTATTTCCATGTACCGATGTGGTTCGCTATGTTTGCCCTTTACCTTATTTCCGTTATTTATAGCATACGTTATCTGAACAGCGGACGTATCAACGACGATTTAATTGCCGTTGAGGCTGTCAATACCGGTATCGTTTTCTGTATCATAGGTTTGCTAACCGGCATGCAATGGGCTAATATTACTTGGGGAATGGCTTGGCCTAACGATGCTAAAACAAATGGTTCAGCAATAGCGACGCTTATGTATCTAGCTTACCTCGTTCTACGAAATGCTTTAGAAGAAGAACAGAAAAGAGGTAAAATATCTGCCATCTACAATATTTTTGCGTTTCCTATTATGATCGTATTGATGTACATTATGCCCAAAATGACAGACTCTTTACATCCTGGAAGCGGCGGCAATGGAACATTTGGCGATCTCGATATGGACAATCAAATGCGTCCCGTGTTCTACACAGCGATTATCGGCTGGATACTCATAGGTGTTTGGATATGTACTTTACGTTATCGTGTACGCCTAGTAGAAAACAAAAGAAACGTCATCGATTAATCTCATAGCCCATGATCATCATGAAGAAGATAATTACAATTTTACTACTTTTTTTTCTAACCAGTAGTTATACATTTGCCCAAAGTCAAATCGAAATGGCCACAGCGCTTCGTAGCTCTGGAAAGATATACGTCGTGGTACTTGTACTATTGACCATTTTTATCGTTTTGGGTATATTCTTATTTATGCTGGATAGACGTATTAAGAAGCTAGAGAAGTAGTCAAGCATGATCATAAACCAACATCGAAAGTTTTCGCCGGTCAATATTGTATTCGTCTCGGCTATCGGTTTGGTTCTGTGCTTAGGCATTTTTCTCAGTCTGCCGGATCATATCACACCTATCCTATTTGAGCCTGCTATTAATAACCTCATCGGGATACGTATAGGCACCGGCCTTTCGCCAGGTGCAAATGTGATGATTACATTAATTCTTACACTGTTGCAGGGATTTTTCCTAAACCGGATTGTCAACAACTTCAATCTTTTAGGTAAACCTAATTTCACTCCGGCGTTGATGTATATGACGTTGGTAAGTTTGTTCACCCCATTTTTGGTACTTTCCCCTCCCCTTATCTGTAATTTTATTACGATATGGATGCTAGGCAAGCTGTTTAATATCTATAAGCAACACGATATAAAAGGATTAATGCTTGATTTAGGGATGATTGTGGCAATCGGGAGCCTGATTTATTTCCCCTTTATGGTGATGATGATATTGCTGTGGATAAGCCTATTGATTTTCCGCCCTTTTAATTGGAGAGAATGGATAACGCCTCTATTAGGCTTTTCGACGATATATTTCCTTTTAGGTGTCATTTATTACTGGACAGGACGTTTACAGGATTTTTTCGCGATTTTCAGCCCTCTTGGTTATGCTTTCCCGACCGAGTTATCCCTTAATATGTATGATTATCTTGTGATCATTCCCGTAGCGATTACTTTACTGTTTTTTCTGGTGGTATTAAAAGAGCATTTCTTCAAGAGCGTTGTCCATCTGCGCAAATCTTTTCAGCTTTTGTTTTTTATGATATTGCTGACTTTGGGCTCCTTCTACCTTAATGATCATATTACCATTAATCACTTCTTACTCTGCGCACCACCCATTGCTATTTATCTGGCATTTTATTTTACCAATTCCAAGTCGAAATGGATATACGAAACCCTTTATCTTGTTATCGTAGCAGCCATTATTTATTTCCAGTTTGTTTAATATTAAAACGGCGGCATCTAAAAAAATAAGGATGTAAAACACTACGCATCAACCGATTAACCTTTTTTAACAAATAGAACTAACGGAATAGTTAAAAAATAGATAGTTTTGTAGCAAATTTTGACCATGCACAGACGTTCGATTGAAAGTTTCACCAAAATAGCATTGCAGTTCTTGTTAGGATTAGGTTTATTTGGCATCCAGCAAGGATATGCACAACGATCCACCTCCCATTCTCCTTATTCACAATTTGGATTGGGGCAGATGCGGAACGACTTATTACCACAAACCCGTGCTATGGGTGGGATTTCTACCGGTGTGCGGTATCTCACAGGGCTGCCGACATTGAATATTGCCAATCCTGCTTCTTATTCGGGACTAAATCGTACTGTCTTGGAAGCCGGTATGTACGGTAATTTTACGCAGCTGTCAAGAGATAATATGAGCGACAATACCGCTGATTTTGCCTTCGGACACCTTGCCATTGGTATCCCATTGCAAAAATACGGTGGCTTTTCCTTTGGATTACTTCCTTTTTCGGACGTGGGATATTCCTCAAGAAACGTAGAATCTATCGACGACTTGGTTTATGAAAAGCAGATATTCGGAGAGGGTGGGATCAACAAAGCTTATCTAGGTTACGGTGTATCGCCTATCAAAGGGTTAAGTGTAGGTGCCAATGCCGGTTTTCTTTTTGGAAATCTTTATGATATTACGCAGGTCAAGTTTCTAAGCGATCTTTCTGCTTATCCGGCAGAACTAAAGGAAACACGCAATATACGTGGTGTGACTGTTGATTATGGTATTCAGTACAGTAAATCTATAAACAGGAAATATAATCTAACATTGGGTTACACAGGAACATTAAACAACACCATCAACGCGAGACCAAGCAGGTTCATCACCATATCGGAAAATAATTTTGACGACGAATATATTGCACCGCCATTAGACACCATCAGTACAGGAACTTTTCCTACCAGAAAAATCCAACTTCCTTTAAAACATAATGTCGGCTTCACATTATCAAAAGGGTACAACTGGCTGATAGGTGCTGATTTTAAATATGCCGATTGGTCGAATTTTGAAGTACTGGAGGGTCAGAACAAATTGGAAAAAAGTTACGGTTTTGCGGTAGGGGGGCAAATCAAACCGGATCCAACTTCGGTACGTTATTGGAACCAGGTCGATTACCGATTGGGATTCCGTTATAACCAAACGCCCGTTGTATATAGAAACCAACGAATTAACGACATGGCTGTTAGCGTAGGGGTAGGCCTACCGCTACCGGAAACAAACTTCGGACGTACATTTTCTCAAATCAATATTTCAGCTGAGTTCGGACAACAAGGTTCACTCAACCACAATCTGGTACGGGAACGGTATATTAATATTAATTTTGGTTTCACGATTAACGACTCTTGGTTTATCCGCCGAAGTTTAGATTAACGATGCGTTTTCTTCTGCTCCATACTAAAAAACTATCCGCTCCCCTATCTATATTATTAGGTGCAGTTTTATGTATGGCTTGTGAAAATGACCTTCGCGACGTCGAGAAAATTGCGAATATACAGCAAGAAGAAAATGTAAATATCTCGAAAGATGTAACAGTAGTATATAGTGATTCTTCGAAAGTAAAAGCAGAATTGACTTCTCCTGAACTGCGGGAATACCCGGATAGTATCGCGATGTACGAATTTCAAAAAGGTGTATTGATTCGTTTCTTTGATGAAGAAGGTAAGGAGTCGCAGCGCATACGTTCGGATTATGCCGTCCAAAAAGTAAATGAGGAATTAATTGAATTCCGCAAAAACGTGGTGGTCAATATGGTAGACGGCTCCATAATAAAAACGGAAGAGCTTTTTCTCGACCAAAAAAAAAGCATCTATTATAATACTGTCCCTATAACCTTCGACTTCAAGGACGAACGAGGCAGCTTACAAGCCACCTCATTCATTTCCGACACGGATTTTAAAAAAATTGATGGACAGAATATGACTGGTTTTTATATTCCATCAAGCGGCCAACAACTTCCTTCGTTCGGTAATTAAGATGTCTCAAACAATTTTTTACTTTTTTTTTCATAAAAGTTGTATCTTGCGCCTTGTTTTTAATAAAGGTCAATTAAGTAACTGAATAAACAGAGTATATAGA